>ERZ1292632.99-Hain-H43-01um-R2-99-length-82911-cov-22_pt2 | contig 81124 bp, 105 predicted proteins | sample MGYA00564407_ERZ1292632 | MGnify/ENA primary metagenome ERZ1292632 (study PRJEB36523, sample SAMEA6512637) | groundwater metagenome | collected 2019-01-08 | study: AquaDiva: Metagenomics assemblies of 32 groundwater samples | reverse complement strand
GAGTAGAACGTCTCCCACCCCAGCCACCGCGCCGCATTGCAGGCGATCGACTCGCCATCCGGGTCAATCCCGTGATGGCTGACGAACTGCGCGCCGGGCATGTAGCTGCGCTCGGCCTGCAAGGAACAGTCGTTCCAAGTGGCATGCGTTTCCTCGCAAGCCCGGGCCATCATGATCGACCAACTGAGCGAATCGCGGCACCTGTCGGCGATGCAGAACTCCAGCCGGCTGAAATCCATGTCGCCGCTGATGAGCGGCACGTGAAAAATCCATCCGGTCCGGCGGTCCGTACCCAGCCACGAACCCTGCCACCAGATTTCCACCGGCCGCCATTGCTGGACGAGCCGCACGGTGGCGATGAACGCCGCCGCGGTGCGCGCTGGCACCTCGGACGAGTCGGTCGAGATGACGACCTTGATGGGCTCGCAGCCGTTCGGCTGGCTTTCGAGCGCGCGGGCCCGGGTGAAGCATGGTGCGTCGTCGCCCTGGCTGAGCAGGGCCGGACACACCACCTCGCCCTCCTCCGCCCGGACCCACTGCGACTTGCGGGCGAGCCGCGGGTCGGCAATGATGGCGTCGGCGAGGAGGTCATTGCTGTCCTCCGTCGCCCGGGCCAGCCGCTCCGCATCGCCGTTGCACGCCCGGGCCGGGATGGTGAGCGTATTGGCCTTCATCGTGCCCCGCTCTGGCCAGTAGAGCAACTGGCGAGGTATGTACCTTGTCGCTGCGTCCATGGACGAGATGGTCCAGACGTCCAACCGCGTCGCTTGGGCGGCGAGCGGCGGCATATGCAGCACCTCGGCAAGGTGCTTGTTGATATTGAACTTGTCCTTCACCATCCTGCTCATTTGGCGCCCGGCACCGCGCCGGCCTCGTTGAGGATGCGACTCCGGGTATCGGCGGTCACCAGGGCGAACACGAGGGCATCGGCAACCTCGGCCGGCGGGATGCCGACGCGGAGCGCACGAACGCCCAAGTAGGACGCCCGCGGGCTGATGAGGACGGACTGCCCGACCTTCGCGCGGACCTTCTGGACCCACTCGACGTACGCCTTGCACAATGCCTCCATGCTGCCGTCACCATGGGCGAGATGCGAGGTCCACAGTTTCGAGGTGCTTACCTCGCCGCATGCCAACTCCATTTCCATGCCCTGATCATAGTCGAGCTTGAGCACGGCGAACCGGTTGAGCGTCGCGGCATCCATCCGCACCCGGGCCGAATACCCGGCGACGGCGCCGGTCCCACACGTGTTCGCCCCAACGAGGACACGGAAGTCCTTGTGGCGCGGCACGTCCTCACCATTGGGGAACGTGTAGTGGGAGTTGGCGATGAGGCTGTTGGTCGATGCGATGGCCGTGGCGTTGGTGTCGCACTCGTCCAGCAGGATGACGCCGCCGGACTTGAACGGAGCGTAGAGCAACCCGGGAACGAACTCCCCGTTGGCCACGTTGCGGAAGCCCACGAGCTTGCCGACGGTGATCGTCTCATCGATCGGCGCGGCGTAGTAGGGGATGCCGAGCGCGGCCGCGGCCTGCCGGCCAAGGTGCGTCTTGCCACCACCAGCCTGGCCCCAGAGCCAGACCGGCACGTCGGCCGCCAGCCATGCCACGATTTGCGGCAATTGGCGGTGGGCGGTGCCCTCGATGGCGTTGATGGCCTTACCGACGTGGAACTCGTGGCGCAGCGTGGCAGGAACGGGCGGTGGCAGCGATTTTACCGCCTCGTCGATCAGTTTCGAGACGTTCGACGTGATGGCGTCCTCGCGCTCGGTCATCATCTCGGCGACCAAGGTACGCACCTTCGCCTCGTCCAGCTTGGCGTCGGGGTTGCCGACGATCTTGCGGAGGATGGCGCGGAGCTGGTCCTCGGTGTTGATCTCCTCGTCCGTGCGGGGATTGAGCACACGCTGGGCAGCCTTGAGCTGTTCCGGCGTCTGTTCCTTTTCCCACTGTGTCGGCGCGTCGGGCTGATGAATCCGCGGCTTCACCGCCGCGCTCGGCACCTCGGCCGGCGCGTCCGGCATCATCACCGTCGGAATCCGGTCTTCATCGACCTCGATGACGGTCGGCGCCGGCGGCGGGCCGGCCTGCCCATTCGCGACCTGGCCCTTGAGCTTCGTCATGTCCCGCGAGACGATCGCTTTCACGATCTCCCCGTAGGTAGTGAGCTTCTCAGTCTCGGTTACGTTGTCGCTGCAGTGGAACGCCTGCAGGCTGTGAACCTGATGCTTCGCGGCAATGTGGTTGCCCACGTTGACGACGAGCGCCTTGTTCGTCTTGAGGAACTGGCAAATCGCCTGGTAGGTGGCGGTGATGTCGGGCACGATGGTGGATTTGGTTGCGACCATGGGATTAAATCTTCCGGCGGAGTTTGATAAACCTGCAACCGCCGTTGATGTCTTCGGCGATCAGGGTGATGTCGCCTTCACTGCCAGCGCAGGCTTGCAGTCGGACGTTGTACCGGCAAACGCGCCCGTCAGGCCACTTGACCTGACCGTGTTGCGATGGTGATGGTGCGCCAGCCTGCGGATTCGAAGGCGGCGCGCTTGAGATTACGAGGTTTCATGCGAATGCTTCGGCGAGGCGGGCGAGATTCTCATACGCCTCACTGTTGCTGATCTCCGGCACTTCGACCATTCGATTCGCCGGGGTGGACGCGGCTTGACGCCGGGACTTGCCGTTGCGGCCGCGGCGGAGCACCGGGTTTGAATGCGCATGGAACCAATTCGCCGACCCTCCATCGGGCAGCGCATGGGGCCGGGGCGTGAAGCTGAAGCCAAGTTCGACGAGGGTCTTGCGATCCTCCTCACTCGGCTTCGGCGTGGCGAGCCAACTCCAGAGCCGGTCGCGGCCAAGGCCCGCCGCGAGGTGCGGCAGACGCTCAGCCATCATCTTCTCGATCTCGTCGGGTCCGAGATCGCGGTTGGGATTTCTTTCTTTCATGGGTTGAACTGCGTGATTGCAGCGTGCTACCCGCTGTCACCGGGTAGGGAGCTGGAATCAGAGCACGGTCGCTACTTCATCCGGGGCCGGCGCCGATTCCGGCAAACCGAGCGCATGGAGCGTTGGCCGAAGGTTGTGACTGGATCCGATTACCGATTCATCGCGGCCAATGCCTTTGAGGGCAATCTCCACGTCCTCGATTGTGGTGCAACCGAGTATCTCCGATGCGTCGATTTGCTCCTTTCCGCCTCCAGAATATCCACCGTTCTGGTGATACGCATCGCGCGTGATTACTGCGGTGACGCTTCCGTCACGGAAGTGGCGGAAGTCGAGGTAGTGCGTCACGTCGGGCGAATTCTCGCCGATGCCGTCACCGCCAGACCTCCGCAGCTTCGCGAAGTATTCGTCTTCTACGAATGTCCAAAACGCTCCGCGCTTGGTTGTGCCGTGCGCCGGACCCTTGCGGATCTTCGACGCGATGATGATGTCTTTCAGTGTCTTCATTGTTGTTTGTGCTCGTCGGGTATCCCCGTTGCCGCGGTTGAGCGTTGCGCGGAGCAGACTCGTGCTCGGTCTGCCAGCGAGAATTATTCGATCTCCTTCAGCGGCTTCGGCGTCCAGTAGAAGTCAAGTTCCCCGCGGGCCTTGATGATCTCGCCGATGTTGATGTAGCCGAGTTCACCGCCGTCTCCGAACAGGTCCGCCAAGCCGAACGCCTGGGACTGGAAGTCTTCCGGAGCATCGTCGGGCGAGCCCTTGTCCTTTTCGGTGATGTACCACGCGGCTTGACCGCCGGCAAAGTACCGCAGATGCGCCACCGCATCGCGGCCTTGGCCGGCGGTCGAGTAGGTTTCCGGCATCGCCTCAATGATGCCGGCCAGTTCAATCGCCTTGTCGGCAAAGAACTCCCATTCCTCGCCGCGCATGCCTTGGGACAGGGCAGCGAACTGACTCCGCCCCATCCAGCCGACGAGTTTCGGCAGGGCGGTGCGGGCTTGTTGTTTCTTCTCAGCCGTGGTCGGCTGGCGCATGTGGTCGAGCAACCCGCCGACCGTCATCATGTGCTGCAAGGCAGCGAGGTCGGCGGCGAGCGTTGTTTCAGGCATTGGCATTGGCGAACAGGTCGAACTGCCGCGCGATCCGAACGATGTCGTCCGGCTGGTTCTCCTGGCGCCACGCTTCGGCGTCGAGGAGCGCCGCACGCACGTTGCCGGCACTGAGCGCGGCAAGGTGGCTGGCGATCGCGGGTGGCACGAGCAGCGTGAGCAGCTCGGTAATCTCGGCCGACGTCGGCGCCTTCACCTCGTAACGCTGCAACCGCGTCCGGAACCGCTCGGTGAGCGATTTCAGATTCAGATTGCTGGTCGCGATGAAAGCCCGCTGTTCGGGCATCTCGTCGAGGAACGAGAGGAGGGCATCCTGGGCGTCGGACGGCATGACGTCGACCTCGTTCACGATCTTGGCCTTCCAGCCAGAACCGTAGAGCGAGCTCGTGCTCATGTCCTCCGCCCATCGACGCACGACGTGGATCGTCACGTTGCGGCCATTCTCCGACTCCCAGCCCCACTTCGATTCACAGATCGCGGTGGCAATTTCCTCGGCGAGGGAGGTTTTCCCGCATCCCGGCTGCCCCGAGAAGAGCAGCTTCAGCCGGCCGCGCATGGTGGCGAACGAGGGATGCCCCGCCGCCGGGACCGCCAGCAAACTCGATAGTTTACCGGCGGGTCCGATGAGCTTGGTCATAATTTCACAGTTGAGATACTCAGCGCGCTTCTGATCGTCTTCGCGTGGGAGATGACTTCATCCAGCATACCGATCATGTGTTTGACGGTTTTGATGGGCAGTTTCACCTCGGGGTCGAACTCCCCTCCAATATTCGAGATGTCATTGGCATCAAGCAGCAGCTCGACGAGTGCTCGGTATTCAGACGAGCCGACATAATCCGGATCGTCGAAAACGTCTTTGAGTTTGGTCATACTTTACATTTACTTCGGCAGTTAAGCTCCTCGCACAGCGCGTCGATCTCCTCGGCGCTGAGCGGTTTGATGGTCTCGCCATCGCTGGCGATGTCTTGTTCGTGTCCCCCGGATATGAGTCCCTCGCGCTGCCAGTAGCGCAGCGCGGCGAGGACGGTCGCGAGTTCGCGTTTATTCATGGTTTTCCTTTTTCGCCGCCATCATCTCGTCGATCTGGCGGTTGAACTTTTGCAACGCCTTCACGGCGTCTTTCACCTCGCGGGCATAGTCCCAGCCGGCGGCTATGTTGAACGCGGCTTCGCGTGCTCCCGCCTCGAACGAGGCGAGGTCGATGGTGGCGGGCATTACCCCTGGATGTCGAGGTGCCCGGGCCCGTTGCCCTCTGGGTCGCACAGCACGGCCGCCGTGACTTCCCGGTCCGGCTGGCGCGGCGCCAACGGATCTCCGCTGAGCACGAGGATCGCCAGGGGCTCCATAGCGCCGTAGTCCTCGAATCGAATCTCCGTCACGGTGCGCCCCAAGAGTTGGGCGTAGTGCTTAACCGTGATGGGTGTGACAGCCGGATGGCCCGTGCGGGCAAGCGGTGTGGCGAGTCCTTCCTCGACGAGAACGCCGGGACGGACCGCCATGAACTTGACAGTTTTGTTTTCCATAATTGCCGCAGATTGCAGCATGGAGCCCGCGTTCGTCCCGCGGGCTCTAGGTGCGATCAGACCAGCTTCACCGTCAGCTTCACGCCCAGCGCCCGCTCGTAACCGGCGCGCTGAAACTCAGCCGCAGCCTCGCTCGGCCACTGGTAACGCAGGGCCGCTGTGCTGGTCAGGTTCGCCCCCGTCCGCATGTCGTAGGTCGCCCACTTGCCGTCCGCAGTCTCGAGAACGTAGCGGGTGGGCTGGCTATTCATTGTCGTAAACGATTCGCGCCACCGTCTGTCGCACCACGTTGTCCTTCACGCGGATAATACCGCGGTCATCTCTGTCCTCACCGAAGTATTCCACGTCGCCGTTGAGCACGAGGCCCCACGGAATCAGGAAGTTTCGGATGATGTACCGGAGCCACTCAACGTAGTCGTAGAACTTCTCTCCGCCGTCCCAGATAATCTCCTCGCCGCTCTCGCTTGCGGTCCAGTGGCACCACAGGCTCGGTTGCGTCAACGGTGGGCAGTTGGACTCGATGATGCCAAGGGCGTCGGCATCACCGCCGCCAAAGCATCCCATGCCTTCTTGTCCGAAGTCGCCACCGGCGCCGACAAAGAACTCGCCCTCGCTCCCAACCGGCAACCCAACAGCCTCGCGCACCAGATCGGGTCGCTTGGCGGTAATCGCGGCGTCACGTTTCATGCGCCGGGTTTCACAGAACTTTTCGAGGTACGCTTTTTGCGCCACCGTGAGCGGCTTGTTCAGCTTGAACGAGCCTTCGAAGTCAGTATTATAGCCCATAATCAGTCGTCTTTATACGGGAGCCGAGGCTCCACGTGGTTGAACGCAGCCTTGTCAGCCGGGGTGATCTCGGTCTTGCCGTAAGACCGGCGCTTGTGAATAATCGCCATCGCCCGAAAGAAGTTCGGGCACTCGCCCCGCCGCACCATCATTTCGGCGGCGGCACGGGCGGGCATCGTCGGCGGGATGGGGCGAAAGGAGGTGTTCAATTCGCTCCCCTCCCGCGGTTCATCGCGAGCCGGTGCTGCAGCATCGCTGCCGCGCTCGTCCGCTTCGCCGCCTCGGCGTGGTGCCGCGCCTCGTCCGGTGTGTCGCCGTACCCGGCCGCCACCATCCGCAGTTCGTTCAGCGGCCCCTCGGGATGAAGGACCGTCGCACGGTAGCGGCCGGCGGCGTCGCACAGTTCGGGCGCCGTCACAATGTACTCCTTGGCGATGAGGTCGGCGGCCGTCACGTCCATGCCTCCGCTGCCGCAATCGCCTTTCGCGCCGCCCGAACAGCAGAGTGCAGATTTTCCTCTCCGATAACGCGGGCGGTTTCGTTGGCTTTCCAGGCATACGCTTCGAGCATCTCCTTCAGCGCGGCCAGAAGCTCCGGCGCCGCCGCGATCAGTTGTGCGTTGGCTTGGATTTCAGACTCGCGGCCCTCGGAATCCATGCAGTGCGGCTCCGCAATAGTCAGGTAGGTATCGCCTGAACCGGATGCGATGAAGCCGTCATCGTCAATCCACCACGGTCCCGGCGAGTGCTGCGCGCTCACGAGTCCACCTCCAGCGTCCCGCACGCCCAGTTGTCGTCGGAGACGCCGAGGTCATCCTCGTTCATCTCGGAGTCCATGAGGCCGTCCTCACGCTCGTCCTCTTCATCAGGGTCATTTTTCATAATTACAGCGTCGTGCTGCGTGCAGCGCACCCACCTGGATGCGCTGGGAGCAGCAGGCTCCGCTATTCTGGTGGCCCGGTGTCGTCCGGGCGGTGCGTGATACCATGCCCACAAGTTGGGCACCTCCATGGAGCGATTTTTTCGCGCCAACGATCCCACGCCTCCAGCACTTCCGGCTCCAACACAATCACATTGTCGGCCAACGCCGGCTCGTGATTGCCTGTCGTCAGGGTTGTTCGGCCCCAGTCGTCGACGTGCACGTACACGCCGTCTCCGATGTATTCGGGATTGCTCATGGCTTGGGTGCCTTCAGGTTCCGCACGATCTTCGCCACTTTGCTCGTGGTCTCCTGACCACGGCGGTGCATCTCGCCAAGTTGATGGCGGTCCTTCGCTGGCACCTTCGGCCAGCACTGGGAACAGACGAACAGCGTGCTGTCACGCCGTCCGCACACAGGACACGTGAGCGTGTTCATGGCTGCGCCAGATACCACGCCACCCATCCGGCCAGCGCAAGCCCGACGAGCGTGCAGCCCGACGCCAGGACGAATCCCAGCGCAGGCCGGTTCAACCCCGCGTCCACCCGGAAGGGGTAGCGCGGACGGTGGTGGCGGCTCACGTGCGAATCCTCCGCCGCGCCTCGACTAACAGCGCCTGTTTCCACGGCAGCCATGCCGTTCTCGCCTCCACACTCCCGACGCTCCGCCATGATTCCACCTCGGCCTCCAACTCCGCGATGATCGCACGGCCCTGCTTCTGCGTCAGGTGGTTGTTGACGATCCAGAGGAACAGCTCGTGCTCAACCTGTTCGATGGTCGGGGTCATGCGAGGGAGACTTCGTACCCGCGCCGCTCCAGCTCGTCACACAGAAACGTGTCCTTGAGCTGGCGCAGCACGTACTGCGGCAACGGTGCCGCCGGCGCCGGCTTGTCGCATGGTGCACCCGTCGGCAATCGGGTCAGCTCCGCCTGCGTTTCGGCGAACTTCGCCGCCGCCCGGGCCGCCATCGCAGCCTCATAGGCCGCCCGATGATGCCCGCCCTCGTTCAAGAACGGACTCTCCCCGACAAAGCCGTCATGCGTCGTGAAGACGATGCGGCGGATCCGGATGGTCCGCCCGTGCGCCACCCACTTTTCTTTGCGGAGGCTGAAACAGCCCGCCGCCTCATACTGTGCTCTGGTCATGCTCATGGTATTCTCCTCTGTGCTCATGGTTTCCCGACCCTGCCCAAGTGGGCAGTAAAAGGCCGGCGTCACCAGCACGCCAGCCTCGCACTGCTCGCCTATATCATCCCGGACTCCCGGAACGAGAAGTACCCCTTCCCGCACGGGTCCGCCTCCGCCCTCCCGATGATCACGTGGTCGATGAGGTCCACCTCCACGGCCTTCGCCGCATCTCGCAGCATCCGCGTCACGTTGGCGTCCGGCGCGCTCGGACTTGGATCGCCCGACGGATGGTTGTGCACGCAGACGATCGCCGACGCGCTCTCGCGCACCGCCGCCCTGAACACGTCGCGCGGATGCGCGAGGCATGCTGTCACCGTGCCGCTCGTCAACTCCACACATCGCATCAGCCGGGCACGGCGGTCCAGACACAGCACCCAGAACTTCTCCACCTCGATGCGCGTCAGCGGCAGCATGTAGGCCAGCACTTGGTCGGGACGCCGCATCACAGGCTGGTCGCCGAAGCTCCCGACCGTGATGCGCCGACCGATCTCGAGCGCCGCGGCCAGCCGCGCCGCCCGTGTGCCCACGCCTGCGACCGTCCCGGCTCCCACCGCCACCGCCAGCTCAACGAGCGTGCGATGCGTCGTCAGCACCCGCCGCGCCATGGCCACGCCCTTCGCCGGCGTATCGCCCGGCCCGGTCAGCACCAACGCCAGCAACTCCACGTCGCTCAACGCCGCGCTCCCGTGCTGCGCCAGCCGCATGCGAGGCTCCTCGCACACCGCCAGCTCGGGCTCGTCGCCAAAGAGGCCAATCATCGCGAGCGGATGATGGACGACGCGATCGCCGAAGCCACCAGCGCCACCGGCAGCTTCCCAGCCGCACGCCGCGCACGCGCAGGATCCGCGGCACGCCGCTCCTCCTCACGCACTCGCCAGGCCTTCGCCTCGACGCGCCGTCGCTCCATGGACTGCGCCACCCGCTGCTCGCGCGTCCCCCGACGCTTAGCGGCACCCATGGGGATGAATGAGGTTGTCCGTCGTGACCATCAGCATCTCCGCGAGACGCTCGAGGCCGGTCAGCGGCTCCAACTCCGGCACGTGCCGGTACGGCCGAAACCACGTCTCGTTCCGAAACAGGGAGGAAATCTCCTCCCGATCTTCCGCCGTCAACTCGATGGACGCCGGCAGTGCCGTGTTCACCGAGTTCATTCGGGTCATCATGTTCTGTTCTCCTTGGTTCCCCGGCCCGGTATTGGACCGGCTGAAATACTAAGGCGGTTTTCGGGTCCGCCAACCCCGCGCCGTCAGCGCACCCGGCTGGCGGACGCCTCGACGATGCGCGGCTCGCGCCGCGACGCCTTGACCATCTCGCGCGCGTCGTGCCGATAGAAGAAGAAGTCGGTCGTGACCGCTCCTCCCTGCCACTCCGTCGTCACCCTCCACTTGAGGGTCATGCCGGACGTCACCTTGTCCAGGTGCTCGCCGTGTCGTGCTGCAATCCTGCTCATAACGTATCCTCCTGTGTTGCTCCGGCGCCACACGAGCGCCGAAATTCCGCCGGTTGTTCCGCGGCCCGGCCCCGCGCTCTCACTTCCGCTTCTTCCGCTCCCCGGCCTGCCGGCTCAACCGATGCCCCGCCCGCAGGCTCCGCCTCCACTGTGACGCGCGAATCTCCTGCCGCGCCGTCACCGCCACCGGTCGCCCAGGCCGTGCCGCAGCCCGCGCGCGCGCCTCCCACGGCACGAGCACCGCCGCCATCGCCTCACCGAGGTTCTGGGTCATCGCAGGAAACGGTTCACCTGCAGCCAGAGGTACACCTCCGGCGCCACCTCCACGTCACGATCCGACGCAAACTCCAGCACCTTCCCCCGGAGCTGCGGAAACTGGCCCCCACACCAATTGCAGGTGTAGCGGCCCCACGCGCGGTCAACGACGATGCGCGTCACCAGCTGATGTTTTGGTTTCATCCCGACGCCTCCACCTTGGGCGGAGTGCCGAATTGCACCCCGCCAGCGTTTCGCCGGGCTTTCACCGGCTCATCAGGGGACTAGCCCTTCCAGCCCTTCTCCACCAGCGACGCCCGCAGCGCCGCGATCAGCCCCGTCTTCGGCGCCGCCGCCACCCGCTTCACAAAGCGGGCCGTCGACGTCGTCGCCTTCGGCCCCACCCGCACCTTGAACGACGTCAGCGCCGTCAGGTTGCACGCCACCAGCGGATTCACCAACTCCGCCTTGCGCGCCGCCAACCACGCCACCCGCTGCTCGCGCGCCGCCTTCGCGGCCTTCACCTGCGCCTCGCTGAGCCGGAAGTCCACCCCGGGCTTGCACCCGGCCGGCACCTCCGTCTCGTTCCGCGCCGCGGCCACCACCAGCTTCATCTGGTCCTCGTTGGCCTCCGGCAGGCGCGCCACGAGCTGCTTGCGCAGCTCCGCAACCTCCGCCTGCTTCTGGATGAGCTCGGCCTCCATCGTCACCAGCCCGATGGCCGCCAGGTCGTCCGCCGTCAACTCCGCCAGCTTCTGCTCTTGGATCACTTGCATGTTGTATTGGGTTTGCGGACACAAAAATGCCCCAGCCGGAATTGGCTGGGGTATTATCGTCCGCAGTCCCTACGCATTGACACCGTCGCCGCACACGTGAGCTTATCTATTCGCACGATGGCGAATCACGTTTCCTCACGTGCCGTTTTGGACGGCACTTCAATTCGTCTGTGATGAGTCTCTATCGGAACTTCGCTTGCCCTATGGCAAACCGCTCTAACCATACTGTTGAGCGAATAGTCATTCCGACCGGGAGCTTTTGATCCTCATCTGCTAGTATTGTGACGCGATTTCGCACGTCTGTTTCTCGCGCGGATTTCATCCCGCGCAAACCTAGCTTACTGTCCGGTGAGTAGTGCCATTACTCACGACGGCCACGGTGCAGCGCAGCCAACCGCGCATCACTGCGCAGTCGCCTTTCTCGCCACCGTCTCACGATACAGCGTAACCTGTCGCACTATACTTGCCCACGCAAGAGTCATGCAGTCGGATGCCCACTGTATCTATACGCTCAGGAGTAAGCCTGAGATATTGAAAGTTTCGTTTCTGTACGCCCAATGCGCTTACCCGGCATCGGGATTCTACTGTTTCCAAGGGAAGCTTGTTTCGCTGTGGTGCTTCACGCGTGCCGTTCGTTCCATTGCAGGTACGGCAAACTGGCAAATTGCTCTTCGATTCCGGTCTTTCGTTCATCCCAGTTTCTCATTCCCCGTTTGGCAGTTGGCTGCAATCGCTTGCAGGCTGTTGCACTTGCTATCGTGCACCGGTCTCTTAAGGGGACCACTTCGATTCGTTCTCACTCGGCGATCCGAGAGTTGAGCGCCATTACTGGCAGCGCGGTAAACTTTCCCGCGCCACTATGGAGAACACTAGGGAGGTGGGACATGGCATGTCCCACCCTCCGTTCGTTTGGCTTAATTCATGCGCAAACTACTGCTCTTTAGAGTGAAGCGTGATGGCACCGTCATGCCCTAACAGCTCGGCTCTTGACGCGCGCGGGCGCCTGGCGAGGGGTGGGTGGGAGGGAACTCGCTTCCGGGCCGCGCCGATCAAGAGACCCCTATTTGCAGCGGTTCCTGCTGGTACTGAATAGCTATTCACGACATGAAGGCGGAATGAGAATCAACGGACTGAAGATGGGTCGGTACGTGGAGTGGCTGCGGGCGGTGTGGGCGGCCGGGGAGCGGAATGTTCCACGTGGAACAATGGATGGAAAAGGACACGTGTCCGTGTGGAGATTGAGACACGTGTCCGCGATGGTGGTTGGGCTGGTTCGCGCGGCCAGGAAAATGGTGCATGGGATAAGAAGCGGTTATGTGGATCGAGGTACGTGGAGGGCACGGATGAGGGTGTGTAGCCGGTGTCCGGTGTGGCGGAAAGAGGGCCGGGTGTGCTTGGTGGAGGATGGCGGGATGGTGTACGGGTGCGGGTGCTATACGGTATTCAAGGGGATGGTGAAGCGGCCGTATCCTGGCGGGTGTTGGGGGAAGGAATATGCGAAAGAATCTGGAATTGGATGGGAGTGATGCTTTCACTAACTCAGCTATCACTGTAACGATTTTTGTTGACTTAGTGAAATAAACTTAGTGATAGTTTCGCGCGCCCGAAAGATGTGTTTGATCCGCTATCATATCACTTGTTTTGCCCCCCCCTCTTTAGAGGGGGGCAAGCAAGTGTTAGTGATAGCGGTCAAATTCATGGGTCAAAACCAACCAAAAACGAGCATCTGAGAATATCACTAAAAATGAGAAATCTAACCAAAAAGCGCCGAATTGAGAAAAGCGGCGATCCAAGCCAGGCGATCCTTGTGAGGTTGCCCCAAAGCCAGATTGAGTTCCTGCGGGCGTCAGAATATAGCCTGTCCGCGAAGGTCAGTGAAGCGGTCGAGGTGCTGATGGCGAAAGAGGGGTATACACCCGGAGCGGTGGCGAACGGCGAGATGCTTGGCGTGAAGCCGATCTGTCCGCAGGACATGGAGGAGTGGCTGAAATGCCGGACGGATGTGGAGAAGTGCGGCTTCTTGGTGTTTTCTGAGTATTCGGACAGCGACATGTGCGCGTACCTGCGGTGTAACCGGAAGCAGCTCGAGCGGCTGAAGGCGGCGGCAGCGGAGATGGAGGAGCGGAAGATGAACGATGTGATGGGAGTGGGGCTGGAGGCTGGGGAGCGGGAGTGCCTGGCGGCATGGCCGGGGCCCGGGGAGGCGGAGTGCTTGATCGTTCAGGCGCTGGCGAGGTTGCGGCTCACGGCGCGAAGCAGCGAGCGGGAGTTCAGGGAGTGGACGGTGGATTTTGAGGCGCGGGGGTTGCTGGCGCTGGCGCTGGAGGTCGTGAAAGGGCGGCGGCGGACGGCGGCGGGGGAGGCGGAGTTGCGGCGGATGGTGGGGGAGAATGGGAAAGTGGATACGATGGGTGCGGAGGTGGACCTGTGAAGGCGCTCATCTTCGATAGCGAGACGACGGGGAAGGCGCTCTGGAAGGAGCCGGCCGACGACCCGCGGCAGCCGAGGATCGTGCAGCTTGGTGCCATCTTGTACGATGATGAGCGGCGGGTGGTGGCGGAGATGAACCTGGTGGTGCGGCCGGATGGATGGACGGTGCCCGCCGAGGCGGCGGCCATTCATGGGTTCACGACGGAGCGGGCGGGCGCGGTGGGGGTGCGGATCCGCGGGGTGCTGGCGCTCTTTTTGGCGCTGGCGGAGCGGGCTGATGTCGTGGTGGCGCACAACCTGGCGTTTGACCGGATGATGGTGGAAATCGAGATTGCGCGCCGGCCGGCGGAGGAGTTGGCACGGCTCGTGGAGGTCTGGCGGGCGAAGCGGAAGTTTTGCACCATGGAGGAGTCGACCGAGGTGCTGCGACTGCCGGGTTTTTTTGGGAAGTACAAGTGGCCGAGCCTCGCGGAGGCGCACCGGCATTACCTCGGGGTGGGGTTCGAGGGGGCGCACGATGCGATGGCGGATGTGCGGGCGTGTGCGGCGGTGTATTTTGCGATGAACCCGGCGCCCGTGGCGGCGGGCCTGAATGATGAGGTGGACCTATGAACTTCGAATCGATCTTGATGACGATGAGCCGGGAGATTGAGGCCGGGGAGGCGGCGCTGGCGGAGCACGACGTGAGGCGGGCGCTGCTGCACGTGCGGGTCGCGCGGGTGCTGTTGAAGGCGGCGGAGCGGAGCGAGCTGGACGAGGAGGTGGAGCTGTGAGCGGCCAACCCGAACAACTCATCCCGCCGGTCGTGCGGGAATGCGCGGCGCTGCGCGAGCTGGCGGACGAAGCCGACCGGCTGCTCGAGCTCCCTGATTGCGCGAGGAGAGACTCACTCGTGGCCGCCTGGCGCGACCGCAAACACGCGCTGCGCACTATCCCGACGGAGGAACTGGTCGCCGGGCGCGAGTGCAACGACGACGCGACTTTGGGCTGTGATGCCGGGGCGGCATCAGTGGGGCGGGGTGATAACCGGGAGGCATCAGGATGAGCGCCGACCCATACGACGAACAGAAACGCCTGGAAGATTTCGAGGCGCTGGATGCCGCTGCATGCCGCCACGATTGCACGCAGGGCCGCGAAGGACAGACCGGCTTATGGTGCGTGAAGTGCGGCCTCCAAATCTACGGGGTGGAACCGCGCGAGTGCCAGCACTGCGCCCACTTCAAGGACGTGGGCTTTCCGGGCGATCCGCGCCCGATCTGCACAAAACACCTGATGGGCGTCACACGCACGATGCACGTCACCTACAAACTCGCGAATGGCACATGCTTTGACCCTTCCACACGCCGGCCCCGAAAACACACCTGAAACGGCCTAACCACATGGTCATCAAAGCCAGACCGGCGGCCCCGAAAAAATCCAAGAAACATGCTTGACGCCTGCAAGGTAGTGCAACACACCCTCTCTCTCCTATGAGTTCGAGTGCCAATCCCATCGTGCAGAAGTATCGGCTAGAGTGCCGTCGGCAGGTGTATTTTGTGCCGACGGTGTACCGGGCGGGTCGGATGTTGGCGGCGGAGCGGAACGTGTCGTTTTCGACCTTCCTGCGGCAGTTGATCGAGGCAGAGCTGGCACGCCTGGGGCGGCCGGCATTGGTGTTGGAAACGGCGGAAGCGCCCATCGATCTGTGAGCCATGTCCGGGCCGAGACGAGGTTTGAAGCGGGTTCCGATTGGTCCGGCGGGGTGGTCGGTGCGGTTGGATTTGCGGATGCCGATAGAGGACCATCGGTTTTTGATGGAGATGTCGGCGGCGCGCGGGATCACGACCGGGGCGCTGATGCGCGAGGTGATGGCCTGCTACCGGACGGCGCTCGAGCGGGAGGTGGCGGAGGTGGAGCGGGAGGAGAAGGCGGCGCGGCGGGCCGAGCGGAAGGCGCTGGCTGAGGAGGTCGATTTTTAACCCATGAGCAACAATCCAACGACAGGAAGTGAACTGGCCGTCATGCCCCCGCAGGCATTGGCGCGAAAAGTGGAACCGGCGCAGTGGAATGCGCTGAAGGAACTGTACGACGGGGCGAGCGACGACATGATCGGGCTCGTCACCGACTACTGCACGGCGCGGCGCCTGGATCCGCTGAAGAAGCCGGTGCACATTGTCCCGGTGTGGAGCAGCCGGCGGAAGTGCATGGTCGAGACGCTCTGGCCGTCGATCGCGGAAACACGCATCACGGCGATGCGGACCGGGAAGTTCGCCGGCCTCGACGAAACGAAGTACGGGCCGACGATCAACATGAAGGTCGGAAACAGCCACGACGGATTCTCCTATCCCGAGTGGGCGCAGGTCACCGTTTATCGGATGGTCGACGGCCAGCGGTGCGGGTTCCCGGGCCCGCGGGTGTACTGGATCGAGGCATACGCCACGAAGGGCAAGGACGACTACACGCCGAACGCCATGTGGCTGAAACGGACGTGGGGTCAGCTCGACAAGGCCGCGGAGGCGGCGGCGCTGCGGCGGGCGTTCCCCGAAGAGCTCGGCGGCATCGCGACCGCGGAGGAGATGCACGGGAAGGCGATCGACGACGACGGGCTGCAGAACGTGACTGGGACCGCGGCGGCGCCGGCCCTGATGGCTGGCGGTGAGGTGAAGCGGGCGGCAGTGCCCGGGAAGCTGGCGAAGGGCGCGGCGGCCTTGGCGCCCGTGGTGCCGATCACGACCCCGCCCGCCGAACCGACTCCACCGGTAACGGTGACGGTGAGTGACGCCCAACCGCCGGCCAATGCGCCCGAGACGGCGACGACCGTCGCGCCGCAGGCGGAGCCGGAAAAGAAGCGGACCCGCCGCAGCAAGGAGCAGATTGCGGCCGACGAGGCGAAGGCGGCGGAAGCGAAGGCGGCAGCCGCGCCGGCGGAAACAACCGTCACTGCCACCGCTCCCGCTCCAGTCGCTCCCCCGCCCGACTCGCCGCCGGCCGCCGAGACGTCGACTCCGCCCGTCCATGCTCCCGCGCCAGCCGCCAAACCGGAGGAGACACCGGAGTGGCCGAAGGTGGTGGTCGCGACCGTCGATGAGTGCGTCGTGAAGACGACGAAGAACCCGAAGTACCCGCAGGTGAAGGTATGCCTGCTGGGCGGGAATGAAATCTGGCTGAACGGCCAGATGATTCCGGTGCGGTCGCTGGGGCGGCTGATTTTCGACCCCGCGGTGGAGGGACTGGATGCCTTCAGCGAGGTGTCGGACAAGGAGGTGGAGTTCAAGATCGTGGAGGTGCCTTCACCCTCGAATCCCCAGGTGATGAACCGGATGATCGTGGCGGCGCGGGCCGTCGGCGAGACGGCGGCGGAGGACGATTCGATCTCAGTCTGATTTATCGACCCCCAACCAGAACGCGGCGGCGTGCCGGCCACACGCCGCCGCAATTTTCTCGGCCACAATCCCATGAATCCTCACCGATACTTTTGTCCGAAAAATCACGGCCACTATCTGCCGGAGGTCAACGTCATCGATCTCGCCAATGTCGGCGAAGTCAAACTCGCCGAGCCCGAGGACGGCTACATTCATCTGCTGGGTGTCGATAGCAAATACGACGTCACGTCGTTGTACTACGGAACCGACGAAACTCAACGCGACCCGGTGTTGTCCGGGCTCAAGGACCAGCTTGAAGCCTATCGCGAGTGGGCGGCGACTTACGGTGCCGACGATGCCGCGCCGACGGCCTTGGTGGCGAACGCGAGCGTGCGGGTGATGAGGTCGCATGAGTTCTGTCACTTCGAGGTGGCGCTGACTTCGACGCTGCCACTGACGCTGCTCGGCGTGGACAATCTGAGAAAAGACTGCGCCCGCCTGGTCGACAAGGCGGTGGAGCAGTTCAAGCGGAAGAAGTCGGCGCTTGAGATGGATGACAGCTTCACGACGCGCCAACTGCGGGCCGATGTGAAGGGAATCAAGGAGCGTCCGGAGTCGGAGTGGACGCCGGAGGACAAGGCGACGGTGAAGGAGCTTGGCGACCGCGAGCACCGGGCGCGGTACGACTACGAGGACAACGTCGTCGAAGAGAGCCCGGAGGATGATTAGGCGCTCGAACCGAAGGCGAACGCGCTCGGTATCCGCACGGAGATCCGACCCGCCGAGGAACTCGGAACGCTCATCGCCAAGGAAGAGGAAAAACCCGACCCCGAGGCCGACCTTCCCCTCTGAATTTCCGCGGTGGCACCGAGCAAGTTCTGCCGCGAGAAATCCCGGCTGGCGTGCATGACGCGCCGGCCGGGACCAACTTTCCAATCCCATGAATGATTCAGATATTCAACCAGGCGTTCGAATCGAGAACATCCACGAAAAGCCGAGATTTGGTGAGACGTTGACGATCGACTGCGTGGACGGTTCACGAGATAACTCCACGGTGATTGTTGCGATGTGTGGACCTAACGGCACCGCGCTTTTGAAACGAAATCGCAAACTGGTTCGCGATCACTTCAAGATAGCTTCTCTATGACCGAAACCGAAGAGTTCCACCGCAAGGCGGCGGAGGCGATCTATCTCCAGGGCGCGCTGGTGGCGTACCTGCGGCTCGACCCGGACGCGACGACGGCGAAGCAGGTGGAGTCGGATGTGAAGCGGCGGTTCGATATTGCCCGCACCCTCAACGCTGCGCTCCGGGACCAGATCATTGCCGGTGACGACAGGGTGCTCCGCTGCGCGTTCTGCGGGGAGGCATACCCCGAGGGAACGCCGACCCACAAGCACGAGGCGCTGACCAACCACATCCGGCACTGCGCCGAGCATCCGGTGGGCATCGAGAATCGCGCGCTGCGTGCTTTCTGCAAGGACATGCGGACGTGCCTGACGGAACTGCGCGACGAGGGTGACTTCGGCCGGGTGAAGGAGGAATGCACGCGGCTCCTTGGCGTGCTGGAGGAAGTGCTGTGAGCATGTTCCTGAAAAATTACACCTCCGACGTGCCGGTCTCTCAGACGGTCGCCAGGATCGAGCAGGTGCTTTTGCGAGCTGGCGTGAAGGCGATCGCCAAGGAGTATGGTCCATGTTCGGAGGTGGCCGCGATCACCTTCCGCATCGAAGCCGGGCCCGGCCAGCCGCTTTTGTCCATCCGGATGCCGGCCGAGGTGGAACGTGCCCAGAATGCCCTGTGGCTTGAGTACGTGGGCACCGATAAACTATCCACGGACGGAAATACCGTCTACTGGCACTCGCGAAAGAAAAAGCGCCGGAAGGATTTTTTGGACCAAGGTGCGCGGACGGCTTGGAAGCTCGTGCAGGATTGGATCGAGGTGCAGATTTCCATGATCCAATTGCAGCAGGCGGATGCCGTGCAGGTGTTCCTTCCGTACATTTGGGACGGCCGGCGCACGTTCTACCAGGGCCTCAAGGACTCCGGCTTCAAAGCCTTGATGCCGCCGAAAGATGACCCGGCGCGGGTGGAGGTGGTGTCGTGAGCAAGAACTGGCCGCGGTTGACGGAGACAGCGCAAGCCGCCCGCGAGTGGGGCCGTTGTTCCAGTTGCGGGAGCACCCATGCGGATGCCCTCTCGTTGTGGCAGGAGTGCGATGAAAACGACAGGCCGGAGGAGCGGTTTCTATACCTCTGTCACGGGTGCTCGGAATTGTTGATCGAATCCCACCCACGCCTCTACTCACGCTTGAACCGCTGGTATCCGGCGCCGGGCGCGATGAGGATCTGCGTCGACTGCCGGCATCGGGACGGGCTGCGCTGCCGCTCGCCGAAGGCGCTGTTCAACGGCGGGACCGTCGGGCTCGCGATTGACGCGCAGGTGAGCGGCCAGGCGTTCGTGGACGGGACCAGAAATGGGCGCCGCTGCGGCTGGGTGGAGACGATGTTTGCCGGACCCCCGAAGGCATGTGCCGACTGGGAGGCGCCGAGGAAAGAGAAACCGAAATCGGAACTGGATGGGGAGATTGACCTATGACGAACGAACAAGCGACCAAGATCATCGCCGATGAACTGGCCCGGGCGGAGAAAAAGCATCCCCAGTGGGATGGCATCCGTCACGGTCACAGCATCATCGAGGAAGAGTACAGCGAGTTCCGCGACGCGGTGTTTGCCGATGATCACGAGGCGGCGTACTTCGAGGCCGTGCAGCTCGGGGCGATGGCGGCGCGGTACATCAAGAATCACGCGCCGACTTCGGTGCTGTGGGAACTGCGCGACCGATGAAAACCATCACCGTCCACCGCGCTGGCGACATTGGAACAACCGTCGTGGTCGAACCGGTCACGATCATCATTGGTGAGCCTATAACGACCATCAGCGACACTCACACACTGGTACAGTGGGAGAATCTTCGGGATGAGGAAGGCGCGGCGATTGCACAGGTGCTGATTGAGACCCTCCCGCAGGGAGTGCTTCAAGTGGTGATGTGCCGGCTGATGGAAGCCGGTACGTCGGCCTACATGGGGAGGCTGGGAACGTGAAAGCGATTTCGTTGTACCAGCCCTGGGCGAGCGCGATTGCGGTCGGGCTCAAGTCGATCGAGACGCGAAGCTGGCCCGCGCCTAAGAGCATCATTGGTCATCCGCTCGCGATCCACGCGGCGAAGCGCAACACGGCGGCGGAATTGTCGTGGTGGATTGAAAACGTGCGGCACAACGGGGAGTTTTCCTCCGCGTTCGCGCGGAGAGGTTACCGCGAGTTCGACGATCTTCCCCGTGGCGCCATCGTCGCCATCGCTACGCTGGCCGCAGTCATCTCGACCAACGACAACCCGAAGATTCGTGGGTCGGAGGCGGTTCACCTCGGCGTGCCGTGCCCGCTGGATTCCGATGAGACGTGGGGAAACTTTTCGCCCGACCGCTTCGCCTGGTTCCTCGCCGACATTGTGCCACTCAAAACGCCGGTGCCGTGCATTGGACGGCAGGGACTGTTTGACTGGAATCCAACCGCATGAATAACGAATTCAAAATAATCATTTTGGGTGCTCTTTGGGGTATATTGGTAGGTGGCGTTATATCTATGTCCATTACGGCGATGTTTGAATTAACCACCAGAGAAGCCTGTGTTCTTGGTTTAGTGATGGGAACCGCCTGCGCGCAGATCGGTATGATACTCGCAGCTTTTGCTTACAAGGATCCCCCATGAACTTCAAAAACGGAAAACCCGTCGTCAGGGTCAGTGGTCTGAACCAGCTCATCGAATGTCCGGCCAGCCGCACCATCGTCGCCAAGCTCCGCACTCAAGACGAGGACGACAGCGCGTCATGGGAAGGCCAATACTGTCACTACCAGGCCGCGTGTCGCTTCATCGACAAACAAGGGGCGATGGCGCCGGAGGGTGGACTTCTGCTGCCGAACATCCCGGCCGACTGGAAGCCGGAGTCGTTTGCGGAATGGCTGATCGAGTTTTACCATCGGGCAGTCGCCGAAGAAACGCCCGGTGATTGGGCACTGTCCGTCGAGGAGGAGATGATCTACGAGTTCCCGCGGTTCTGGCTTTCGGGCCACGTGGACGTCAATGCCATCGCGCCCGACGCGAGCGCGCTGAACTTCGACGACCTCAAGTGCGTGGTCAATCCCGTCGACGAAGCTCCCGACAACTGGCAGGTGCTCGGCTACGCGGTGCTTTTCAAGGTTGCGTATGGCGACCGGCTGAAGCGCATCCGGGGCCGTATTATCCAGCCACGAATCAAGGAGGAGGAGGGCAAGCGTGTCAGCGGCGTCGTGCTCGACGAGCGCGGCACGTGGAACGATGCTGGCGAGCTTGTCGGCGCCGCCACCATCAATGACATCGTGGCCGGGTTGGAGGCGAAAATCAACGCGGCGTTGGACAATCCGATGCTGCTCAACGACGGCCCGAAACAATGCCGGTGGTGTCCGGCGGACCTGCAATGCCCGGCGCTCCGGGAGAAACGGAAATTCATGAAGATGATCCTGACGAAAGAAGCCCTCGACGCGATCGAGGCGACGCCGAACGACCAACTGCTCGCTGAGTGGGCACTGGGAAAAAAACTTCTCGGCTCGAAGCTGGAGAAGGCATGGAACCTGATGAAGGAGCGCCTGGCCACCGTCAAGGAAGTGACGATGCCGGACGGCACGAAGCTGATGCTGACCGACTGGCAGGGCGCGCGCGAGCTGCTGGAGGAGCACAAGCCGGCGGTGTGGGAGGAAATCTGCAATCAACTCGACGAGGCGCGGGCCTACGCCTGCCTCAACCTCAGCATCCCGACGCTGGAGCGCAAGTTCGCGGAGCAACTCGGCCTGCCGATCGAGTCGAAGAAGGGGGACTGCGGAAAGCGGCAGGTGGAGGAGCGGTTCGGTGCGGCGATGACGCGGAAGGCCGGGAAGCAGTTGACGATTGTCCTGTAAACGGGCATGTCAGCCCTCTCGTGTCCAATCCCTGCCATGGCGACCGACCTCTTCGGCAATCCCATCGACGACAGTCTGGTGGTTTGCCGGATAACGGCGCGCAGGAAGAATACGCCGGCATGGAAAGGCGGATACGCGGCGATGCCCGGCACCGGTCCGGCGGGCGAGACGTGCCGGTCATGCGTGAACTATGGACATGGGGGGGGGGTGGCGCACGGAGCTGGCCCAAGTGCGTGCTGATGCGGCGCGCGTGGACCCACGGTCCCGGCACCGACATCAAGGCGAAGTCGCCGGCCTGCGAGCGGTGGCAGCCGAGAATCAATGCGGACGTTGAACTATGAAAATCCTAGCATTCCAAGTCGTACCGTGCGGCAGATGGCACGAGATGGTGCGTTATCACCATCCGGACGGGTTGGTGCACCAGAAAAAGATCAAGCGGTCGCGAGACATGAAGTACAAGAGTTTCATCGTGGCCCCGTTCTTTTACATCAAAGAATGTGACACCGCTGGCAGGCTTGTGGTCCTGCACGAGGTCTGGCCGCGTTATCTTCCGGCGTTTGCGGCTCCGACTCCAACGGCCTGGAAGAGCCTTGTTACACGCCAATGATCATCGAGGCATTCCTGGACTTCCATCCCCCGACTGCGACCGCGCAGCACAAGGGCGTGCGCACGTGGCGCAAGAAGGCTGCCGACGGGAAAGTGAAGACGCACGTGCAGTTTTTCAAAAAGTCCGATCTCGTGCGCGCCGAGGCCATGCTGCGGATCCAGTTGGAGAAGCATGTGCCGCTGGCGCCAATGGTCGGTCCGTTGAAGCTCACGGCGACGTGGACGTTCGACTGGTTCAAATATGAGATGCCCGCGCGCCGGGCCGGAGAACTACCCCAGTGGATTCCCTCCACAGGTTGGCCTGATTGTTCGAACATCATCAAGCTGTTCGAGGATGTGATGACGAGCCTCCACTTCTGGAAGGACGACAGCCACGTTGCCAGCCTCTGGGTCCGCAAGGGCCGCGGGGACCGGCCTGGGATTCACCTGCGCATCGAGCCCTACGTGACCGACTACGTGCCGCCGGAGGGTGACGTTGAGCCGGAGATCGATCTATGAGCGCCGAGCCAACCGACGTGACGACCGTCATGGGCGACGGCCGGTGCTGGAAAACCGACTGGCGCGGCCGGACCCGCCGGCTGCCGGATACGATACCGGCGAGCGTCGAGCATGAGCGGATTGCGGCGGAGTATTTCCGGAAGAAAGACGGCCTGCCGCCGAAGGCGCCGGGGTTGGATGCGGAGGTGGAGTTGTGATCCCGAATCGAACACCACTCGGGCGTTTCTTGAAAGGAACCCACTGGCGGCCGCGGCGCCCATATTGGGACCGCGAGTGGCTGCGCGTGGAGTACGAAGAAAAGAAACGGAGTGCGGCGGAGATCGGTGCGGACTTCGGAGTGGGGGACACGGCGATTCAATTTTGGCTCAAGAAGCACGGCATAGCGACGCGCACCACAGCCGAAGTGCGTGCTGTGAAACATTGGGGTTCCATCGGCGATTCGAACCCAATGTTCGGGCGACGCGGCATTGATAATCCAAATTGGCGCGGCGGACTGACCCCATATCGCCAGCAACTTTATCAGCGGTCAGAGTGGCGGTCGGTGGCTCGTAAGGTACGTCGACGCGACAAGGTATGCTGTCTTTGCCAGAGCGCGAAGGAAACAGAGATTCATCACATCGATCCTTTCTGGGATGCGCCGTTGTTGGCTTTGGAGGAGACGAACCTCATCCTGCTTTGCGCTGAGTGCCACAAGCGGATGCGCGGTCGCGAAAAGTGGTGGCGCAAGCGGTTGACTGCGCTGGTGAGTGAGGGTGCTATATGATTCCCGAATGCAAAATCCTTATTGGCGATGTTCGTGCGCGGTTAAAGGAGTTGCCCGATGAAAGCGTCCAGTGCGTTGTTACTTCTCCCCCATACTGGGGATTAAGATTTTACCAAACTATCCCGCAAGTCTGGGGTGGAAACCCGAAGTGCCAGCACGCATGGGGAGACGTTGGGTCACGGCATCGCGGAGGACCGCCGGGGAAAAGTGAGACGATGGCTGGAAGGGACCAATTAAGCCGCGCAGCTACGGGCGACATCAACACCGGCTGTTTCTGTGCTTGTGGCGCCTGGCGCGGCGAACTCGGCCTAGAGCCGACGCCTGACCTGTTTGTCGAGCACATCGTCGAGGTGTTTCGCGAGGTTCGCCGAGTGTTGCGGAGCGATGGCACCTGCTGGGTCAACATGGGCGATTGCTACGCGACAGGCGCCGGCAAGGTCGGAGATTGTCCTGGAGGCGGCGCTCAAGGTGCGAAATGGAGGGGTGATCCTCGACCGGCAGTGAACGGTCGAGGCGAGGAGCAAATCGAGCATAAAGGCCATCGCGGTGTGCGGCTCGACTCCGCAGCCGGCAAGCATGACTATAATCCCGGCATCGGTCCGATGATTCAACCGAACCGCATGCCGATCCCAGGACTCAAGCCGAAGGATCTCGTCGGCCAGCCGTGGCGCGTGGCGTTCGCGCTACAAGCGGATGGCTGGTGGCTGCGCTCGGACATCATTTGGCACAAGCCTTCGCCGATGCCGGAGAGCGTCACGGACCGACCGACCAAGGCGCACGAATACATTTTCCTACTGACTAAAGCAGCGAGGTACAAATACGACGCGGAAGCGATCAAGGAGCCGGTGACCGGTGCTGCTCACGCGAGGGGTAACGGTGTGAATCCGAAGGCGGGGTTGAAGGACGAGGGTCGGACCGCTCAGGGTCTTAGAACCTCCACGAGGTTTGGCCGCGGGGCCGGGTTTCGCGTGAAGCAGAACGAATCCTTCTCGGCGGCCGTTACCAACGTGGTGGATACGCGCAACGCACGGAGCGTTTGGTCGATTCCATCTGAGCCATATCCAGACGCGCATTACGCGACGTTTCCCACAGCCATCCCCCGACGCTGCATCCTCGCCGGAACGAAGGTGGGTGACACCGTGCTCGATCCCTTTGGCGGCAGCGGCACGGTCGGACAAGTCGCGTTGGAGTACGGCCGCAACGTCATCCTGATCGACCTCAACCCGAAAAACGAGGCGTTGATGCGCGGCCGGATGGCCCCACACGAAGGCCAGGGCGTGCTCACAGAAACGGAGGTGGACCTGTGACGACCTCCATCGACCTCCTTCCCGACCTCGCGCCCATCCCGGAGTATCTCGAGGTGAGCGGCATGCGCCAGTACCAGCGGGAGATCGTGCAGGCGGTGCACGATGGCTGGCAGGACGAGGGGTGTTGCCGCCAGTTGATCGTCGCGGCAACGGGCACCGGCAAAACGGTCGTCATGGGTGCCATCGCGAAGGGCTTCGTCGCCGCCGATCAGAAGGTGCTCGTGCTCGCCCACACCGACGAGTTGATCACCCAGGCGCAGGACAAGTTCTCCCGGCTCACTGGGCTCCCGACCGGCCGCGAGAAGGCTCGGGACCGGGCCTCGCTCAACGACCGCGTGGTGGTCGGGAGCGTCCAGACGATGCGCGGCTATTCGCGACTGCACAGCTTCAAGCCTGATCACTTCGGGCTCGTGATGATCGACGAGGCGCATCGAACCATCGCGAAATCGTACCTGACCATCCTCGCATACTTCGCCAACGCGCGGGTGGTCGGCGTGACGGCGACGGCGGACCGCGGGGACAAGAAGGCGCTGGGGCGGTTCTACGAGCGCATCGCAAAGGAGTACGGCATGCTGGAGGGGATCAACGACGGCTGGCTGGCCCGCGTGGAGATCCAGCCCATCTCGGTGAAGATCGATCTGAACGGCGTCGACAGCAAGCGCACGGGCGACGGCGACGTGGACCTCGACGCAACCGTGGTCGCCCATCGCATCGAACCGTTCCTCGACGACATCGCCAAGGAAATCTGGCTCCATGCCTCGCGCCGGCGCATCCTCGGGTTCACGCCGAGCATCGACATCGCGAAAAAGATGGTGGGCATCTGTCAGAAGGTCGGCTTCACCAAGGTCGATTGGGTGGCAGGCGAAGACCCGGACCGCCATCGAAAGGTGGCGGCGTTCAAGCGGGGGGACATTCAACTCCTGTTCAACGCGCAGGTGTTGATCGAAGGCTTCGACCAGGATGACATCGACGCGATTGTGAACCTGCGGGCGACGCAGGTGCGGGCTCTTTATCAGCAAATTATCGGCAGGGGCACGAGGCCGCTGACTTCCATTTTGCCGGCGCTGAATGCGGCTCCGGACGCGGCGGCGCGGCGGGAGATCATCGCCCGATCGGCGAAACCGTACATGATTGTCCTCGACCCGATGTGGCTCCACGAGACCCACAATCTCGCCGAACCGGCATCGCTCGTCTCGCGGAACGATGAGGAGATGAAGCTGATGAAGGGCCGGCAGGGCGACCTGCTGACGATTCAAGCCGAGGCGTCGCGCGACCTGCTCGACCATCTGCGCGAGCAGTTGTTGAAGAACGCCAACCGGCGGGTGGCGCGCATCGACCCATTCACCTTCGGGGTGGTGGTTGGCGATGAGGAGCTGGCGTTGTACCAGCCGGAAACGCTCTGGGATGCGCGGGCGCCGACGATTGAGCAGTTGAAGGCGCTCATCGACAACGGGCTTGAGGCGGAATCGGTGAAGTGGCGCGGGCAGGCGCAGAAGATTCTCGCGCTCATCGACCATCGGCGCCAGCGGGGTTTTTGCAGCATCCGGCTGATGAACTGGCTGAATCGCATCGCGGATTCGCAGCGGCGAAAGCGGGACGCGGGCGAGCGGATCAGCGGGGAAATGGCGGCGTGGCTGGGCCGGCTGGGCGACACCGCGACGATGACCCAGGTGGACGCGACGAAGCATCAGCGGTGGCTGTTTGCGAGAGGACTCCGATGAGCGAAAATGGCACCAGTCCCGACTACGTGGAGGGGGAGGCGGAAATCCACCGCCTGCCCACGGTGCCGGCGTCGGCGTTGAGTCGGACGTTGCCGCATAGTCTGGAGGCGGAGGAGTATTTGATTTCGTCCTGTCTACTGGATGGGACGGATGTGATAGAGCGGTGCATCGAAGCGCGCGTGCAGCCGGCGTCGTTCTACGATCCGAAGCACGGGCTGCTCTTCACGCAGATCCTCGCCCTGCACGCGAAGAAACTGCCAGTCAGTGTTGACGTGATCGCGGAGCAGTTGAAGACCGAGCGGCAGCTCGATCAGGTCGGGGGGTACGCTTTCTTGAGTCAGGTAAGCAGTCGAGTCCCCACGACCGCGCAGGCGGCGTTTTTCATCGAGAGGGTACGGGAGCAGGCGGCGCTGCGCGATTTCATCCGCGCTGCCACGAGCACCGTCGAGGATGCGTATGGGTTCAGCGGTGACATCGCGTCATTCTCCGATCAGGTGCGGGACCGGATGGAGCGGGTTATCAATGGCTCCAGCGGCGCCGAGCAACTCTTGGCTGAGTGCGAGTACGACGATGAGGCCGACGAGGTGGTGGAGCGGATCGTGTTCAGCCTCGCCGGGGTGCCGATGTTCACCGGAGGGAATCTGGCCAACCTGGTGGCCGGGGTGGGGGTGGGAAAGTCGGCGGTGGTGGGAGCCATTTTTGCCGCGGCGATGACGGAGCATCCCGACGGGCAGGATTTTCTCGGGTTCTCCGGGCGGAACTATGAGGGGCTGCCTCTCCTCCATTTCGACACCGAGCAGTCGAAGCACGACTACCAGAAGCTCATCTGGCGCTCCAAGAAACGGGCCGGGGTGGAGAATATCCCGAAGTGGTTTCACAGCTACCATCTGACCGGCAAGCCTGCGCAAGAATGCCGTCAGACCGTGGAGGCGGCCATCAGCCGGCACGCCCGGAAGCACGGCGGCTTGTTCGCTGTTTTGATCGACGGCTGGGCGGACCTCGTGATGGACCCCAATGATTCCGAGGAGGTCTTTGCCTTTGTGGCGCGGATGCACGGCCTGGCGATCAAGCACGACATTCCGATCATCGGCGTGCTACACCTCAACCCCGGCAGCGAGGACAAGAGCCGCGGTCACCTCGGCAGCCAGCTTGAGCGGAAAGTTTCGTGCCTGCTGCAGTTCGAGATGGATCAGGACCAGGTGACGACGCTGTGGGCGAAAAAGAAGCGCGGACGCCAGCTCGTGAAGGACCACGGGCCCCGGTTCGCTTGGAACGACACGGCAGGGATGCACACCTTGCTGGAAGGTTGGACGCCCGAGAAGGCGGCGGAGATCAGCGCGGAGAAGCGGGCGCGGCGGAAACGGAAGGAGCCGGAGGAGAAGGTGAAAATTGACGATGGGTGGTGGCTGCGGTCATTCCCGGCCCATGGCGACACCTCGTTTTCGTTAGGCCAAATAAAACGAGCGATTGGTGATTCGAGCGGTGCTGCCGGTACTGCCAAGATCAATGTCGAGCAATTGGTGTTTGAGCTGATGAACAAAGGGCTGCTGCAACCGACCCCGACGGGGGTGATGCGCACCGTGGAGGGGGAGGCTGTTTACAAGAAGTTCCTGAACTGGAAGGCGGTGGAGCAGGGGGAGATCGATTTCTGATTCCATGAAATACACCATCACACCAAAAGAGAAACCGCCGCTCGGCCTGATGGGCGGAAGCGTGCATGACTACGAGCGCGGGAAAGACCCCTTCGCTCGCGAGTGTATGCCGCCAGAATTTCAGGACCGCTTCCCAGACAAGCCCGCAGCGAAAGGGTGGCTCGCGCTCGACTGGTGTGGAAACGTCATCGCGTTCGCGCGAGACGGCGACGTGATCGAACTTTCCAAGGAGTAACACCATGGCCTACGACAATGCAAATACAGGGATCCTAGCCCGCAACGAGCGGAAGCGGCCCGACAAAAAAGATCCCGACTTTTCGGGACAGTGTGAGGTCGGCGGAGTTCAGTACTGGCTATCTGCCTGGGTGAAGGAGGCGGGACCGCAGGCGAAGAATCCGGGCTCCCGGTTTTTCAGCCTGAGCTTCAAGCCGAAGGACGGGCAGGTGGCGGGCGCACCCAAAGCCGCTCCGCCCGCGCGAACGGCGAGCGCCGCGCCGCCGCCGCGCGCCGCGCCGGCGCCGGTGTCGGAAAATCTGGAGGGCGACGTCCCGTTCTGACCATGAGCTACGAATCAGGTTTGGACGCACGCCAGGGGGCATACACCAAAGAGTTGGACGCACTCCGCGACGAAATCGCGGCGCTGGTCGCGTGGAAGGAATCCGCTCTCGCAGTCGAGCGCGAGTGGGACGCGCAGGCCATCGCGAAACTGCTCGGCGGTACGCTTGGGCGGTCCTGCCGCAAGATTATCGCGGAGAAAGTGCCGGAACTTGTGGCGGAGAACGCCACGCTGCGGGCGCAGTTGGCCGAGGCGCGGAAGGCGATGGCAGAATACCGCTACCGGCCACGGCACTCCGGCCTGTGCATGACGCAACTGCGCAACGGTCTAGGCCCGGTGGATTTCCCTGAGAGCTGCCACTGCACTCCCGACGAAAAGGCATATCATGCTGTGCTTGAAAAAGCCGAAAACGCCGCGCTCGACGGGGCCAAATCGCCATGACCACTGAATTTGAACGAGTCCTTTCTTGGGGTGGCACTCCGCAGGCTCAATGCGGCTGTGGGCGCGTCCATTACACTTCCGGCGGCGACTTCATGGATGAGGGTGAACTCGCTCTTCTAGAAGCCTCTCGGAAGGGGCGACCTGACCACTACTTCCCGACGACCGATGACTCCGTGAGTATAACGACGTTCAATGGCGTGCCCTATGTGTGGGGCTGCCCATGCGGCGCACTCGACAAAATCGAAGAACTCTTCTGGCGGAACCGAGCGCAGATCATCGCGTATTACCAGGCGCGCACACAGCGCGAACTCAAGGAAGCCACCGACAATGCCGCTGCTATCTTACAGCTATGAAAAAAACCATCAATCCCACCGCCGCCCTGCGCACGCTCAAGAAAGAGCTGGCCCAGGAACGGGCTGCACTGACCACCGTCCGAGCCGAACTAAAGGAGGCCCGCGACCAACTCGCCGGTTTCACCCGAAGCCAGAGCGCGCACGAGACCGAGCTGAACGACATGCAGTCCAGGCTCGCGATTGCCCGGAGCGTCCTGCAGCCGCTCGCCGAGAAGACGAAGAACTGGAGCTGGCCGGCGCCGGAAATCCAGGTCTGGCGTCCACTGACGTTCGGCGACATCAAACGGGCGGCCGATGCTGCCGTGAACTTTCGATGACGATCTACGTCGCCACAGCCCGTTGGTGCGAGGAACACTGGATTATCGCAGCCGGCCACGACGAAGCTGCCGTGGAGCGCGACGCCAAAGCCTACCTTGCCGCGCACAACGACGAGTACGATGCTCATGGGAGGTTTGCAAAACCGGATGCCAATGGGCGCGCGGCTGAGGACTATATCATCGAGGAAGTGGAGGAATCTGTGCCGTGAAAAATGGTGGCATCAAACGGACAGCCGAGCTGTTGGCGGAAATCCAGCAACTCCGCAAAAGCTGCCATCGGCTGCACCGCCGTGCCCAGCGGGCGGAGAGCGAACTGGTACGGGAGGGTCGGCGGGCCGACCTGTTCGCACGCTTGACCGAAACTCTCCGGCGTGGCACCAATAACGAGCAATCCCATGGCGATCTCACTCACGGCCGCGATTCACAGTGCTCTGACGCAGCACTCCGGCGACCGTGAAAAGGCGGCCGAGCAGCTCGGCATGACGCGGGAACAGTTGAACGAGTACGTCAGAACCAACAAGGATCTGAACCTCCTGTGGTCACAGACGCTTGCGGCGACGGTGATCGAAATCGACGAGACGATCGACCGGGACGCGAAGCCGCCGGCGCCTCCACCAACGCCGACCGGGGAAATCTCCCCGCGCGATGAGGCGGTGGCAAACGCGCACCTCGACCAGGCGCAGAAGCTGGAGCGGTTCGACTGGGAGGGGATCGGCATCAGGGACCGCGAGACCATCGACCTGATGCGCGCCTTCGAGGCCAACGCCGGCCGCGGCGTGCTGCGGATGATGGACACGATGCAGGGCGGCATGGCGTATGCCTTCGCCCGCGTCAGCCGGCGCTTCGCCGAACTCGACAACCGGCTGGTGGAGTTGCGAAAGAACGTTGTCTCCAGCAGGGAGAAGGAGAACCTGATGACCGAATCCTTCCTGCATGAAATGTGGATGGCGACGGCGAAGGAGATGCAGAAGTTCAACGCCGAGGCCGTGAAGGCATCGCACATGCGGCTCCTGATCGCCCACCGGGCCGGCACGATGAAGAAAGCGGCCGAGAAGCTGCGCCGGGGGGGATGGGAGCACGCGCGAAAGGTCAATGGAGCCACCGATGGAAAACGAACCGCAACGGCAGCTTGAACGGGAGGCGGTGCAACTGAGCACGCGATTGACGCCAATCGTGTCGGAATATCTCGACGATTGGGCGGTATTCGGGGTGCGCGCCGGCACCACCCAGGCGATGCTGATTCACTCGATCCGGGACGAAGCCGCGGTGCGCCGGTTCGAGGACGAGGTGCTCATCATCGCCCACACCATCGCCGTCCGGAGAGCGTTGCATGGCAAGTAGGCAGTCCCGCCAGCAGCAGTTCATCGACCTCATCGCCGCCGATCTGCCGGTCGACGATGAGTACACGCGCCCGGACCCGCGCGAGCCAGGGCTACCGCTGGAGGCGTGGATGCCGCCGCTTGGACCTATCGGCACGCAGGCGTTTCTCTGCGATGCGAAGTTCATGTTGCTGCACGGACCCCGCTTCAGCGGTAAAACGTGGGCGGGGTTGCACAGGGTGGTGCGTGGGCTCTACGACAATCGCAACGCCTCCGCCTGTCTGGCCACCCTGACGCGCTCCCAGGCCATAGTTGGCGGTCTGTGGACGAAGTTTCAGATGGTGCTGCAACTCTGGTCCGTCGGCGCCGAGATCAACGGGAAGTGGTACGACGGATTTGGGTTGGAGGGTACGGGGAAGAACGGCGAACTCGAATGGAAGCAGGACGACGCCAGGAATCGGTACGTGATGCTCAAGAACGTCGCTGGCGAGTGGAGCATGGCGTTTCTCCGTTCGATGATGCACGGCGAGCAGATCGAGGACCGCATCAAGTCGATGGAGTTCTCGACCTTCCTCTACGACGAGTTGTCGAACACCGACGACGAGAATTATTTCACGAAGCCGATCAACCAACTGCGCATTCCCGGCGTGTACCCGCAGCAGTTCATCGGGTGCTGCAATCCGCCCCCGGAGGGCGAGGACCACTGGGTCCATAAGCGATGGTTCCAGGGATTCGACAATCCCAAGGACAAACACCCGAAGCGGCGGGAGGACTACAAAGAGATTTTTTTCCCGCTCTCGGACAACCTGTTTGTCAGCGACGACCTCAAGGAGTCCATCCTTTCCAACATCGCCGAGGACGCGCGAAACGACCCGACGTCGTGGGACCGCATGGCCGACGGCAAGTGGGTCAAGCGGCCGACTGGAAAGGGACTCTTCGCGCCGTACTTTCGCACGGGGTTGCACGTGCTCGGCAATGCCCGGACGCAGCAGTTCATCATCCCGGGCGGTTCGGTGATCAACATCGGCTACGACATCGGCACCGCCAACTCGGCAATCACCTTTGAGGAGCGCATCAACACGCAGAAGGGGGAAATGTGGAGCTGGTTCGACGAGATCGTACTCGTGGAAAAATACATCCCCATCCCGCAGGTCGCCCCAATTCTCCTCAAGCTGATGAACTACTGGTGCGGCCGGACCGGGCGCCCGCTGTTTTTCAACCACATCGCCGATAGCGGCAGCTTCGATCAGATGCGGCCTGACGGCACCTACGACGCGCGCAAGCTCGAGGAGGCGGTGCGGGACATCCTGTCGAAAACCCCCGAGCAATATCCGCATCTCGATCATATCAAATCCATCCGCCTGCGGGCGTGCCCGAAGCCACCCGGCTCCAAGGCCGCGCGCGCGCGCATGCTCATCGCCCGGTTGCAGGCGGAGCTGCTCATCGTCTCCGCCCGGTGCGTGAAGCACATCGAAATGCTGGAGAACATTCCGGAGGATCCGAACAAGCCCTACCACGCGCTGGAGACCTCCCGGCACCGGCATGCCTTCGATTCGTCCACCTATGTCATCTACCACTACGAGATGGGCGGCCGTGGCGGCGTGCCGCAGGTGGGGGCGGGGACTAATTTTGTTGAACTCCACCCGTGAGCGGCTATGGGTGACCCAGCATGGCGCTGACAAACAACCTTGTGGTGAGTCTCAAAGACCACTCCGCGCTGGCCGAAGCACTCGCCCAACGGCAGCCGGGCGACAAGCTCGTACTCGATGGCGTGCAGGTGACGCTGGTGGAAAACCTGACCGAGCGGGCGAGCTTCGACGTCGACGCGGTGGGCGCGGTGAAGGGCCGGGACGCCGAGGTCGAGGTGGAAGTCGAATTGTCGCCGGAAAGCCAGATGCTCGCCGACAGCGTCATGGGCGTGATGGCAAAGAAATCCAAAGCCGCATGAGCACCGTGTTGCACCAACTGGGGATGAAACGGAAGGACGCAGAGGGGTGCCCGCCTTCGTACGCGGCGTGCCCGTGTCCTAACAACGAATACGAGAACGAGACGGTCTTCCCGTGCATCGAAGCCTTCGGGCCGGTGGCGCAGCGGCTGCCGCTTGCTGCGATGAAGCCAGGCGTCCGGTATCGTACCACCGTCGAACTGCGGCTGAAGAGCGTCTCGCTCGACGAGAACAAGGGCGCCACGCACGGCAGTATGGCTGTGACGGCCATCGGGGATCTCGAGCCGCAGGGCGAGGAAGAGGAATCGAAAGAGGCCGTCGTGAAGGTGATGCGGGCGGCGGCAGCGCATGCCTAGACAAAAGCGGGCGTTCGTCGATACCGACCGACTGCATCCGGTTCGGTTGCCGTTTCCGCCCATTGTGCAGACAAACGCCACCCGGCTTCCGCGGGGGGCGAGTTATTCGAAAGAGCAGGATGCTGGACGGTGCTTGATCGCATTATCGTTTCGAACTCGTCGCGACAAGGTGATGATCCGTAATTGCCATCGCGGCACGCCCACGGGGAAAAGCGATACGAGTATCACTGTGGAAAACGTGCGAGAGTTCATGCCACGCACGTTGAACGCGCTGGAGCGTAAGAACCGCCGCTACGCGACATATCGACGGACGATGCTTCAGGGTCAACGGGGGTTGTCTCTCGACAAGATGGAGCGGCTTGGCTTTGTCGTCGTGCGTCGTCCTTTCATGGTGGCGGAGCCGCATCACAACTGCATGGTGGAAATCAGGGGGAAGATGCTGGATGAACTCTGGAAGGCTCATATTGTGGCCAAGTCAACCTTCGCTGAAAAATACCTCACACCTTCCGACGAGACTCCCATGCTCCGCCTGTTCCGACTTCATTGGCAGGAGATGCGCGTGCGCGAGGACTGGACCGCGGAGCGCGTGCGCCGGCTGTGCAAGCTCTGGGGCCTCACTCCGCACGAACTGGCTGAGCTGATCCAGTGGTCGCCGGGTGGGATGAACTCTTTTTTGGGAAACTCCAAGGCCGTAGGCGCAAAGATTCTCCCTGGTCCCGTGGCACTGTGGTTTTACTTCTTGGAAAATACCAAGATGGGTGTAAGCGTCTTCCCGAGCCTTCCGGAGACGGAGGCACAAATCGACCTATGATCGACCCGCGCGTCCTGAAATACTTCGGCACCTCGAACGAGCAGCTTCGCACGTTCTTCACGGCGCCGCCGGCGGGGAAGGGACCGGATGGAAAGGATTCTCCGGCCAGTCCGCTCCACGCCAAGAAGGACGAGTTTGTGAAATGGGTCAGCGGCCTGATGGAGGACGGGCGGCGCCACTGTTTCAAAAACTACCGGCACTTCGCCGCGGTGGACCTGATGAACGATTCCCAGCCGACGGTGCCGGAGAACGTCCCGCTGATGGCCTACGCGCAGGGGAAAATCTCGATCGAGCGCGTCGTGAAGGAACTGACCACGCTCAACTGTGCGTCGGAGTTCATCGAGCAGGTGAACGTGCAGAACCCCTCGACAAAGGAGATGGAGGTGAAGCCGCAGGTGAACCTCCCCAGATTGCAGGAGGTATGCGTCAACATCGCGCGAAGCCTCATCGGGAAGCGGGTGAATGCGCAGTCGAACAAGTACAACTCACTGCGGCCTGCGTTCCGGTACGACCCGCGTGGGACTTCGATGGTCGATCATCTGCGCGGCGAGGTGATGAGCCAGTACGCCGACGATATGGCGGATGCGTTCGGCTACAAGCACGAGCAGACCCAGTGCATCCGCGGCATGCTCAACTACCGGACCGTGCAGTTCCCGGCCGGCGCGTGGGAGGTCGAGCCACAGATCCAGATTGCCCCGGATGACTTCGCCGGTGTGACGGAGGAGATGGAGATCGATGGGAAAAAACTTCGTTTGCGGACGCAGATCGTGCGCGAGGGCGTGAAGTTTGTCCGGCCGAATCCGGCACGTGTGCTCTACGACACTTCACAGCCGCTGGCCTCGCTCAATACCGATACGGGCTGCCGCTGGGTCGGATTTTGGGACGTCATGCGCTACGGCGACCTCCAGAAGAACCCCTCGTTCTTCAACACCGAGAGGGTCACATGGACGAGTAGCGGCATCTCGGTCATCGATCAGAATCGAGCTTTTTTCGACCTGGTATTCCAAGGCCAGCCCATCAACTTTCCGACCAACCCTAACGCCGTCAATGGCACGGTAGACCTAGCGGCGGCCAACGACCGGACCTCGAATGCGTTTCTGTATTCGATGACGACCGACGGCGACAAGGCGGTTTTCATCACCGACATGCGCCTGAAGGTCATCCCGAAGGACTGGGGGATGGGCACGTATCCGCATCCGGTCTGGTTGCGGGTGCTGGTGGGCAACTGGGACACGGTGGTGTTTGCCGAGTGGCTGCCGAGCAGGCCGGCGATCTACTGGGGGTACGGGGAGGACGACACGCGGCTCATCAATATTGCCCAGTCGCACGAGATCATGCCGTGGCAGGACCAGCTTTCGAACATCTTCAGCCAACTTCTGATGAAGATGAAGCACAGCCTGCTCCGCGTGATCGTGCTGAACACGGACGTCTTTCCGGCGGGCTCGAAGATCGTGGAGGAATTTCGAAAGGCACTCGACAGCCCTGGATACTACATCAACCCGCACCTGCTGGAGGTTTCGTTTAAGGGCATGGAGGAGTTGCAGCTCGACATCACGAAAATCTTCACGGTCATCGGGCCGCGCGAGGCGAACGAGACGGAGTTCATCAACAATGCCTTCAAGGCGATTGTGCAGATTCTCGGCATCCTGGAGCGGCTGCTGAACCTGAGCCCGCAGGAGCAGGGCCAGCCGATGCCACGCGAGGCGAGCGCGGAGGAAATCGCGGCGCTCGAATCCAGCACGCAGGTGACTTACAATGCCATCAGCGCAGCGATCGATGAGGCCCGGGCGGCGTGGAAGCAGATCATCTACGAATCGACGATGGCCCACGCCAGCGACCAGATTTACCTGCCGGTTTCGCAGCGGTTCTCGGAGGAGACTATCAAGGCTGCCGGATTCGAAATCGTCAAAGATCCGGCACCGGAAAGCCAGGGGTCGGCAGCAAAGAAAGGCCACACCGTCATCGGCACCAAGTCGCTCCTGCAGCACAACTACATCTTCACCTCGCGCGACGGTGGCGACCGGTACACCAACCAGCAGAGCGCCAATGCGCTAATTTCGCTGCTCGGCCAGGTGATCCCGCTGATTGGACCGGAGGCGTTCGGGAAGGAGCGAATCTTCGCCATCATCAACGAAATTTTCCGCCTGCTTTCCGCCTACGACCTAAAACTCACGATGAACGAGGGTGAGGGCGACAACCTGATGGCGCCGAAGGTCGAGGAGACGTTGCAGAAACTCGTGGAGGCAATCCAAGAAGAGGCAAAGACCTCGCAGGAGCACGAGCAGGAAATCACCGGCCTGATGGAGGCGATTAAGAAAATCGAAGCGGTGCTTCAGGAGATGGGCGAACAACTGCAACAAGCCCAGGCGCCCCCCGTCCCCGCCGCCGCGTAGTGTCCACTTTCCTATGAGCGAAAATCCCAAAAAAACCTTCCTGAGCACGCTTGGGAAGCATCTCGTCGTTGGTTCGGCGCTGCTGCCTGCGGTTGAACCGAAGCCTCCGGTTGAACCGCCGCCGCCGGCCGTCGTACCGCCGCCAGTAGTGCCTCCCGTTACGCCGCCCGCGCCGGCTGCCGTGGTCCCCCAGCCCGTCCCGCCTGTGGCTCCGCCGCCAGTAGTTCCTCCGGTTGTGCCGCCCGCGGTCCCGCCGGCAGTGCCACCGGTTCCGCCGCCGCCCGTCGAGCCCGTCGTCAAGGTGGTGCCGAAGAAATCGGACCCGCTGCCGCCGATCAGGGCCGACGACCTTTCTCCCGCTCCGACGGTCACGACCGATGAGCCCAAGCCAATCACCGAACTGCTCGGCTACCAGGCGACGAAGGCCGAGGTGCGGTATCTCGAAGTCATTCGCGCCGGCGCCGAGCGCGAGCCGGACAAGTATCAGGCGATTCTCGACCGCGAGATTGACCGGTTGAAGAAGGTCAACGAGTTCGCGACCAAGTGGCGTGACGAGAATCCCGACGAGGATCTCAGCGATGCACCGGAGTACCGGAAATTCCTCAAAGCCAACCCGCCGGCGATCGATTCGGTGGAGCACGAGGACTTGAAGGACGAGCTGCGGATCGAGAAAGCCCGCGGTCTTGCCCGGCAGGATCTGCGCGAGGAAATGACCGCCAACGCCAGAAAAATCCTCGAGATCGAAACGAAGCCGGTCATCGCGGAGGCGGTGTCGGAGGTCGAGAAGGCTGTGCTGGCGGCGCTGCCCGAAGCCCTCGCCGACGGTGACTACCTGCGCGACGTGGCGAAGGATGGAGTCGGCGCACTGGAGAAGGTGCCGGGTGAGGGCCGGGTCTTTGCCGTCGCGCTCTCGCGCGGGCGCAATGTCGTCGGAGAATTCCTCCGGCTGCGCCGCCAAGTGACGTCGTTCGATCCATCCAACGAAACGCACGTTTTCATCTCGCGTGCGATCGCCACCGTCGGAGCCATCTTCGAAGAGCAGGGTGGAGCGGAGCGGATTCGCGGCGGGAAACGGTTTGTTCAGCCGAAGGATTTCCTGAAGCTGACCGACGAGGCGAAAAAGCGGCATTGGACCTTTTCCGACAACGAGTTGATTTCCACTTTCGCGCAGATGACGGCCAAGGGAGCACTCCAAGAACTGGAGGATCGGCGGAAAGAGGACTCGGCTGCCTCCGAGTTTCGGAAGGGTAAGGTGCCAGGTGGCAAGCCAGCACTGGTCGCGGCACCGCCGCCGCCTGCGCCCATTCCGCCGTCGAGCCCGACCGTCACGCCTTCGCCGGCCGCCCCGCCATCCGGGGGCCCGGGGGTCAAAAACCCCAAGCTGCGGCGCTACATGGGAATTCCCGACAAAGCGTAGCCAACTGGCAAGCGTCTGGCCGCTCCCTCACCGGAGCGGCTTTTTTTTGCGAAATTTCACAAATTTCGTACACGGCCGGATGTTAGGGCTAATATGCCCTCACTATGCCAGCCACATTGCTGATTCCTCCGCGCATCGTTGTTCAGAGCGATCCCTGCTCTACCGACCTCACCAAGATTACGTTTCGCCCCGTCACGCCCGAGTTGATCGAGGCGATGGGCAACACCGAGTATAAGGACCAATTTTTGGCGGGGGTCATGGAGTCACGAGCCGTCGGCGTCGTGCCCAACACGCTAGCCGACCTGATGCTGTCCCGCATTGAGCCCATCGGCAAAAAGGAAAAGCTGATGGAGTATCAGGCGGGCCCGACGTTCATCTCGGCGCCGTTCAAGTACCGCAAGCGCGACCGGAACATGAAGGTCGGCTGGTTCAATATCTCGTCCGGCGTCGCTTCGCCGCTCGCCGGCACGACAACGGCTGGCATCGTGTACCCGACGTCCGCGTGGGACATCACGGTGACGGTCGGGCCGAGCCCGTGGGCGACGGGATTCAAGAACCTCGCGCGGTTCTTCCTCACCGGGCATTTCGTTTACGTCGAGCACTACAACATCCAGACGCTCGCGGCCTACACCTCGGCGCACAAGATCATCACGGCGGTCGATACCACGACCGACATCGCGACGGTGACGGTTTCTGCGGTGGGCTACACCAATGCTGAGTGGAATGCGCTCAACGCGACGCAAAAGAAGCCGTACCAGCCGTACTTCGGCGCGGTCAGCTTGGGAGCCAACAACGTCTCGGATTACGAGTCGTTCGGAACGAATCCTCCGACCGACCTGGCGAAGGAGCTCTTGATCGACTGGTTCGGCAACGTGCGCACCTTCCGGTGCGAGAACCAGGAGTACCTCGATGCGCTCGCGCAGATCATGGACGGCAACGTCAACGAGTACCTGCAGGACTTCCAGCAGCTCGAGATGAGCAAGCGGAACAAGCAGATGATGACGATGGACGAGTTGCAGCTCCTGAACACGCTCTGGTTCGGGGCCCGGGAAACCGGCCAGGTGGCCAACCCGGAACTGGCGAACATCCTCGCCCTCCCGATCGCACTTGACCCCGAGGACGGCACCGAGCTGGAACGCAAGGCGAACATCCTCGGCATCCACACGCAACTCGTGGAGGAAGGCCGTCGCATCGACCTCGCCGGCGCACCGTTCGACCTCGACCTGTTGCTGGAGGAGAGCCACAACCTCCGCCGGCACCGGAAGCTCGACGGCGGCAGCCACGAGACCATCGTCTGGATGACGGATCGCTGGACCAAGGACAACTGGGACCAGGCGCTCATCCGCTATCTCAAGGACGTTTACGGCTTCGAGATCCAGCGGTACGTGCAGCCCGGCCACATCATCGTGGAGGGGACTTCCATCATCGCGTTCGAGTACACGGTGTACGAGATCCCGCGCCAGCACCTGCGGATCGCGATCTTCGTCCACGATTTCTTCGAGGACAAGATCCTGGCCTTCACGGATGGCACCAGCGGATCGATCAACGCTCGGCCCCGCGGCCGGATGGCGGTGTCGATCGACTGGAACGACATCAAGATCGCCGTCGCCCGGACGAATGCCGTCAAGCGGCAGTACAAGGGCGAGACGACTGCGAACGCGAACAGCCAGTGGTCGAAGGTGATGAAGATGGTCACCAAAAACTACGAGATGCGGTCAAAGATGATGGACGTGGAGTTTGGCGACTTCAATCGCCACACGATCTTCGAAAACTTCTCGGATGCGTGCCCGAGCCTGACGGCCCGCGCCTGCTCGCCGCGGAGCTAAGCAATTCGGCCCACCAGAGCCGACATGGGAAAGTTAAGGGGGCGGCCACTAAGGGATTGGTGGCCGCCCTTCTTTTTTGGTTTGAAATCTGCGCGGCGCGTGCTTGTCATTCAGCTTTCCCAAAGCCGATGGCGCAGTGGACACCGCGATTGCATCAAGGAACACTGAGAGTAGGCAGCGGGAAGTTGAGCGGAAACTCATCGGTTGGTTCGCCCATCAAAGCGGGGACTCATGGCCCGCACGCTCATTTACTTTTGCAGGGAGCACAGGTTGCCGGTTGGTCTCATAAGCCAGCTAACGCGGTTCGACTCCGCGCCCTGCATCCAATTGAGCGGCGTCCGAGTTGGCATTCACGCTCCGGGGTTTATAGTAGCGTGATCCGTTTCTGCCGCCATTGCAGTTTCCCCTTGTTTTCGTGGGAGCCTGTGTTTTGCTGCCGGTGCATGAGTAAACCAATGCGAGCGAAGATGCAGGTGCAGTCGGTCACTCTGACCGGATACACCGAAGTCGTCGCGATGGCGGCGGTCTACGGTGGGAGCACGAATGACGAGGATAATTCCTTCGCCAAGACGACGCCTAGCGGGAAGATCGAACTGACCATCGCGAACAAGGAGCTGCACGGGGTCTACAAACCGGGGGACACGTTTTACGTGGACTTCAACCCGATTCCAAAGACCTGACGAGCAGTACAGTGATTCAACCCTGAAAAGGGCGAACCCCGGTGGACCCGCAAGGGAAGTCGGGGTTTTGTTTTGCCTAACCGCAGAGATTGGCGTTACTGCTTTCCCATGCCACGCTACTTCTCTGGCGACAATGCGAGCAGGCCGATCCGGGCCGGGGGCCAGGAGTACGTGTTCCAGATCATCTCCTGCGCGGGCGGCACCCACCAGGGCGTGCTCGAAATACCGGACGATCGCGTGGAGGCATTCCTTGCCGTCGGGGCGCGCTGGGTGACGGAGATCACGGCGGAGGAATATGCCGCCGAGCTAAAAAAAAAACTGAACGGTCGTGGACAGCGGCCTATCCCGGACTCGCCGCCGCCGCCGCGCCTCGGTCCGCCCCTAAAAGGTCGTGGTGCTGTGGTCGTTGATGGCGCCTCAATCGCCCGTCCGGAACTCACCGATTCGCTGCCTAAGAATTCCCACGAGGCGGTCACGCTTGGGCGGGCCGAGCCTCCGCCCACCGACCCATACGCGCCAAAAATCAAGCCCGGTAAGAGATTGAACCATCTCCAGAAACGTGGCATGACCAAGCAGGACGATTAACCATGACCCTCTACATTTGGTCGGAGTTCAAAGCCCGGGTGCTTCTTTTCCTCACGGACCGGACTCCGAACGACACGAATTTCACGTCCGCGGTGGCTGAGTACGTGCGGGCGCGGATCGCGCGGGACATGATGGGCAGCGCCGACGCCTACGGCCTCATCGAAAAGCGGTACACGTCGATGCGCCGGGGGCTCGTGGGCTACAATACGACGTTGAGCGATGCCGCGCTCCAGGAGGCAGTGCGGGTGCTGTTGTCGGAGGGTGGACGGACGAACACGCAGTTCGCCCAGGCGGTGGCATTCTACATCCGGGCCGAGACGGCGCGCGAGGTCGAGGCCCGCGGCGACATGGGGCCGGAGGCGGCGCTGACGATCGCGAAGAGTTGCCGGAACGACTACCTCGTGCTCAAGCTGAAGCTCTGCGGTTTTCAGCACACGTTTGCCACCACCGATCTACTCGCCGCAGAGGTGAACAAGTTTCTCCCGGTGGATTCGCTGCGGTTGAACACTGAAACGTATCGCACCGCACTCCAGGCCCTCGCGGTCGAGGACATCGAGGCGTACGGGACGTGGCTCAACCAGCAGATCGCGACCGCCAAGGATGATCTCCAGGCGTTAAGCGACCGGGTGCAACTTGAACTTCGCACCGCGGTCATCGATCTGCAGCGGCACATCCGGGCCTACACGGTGGGTCACACGACGACGTTGACCGAGGACGACATCACCCCGCAAGGGAATGCGAGCTTCGGCAGCCTGCCGGACGGCGCTCAGGTGCGTTCGGCGAAGATGGAGAAAACGGACGTGCCAGAGGAGGAGCTTTCGCGCTTCGACGATTTGTATCGGGTGCCTTGGGACAGGCGCAATGAGCTGATACAGGCACTCGACTGCTCGCCGCGGATTGCGATCGATCCGAAGGGTGTCGAATTCCTCGTGTCGCCACCGCTGACTTTTGCGCGGCCGCAACTCATTATTACGTGGGACGGGACGAAGCTCGAGTTCGAGGACGGTGACTCGGTGCCGTTTGACGAGGCCGCGGTGCCGGCAGTGGGCTACTGGATCAACGCGGCGTTGGCCTCGGAGTGGGGCGAGTCAGTGAGCCAGGTGCAAATCTGGACGGGAAGGTACATCGCGGCCCGGACCGACCTCTACCTGCGGCACAAGGACATGGCGGAGGTGAAGCCGTGAATCTGGGGGTCAGCCTGCGCAATGGCGGTGGTGACCTGATGACGCGCGTCTCCTCGGAAGAGGCGGGGTTGCGGCAGGTGTTCCAAAGCCCGACGGAGTGGTACGGCAACTACGTCACCAAACGGAACTGGCGCCGGTCGCTCGACCAAGAGGTGAGGCGCGAGGGCAATGAGCTGTTTGTGCCGTTTGCCGGCTCCGAGGCGACCTCGCCGTTTCCCACCCTGCCGGTCACGTCATCGCCCATCACCCTCGAGTTCACCGCGCGCCGGGATAATGGCCAGACCGCCTTTATCTGCGGCACAACCTCGACCCTCTACCGCTACTACGCCTTCGAGGACCAGGACATCCTTGAAGACGACATCGTGGAGGCTGGCATCATCGGCACCATCAGCGACGGCATCTGGCTCATCATCGGCACGGGGTTTTCCACCGTCTACAACCATCGCTGGGAGGCGATCAACGTCGGCGGTAAGGCGATCTTCAACAACGGCGTCGAGCTGCCGCAGAGCTACGATCTGGGCGAGTTCGCGGTGCGACCGATCTACGAACTGCGCGAGATGGGGGTGGCGTTCGTCGGCACCATAATGGAACTCGCGGGGTGCCTGCTCTGCATGGACGTGGCGACCATCCACGAGAACTACCTCCAGACGGTCATGCTCAACATCGGGTATGGCCAGTTCTCGATTGGGCAGCAGGCGAATTACGATCGCGTCGGATACCTCGTGATGTGGAGCGATCCGGTCGGCCCGACGCGGTGGGGGGCCTCGGTGCCGGGTGCCATCACAGCCGGGTTGACCACGTTGACTCTGGACTACGACGTGACATCCATCCAGCCAGGCGACGCGATTCGCGTCGTCGGAGCCGGTTTGGATGGCGGTGACCTACTCACGACGCTCGGATTCAAAAATGGTGGCGCGGTGTGGGTGGTAACGGATCCAGCGGAAACGACCGTGACGGACGCGGCGGTGGCGAAGCGGGATGCGGCTTCGTTGATCTCTGGATCGTATCCGTTGCTCGATGACTCGACTTCGATCGTGCGGGGAGTGAAACTCGGTGACCAGGCGCTCATCGCCAAGACGAGCGGCTTCATTGTGGCCCAGTTCACCGGCGACCGGGCTCGGCCATTTACATTCGAGCGCGTGTACGGCACCGAGTCGGGAGACGACACCGTGTACTACCTGTGGACGTTGGTGGCTGTCGGAAAGGAGTACGTCTTATATGCTGGGAAGAAGGACTTCTATCGGTTCGACCTCGTTTCCCGCATTCCGAGGCTGCACCCGAAGCTCCTTCTTTGCAGCAATCTCTTTTATGAGAATGCCGACATCACGAAGTTTGAAGAGGTGTTTGCGGCGGACAATGGGTTGACGGCAGAAATCTGGATTTCGATCCCGTGGAACGCGAGCGACTGCATGCTCTGTTTCGATTATCTCTTCAATACCGTGAGCACGGTGACGGAGCTTTACACGGCGGCGGCGACGGTGGACCGGCCGGTGGCACTCGTCGAACCATCGTATTCCGCCCATCCGGAAACGTGGTTCGTGATGGCGGCGGCGAACGCCACGCTCCTACGCAGTAATCTCACCCTTTGGACGCGGCGCGGTGCGACGTACGTCTCGGATCTGCTGATGGGCCTGTCTGACTTCGGCGACCCGATGAACGAAAAGCACATCAACCAGTACGTGCTGTTGCCGGCGAGCCAGTCGCCCGATACGCCGGTGACGCTGAACTTTTTGACGGTGAGAAATCCCTCCGAGACGGCGGCGGATATTTCCGGCAGCCCCACCGTGATGGCGACTCCGCGCACGAAGAACACCGTTTACCTGCACACGCTGGCGCATCTGATTCAGGAGCGTATCCGGGTTTCGAGTTCAGCGAATTTCCGCATGAGCCGCCGGGTGTGGGCGGTGGGGCGGGTGGGGAGTGCGAGCGTGGTGCGCCGATGAATACGACTGGTTCACGCACGAGGCCCGGGACGCCGCCGTGGCCGGACTTTCCGGAACCGCCCGTCCAGTCCCATCAGGTGCTGGAATGGCACAATAAGATCCAGTTAATGTGGCGGGACTTTCGACTGCAACTTGACCGGACGTTCAAGAAGTCGAACGAGTCACCATTTGTCCGCGGGATGATTTTGGCTTGGCGCCGACCGCTGGCGGAGATCCCCGAAGGCTGGAATCTTTGCGACGGCACGAATGGCACCGTGGATCTGCGCGGCAGCTTCATCCGCTGCGTGGCGGCCGATGAGGAGCCGGGCGGTACGGGTGGCTCGGAGTTGCACACCCCGGAGGGGACGAACTCGGCGCCCGATTTCATAGGCGGCGAGGCGCGGACGAGCGAGGAGACAGCCGGAATAGCGGCGGGGACGTTCGCCGGCACTCCTGGCACGACCTCGAGCGACTCGGCGGGGACGCCGGCGGGTACAAACTCGGCGCCGACGTTTACCGGCAGCTCGGCCAACACCTCTAGCGATTCGGCCGGCACGCCGGCGGGCACCAACGCCGACGAGTCGAGCCACACGCACACGTTTACGGCGAGCGGAACAGCGGCAACGCCGGACTTGGTTTCTCCGGATATTCTCGGGACTGGCGTATCTCCGACGGGCACAACGGACTCAGGTTCGGCACACACACACACGTTCACCGGCTCCGCGCTCGCAGGCCACCAGCACACGGTCACGGCTACCGGGACAGTCTCGGCGCCGACGTTCACAGGCGCGGCACTGGCCGCACACGATCACGATTTCACGCCCGCCGGAACATTTACCGGCGCCGAGTTGCCACCGCATAGTCACAGCATCACGGCAGCCGGGACGGTGAGTGCGCCGGTTTTCACTGGCACCCCGGCCAACTACGATCCACCGTACTACAAGCTGGCCTTTATAGAAAAACTCTAACCATGCCCATCACACCGCTCTCCCTCGACACCCGCACATCGGTGGGCGCCGCGCTCAACGTAGCTCAGTTCGACGGCAACCTCACGGACATCCAGACGGCGGTCAACGCGCTGATCACCCTCGTCGAAGCCGGGTATATCAATCTCGCCATCACCGGAAATTTCAGCGCGGCCGGGACGGGCTCGCACTCGTTCGGCACGACGTCGACGGTGGTCCACGCGGCGGGGGTGACGACGAATACCAAGGCGGCCGGCGGTCTGATGCACACGTGGTCCTCGGGCAATGCCACCGGGATTTATCTCAAACTGGCTACGTCCGGAGGAGCCAAGGGTTATTTCGGCACGGCTGATCAGACGTTGGCGATTCCTGGAAGCGTGGATGATTTCGTAATAGACGCGCCCGCCGGCGACCTGATCCTGGCCGTGGGCAGCACGCGGATGATCACGCTGGAGTCTGGCTCTGGGAATGTCTCGTTTGTCGGCGTCGCGGCGGTCGGAGGTGCCACGGTGTCGACGAGTACGGCGCTGATTACGCCCGCCAGTGTGGCCGGCGTGTCGTCTCTGCGCATTCCTCACGGCACCGCGCCCACGGCTCCGGTAAACGGCGATTTATGGACGACCACGGCTGGGCTCTTCGCGCGCATTAACGGCGCAACCGTTGGACCATTCTCCTGAAATCAATCCCTATGGACTCAAAAACAACCGAAGCCCTGTCGATCATCTACCAGGTGATCGACCAAGTGAACATGACCGGTCCGCAACGACGGACTGTCGAAGCCGCGTACGCGCACATCAAGGAGAAGCTCACGCTTCAGGTCACCGCTGGGCCGGCGGAGTAACGCTTTGTAGTTGCGGGCCGGCTGTTAGCAGCGCATAAGCCATAACATTATGTTGCCTCTTGCGTGGGGAGTTCTCGGAGCTGGTGCTCTCAGCGCCCTCGGAAACTATTTCGGTTCGAAGAGTTCTGCCAAGTCCGCCTCCGATGCCCAGGCAAAGTCGGATGCCCAGAACTACGAGATGTTCCGGCAGTCGCGCGGCTCGACGGGTTCGGCGGTGTTGCCGGAGTACCTGAGCGGGTACGAATCCAACCTCGGGCAAAGTGCCGCCGAGGCCGCGCAGGCGATGTTCGGGTACGGTGGCGGTCCGCAGTCGCGGATCGACACGGCGACGGGGATGCTGAAGACCTACGAGCCGATGATTGCCGCGGGCGACCGGACATTGCTCGACCTGACGACGGGGGTGACGGGAGCCAACCGGCTTGCCTCGTTGCAGCCGGTGAACGCGGCGCGGACGAACTTGGCGAAGAGCCGGGCGGCCCAGATCAACCAGAGTCTCGATGAAACGCTGGCCGGCCTGCGGGCGCAGCGGGCGGGCAGCGGGTTCCGGGGTGGCAGCACTTTCGACACGAATCGCGCGCTCGCGGCGACGGTCAACGCCCGGGCGGGCGCGGCGGGTGAGATCGGGCAGGCCGGGCTCGACAACGCGCTCGCCACTCAGAACATCGACGAGACGAATCTGCAACTGCTCCTGCAATCGCTCGACCAGCCGTTCCAGCGCGGGCAGCAGCGGCTCGCGTTCAACAACCTGCCGATGACCTCGACGGCGAGCGGCTACAACGATGCGCTGGCGCCGCTGAATTTTTTCCGGATGGGCGGTGCCAATCCGCCCTACGTGCAGCCGAACGTGCAGCCGAGCAACGGGGCCTACGCCGGCGCCGCGGTGGGTGCGCTCGGGCAGCAGTACGCGCAGTACCTCCAGCAGCAGGAGATGATGAAGCTGCTTCAGAGTTTCTACGGCGGCGGCGGAACGGCGACCTCGTGGATGGGCACGGGTGGAGATCCGGGCACGTCCATGACGTCCACGATGGCAGCCAACGGAGGCTTCGGCTGGTAACATGGCACCGAACTATCCAGCACTCGTCGAAATGTTCCGGCAGTCGTTTGCGCCGGTCGCCGACCTTGGGGCCGGGCGGCTCCAGCTCGCGCAGGCAACTTTGCAGCGCGACTACGCGCAGCGCCAGCAGGAGGCGCAGCGGGCGCAGGCGTTGCGGGACCACTTGGCGGGCTTGGAGGCGCAGAACCGGTTTGCGATGGAGCGGCAAAACGATGCGCAGCAGAACGCGGTCTTGTTGGCCAATCTTCAAGGACAGCAAGCGGTCGGGCGCGATCTCGCGACGGCGCGGCGGCAGCAGTTGGCGCAGTTGGAGTCAGAGAAATCTCGAAAGGTAGAGACGGAGGCCCGGAATGCCGCAGCGGCGTTGGCGACGGCGCGACAGATGCAGGCGGAAATGGGCATCACGGACGTCGACGAAACCGATCCCGACTACGTGAAGAAGGTCACGAAACGGGCGGCTGAACAGTCGGCAAAGCTGGCATCCACCTGGACAAAGCTGAATGCGCAGCGGGAGGCGATCAACAAGAAGTTCATCGACGCACAGACGGCCTTGCAGTTGAGCGAAGCGGATGCGCGGAACATCGTGCTCAATGCGTGGCGGGAAACCGTCAGTGGTGACGCGAAGGCGTTGAAGCGTTTGGAGACGTTCAAGACGAAACCACTCGATGAAGTTCGGGCGGCTGCGGCGGAGGCTGGCGCGGATGCCAAGGCGGAAACTGCCTTGGCGCGGAAACAAGCCGAGCTGGACCGAAAGTTTGGCGCGACCGCCCGCGACCTCGCGCGTTCGCGTGAAAGCATGGACAATCGGTTGCGGGCGCACGAGGGCATCATGGGGCGTCGTGGGATCGCGATTCCGGAGGACATTGAGGTGGTGCCGGCAGCCGACGCGGCAGCGGTGACCACCCCGGCGGCGGTTCCACTTTCGAGCGGTGAGCTTTTCCCGAATCTCGGGACCGGCGCTCCGGCTACCGTGGCGGCACCGGCTGCCGCGCCCGCGAGCGATGCGGGCACGAGCAATTGGCTGACGACAGGCACGGCGGCAGCGTTGGGCTCGATTCCGTTTATCAAACCTGCCGCATCCGCGACGGCCTCGGCTCTGCGTTCGTTGGCTGGATCTGTTGGTAGAAGTTTTGGTTCATTGGCTCCTCAAGCTCTCCGAGCTGGAGCTGGAGCTACGCCCATGGGACCGCTCTTGGCTGCATCTCTGATGGTCCCTGAGACAGCTCGTGGGTTAAATACCATGACCAACGATTTTCTTCCCAATTCCATCGCTGGACTGATGGGTGCTGGCACAAATTATTTCGGCGACGCACTCCAACAGCAACGCTCGCAACTCGCCCTCATCGATCAGTTGATCGCTCGCGCCAGCGGCAGCGGCGACATCGAAACGGCTCGCCGGCTGCGCGCGGCCAAGTTCGCACCCAATATAGATGACGTGGGAATCCTGTCGTCCGTGGTTCAAAATCCAGGCGACGCCTTTGCCCTTCCGAACGGGATGGGAATGAGCCGATAGGAGCGCGATGGCCAACGCGCTCGTAGCTCAATGGCGGCGCGCAAGACCGGCCGAAACCCAAGGTCGGAGCGACGCTGAACTGACCGAGGCACTCGCCTCTGATTTTGCGCGTCGCGGGGATCTGCCGCAGTACCGTTCCCGCTATCCCGATTTCGAGCGCGACCTGCTCGACATCCGCAACGAGGGTGGCGACATCATGGCGGAGACGGGCGCGGCGCTGTCGGCCGGCGTGCGCGACCGGCTGCCGGGTTCGTTTCAGGCCGGCGCGGCACTTGTGGCCGATGCGCTGTCGCGTGAGCAACTGATGGCCGACATGGGCCTATCCGCTCCGCTCGCCCAGGCTGGCGAGGGCCTGCGCGGCATGGCGCGCGAGAATCGGGCGGAGTCGGCCCAGCGGATTGCCGATGCGGGCGGCCGGACGATTTCCCGCGTGGAGGACATCCGCCCGACGAGTCCGCGGGATTACATCCTGTGGGCGCTGCCATCGGCCGCTGAGAACCTGCCTTCGATGGTGCCTTCACTCGCCGCCGGTGTCGGTGGCTTTGTGGCTGGCGGCCCCGTGGGCGCGCTCGCGGGCGCGGGCGCGATGAGCGTCGCGCAGAACGTGGGTGACGTGTACGGCGAGCTCGACGAGGCCGGCGTGCCGCGGGACCGGGCGATTCGTGCTGCCCTGGCAGCCGGCATCCCGATGGGACTGCTCGACATGGCGGGTGAACTCATTCCGCTGGCCAAGGCGTCCACGCTCTTCAAGGGGGCGGCGAAGAACGCCATCCTCGCCAAGATTGCCGCCGTGGGGGCCAAGGGAGGCCTGGCGGCGCGGGCCGGCAAGGGCGCGGTGACCCAAATCATCGCCGAGGGCGGCACGGAGGCGTTGCAGGAGCTGATCCAGATTGCCGGCGAAGAGTACGCGACCGGGAAGAGCGTTCCGGAGGCGGAGGTACGCAGCCGGTTGACGAATGCGGCGGCGGCCGGCGGCGTGCTCGGCGGCGCGACGGGCGCGGTGTTCGGGTTGATTCCGGAGCAGGCGCCCGCGGTGCCGCCGGTGTTGCCGACGCCCCCCGCTCCGCCGTCAGTCCCGCCGGTCATCGTGCCTCCCGTCGCTCCGGTGCCTCCGGTTGCTCCGCCGATTGTGGTTGCCCCCGCGCCCGCACCCTTGCCGGTTGTGCCTCCTCCGCCGGTCCCAGCCGCCGTGGTTCCGCCTCCGCCTGTGCCTGTGGCGCCTCCCGTCGCCCCGCCGGTTGTCGTTCCCCCTGTGGTTCCGCCGCCCCCGGTTCCCGTGCCTCCCGTCGTCGAAGAAGAGGTTGAGTTGACGCCGGAGCAGGTGCTGGCGAAGAAGCTCGCCGATCTCGATGAGTTGCTTTTGACGAAGGAGATTTCTCCGGAGGAGCATGCCGCATTCGTGGTCGAGGCGAAGAGAGAGTTTGGCGTTGCGTCGGCGCCGCCACCGGTGCCACCGATCCCAACGTCGGTGCCAGTTGTGGTACCCGAACCTCCGAAGAAACCCGCGGAGCCACCCAAACCCGCCGCTCCGTCGCCGGCAATGGTCCAGCTCGCCGCCGACATGGGCACAACGCCCGAGGCCATCAGGGCGCAGTCGGAGCGGGAGGATGACGTCATCGACTACCCGGACCCGGCCTTGGCTTCGAAGATCGTCATCGGGCCGTCGAAGATTGAGGGCAGGGGCGTCATCGCGGCGGCTGACATTGCCGCGGGCGAGGTGGTTGCCCTGGCTTCACTTGGCGGCGAGCGAACGCTGGCCGGGCGCTTCGTCAACCACGCGGATGGAGCCAATGCCTGGCTCGTGCGCGACGTTGGCGGAAACATCGCGCTCGTTGCCAAGGTGGCGGTCCCGGCCGGCACCGAGCTGACCGCCGACTACCGCAACGTCGCCCAACCGCTTTCAATTGCCGACTCCGCGCCGGGTGTCGCCTCCAAGGTCGATCCGTCGCTGGCGATCGCGCTCGTTGCGCCCGATGGCAACGTCCACGTCTTCAATGCCAGCCGCGGCTCGCTCAATGAGAAGACCGGCACACGGGACACGATGGTTCACAATACGAGCCAGTTCGTACGTCGCGGGAAAGTGAACCAGAAGAACCGCGGGCTTTCGATCCTCCTCACAGAAGGCTGGAAGCTGAAACAGGGTCCGTTCAAGATGGATACGGAGCGGCCGAACCTGCATCTCGTGATGACGCCGGCGGAGTTCGACGCACAGACCGCGGCGAGCAAGGTGGCGGAGGATGCGGCGCTTGAGGCCGTCAACGAAAGACGTGGCGACAAGGTTGCTGAGGCCGCACTGCAATCCGACCCGCCAGCTCTGGCCGCCTACACTTTTCTCCGGGATTTGATTGCCAAGTGGGTTTCCGTGACGCCGGAAATCGCCGGCACGGGACTCGCCACGAGCGTTGATTCCGTGGCGAAACGAGACAGTAAGCGTGCGCTCAATGTCCTGAAAAAAGTGGGGAAGGGTGACGTGCTGCGGATGCAGAACGACAAGTTCTTCGGCATTTTCACCGCGCCGCAATGGAAGGCGTTCCAGGATGCGGTCGGTGAGGGCAAGGGCGACGCGGCGTTTTTAGCCCACTTCAAGGATCGCAACGACAAGGCGATGACGTGGGCTGAGAACATGGTGAAGCTCGCGAAGGACGAAATCGCCAACAACGCGAAGACGCAGAACATCGAGGGGACCGAGGGACTGGCGGACAAGTTGGCGGCAGAAACGGCGACGGAGCTGGAGGAAACCACGCCGTCACCTCCCCTTTCTTCTGACTCATGGGGAATCCTTGCCGACTTTGGGCTGGACCAACCGACGGCGGCCACGGTGCTCGCCCTCATGCGGCAGTATCAACGCGGCAAGGAAAGCCCAACCCGGACCGACGTCACAAAGCTGCTGATGGTGAACAAGGAGACGGCAAAATGGAGGGCTTACGTCAAAAAAACCGGGCTCAACGCCTCACAACTCGGAGAGGTTATCGACCAGCTTTTAGCTATCTACAATGGACCAATACGAACGACGGAAAATGTTCAACGAACTGACGGGCCAGGTGCTCAGTCAGGAACAGTACGACCAGATGGAGGTGGATCATCTGCGGGAGCAGGAGTCCAACGTTCCGAGCCCCTCATCGACGCCGAGTACCGCGCCAGCGACAGCCGGGTAGCTGCGCAGGTCTTCGCGGCCATGTCGTTCCTGCGCGACGCCGGCTTGAGCGTGCAGGCGATCGAGGCGGCGATAAATGCCATGGCCGAGTTTTACCGCCAGACGGGCGGGTCTTACTCGGAGGCAAAGCGCACGATTCAGCTCGTGATGGCGAGCCTCGTGAACCCGAGCGCGACTGACCTTGGCGTGGTGATTCACGAGGCGACGCATGCGCTGTTTTCCACGCTGCCGGCCGACGTGCGGGCGGCATTGCATCGCGCGGTGGCGAAGCTGCCGAACTCCGGGCGGCTCGACTTGACTGCGAATCGGTCGCTTTGGTTGGCGTACCAAGAGGCAGACTGGGCGATCCTTGGTAAGGAAAAACTCGCGGTCCTGATGGAAGGCGAGGGCATCGCGCCCGGAGAAGCCACGGGGTTCGCGTCGAAGCTGATGCGGTTCGTGAAAGACATGTACTTCCGCGCAGCCCGCGGGCTGGCGACCGCGCTGGGGCAGGCGGAGTACGCCGACCGGATCGCCATCCGCTACCTGCGCAACCGGCTCGACGGGCTGCTCAATGGCGATGCGGCGCCCAACTCGCTCATCAATGCGATGGGCGGCAGGCTGCTGCGGTTTCAGGAGACGGCGGCGATCGCGGCCGGCATCGGGGCGGAGTTGGGCCGGGTGAGCAACGGGGCGATCACGTGGGCGCCGAAAGCGCCGGACACGCTGGAGGCGCAGGAGTTCAACACGCGGCTGGCGTTCTCCCGCCCGCCGCCCCAAGTCCCCGCGCCGCCCTTCAATCCCGCCGTCGTCATCAACCGCGACGTGGCGATCTACAACCACGGCATTGCCGTCGAGGCTGCCATCGGCCAGGCGCTCACGGCGACGCCGGGGCCGGCGACGGAGGCGCAGCGGCTGAATATGCCGGTCGCGCAGTGGTTCCGGAACATCCTCCACCTCGAATCTCCGGAGGCCCTCCGCGCCCGCCAGCTCGCGCGCATCGACCCCCTCACCGGCCAGCCGCCGCCGGGCTTGAATCCTGCCGCGACCTTCGCCGACATCACGGACGACAAGATCGCGCTCGAAACGAAGTACCGGGCCTACGAGGTGCTCCAACGGGTCCAGCGTGCCGTGAGTGACATTCTCGCAAAGGCCACCGGCGACCTCGGGCCGGCGCAGCGCACCCTTCAACGGGCGAAGGATGCCTTCCTCGAAGAGCATCGGCGCTACGAAAACGAGCGCGGCCTGGGTGCCATCATCGAGAAGGGCGTGCGCGAACTGATTCGGCGTGAACGCCGGCTCGGGCTCCGCATCGGCCAGCGGATGGGCGAGGTGATGCAGCAGCTCGTGCAGATCGACGAACGCGGCGATGAGGCGATCGACAAGTCCTATGGGCCGGTCTTCGAGAAGCTGTTCACGGGCCCGGACCTGCGCGGGCACAACCTGTTCGAGTTGCTCGACACGCTCATCAACGAGGCGAAGATCGATTTCAACGGGAAGACGACAAAGGAAATCCGCCAGCAACTCGCGGACATCGATCGCTCCGGTTCGCGCTCGCCCATCCTCGGCAAGATCATCGGTGGCGACCTCTACAGCAATGCACTCCTCGCGACCGTCATCGCGTATGCGAAGCAGAAGGACACCGTGCTCGGCGACCTCTCGCGCCGGCGAATCCTGAACACGGGCGAGCGGTTCGCGTTGCATGAACGACTCACCAAATTCCTCGCCGAGCAGAAAATCGCCGACGTGGCGGTAAAGGATCTCCGCCGGACGGCGACCCTCGAGGAGCGGGCCCGGGGTGCCTACGCGCTGCGGAAAAAGAAAGTGATGGCGCTGGACGCGGCGATGCGGCAACTCCAACTTAAGATTGAAGCGGCGACGGCGGCGCTTCCGGTCTATCGCGATGCGTTGGCGGCGTTGCAAAAGGACGCCGGCGCGAAGCCGGAGTACAGCTTCATCGACGGGGAGATTTACAGCGTGCCGACGTTGAACTCCAAGGGTGAGTGGGAATTTCCCCTCCACACGCTGCGCCTCGACAGCACGAGCCCGGACGGCATCACCGACTCCAACCTCGTGGCGCGTCAGGTGGAGCAGATGACCGAGTATCTGCGCATCCAGGATGCGGCCAAGAGCTATGGCTGGCGCTACTTTGACGTGCAGGCTGCGCGGGATATGCTCCAGCACGCGAAATACGAAAGCGCGCCGCGACGGACAGAGAAGTGGATCACCGGCAACCTCATAGCTCCCATCAGCGACGTGCTGCGCGCCGTCGGCACCGGTGCCTCGCGGGTGGCGGCCCAGAAGTTCGGTGTGTTCGTCGGCATCGAAACCAGCAATGCCGCCCAGGGGGTGCGGCTCGGCCGTATCGTTGACCGCACACGGGACCGGGCGATTGTGGTGCTCAACCGCGGCCGGAAGGGCGCAGACCGGATGACGCTCAAACGCTACGAGCTCACCGTGGCGTCGCCGGCGACCTACATGCTGGACGGCTACGCGACGACGGACCTCCGCGAGGACGTGATGCTCTCCTACCCGCAGAAGCTCCAGCGTGGGATGCAACGGGTGATCAACGTGCTGCTCGAAGATCCGTACACCCGCGATTTCGTGCGCGGCAAGGAGCAGGCGGTGTCGGATGCCATCCTTGCGCACACGCTGGCGCGGCAGGAGTCATCGGCATTCAACAATGCGCTCAACCGAAAGCATAACGTGCCTGTGCGCGACGAACGCATCTTGGTGGAGCGTGCCAGCGGCGGAGGCCGGGTCGACAAGATGGAGGCGGGCGTTCGCGACAGCAACCTTGGCGTCGGCGTCGTGACGATTTCGAAGACATGGTCGGATATGGTCGGGCCCGTGTACCGTGCGCTGAACGCGGCGGGGTGGGCGAGCATGCGTGAGGCGATTCCTGAGATCGTCACCGCCTACCAGCAGGGCGGCGCGGCGGCCGTGCGGACGTGGTTGCAGGCGGATCCGAAGCGGGCTGCGTGGTTCGAGGCGAAGTGGATGAACGACATCGCCGGCGCCATGGCGCTGAACCCCGGCAACGGGCTCTACCCGGCCCCCGTGCAGGCTGATGGCGTGACCCGCGGGGAAGCTGACCCGGCGTTGACCGCCCAGGCGTGGCGGGCGAGTGCCGACGTGTGGGACTTCATCGACCGCATGTTTGCGGCGCACGGTGGCACCGGTGACCGCGGCCAGTACGTCGGGGAGATGGTCGAGGCGATGCACGAACTCTGGCGCGAGGTGGGTGTGCATCTGGAGCCGAATAAGAGCGGTGTGGTGCCGAACGACCTCCGGGGCCTCACCTCGGACCTGATGATCAACGCCCGGACGGCGATGCGCTTCCCGCAGCTCTGGACGAAGCACCTTGAATTCAACTCGACGCAGATGCACGGCCTCATCCGGCGCGTGGCCGTGCAGGCGGCATTCGGCCGGGAGTCCATGGAACTCGCCGCCGTCTATGCCACCGTGCAGGAGGAGGTCCAGACGGTGACGGCGGCGTTGGAGAAGGCGCGAACGGAACTGACGCGCCGCGGGATCGAAGGTCGGGACCAGCATCGCGCGCTGGAGAAGCAGTTCGGCAAAGAGGAACTCGCGCGGCTCGAACGCATGGAGACGATAGGCCAGCGGCTGGAGGTGGAGAAGAACAAGCTCCGCTCGTACTTCCGGAAGGACGACACGACCTACGACCACAACAACTGGATCTCGGCGCTCGGGACATTTGTGACCAATGGGCTGCTGCAAACCCCGTTGAGCATGATCAACAATCTCGCCGACACCTTTGCACCGCTGATCTCGGGCGGTGGTGTGAGCCGGTCGACCTTGAAACAGGTGGGTCGGACTTGGAAGGCAATCGGCACGGATTTCGCGAGCAGCATCACGGAAATGTTTGCCCTCAGTCTAGGGGCATCTTCGGTTGAGGATGCGCTGTACGTGGAGGAGAAGTACAACGACGATGCGAGTACCTTCCGGGTCATTGGAAAAACTGAGGATGGGATGACCAGCGACCTCGTGAGCGCGATGCGGTCGAGCGATGCGAGTTGGTTCACCAATGCCCTGCAGGCGTGGACGCGGATGAGCAACGTCGCGATTGCGCCGCTTGGCGAGAAGGCCACTGCCACCGCCATCCGTCCGTTCGCGCCGTTCACCTACGGCATCCGGACGACAACCCGGGCCAGCGTGGTTTCGACATGGCAGCGGGTGGGCGACATGGTGGTGAAGGGCATGGATTATTTCAACGCGCATCCGGCCGATGCGCTCGATCCGACGTTCAAGCTCACGGCCGACAAGCTGGGATTGCGTGGCACCGAGAAGGCGGCGTGGGATGTTTTCAGCACTCAGATGAGCGAAGGCTTCGGGCTCGAGATCACGGCGATGACCCGTGAAGCCATGGCGCGCGGCCGGGGGCCGACGGACCGGCGGGCGCTGCTCTCTCCGGTGTCGCGGGCACTGCTCACCGCATTCGTGTCGAAGCACCTGACGCTCGACGCCACGATCGATTCGATGACGACGCGGGCATGGGTGTCGACCCCGCTTCGTTTTCTGCTCCCGCTCTGGGGTTGGTCGATGCGGCGGGCGTTGCAGGTTACAGGGGTTCCGTTCGATGCTGAAGGCCGCTTCCGTATGGCCGCGCTCGGCCGTGGGGTGGTCGGACTCGGAATGCTGGCTACGTCAGGTTTCGCGATGGCGCTCCTGGCGGACGAGTACGCGGAGCGGATTCTCGGCAAGAAGAGGAATCTTCGGAGCCTCAAGTCGCTGCCGGGCGCCCTGGAGCACGGCGAGTTTGGCGAGGCATTCTTCACCGTGACGGAGAACCTGAACCGCGCCGGCACCTTCGGTATCTGGAGCGAGATTCTGAACACGGGCATCAACATCACGTCCGAGGGTGGCGACAACCGCGTCATCAGCCTCGACAACCGCGTGGTGATGATGAGTTCGTTTCTCGGGATGGCGCGGTCCTTCGACACGCTCGCGAAGACGCGCGACCTCGATTACACGAGCGTCGTCCGCCCGTTCGTGATGGCACTCGGGGGCAACAGCGCGCTGCATTACTCGCAACTCGCCAACCGCGCTCTTGACCTCGACAACTCCGAGCGGAGGTTTGTTGAGCGGACGAGCGTGCAGAATGAACTGCGGGTGGCAGGCCGGGAACTGGGCATGGCAGTCCGCGCCGGCGGCCGGACGTCCGGCGAGGGGGCCGACACCCTGACGCCGATTCTTTCCCGCATGGTGCTCGCGACCTATGCCGGCGACCGCGCCGATTTTCTTGAGCAGTGGCGTGCGGCCGTGCGGGAGGCGCGCGAGATGGGCAAGCCCGATCCGGTGGCCTACGTGAAGGACCGCTTCGCCGCCCGCAACCCGCTGAAGAACGTCTTCCAGCACATCAGCGAGGACGAGTACCGGAAGCTCATCCGGAGCCGGGACGAGGATTCTCGGGCGCGAATTGTCGGTGCCATCAATCGCTTCAACGCCTACGCGGAATCGCTCGACGCCAAAGCGTACACGGGGGCGAAGGCGCGTGAGGCACGGCGGCCGTCGTACTCCGCGGAGTCGCTGCGGCAGTTGCGCGGGTGGTGAATAGGGTTGCCAGTTAGGGCTTTTGCGCTGTAACAAACGGGATATGGGCGCAATTCCTGTTTCTCCGGAAGTCCAGGTTCTTACCGGCACCGTGACATTCAACGCCGTCGGTCAACTCAAGGCGATCAAGGACGAGCCGTTTCTCGTCCGCGGCATTCAGCTCGAGGTCAGTTCTGGCGGTAACGTGAAGGCCGGGTATGGCGGAGGCTCGGCCCGGCTGTTCGCGCTACCGTTCCAGCTCTGGCCTGTTGACGGCCGGTTCTACGACCTCAATAAGCTCATCGTCGAGGCGATCGACGACGCAAGCGACAGCGTGACGTGGATCGCCACCCGGTGAAGCTGCATGGCACAAGCTCCCTACGGCGCCGGGTGCCGCCAAGCTGGCGGTGGACCGTCGTGGTAATAGTCGTCGTGGTTGTTATTTTTCTGGGGCTACTGGTGTAATTTTCATCCCATGGTCTTCACAATCAAAGTAGGCGACACCCTGCCAGCCCTCCAAGCCACCCTCTCGACGGAGTTGGGGCCCGTGGACCTCACAACCGCAACAGCAGTGTGGCTGGTTTTAAGTCAGAAGGTCGCGGCGACACTGACCGAGGCTGCAACGACGACGCTGGTCTTCCGCAAGGCGGGTTCGGTGGTGGGAGACCCGACGAACGGGCAGGTGAAGTACGCCTGGGCGGATGGAGACACCGACACGGCCGGACGGTACATCGCGGAGTTTGAGATCAACTTCGGCTCGGCAGTCTGGACCTTTCCGACGGTCGGAACCATTCCGATCACCATCCTCGAAGACAACGACTGATGGCCGACGAACTACTGACCGACCTGCCGTCACTGCCGACACCGCTTGCGGCCGGTGATGCGCTGTACGTGGCACGCGCGGGCGTGGACTACCAGGCGGATGGCGCCACGGACATCATGACGCCGGCGGCGGCGGACGCCACGACGAAGGCCAACGCGGCACAGGCGGCGGCAATCGCGGCCTCGGTGCCTACCTCCTACCTCGACACCGACGGCACGCTGGCGGCGAACTCCGATGTCAAGGTGGCGACACAGAAGGCGACGAAGACTTACGCTGATACCAAGCAGGCGGCACTCGGTTTCACTCCTGAAAACGTCGCGAACAAGGATATCGACGGCACACTGGCGGCAAATTCGGATACGAAGTACGCGAGTCAGAAAGCCACAAAGACCTACGCGGACACGAAAACCACGGCCGCCGCCGCTTTGGCTGCGGCTCTGGCCATCAAGCTCGACGACTTTGCGGCGACTGACGACAACACAGACCTCGACGCGACTACGTTTAAGCACGGCCTGTTTCCGAAGCTGGATAAGGTCAAACTCGACGGGATTGAAGCCCTAGCTGACGTGACAGACGCGGCCAACGTCGCGTCGTCGATTCACGGCGCGGCTGGAAAGACCACTCCGGTTGACGCCGATGAACTGGGGTTACTCGACAGTGCCGCAGCCTTCGCGATGAAAGTGCTGACGTGGGCGAACGTGAAGGCCACGCTCAAGACGTACTTCGACACGCTTTACGCGACGGCGGCATCAATCGCAAACATGGTGACGGCTGCTGCGGTCCTCGGCAACACGAAGCTCGTCGTCGGAGACGGGGCGCGCGGGGTGGCGGAAAGTGCATTAACTGCGAGTTTGGTCAAGATGACATCTGGCGTGCCTGCGGCGGCTGATGCGGTTACGAATGCGCTTCTGTCTACGGCTTCGAAGACGGGAATTATTTCGGTCAGCAAGGGCGATGGAAGTGCGGCGGTTGCTACCGGCATCATCAGCTACATCCCGCGCGTGCCTTTTGCCTGCACCATCGTTGGGTGGGCCGTGTCGGCGCAGGGCACGTCGCCAAACGTCACTCTGGACATTTTCCGAGCTGCGACTGGCGGAACCGCACTCGCCTCGGCGTCGATTGTTGGGGCCGGAACAAAGCCTGTGCTCAATTCGGGTAACGTCACCGCAAACACCGCACCGGCAAGCTGGACGAGCGTGGCTCTCGCGCTCAATGACACGCTCGGATTCAACCTCGATACCAACGTCGGCAGCGCGGCCACGGCGGTGCAATTGCAACTGTTCTATACTCGCGATTAAGTCATGGCTAATTACTACGTGAGAAGCGCAGCGGCGGGAGTAGCAAACGGCACAACTTGGGCGGATGCATATACTTCGCTCGCCGTCGCCCTGTCTGGAAAGTCGGCCGGAGACGTATTCTGGATTGCGGACGATCACGCGGAATCGAATGCTACGAACCAGGCGCTTACCTCCCCCGGCACCGCCGCTTCTCCTTGTCGCATTCTGTGCGTCAACACCCATGCTACGGAACCGCCCACTGGGCTCGCAACTACGGCGACAGTAACAACAACTTCGACCGGTACAATCACGTTCGCCGGCTTCGCTTACTGTTACGGTGTGAGCTTTATTCAAGGCTCTGGTAACAACTCATCGACCACGATGGGTTTTACCAACTCGTCGCCGCTGTGGTGGAAATTGGATAATTGTCTCCTTTACCACGCATCGACTGGCGCGACCGCAATTATTGCGGTGGGTGCTTCAGGTTCCGGGGTGGATGATAGCATGGTCGAATTGATAAACACTCAGATTCGCCTGAGTGCAGTTGGCCACACTGTTCAATTACGATCTAACTTTCGCTGGACATCAACAGCAGGCACGACGGCGTTACATGCCAGCTCTACGGTCCCAACCACCCTTTTTGCTGCGAATAACGACGCAACCGGACAGTCAGTGATAATGGGGGTGGACTTCACCCAGATTACAGGCGCGAAGTTCGTGGTCACACAAGCATCAACCTCGAATTACAATTATACGTTCATCGGATGCAAATTGACTTCCGGTTCGATCACCACCGGTTCGTTCTCTGGTATTGGAGGCACGCAAGTCCGGCTCATTAATTGCTCAACCGGATCGAGCAATACAGAGTACACCTTCGCCGATTACATGGGCAATATCACCACGGAAACAACCGTGGTGAAAACTGGCGGCGCCACGGATGGCACGACCACTATCAGCCGCAAAATGGTGACGACCGCCGGCGCAAGGCTTGAGGCCCCGCTCTATTCCGAATGGATGGAATTCTGGAACGAAACCACAGGTTCGGCGGTGACCGTAACAATCCCGACGCTGACAGACAATGTGACTCTGACGGATGCTGAGGCGTGGGTTGAAGTTCTCGCACCCACCACCGCATCAACCATGATGTCAAGTCTCACCACGGATGCTGTGGCGAGTGTGATGGCCACGCCTGCAAACCAAGCGACCGATGGCAGTTCGACGTGGACGACGACAGGCATCGCTACCCCGGTCAAACAATCGCTTTCCGCGCAGGTGACCCCGCAGGTTAAGGGGATTATCCGTGCGCGCGTTGCGCTGGCCAAGGCTTCTACGACGATGTATTTTGATCCCGTCGCCAAGGCCGGCGCGCGGCAGTTTCAATCCATCCTGTCTTTCGCAAACGAGCCTGCTGCTGCTGCGTCTTCCGGCGCGGCGTTCGCCTTCATGGGATAACCAATTTTACAATGAGAATCGAAATACTTCCCAAAGCCGGTCTGCTTGAACCAGCGAAATTCTTCTCGGTCGAGAACGCCCGCGTCATAAACCACAACATACTGTGCACGGTCGCGTTCTGGGCAGCATCAGGTGCAAAACTCGCCGAGCGCGATGCGGTGCTGACCAAAGTGCAATATCTCGCGTGGTGCGAACTCGGCGCGGATGACCCGGACGAGCCGTTCTTCCTCGCCGCGTTTGTCGAACAGTTTGAGCTGACCGCAGCGCCAATCCCGCCGCCACCACCGCCCCCGCCACCGCCTCCACCAGTCGTCCCCGAGACCGACGACGAACGTGCGGCCCGCGAAACCGCTGAAAAGGAGCAGGCAATCGCGGATCTCACCGAACAGATTCACAATTTAGAGGCGCAGCTTGCCGCGCTGACCCCGACGTGATTCTCGCGCCCGACCTTTCTCTATGAAAACAATGCTCAAGAACGCCTTCACGGCCTTCCCCTACTGCATCGCAACGTATGTCACGCTGATTGGCATCATCGTGTTGCTGGCGAAGCGATGGACCTAAAGCCGCGGTTGCCGATTATCACGTTGCCTCCCGTCAAACCGACCAAGCCCGTGAAATCAAAACGTAAAACCGGCGGTGAAGTCCTGACGGTCGTTCTGGTCGTCGTCGGATTGGCGGCGGCGACGCAGCTCGTGCCCAACTGGCGAATCTCGAATCTTTGGGCAAAACCGCCGCCGACGAAGGAACTGGTCGCGGCAGAAGCGGCAGCCGTTCAGGCGCGCGCGGAAGCGACGGCGGCGCGCAGTGAATTGCAGCGCATTCAGGAGGCGGCGCGGGTCAAGCAAGCCGAACAGACATCCTACGCGCAGGAGATGATTGCCGGCGTGCCGATTGCACTCAAGAACGAGCCGCAGACCACCGGGGTGCGGTTGGCCACTAACCTCGCACAACGGGCATCCAGCGGCCTGGCGGCGGCGATTGGCGACCTGTCAGCGGCCAAGCAGGCGGAGATCACCCACATCGTCGAACAGGCGTTGTCGGGCAAACAAGCCGAGATCGACGCGGCCAACCGCGCGCTGGCCACCAAGGACGCCGAGCTGCGGGTTGCGACCATGGCCCGAACTGAGTTGGAAGCCCGCGTGCCTGCCCTCCAGCAGGCCAAGGAGGCAGCCGAAGCCCGGGTTGAGGTGACGGCAGCCACCGCCGCCGCAAAGGCCGCAGAAGTGGCCAAAATCGCTAACGAGCTGTTTGCCGAGAAAAAGGAAAAGGGATCGCTCGGCGCGCTTGTGACCCAGCTTGGTTGGGCAGCCGTTATCCTCGGGGTGCTGACCGTCGTGGGATTCGGTGCCTGGGGTTGGGTGCAGATGAAACTCGGCGGGTTGCCGAAGGCGCTCGCGAGTGGCGTGCGTGACATGCGTGCGAAAGGACTCTTGCCGCCGAAGGACGAGGCCAATCCGTTCGATGCGTACTTGAACCGCTCAGAACAAGCGGCTATCTCAAAGCATGTGTGAAAACATGGTGGAAATTCAAACACGTCTGTCTCGCGTTCATCGTCATTCCGCTGGTGTGGCTCATCGGCGCGCTTCTCAGATTTCACCAGTGGCTCGACAAGAAACGCGGTATGTGAACCACCCGCGCGCGACACGACCGAAAAGAGTAAACTAACCGCATGAAACACGCCCAAGAACCCCTCCCGGCTCCGCCTTGCTACACGCCGAACGACCGCGTGGACGCCGTTGCCGCCGAGAAAGCGGTGGTGATCGCCAAACGCATCGGGGAGTTGAACGGGCCTTGGGCTGCGCTGCTCAAACTCGGACTCGTTGCCGTGCCGCTTTTTATCTCAATGACCGTCGCGTGGGGGACGTGGGTGACTTCGCGAATTTCGCATCTGGAGACGAGTGCCGCCGTAATTACGAAAGTCGTGGACCAGATCACGACTAATGCTAGTTCGATCATCCAGCACGAAAAGGAACTCGTCTCTTTGCAAGGCGCCGTTGCCAATCTTGACAAGGAACTAATGCCGATGGATCAGCGGCTCCGGGTGTTCGTCTCGCGCGCCGAGTGGGAATTGAAAACAAACGCGAACGCCGATGAGCGGAAGAATGACCGCGAGCACCTTTACCGCGAACTCGCCGAGATGAAGGCGAACCAGCAAGACCTCGGGCGGAAGATTGACATGCTGCTTGGGCGACCGGCGAAGTCGGAGTGATGTCCTCCTTCCTCAAGCTCCAGACCGGTTCGTACCTGCTCCTGCAAGGCGGCGGGCGGTTGATTCTCGCGGGCGGCCTGGCCGGCATCGACCTCGCGGGGCCGAACTACGCGGAGGTCGACGTCGTTCGCGGCGAGGTGGCACTCGTCGAACCCGTGGTGGGCACGCCGCACGTGCCACGCTGGAACGACGAGTTGCTCACGGGATTCAACGGCACGCCGGTCACGGCCTTCGACGGCACGCCGCTCGCGTCGTTCCGGGTCATCACCTCCGAGCCCGAGGGACCGAATGAGGTGACGACCGAGACGCCTCGGGCCGACGCCACCCTGGATTCGCCGCTCGTTGGGCGAGCCACCGTACCGCAGTGGAACGACGAAAAGCTCCTCGCCTTCAACGGCACGCCGGTTACAACCTTCGACGGCGCGCAAATCGTCGCCTTCCCGCCATGAATCTTTCGAACTACTCAGCTCGCACGGACGTTCAGGACACTGACAATTTCACCGGGTATCGAGGGACGGCTCACGTGGGTCTTGTGCGGCCGGAAAGCCGTTGGACGGGCGCCGTTTTGCGTACGTGGGTGGGAGCGTCGTTCCCCCAGGTGGTGGCCACCATTGCAGCTCTCAAGGCGATTGTGACCACGGGCCTCGTGACCGGCCGCACGGTCAAGGTGCTGGCCTACGCGACCGCCGGCGACGGCGGGGGTGGCACGTTTCGGTTCAACAGTGCGAGCGCGGTGGCCGACAATGGCGGCACGATCTTCGCTCCCACCTCCGGTTCTGGACGATGGTATCGAAATTACTCGGGCAACATGAACGCCCGTTGGTTTGGTGCGACCGGGGATGGTACGACCGACGATTACGCGGCGGCCCAACTCGCCGTGACCGCAGTGCCAACCCGGGGCGTGCTTCTGTTCCCGGAGGGCAACTACAAGCTGTCGGCGGATCTATCTGTGGCGAACAAGACCTCGGTGCGTATCACCGGCTCCGGCCGGCTCTTTCTCTCTGGCGCCTTGACCGGGGCGATGATCTTTAATCTGTCCGGCACGATTGCCGGCCTCGAAATCGACGGACTTGAACTCGTCGGTGACAATAATACTGGGTACACCCAAGCTGCCATCGGGAATCTTTCCGGCCAGACGATCAGCAGTGTCAATTTTCACGACCTCACGATCTCCAATATCAACGTGGGGATTTCGCTGAACGCTCACCTCAGCGGGACCTATACAAATGGCCGCGTACACCACAATCGCCTGAGCAACATCCTCGGCACGGTGTCGGGCTCGGGCTACGGCATCCATCTGGCCAAAGCCAACAACGTCATCGTCGAGGCGAACACGATCGACGGAGCCACCCGGCATTCCATCTACCAGGCGTTTGGTGTCGATTGTCACAATATCATCACTCACAATATCATCACCAACCACCGAATTGGCGTCGCGGATGGTGCATTCCGATGTGCCATTGTGGTGTCCAGGTCCAGCTACGTCACGGTTAGCGGAAACCACATCATCGACGGCTACGACGGTGGCATGGAAATCTCCCACGTCACGAGCGACACGGTGAACTGCACCAACATTATCGTCACGGGGAATCAGTTCATCGGGCGCAAAAATCTCGTGCCGTACATTCTCGTCGGTGAGCAGGCGGTGCCCACGAGTTACCTCACCTCCGACGTGAGCATCACCGACAACGGGTTTTACGAGGACGTGGCGGTGTCGCTCGGTGGCGTCTGCATCACGATTCTAAACGGGCAGCGCATCAAGATTTCAGGCAACCGCCAGCGGCGGGTGAACGTCGGAGTCGACGTCGCTCAGTTCGCGCTTCTAGGCAGTAGCACCTACGCGACAGCCGATGCGCATATCGGAGACATCACCGTCACCGGCAATGATCTCTATTGCGACGTGCAGGCAGCGGGTTCGAGTCCGTTCTACGTGAGCACGCGGCTTTGCACCGGGGCCTCGCCGTACACGATCAAGGACAACGTCCTGAAAAACTACGAGTCGAACTTCACGTTCCAAGCGACGCCGGTGAACGTGAACTCGCGGCTCAAATTCCGCACCTCGATGGTCATTGACCTTGCGAGCATCCCGGCCAACACGCTGTTCGTCGGTGCCTACACGCTGGAGGGCGTGAAGACCACGAGCCAGGTGAGCGGGCGCCCGGAATACGCGATCCTCAATAGTCTAGCCTACAATTTCATGGCGAAGAGCGACGCGGTCAACGCCATCGCCATTACCGTCGGCAACGTGACGGTCGGGGCACACGATGCCGCCAGCCAGACGTTCCTGATTTTTGTTGAAGATTTCTGACCGCGTGCTTGGCTCGCCTCACTTTCCCGACAATCCCGTGAAGTCCAACCAATCCCAATGCCGCCCCCGGCATCTGTTTTCCACCAGACGGACGTCAAGGTAACGGCGGTCCCGCAGTGGAGCCTCGTTCCCAGTCCGCGCAACTACAACGCATCCGCCATTCTCTTCGAAGGTCGGCGCTACATGGCCTACCGTTCGCACCGGATGGACCAGGGCGGCCGTTGCGGCATCGTCGTCTGCGAACTGGATGACAAGTGGAACGCGAGCAAGAACACATGGCTGAACCTGCCCGAGCAGGTGCACTCGGTGATGGTGCACCACGAAGACCCGCGGCTGTTCGTGTTCAAGGGCCGGCTGCACGTCTCCCTCACTGAAACCCAGTTTCACGCACCGCCGCGGGCGTACACGTGCGTGATGAAATACGCCCGGCTGCGGCTGACGAAGGCTGGGCCGACCATCGAGCGGGTCTTCTGGCCGCGGCACGGCCGCAATGCCGGCGACAGCCAGGAGAAGAACTGGCTGTTTTTCGAATCGGAGCCCGGGAAGCTGAGCGTGGTCTACCGCGGCGAGCCGCATACCGTGCTTGAGGTGGGCGCCGACGGCGAGTCGGTGACCATGGTGCACACGTCGCCACGCGGAACAGTCCGGTGGCCGTGGGGGGAAATCCGGGGCGGGTCGCCACCGGTGAAGATGGCCGACGGACGCTGGCTGACGCTCTTCCACAGCAGCATGCCGTACCCCGTTCCGCCGCATTGGAGGCGCTACTACGCCGGGGCCTATACGTTCGAGCCCACCCCCCCCTATCGCATCGTGGAAATGAGCCAGCGGCCTATCCTCGTGGGCAGCCAGGAGGATGGTCACGCGCACGATCCGCGGAACATTGAATCATGGAAGCCGTTTGTCGTCTGGCCGGCAGGTGTAATTCCCCACAAAGATGGTTGGTCGGTCAGCTACGGCGTGAACGATTACCTGCCGGTGATCGCCGAGCACCGGGATTTCTGGTTCGGCGACCCATCGTTCACGAAGTGGGGGCCGAGGTACTACCGGACGGAGAACGGCAACACGCCACTCCGGCTGTGGAACGAGGAGGACAAGCCGCCGGGGTATCTGCGCTGGGACCGCACACGCATCCGGCCGCACGCCGGCCAATGCCCCGGGGTGATGGTGGTTTCCGATCCACGCATCGCGACGCACATTCAGGAGGAGGCGGTCGGGGTGGAGGAGATCACGGAGGCGCAGTACCGGGAGATCAAGGCATGAAACCTGTTTACACTTACAAGATGAAGCTCGTCCGAAAGAGGAGACCGTTCATGCTTTACCACTGGAGCCCGGTTGCCCGGCGCAAGAGCATCCTGCGGCACGGGCTTTGTTCGAAAAAGCCGTCGGTCGATGGCCTGTGGAAGCCACCCTATCTGTGCTTCTCCAAGTTCCCGACTGTGGCTTGGGCGCTCTCCGCCACGCACAGCGGAAAGGCGGGCGAGTGGGATCTCTGGTGCTGCTGGTCGGATTACGTCGGGCCGTTCATCACCCGCAGCGTCAACGGCCACTGGCACATGACGGAGTATCGCACCTTCGTCCGCATCCCGAAGTCGAAGCTCTGGCACATCGGCACACGTCGCTTTCAACCACGGAGGAAACATGAATAATCCGTTTGCCAGCGCGGCCAAGTTCGAACCGCTTCATGGGTACTACTACCTCAAGAGCGGCGACATCACCAAGCCCGGTGATGAGTACGACTTGGGAGGCGGAAAGTTCGTCGCGGTCGGAAGCGATCGCACATGGGTGAAAGTCGGCGTTCCGATTCCAGATACCGTGCTTTGCTACCATCCGAGGAGGAAGAAATGAAGCAGTTCAACCTCCATCATCCCGGCCGTGACACCAATGCGGGCAACACCCTGTTCAGCTATGTCTTTGCTCGCGCCTACTGCGAACGTCATGGGCTCGACCTGCGCACGGACCCGTGGTGGGGGGAAAAAGCGTTTGGCTTACAGCACGGGCCCATCGAGCGCGAACTGCCAAGGCGGGACGAGAACTCGCTCGACCCATCAGGCGAGGGTGACGTGAGTTTTCGCTCCTATTGCCAGCACCAGAAATGCCTCATCTACACCAGGCAGCAGGCTCGGGAATGGCTGCGGTTCGTGCCGAGTCTTGAGGCATACTTGCGTGAACTGCCAATCTACAACGACTCGGTCGTGGCGCATCTGCGGCGCGGAGATTACCTCGGCTCAGGTTATCCGTGCCCGTCTGTGGCTTCCTACGAGCGCGTCGCGGCATCGCTGATCGCAACCCAAGGACATGGAACCCTGCACTGGGTGACAGAGAGCGATCCGCTTCCGCACACCGGACTCCCTGACAATTTCAGCTTCCTTCCAGATTTTTACCGCCTGATGGTGGCGCCGATACTTCTACGCGCCAACAGCACCTTCTCGTGGTGGGCGGCCGTCCTCGCCATCCACCAGCGAGTTTACGCCCCCATCATCGAAGGACTGGAAGGCGGGAAGGAGCACGACTGCGAGTGGGTGGAAGGAAACTGGCCGCGGCTGGCAAACCTCCATTTCACGACGGACCTCCACCTCGAATGAAAGATTTCCAAGACAGCGACCGCTACGATTACCCGTGCCTCACGCCCGACAGCGTCGTCATCGACGCGGGGGGGTACGAGGGGAACTTTGCCCGCACCATCGCCGACAAGTATCACTGCCACATCGTCGTGTTCGAGCCGGTAATGCGCTTTGCCAACGCGATCAGGAACCGGCTGGCCAGCCATCCCAAGGTGCGGGTGTTGCCGTGCGCCCTGGGCGGCAGCGACCGGATGGACACCTTCCACGTGCAGAACGATTCGAGCGGCGTGTTTGCCGGGAGCGCTGATACGGAATCTGTCCACGTGTTTTCCATCGTGGACGCATTGGTGTCGCCGTGGCTGGAGGTTCTTGCTGGCGAGGTGGCGGTTTTGAAGCTCAACGTCGAGGGGATGGAATTTGAAATTCTTGAAGCCATCCTTGTGCATGGGCTCGCCTCGCGATTCCTCAACATTCAGGTGCAGTTTCACACGTGCGCGCCGGCGGCGGAAAACCGCTACGAAAACATCGCCACGCAACTCGCCAAGACCCATCGTCTCACCTATCGCGCGCCGTGGGTGTGGGAAAACTGGGAACGCCTATGAAATCCTACTCGCAAGCCGGCCAAGACCTCTTCGCCCATGCCCTTCTTGGCGACGGGCCGTGCACCTTCCTCGACATCGGTTCAAACCACCCGACGGTGAACAGCAACACCTACGCGCTCGAACAACTCGGCTGGCGGGGCCTGCTCGTCGATAGCAGTCCGGAGTACACGGCGTTGTGCCGAGAGCAGCGACTGAGCCCGGTGCTGGAGGGCGACGCGACGAAGATCGATTGGAATAACCAGTTGCTCGAACATGGCTGGATTGCGCGCGACGCGGATGGGAGACAGATGAAAGTGCCGTTTCGTTTCGCCGCAATTTTGAATTTCGCGCTCGAGATCGACTACCTCTCCTTCGACGTCGACGAGGCTGGCGTCGCCGCGCTGAAGAACCTCCCGCTCGACCGGCTCAAGTTCCGTGTCATCACCTGCGAGCATGACGCCTACCGTTTTGGCGACGGGCCACGCTCGGAGATGCGGCGCATCTGGAAGGACGCCGGTTACCTGATGGTCGCCGGCGACGTGAAGCACAACGGCCATCCCTTCGAAGATTGGTGGGTCGGTCCCGGCATTGAACTGGCACGACCTACGGTGGAAATGAGCTACATCGAAGGCATGGAGTGGCAGGAAATCATCGCGCGCATCCAATGAACACCCCTCTCGAAACATTCTTCGGCGGTCACATCCTCCTGATCAACCTACTCCGCCGGCGCGATCGTTATGAGTCGGCGATGGCGCAGTTCCGGAAGCACGGCATCACGACGGCGACGATCATTCGCGGGGTTGACCGACCGCTGGACCACAACGGGCAGCCGAACGGAAATCTCGGATGCGTCATGTCCCACCGCCGGGCGCTCGACCTCATCGTTGATCGGAAGTGGCCGCGGACATTGGTACTCGAGGACGACTTCGACATTCTCCACGAGGATTTCCAATACAAGTTCGACCTGATTGTTCGCAGTCTTGATGCCATCGCCGGAGCACGTGGTGCGGCCGGACAGGTACACTACTGGGATCTTTTCTATCTCGGCGGAGGCTACGCCGAAGCGCCTATCGAACGGTGGGGTCCGTTCATTATCCGCAGCGCCGGCATGATGACGACCTCGAGCTACGGCATCACCTGGCAGATGGCGGCGCGGATGCGGGAGAAAATTCAAGGCGTCGGTCCCATCGACAGCCTGTTCCAGGGCTTCGCGCGTGACAACGTGTGCCTCGTGACCCAGCCGCGGCTCATCGTCCAGTACCCGAACGTGTCGGATTTGCAGGACCGGCACATGGACAACGCCCAGAGCATGCTCGACGACCGGCACGAGAAGCTCGTCTAGTTTCAATCCCATGAGCAAATCCATCATCATCGGTTCCAACCTCCGGCGCGGCGTCACGCCCGGCGGTTTCAGCCGGCCGTTCTCCGACCACAACCAGTCCTGGCCGAGCCGGTCGGTGCGGGCGAATGCGGTCAACGGCAGCGTGACCGCCAAGGCGGTGCGTGAAGCATTTGAAAAGCGCGGGCTGCACAACGAAGCCAGCGGATTCGAACAGGCGGCGCAAAACCTCTAACCTCTATGCGTACCATCACTGACCACAAACTGAATGGGCTGAACGACGCCATCGCAATCAACGCCATCGGCGAGCCGGGGGCTGGCGGCGCTAACGTCCTGTACAATCTCAAACTATATCCCGCCGTAACGAAGTGGGTCGACGAAACAATTCCCGCTATCGAGGAACTGGAAATTAGGTTTCAGAACGGTCCTGTTTCCGAGGGTTTCAACGGCATCACCAACGAGGCGCTGCTCGCCGTGCTCATCGACCGGATGCGGGGGTTTCAGGGGCTCCATCCCCTCACTCCTGAGCAACAAGCCAAGCCTCAGTTTCTGGTAGCACCGTTCTGTTGCCGCGAGAACGCCATCGCCCTCACCCACCTTGAGGACGCGCTGCACTGGCTCCAACACAGAACCCGGCAGCGGCTGGCTCGTGGGGTGGAAGGCACACTCTCTCCATGAAGCACCTAAAATACCTTCGCTACATCGTCGTTCACAAGTGGTTCGTCATGCTCGCGTGCTTTCGCTACGGGCTATACTGGCAGGGCATCATCCACGATTGGTCGAAGTTCCTGCCGAGCGAGTGGCTGCCGTATGCGGAGTTCTTCTACGGCGAGGCGCGCCCACAGAAAGATACTCCCGGCACGTGGACGAAAGCGCACGCACGCGAACCGTTCAATGTCGCGTGGCTGAAGCATCAACACCGATGCCCGCACCACTACCAACACTGGATCCTCCGCAACGACGACGGAACCACGGTCCCACTTCAAATGCCACATCGTTACCTGTTTGAAATGCTCGCCGATTGGGAAGGTGCGGGTCGCGCCATCACCGGGAAACACGGTGGCACGCCAGCATGGTACGCGAAAAATCGCGACAAGATGCTTATGCACCAGAACACCCGCGTGATCGTCGACCTCACACTCGGTTTTGTGCCGCAGCCATGAACGTCACGCTCGCCTTTTTCACCTCCCGCCAGAATCCCCGCTTCGCCTGGTGGGTGGACTCCCTCTGCCGCCAGACCCCGCCAGCCGAGCTCGCCGCGATGCAGATCGTCTTCGTTGACGCCAAGCTCTGGGGCATCGGTCCCGAGGTGGCGGCGCGATACCTGCGGGCGGCCGGGAAGTTCCCGCTGGCCGACCCGCAGTGGCACGACTGGAGGCGGCGGGAGGAGCTGACGGCGGTGGTCGCCGGCCGCTTCGACTACCTGCACATCCCGCCCAAGCCTTCGGCGTGGCAAGGTCCGTTCCGCTGGACCGACAAGGACTGGTTCGCTGCATCCAATGCCCGCAACACGGCCATCATCGTCGCCGAGCGGCCGTACCTCGTGTGCTGCGACGACCTGTCCTGCCTTTCGCCAATGTGGATCGATCAGGTGCGGCATGCGGCCACGGGTTACATCGTTTGCGGGGCGTACAAGAAACTCCTCGAGATGAACGTCGTGCACGGCCGGCTCGAATCCTTCAAGGAAAACCCGGCCGGCGTCGACACCCGATGGGACCGGGGGTCGGACACCGGCATTGTCCCATGGTCGGGCGCCGGGTTGTTCGGCTGTTCGTTCGGGGCGCCGGTCGAACTGCTCACCGCGGTCGACGGCTTCGACTACTACTGCGACGGGCAGGGCGCGGAGGACTACGACCTGGGCATCCGGCTGGAGCGCGCGGCCGGGACCGGGCGCACGTTCTACAACCGGAACATGCTCACGTGGGAGAGCGAGGAGGCGCACACCGAGGAGCCGACGCTCCCGCGCGATAGCAAGATGGTGCCATTCGACCGCCTGCCGGACAGTTTGAAGGGCGAGTACCCGAACGGCCTGATGAGCGACCACGTGATGCTTCAGAGCGTGATGCGTGAGACGGGCCGCACGCTGCCGCTCGGCCGCGCCACGCCGCACAGCCTCGCCGGCCTGCGCGACCAGTGGCAGCGGGAGAAGCTGATGCCGATACCGACCGAGCCGGCGATGGACTGGCGAGATGGGACGCCACTCACACCGCCAGCGCCAACCCTTCCGCCCGAATTGACCGAGGAGATCGACCTATGAAACCCTGCGCCCTATCCATGCAGATTGCCACCGTGCTGCCCACCCTTCAGGGGTGGTGCACCCTCGAAAAAGCCCTCGCGCTGGCCGATGCGGTGCTGGAGTTGAAGCCGGACATCGTGGTGGAGCTTGGGGTGTTCGGCGGCTCCAGCCTGATCCCAATGGCCCTGGCGTGCAAACAGCTCGGCCGCGGCACGGTGGTGGGCGTTGACCCGTGGAGCAAGAGCGCGTCGGTGGAGGGCTACGACGCGGCCAACGCCGAGTGGTGGGGGAAGCTCGACCACGACGCCATCATGCAGGGATTCCTCGACGCGATCGCTAAGCTGGAGTTGACCCAGCGCGTGGTGGTAAAGCGGTTGAAGTCCGATGATTTCCCACCGCCGACCGTCATCGACCTTCTCCACATAGATGCCCAGCATACGGACCAGGCGGTGCGGGATGTTGAGCGGTTTGTCCCGCACGTGCGGAAGAGTGGGCTCGTGTGCGTCGACGACATCGAATGGTCGGGCGGCGGGGTGAGGCGGGCGGTGGACCTGCTGCTGACGATGGGTTTCGTCCAACTGTATCCCATCGGGACCGGGGCGATGTTCAAGCGGGTGAAGAAATGACAAGGCGAGCATTTCTCAGGGCGAGCGGCATCCTTGCTCTTAGTCCAATAATCTGTCCGAAGGTCAGTATTCTCGTGCCTGACTGGAAAAAGCCAGTGGAGTGGAAGCGCGTAACGATTCTCAACTTCAAGACCTACACTCTACGTTCTTTGTGTTGGTCCATCAACTTGGACGTGCCTCCTCGCCTAAAAGATTGACCGGCGCGGCCCGGCGGTCCATGCTCCGGGCATGGATGTGAACCTCCCCCTCGTTGGCGATGCGGTAACGATTACGGACGTCCAGGGCGTGACCCACGCCGGCGTCATCAAGTTCGTCCATCCCCGCGGCCAGGACGACGGGCTGCCGCCATGGGTGGACGCCTCGATCTCGACCACGCCGCGCACGGAAGAGCAGGCGCACACCATCGTCGTCAACTCGGTGCCGTACAAGGACGACGGGCCCGGGCGGTTCGGCGGGTCTAAGCCTTGCTGGGAGGCGGCTTAACCGTAACGACGGCCGGGTTGCGGCGCCCGTCGACGCTGATGAACCTGCGCTTGGCGTGTTTGAATCCCTTTGGGGCCTTCCATGGAGGAGGAAGCGGCATGATGATGTCGGTGAAATCGATCTGGACTCGCTTCTTCACGGCGTAAGGTATTCTCCGAGAAGTCCGATAGGCCAGCCTTTGCGCTGATGCTCCATGCAGCGCATCTCGACGGCGCTGACTCGAAACGGTCGGCCGCCGAGTGAAACTATCTGGTCGCGCAACTGTTCCAAATCGGTGCTCAGGCAATCCTCCGGCAGGATGGTCATGTAGGTTGTGCCACGACCGGTCATTTCGTGAGTGTCGGTGGGCGCCGCGAAAATATTTTCACGTGGTTTTTTCCGCTTGAACGACGGCCTGTCGGCGAGCCGCCAGTCGAGTTCGTGACCGTTCTGGATGCCTTCGGGCAGGCCGACCTTCACCTCCTGGGTCATCTTGCGGATGGTGCGGTCATCGGCGTCGAGGTGGACTGATACGCGCCACGCCATCGCGTCCATCTTCCAGATGCCGGCGTTGTTCACGCGGATCTTCGACGGCCGCAGCGCGTGAACGTAGGCGAGGGCGATGTCGTCCCACGGTTCTCCATTGAGGAACTGCAGGACAGGAATAACCGTGAAGCCGACGCCGGCGGGTTCAACGTACTTGCAGCCCCAGCCGCCTTGGTAGCCGTCGATGCGGTAGTCGTCGGGTGTCATGGGTGGATGTAACCTGTCGTTGTCTTCTCACTCGAATGCCCGGCGTAGTCCCGGCATTGGTCGAGGCTGAATCCCTGCGCGGCCCACCGGCTGATGGCGGTGTGGCGCAGGCTGTGAAAACTCCGCCCGTGGATTTCGAGCGATGCCAGCAATCGGTTAAACTGCATAGAGAACTTCGAGCGGCCGGCTGCAACGTCGGCGTACTGTTCGGCTTCCTCGGGAAACAGGTACGACGACTCCGACGGCGGCACCTCGGCCAGGATGGCGGCGAGCCCGGGGGTGATCTCCTCGTTGACCGGCAGGCACACACGCCGGTTCCGCTTGTGGGTGTGAATGATGATGTGGCCGGGCAGACTCAGGGCAGCATGCTCCAGCGTGCAGACGTCTCCGAGCCGCAGGCCGGCGGCATTGGCGATACCGACCGCCCACCGCCACCAGCCTTCCGTGTTCGCAAGGATGGTCTGTACCTCCTCGGCGGTGAACGGCTGAACCTGCTTCGGTTCGAGCTGCGCATGGCTGAGCGCGCGGTGGTTGAGAATCCGGCGCGTGTCGATGCCACGCGACAGGCCGGTGTCCACGCAGCTACGGAGAAACATGCGCACCACACTGAGTTGACGTCGACGGGTGGCGGCGCCGACGGCGGCATCCTCGCGATTCACGAAGGCCGACACGTGGTCCTCCGTGAGCGACATCGGGGGCAGGCTGCGAATCGCCGGCACGCAGCGGAACCACTGCTCGCCGACCGCCCGGTTCTTGGCGGTGGTCGAGGGTGCGTCGTTGCGGCGGGCGCCGCGGTCGCACCACTCCGTGAACGCCTGCTCGGTCGTCAGCTTGTGGCCGACGGTTAGGCGGGCGATGGCCTGGGTGCTGAGCTGGCCGGCTTGCAGCGCGGCCTCGATCTTTCCGAGGTTGGCTTCCTTGGCCTTGGCCCGGGCTTCTTCGGCCGACTTGGTGCCGAGGGTCATGCGCACGTAGGGGCGTGCGGGGTCACCGGTTTTCAGCCGGGCGTAGATCCGACCGTTGGTCGGATGGACGGTGAGTTTCATCTCTTGTACCAGTCTTCGGTGTGTTCGATTTTTAACGCCTCGCGAATCGTGATGTTGCGGGTGTCTGCCTTGTCCGCAACGAGGCGGAAATGCTGGCGAGCGCGGTCACGTCGGCGCTTTTGCGCGGGCGTCATCGGGCCGATAAAAAAGCGGGTGCCAGGACGGCTCACGCCGCTCGCCCTCCGTGCTGCGCCGCAATCCGGCAAAGCCGGGCAAACGTCGTTTCCCACTGCGGGGAATTGAGCAGGTAGCGCGATATTCCTCGCCGGCCATCACGCATGTACTGGCGGTTGCGCTGGAGCCACCGCCGGTCGTCGAGGTCGGCGCCGCAGCCGATGAGGAACGCCCGCATCGTCGCCACCTCCACCGTATCCCAGCTTGTGAGCTGGGAGAGATGCCGCACCTCACTGACGAGCAGCTTGGCGCGTCGGGCAATGTCCTCGTCGGTCATTGCGAGGGGATCGCCGTTGACTTTCTTCGCCGGATGACGGGCGAGGAGGCGGACAACCACCGGAGGGAAGTCGTCCAGCTTCGTGCCGATCGAGAGTGGTTTAGGCATCGTAGTAGAGATTTTGCAGCCGGGACGCCGGCCCGTGATACATCCAGAGCACGCGCGAATCGCGGATGGCGAGCTTGGTGCGGTTGATGCCAGCGTTCCACGCGAAGTAGAGCCAGTAGGGCGAGTCGGTCGAGAGTTGGCGGCGGAGAAAATCAACCTGCATTTCGGCGCAGGCTTGGGCGTACCAGCCGTGGCATTGGCTGTGGAAGTGCGGGGTCATGCGCCACGACTTGCCCTCGTAGTGCTGTTGGTTGTAATCGAACCACCGATCAAGCCAGGTTGTCATCTTGAGTTGATACCGGCTGCGCTCGCCGCGGCGCCCGATCTTCCTGTCGTCGTTGCCCGTCTCGATCTCTGCGATGCACCGCAGGAGTTTCGGCACGTCGAGCGCGGGACGCGCCGGGATGACGGCGGTCACCACCTGGCCTCGCGCCAATAGCGGCACGGTGGCGACGGCGGCGATGAAGGTGCGGCGGTTCATCGCAGTATGTGTTCGAATCGGCTGATACTATCAGCCGATGCTTCTGGCAGCATTGCGAGTGCCGCAGCGCGATGTTTAAGCAACGCCAGATGGAAGCTCAAGGTTTGGGCGGCTTTCCTGATTTCCTCACCGCCCGCGTGCGAGTGTAAGTTCACACAGCCGGCACCGTATGTTTCAGAAAGCAGGTTCTCAACGGCGACGACAGCCATTATTCCAGCTTCGGCCTTTTCTACGATTCCGCACAAACGTGCCTTGTCGGATGGTTCTTTCATGGGATTGTTCTGCGACTGTGATAATGCCTTGCCACTTGGCAAGCGTTATTTCGTCGCCTCCCAGATTCGCTTCGACAACTCGATGGACTTCCCGTCGACGAAAAGTCGGTCAAGTTCATCCCAGATGGGAACGAGCGGTGCAAACTCCGGGCACTTCGCGGCCACCTCGGAGAGTTTGGCACGCCATTCCGGATAGCGCAGGAGCAGGCGGTGGCAGCGGCCGAAATCATCCGCATCGCGCGGCGCCGCCGGGCGTCCAAGGCAATGCCACGTGTTGGTGAAGGTGGCGTAGATCGTCTTGCTCGAAATCCCCGTATCACCTGAGCGCAGCCAGTCGGGATGGTCGGCGCGGATGTCGAGTTCCTTGCGCCAGGCGACGGCGTCTTCCTCGTTGCGCACGACGGCCACGGCGGCGCCGAGCACATCGCCGATGTCGGTCCGCATCTGTTCATAGCCTTCTTCGCCCCACTTTGTGAGCAGGGCGGAGAAGTCGGACAACGGCACCGGGCCGGTGATGGCAATACCGTGGGTGTGTCTTGTGACGGTATAATGTGTCATGGGATTTTACTTACCTTGGGTTTTTCGCAGCGCCTCGCACAGCGCCGGCCATTCCTGCTCGACCGTGCCCTCTTCGGGCTGGAGGTCGGTGACTGAGAACGATTCGAAATTCTGCGCGATGATCTCCCCGAGGTCCGCCGGCTTGAAGTCCCGCGGCACGCGCTGGCCCCGCAGGCAGATGGTCGCCGCGTCGCCCTTCGTGGCCACCACGTCGAACATGATCTCCTCGATGGAATTCCGGTGCAGCACGCAGTAGATGTTCATGGGCAACTTCGATGTCACCCGGTCAATCCGCCCGCTGGCCTGCTCGAACGAGCCGAACGAATACTCGAGGCTCGCGACAATGAGGTTGGGGCAGAGGTCGAAGCTGTGCGCTTGGGCACACTTGATGCCCATGAACATGACCGGCACCCGCCCACTCTTGAAGAGGTTGGCCTGCTCGGTGTGATGGTCGGGGCTCACGCTCGAATCGATCCGCCCGTAGTTGATGCCCGCCTCCTGGAGCTTCCGGCAGAGGTACTCGGTCTGGTTCAACCGGGAGCAGACAACGACGGTCTGCTGGCGCCGGGCGAGGATGTCGCGGATGAGCGACAGCACGGCCGCCGTCTTGGGATTGAAGTTGGAGCGGACGAGCAAGCCCGGCTGGTTGTTCCACCGGCTGCGGGCGGGGGAGGCGCAGAGGTCGCGCAGAATCGCCACCTGCATCGCGGCTCGAACCATGGCATTGTCGGCCGGCACGTTCGCCCGGTTCATGTAGTGGCCGTACAGTCTGGCCTGCTGCCGGCCCATCTGCACCCGGATGTCGTGCACGGTGAGCTTCGGCTTGTCGGGGTTGCATGCCTCCTTGCTGACGAACGCCATCGTGGGTTTGATCAGCTTCAACAGCCGGGCCGGTGCGCTGATGACCGGCGATGCCTTCTCGCACTTGCCGCGCCAGCTCGGATCCTCGTCCTTGTTCAGCCGCTCCTGGGTGAGGTCGCGCTCGGTCGAAAGGAAGGTGGTCGAGAAACGATAGCCGTCCTCCCGGGCGAACGGCCATGCGGCATTGCGTACGCCGTGCCGATACCAGCCGGGGACGCAGAGCCAGCCCATCAGGGGGAAAATATCGGTGACGAGGTTGGGGATCGGCGTCGCCGTGAGGGCGTACTTGAAGCGGGGTTGGAGCCGAATCATCATCTGACTTATATTACTGCTGAGCTTCTGCGCGCGATGAGCCTCGTCGTAGGCCACGAAGTCGAAGAAGTGTCCGATCTTCGACGCCAAGCACGGCGTCACTATACACCGGATGCCGTTCTTCTCGGTGCCCACCGACTCAGCAAACTCCCGGGCGTGAGTCTGCGCCTCGGTTGCGGGCAGCTCGGCCGCGGCGAGTAGCTTGGCATCGGTGTACGATGCCGAGCAGGATTCTTTCGCACCGTTCGAGAACATCGCCTCGTAGTAGCTGACGTAGACGCCGTGCGGCAGGGTGTCAGCGTTGAGATTTCGGATGCGGAAATAGTCCTCCTCGCTGAACAGCTCGAACACCTGTAATCCGGGCGCGAAGGTGCGCAGCTCGGTGATCCACTGGCTGGCCTGCATGTCCTCGATGGTGTCTTCGTCGTCCTTCCGCTGGCCGCGGGTGGTGCCCTGGGGGGCGACGATGAGGGCGCGGACGGGCGCCTTTAACGCGAGGAGCGTGATGGCGAAAAGCGATTTTCCCGTGCCTGTTGCCGCCCCAATGAGGGCGTAGTCACGCACCGCGACGCGGCTCAGGTAGTCGCGCTGGCCCTGGTAGTACTCGAAGCCGGCCAGCATCTCGCAGGCATCCATCACGGCGAGGTTCTTCTTCACATCGGCCGGATACTTGTCGGCGATGGTCGGAACCTCCGGCTTCTTGAACAGGGTCCAGAGCAGCGCATCGCTGTGGTCGAAGGGTTGGAACTGGCGGCCGTAGTCGGGCCGGTCGAGGAAGCGATGCCGGGTTCCTTTGTCGTCCTTCAGCATGATGAACCGGTCTTGGCCCGTGAGTTGCATGTCGTGCTCGGCGGCGTAGGTTTCGCCCTTGGACAGGTGCAGGCGCATCCGCTGGTAGTAGTTGACGAACGAGTAGCTGCCGGTCGTGACCGGGTAACGGCGGCCGGCGGTCAGGGCGATCGCTTGCTCGGTGACGCCTTCGGCGCGCTCGGTGCGGCGGAGGATTTCTCCGGTGGCCTCGAGGGCTTCGTTCTCATCGGCATAGGCGACGCGCTCGAAGTCTGTCACGTCCATGATTGGACAGGAGATTTTCGCCACGTCGCGGAGCGCCGATTCGATTGCCGCCTTGGCCTCTGGTTGGACGGTGTAGGTGCCGTTGGTCACCAACTCCTCCATCAACAACCGCGAATCACGCTCGGTTGTAAGCGTCAAACAATGACACTTGTCGATCTTCGCCAGCTTGCCGATGTCGTCGACCGTCAGCTTCCGCGCCAGCACTTGCCGGGTGCTGAGGTAGGTGCGGAGGTAGCCCTGCGGGTTGAGGTAGATGTTAAACGGCGGCAGCTCGCGCTTCTCCTCGGCGAGCAGGCAGCCGACGGCAAGGAATGCCTCGTCGACGTCGTGCGCCGGCGTGCCGTCGCAGTAGTAGGTCGGGACCGTGATGCGGGCGCACACCCGGCGCACCTCTTCGGCTTCCGGGCTCAGGTGGGGGAAGATAGCCGGGCCGACCGTGTGCTCACCAGCGAAATGCAGGACACCGATCTCCACGTTGGCGTCGAAGATGCCGACCGGGAAGGTTTGGTAGAGGTAGGCATGCGCGTCCTTGTGGAGTCCGAGGCGCTCGATGGTCGCGCGATTGGCGATCATGTAACCGACACCCTCGCGGCCGGCACGCTGGATGAGCTTGCGCCACGTGAACGCGGTCGAGTCCTCCGGTTTGTCGGCCGCGCCGTACCACTTAAGGCCGAACGGCGGGTTCGCAACCTGGCAGCGGAATGTCAGGTCGGGGTAGAACTCGTCGAGCAGGCGCCAGACGTCGACGCAGTTGGCGATGAGCCGGACAACGCCTTCCGGTGCGGGCGGGGGGAGGCGGAACTTGCGGTCGAGGTCCACGCCGATGATGGTCGTGCGGTAGCCGCTGAGTGGGGCGAGCAGCGCGCCCTCGCCACACTGCGGGTCGAAGACAACCGTGCAGGAGTAGCGGTCGGGCAGCAGTGCCGTCATCCGCTCGGCGAACCATGGCGGAGTGAGGTATTGTGCGAGGTTTTTCATCGCCGTCTGCTTCGCGGAGGAAGCGGAGGCGTCGAGGATCTCCTGCAAATTTGTAGGATCGATCGTACTACGGGATTCGGTCATTGGCATGGCTTCACCGGGGTGTTCTTGTCCATCAATAGGCGCAACTCGTCGCCCAAGTCGTTCGGTGCTGGTCCCCACGTTTGGATACCGGCTTGGATTGCCAGCACCCGAATATCATGGGGCAGGTAGTAGAGGTGGGGGATACCATCCCGCCACAGTTTGTTTTTCTGTTCGTCGTTCATTCGTTTTGTTCCTGGTGTGATAGATGCCACCCGCCGCAGCGGGCGCACCAATAAGCTCGGAGGAGGCGCGGTCGATTCCGCTGGTGCCCCCGGGTCCGGTGGTTAATGGCGGTCTGCGCGTCCTTCTTGGACGGGTAGCTGTGCTTGTCGCACCGCCGCACGATTCGGGGAATCTGCGGGAGGAGGAGCGGGGTCATGTCACTTCAACAAGTTTTCCACCCTTCACCTCGTACCACGTGTCAGCCTTGATTCCGTTGACTCCCACTTTTCCGATCACGAAATCCCAGCCGGTATCCTGATCGTAGTAGGCCAGCGCAAAAGCTCCTTTCTGACCGACCTTGGCGCGGCACCCGTGTGCGGCAGCGGCGATAACCGAGCCGTTCCCGCTCGCCGCCAGATTCGAGTCGTTCCCGCTCGCCGCCAGCTTCGAGCCGTCCCCGCTCGCCGCCAGATTCGAGGCGTAACCGCTCGCCGCCAGATTCGAGGCGTTCCCGCTCGCCGCCAGATTCGAGTCGTTCCCGCTCGCCGCCAGCTTCGAGTCGTTCCCGCTCGCCGCCAGCTTCGAGGCGTAACCGCTCGCCGCCAGCTTCGAGTCGTTCCCGCTCGCCGCCAGATTCGAGGCGTTCCCGCTCGCCGCCAGCTTCGAGGCGTTCCCGCTCGCCGCCAGATTCGAGGC
>ERZ1292632.107-Hain-H43-01um-R2-107-length-81277-cov-11_pt1 | contig 81277 bp, 121 predicted proteins | sample MGYA00564407_ERZ1292632 | MGnify/ENA primary metagenome ERZ1292632 (study PRJEB36523, sample SAMEA6512637) | groundwater metagenome | collected 2019-01-08 | study: AquaDiva: Metagenomics assemblies of 32 groundwater samples | reverse complement strand
GTAAAGTACGGCTGCATTTTTTACGTTTCCGCAGGACAGAAAATCGAGTTGGAAAGGAAATCTTGCATACTGGGCAACGAATCCAGGCCACGGAACGCTGGCCTCGGATGTCAAATGAAAAATATTCCGGGCCTGGGGGTAGCCTGAAGAACGCAGCGATGATTTGGGCCTTCCACCAGACCATCAGGTTGAACCAATACTCAATGACTGCATGTTTTTCCGCCATCGCTTTATTATTTCGGCGGGGTCGGTTGAGCCAATAGCCTCCGATGTCTCCACCCACCACTTCAATCGAGCCTCAGCCTGTCGAACGTAGTCGGCGTCTTGCTCGATACCGACCACCCGATCCCAGCCAGCAAGCAACGCCCCGATCATTTCCGACGACACACCAGAAAACGGGACTAGGAGCCTTGTCGGCTCATCGCCTTTTGGTGGCCGAATAAGCGAACTCAGCCATTTACAAAGAGGTATAGATTTTACGGTGGGGTGATTCGTCTTGACTTCCAACCCAGCAGTCCGTTCGGTTGGCGATGCTTTGGAACAGTAAAAGAACCGAGAAGCACTTCCCGAATCTGGATAGTGTGCTCCACTAATATGCCACTTTTCCCATTGGCTGATCCCGTAGACAGACCCTTTTTTACCTCCTGAACGATTATTTGGCTCTAAGTTTCTTGCGGCCTTACCCGACGTTCGGACCCCCGCCTGCTCATCCAGCAACCGGACGGCACAATCCTCGGTGCATTGCTCATCACATTCCGGGCTATGACCGAGAATGAGGTTCCCCGGAAACCGGCCTTTCAGTTCCGACCGATCAAATTCGACCCGTTCCAGGTTCCGCCCGGCATCCGGGGTTGCGCCAATAGCCCCGATTTCCTTACTCGTACACTTGCCCTGGGGAGTCGCCGAGTCCCTATCCGCACTATTTTGGTACGGTATCCGGCACTCGTCGATGTTAAGTCCGGCAACCCCATGATCTTCGGCGTTCTGAGCGTAAGAGCCGGGCATCGGCACTTGAGCAAGGATTATCGCCTCGTAGCAGGGCTTCAACTGGCTGTGGTAGCCGTCGAAACGGGCTGCTAGTGGGGTTGCTGGGGCTGTTTCCCAGCGCTTATCTGTTTGGCCACGGCCGTAAACTGAGGTCGTATCGTCTTTAGGTCTACTCCCCATCATATGCTGCCAGCGATTAGGTCCGGTTACTGCCCGTTCTGCTCCAGCCGCCTTGTCTATCGCCTTCGACACGTCCAACCCGTGATCCATACCCGTGCCAAACATATAGATCAAAACGTCGTTCAAGATCAACCCGCCGTCCTCCATCGCACAAGCTAGCCTATGGAATGTGCGCGAACCGCCAAAACTAAGCACATAACCCCCTGGAACGACGATGCGCCGGATTTCGGCCCATAACTTGGGGTCGAACGTGGTCTCGTTGGCGTGCCAAACATGGCCCATAAAATCCGTCTGACCGCGATTACGGCTCGATTTGCTTGATAGGCCATAAGGGGGGTCACAAAACACCCCCTGGAAACAGCCGTCCGGCAGGGATGACAGGATATCCATAACATCGGCACAAATCAAGCGGTAACGCATCTGTTGCTACCTTGCAAACTCCTGTCCTTTACACCAACCACGCTACCATGACCCCGACTTTCCATCAAGCCGCAAGCAAAGTTGCCGAACGTTCGGCAACTTCCACCTTTCCCTCCCAACCCAAAACCTACGGCTTGTTGCCCAAAACCCCCTTCGGTTATGCTTAGGTCATGGCCAAAAGCACAAAACGCCGCTGGTCCTTCCCTTCCGAGGTCAACGTCCTTGGACACGCCTACCGGGTCGAGCGCCGCCCCTATAGACGCATGACTGGGTTTTGGTTGTGCAACAGCGCGAGAAAATGTATCCGCATAGCCAACCGAATCGGACCGGAGACGGCGAAGAAAACGCTCATCCATGAAATCCTGCACGCCATAGCCTTCCATACAAGCACTCATTTATCAGAGCGTTCCACCCGCCAATTGGAAGACGGGGTGGACGGGATGCTCCGGGACAACCCATGGATCGCCAGACTTTATCTCCCGAAAGGGCTTGATCGTAGGCACCCATCCGCGGTAAACAGGGGTGGGATGAAAAGAGCCGCAAGAACAAAAGCAAGGAAAAGGAAGCGCAAATGCTGAGTCAGTTGAAACCGCATCTAAGTCGAAGTAATAGACGTGCATCTGTCCAATGTAGGCTTTCGCTGTGAATTGAACCGGACAGGAGATAAGGCTTGATCCATCGGCCACCCAGCTTTCAGACGACGATGCAGTGTGCTATGCGAAACTCCTGCGTCCCTCGCCCACTCAGTAAGCAACCTCCGTCGGCCATTGAACTCAATAACTCGGCTGCATCTCCGATTACACGTGCTCTCGTAAGGTGTAACCCATCGACAATTTTCAGGTCCGTACCCCTTATCGTTGTCAATACGATCAAGCATCATTCCAGATGGAGACTCACCCATATCTCGCAGAAACCCATCGAAAGTCAGCCATGCAGGACAGACCGTTATCCCCCTGCCGCCATAAATGGCATACTTTTCGACGTTAGGGTTGAAACATCTTGTCATCATCGCAGCCCATTTACGATAGGTAGGAGTCATACTGCGACCTATCGTATGCCCGTGAGTCAAACACGACTGTCGCAGGCGTTCTATAGCCAGACATCCACACGACACACTTACCCACGCTGCATTCCCGCTCTTCAAGAATCTCTTACCACAATCGCATTTAGCCCAATAGTAGGGTATTTCTCGGCCACCTCGCGTTTTATACCAACCAGCAAACCGTTCAATCAAAACCCGACCATATCTTTTTCCAGCAATATCTACTCTCGGACGGCGGGTGATGTTAGGATCAAGGTCAACCATTCGTTGTCTCCTATTCAGACGACAGTGGCTAGGCCGTTTAACGAGCGACATACTCGTTGTACGGCCGTTTCATTATATATGAAGCCTGCGGTGTAAACAAGAAGGTTTAGGCATAGCAAGGAGTAAAAAATGTTGGATCAAACACAGTTGCTTGAACGCATACTTTATCCAGTGGTACGAGTTAGAACCCAGAAGGGTGGAGGAAGCGGCGTAATCGTCTATAGTCAGCCAGACCCCAAAAAACCGGGAAAATATTGCTCGGTAGTTTTATCCTGCGAGCATGTGATTTCCGATTCAATCTCGGTGAAGGAGGATTGGGATACCGTATTGAAGCAAGAACGGAAAAAGGATTTCTTTGAGGAAGTACAGGTCGAAGTCTTCGACTACGACGGCTCAAAAAGCGTGAGCGCTAATGCCACACAAGCGGACATAATCGCCTACGACGCACATCACGACATGGCAGCCATCAAGTTGCACAATATCAGGCAGATGCCCTATGTGGCTAGCATCATACCGGAAAGCGACATCGACGGACTACAGGTATTCGATCCATGTTGGGTTTCCGGCTGCTCTCTCAGCCACGAACCTTTTGCCAGCCCAGGCAATATTACCTTCCTACGCGAGATGATTGAACAGAAACAATTCGTGATGGCGTCGGCCCCCAGTTGCTTCGGAAATTCGGGCGGGGGACTGTTTCACGGCGTTTCTGGTCATCTTCTTGGCCTGACTTCCAGAATCACTGCGATTCAGTTAGGTTTTGGTGTCGATTTGATTACGTTCATGGGATTCTCAAGTGCGCCAAGCCGATTCTATGAGTTCTTCGAGGACCAAGAACTTCAATTCCTGTACGACCCCGACGACGACTACTATTCCGCGATGGAGCGACGGGATCGTCGCCGTAAGGACGCACTTCGGAGCATCCTGCTTGGAGGTAATGAGGATGAGGCGAAGTCAAAGAGTGGGAAGGAGTCGGCATGAGAACCAAACCATTATCGTCACAAGATGGTCGGAAAGATAATAAGGATATGCTTGCATCTTACATTGGCTTCTTAGAGACACTCGCAGGCCGTATAAAACGAGAAAGGATGAGTATGGGAACCGAGGCAAAAATCATCAAGCAAGGCATACAAGTTATCCGTGACGTTGTGTGCAAAAAACAGGAAATTAGTGCTTATAAGGCATTCCTCCAGCAATCTGTCGCTGCAACTGTCGCCGTTGAGTTGCTAACACATAGTTGGGTGGGATTAGTTCGGCTCCAATCGAGCGGTGATATAGAAACTAAATTTCCTCGATTGAGCGTCAAAACTACCGACGGCCCACGATTCAAGGTTTTTGTTCTGCCGAACGGGATGCGCCGAGTTGTATACAAGCATACATTCGACTTGTTGGAGATACCGGATGCCTGACGGCGACCCCTATCGCCCAGTCGTTGCCGACCGAGACGTTCATGCCAAAGGCGTCAGTTTCCGGGATGAGTGCGCATTACACGTGTGCGACCGGCTACTGGGGAACATGGTCGGCGAGGGTCTGGATACTATCGTCGAAATAGCGGACGAGATTGCGGATGTGTCGTTCTCCATAGCTGACGCAATGGTGAGGAGAAAAATAAGATGAAAGCTGTAATTGAAAACTACGTCGCCATCGCTGTCCTGGCTTTACTGGCCGGTTTGTTTTTCTGGCTCTTCTCCATGATGCTCTCCTGCGAGATCGGAACTACTCGCCTATCATATTTGACGTGTGTACTCGCTGCGTTGTCCATACGATGCGTGGCATTTATGATTACGGGAGTTCATCGTGACTAGCACAAAAGACCTATGCCCGGAGCAAACGTCACCCCCCACCAATGAGATTCCGCCGCAGTCCCCAGTCCATCTTGATCTACGGATAGGCGACTCCGAGTTGTCCATCGACTGCGACCGAATACTGGTAGTTGCGGGTATCGGGATCAACCATCGGGTGGTTGGCAATATGACGCCACGAGATCGGGCAATGATCGGGACCCTTCTAATCCGTGAATATCAGAGCCAAGAACAACGGAAGATCATCGTTCCCGCAAGCACCGGCCCCGCAGGACCAGTATGACTAGCAAACGAAAAAAACATCAGGCTCCAACTTGGACTGAAGCTAGCCGGCAAGATTTCGTGCTGGACTTTAATTTCCCGGAGACATTCCTGCAATGGTGGGATAGGCTTTTTCCCGTCGAATCCCCAGAAAACAGACCTATCCGTCGTCTCGGCGCAGGTTTGTAAAAAATTTTTTCGATTTAATTATTTACGGCTTGATGGCGGGCATCCAGCTTGATACAGTGCACTGGTCGAAAAAACAGATGTTTGCAAGGCAGTAACAGAGCAACAGGCCAGGAAAAAGGAGCACAAATGAAGATTCACTTGGTCATCATCGACCCGCAGGACTCGTTCTGCCGAGTCGTGTCGGCGGCGGACCAGCAGAAGTTGCACACAGGCGAATTATGTGTGACGGGGGCATGGGAAGACATGGAACGAGTTGCCCGGATGATCCGGCGACTGGGCGGCAAGTTGGACGACATCCATATCACGATGGACAGCCACCATCAGGTGCACGTGGCTCACCCGATTTACTGGCGAGAGGTAAACACCGGCAATGCGCCGACGCCGTTCACCGTCATGGAGGAAGAGAGTGGACAAATCATCGGCTATCAATTCGGGCCGAACGGCAAGCAGAAGGTTGGAACATACGTAACCAACAAACCCTCGTTGATGCGGAGGTCTCTGGATTACATCCTGGCCCTCCGAAACGGAAAACGCTACCCACACTGCATTTGGCCCCCACACTGCATCATCGGCACGCAAGGCCACACCATTGTCCCGGACGTATTCGATGCACTTTACGATTGGGAGAGAGAGAACTTCGGAATCGTCGATATAGTGACAAAAGGGAGCAACTTGTTCGTCGAGCACTTCTCGGCCGTGCGAGCGGAGGTCCCCGATCCCAGCGACCCCTACACGCAGATTAACACTGGGTTCGTCAATACGGTCATGGAGGCCGATGTTATTTTGCTTTCCGGCGAGGCCGGTTCGCACTGTTTGGCCAATACCGTTCGAGACGTGGCTAACGAATTTATTAGCCAAAACGATCAGTTCATCAAGAAGTGTGTGCTTCTGACCGACGGGACATCGCCGGTCCCCGGTTTCGAGCAGTACCAGAAGGACTTCATTTCCGAGATGACGAAGCGAGGGATGAAATCCACGACGACAGCCGACTACATCGCATAGGGTGATAGATTAGGAACAAGGAGTAATCAAATGCCGAAACTGGATGCTGAGAGTTTCCAGGGCAACGCCGGCCATTTTGGGTTCAGCGGAGTCAAGTTCAACGAACTAGGGGCGACGGAATACACGCTCGTAACCATCGTCGCCGACCGTAGCGGCAGCGTGGGAAGTTTTCACGCCGCCATGGAAGCGGCTATAAAGGAGGTCGTCAAATCCTGCCAGCGATCCCCACGGGCCGACAACCTGATGATTCGGCTCGTGACATTCAGCACCACGAACGAGGAATTCCACGGTTTTAAGTTGCTGTCAACGATCAATCTCGCAGACTACGACGGTTGCCTGACTCCTCTATCTACCACCGCGCTCTTCGATGCCTGCGTGGATGGCATTGAAGGTCTCTCCAACTACGGCAAGTACTTGATGGATCAAGACTACAACGTGAATGGCATCGTATTCGTTATCACCGACGGGATGAACAACACAGGCAAGTTAGCGGCCAAACACGTCAAGCAAGCACTCGCCGACGCAATTAAGACCGAGCGGCTGGAAAGTTTGGTGTCGCTGCTCATCACGGTGAACGTCCAAGATTATCAGGCCAAGAAAGACCTTGACGCCTTTCATCAGGAGGTCGGTTTCACCCAGGTCGTAAACCTGGATGACGCCAAGGAAAAGACGCTCGCCAAGTTGGCGGCGTTCGTCTCCCGAAGCATCTCCTCACAGTCTCAGGCCCTTGGTTCCGGGGCTACCAGTCAGCCCTTGACCTTCTAGGGGGCCTGAGCCGAACAAGGGAGTTTGAGAGGTAGCCTCCGGGGCAGGGAAAGAGCTAGGCGGGTGGGGAATACGCCCCATCCGCCGAGGAAATTGGATGAGCACCAAGAGCATCATTAAAAGCCTGCTGGACACCGATCTCTATAAGCTGACCACACAGCAGATGATCCGTAAGCACTTCCCTACCGCATCTGCTCGGTACAAGTTCCATGATCGCAGTAAGCACCAGTGCCTCGGGCATCTTCGGCAAGAGATTCAGCGCCAAATCATCGCCATGGGCGGCCTTTCTCTGTCGGCGGAAGAGTTGTGTTGGCTTCTAAGGCTGGAATATTTCGACCCGGCTTATCTCGCCTATCTGTCCGAATACCGATTCAACCCGGAACAGGTGTTGGTTTCCTTTGACGTAAATGGGGACCTGGATATTACCATCTCAGGTCCGTGGGCGGAGACGGTTCTTTGGGAAGTTCCGTTGCTGTCCATTATCAGCGAACTGGCCGCGCCGTCTTTTCCAGACTATAAAACCTTTTCAGCCGCAACGAGGAGTAAGTGCGACTTCCTGGACCGCGCTAATACCCGATATGTTGAATTCGGCACTCGTCGCAGAAGAAGTTTTTTGTCCCAAGCCATAGCCGTCGAAGAAATGGCCCGTGGGTGCCGCGCCGGATTTCAAGGAACCAGTAACGTGTTGCTCGCAATGTTTCATGGGGTTCCCCCAAAAGGCTCGATGCCCCACGAATGGATCATGGGGGTTTATGGCTATACCCCCTGGAATACTATATGGGGGGTAAACAATACAGCCATGTCACTGTGGCGGGAAATGTACGGTGATGATTCCGTAGCCCTGACAGACACTTTCACCAGCGATCTCTTCTTCAAACACTGTCATCGAGAGGTTGCCGAAAAGTTTTCCGGCTTGAGACAGGACAGCGGTCCGCCGCTTGCTTTCCTGTATAAAGCCGTCGCGTTCTATCAGCGTATGGGAATTGACCCAACCACCAAGACCATAGTCTTTAGCGACGGACTGACAACGAACAGCGCAATCGCCATAAATGAAAAAGCGCGTCGCTTCGTTGAGCCGGTTTTCGGGATAGGAACCCACTTCACCAACGACTTTCCCGACTATCCCCCCCTGAACATCGTGATAAAGTTGGACAGCGTAAACGATGTTCCAGTAGTTAAACTAAGCGACGGGCGGGGTAAGGAAACCGGAAATCCGGTTGAAATCGCCAGAATCAAACAGCTACTGGAAGATAACGATGCGCACTGATGTATTTACGGCGCAAGGGAATTCGCATCCGATCTGCCAAGACTATGGGATCGCCGGAGAAAACTTCGTTGTCCTATCGGACGGGTGCAGCGCGGCCAAAGACTCGGATATCGGCGCGCGCCTCGTATGTATCGCCGCACGAAACAATATCCGAATTTTGAGCCATGGGCCTGAGCGGTTCTACACCTATCTGATTGAAGACCTAAACTGTTGGGCCGGGAGGATGGGACTCGTACCCGATACGTTCTGCTCGACCCTACTTGTACTCTATGCCGGATCGTCGGTGAAATTTTTTGCCATCGGAGACGGATTGCTGATCCAAAGTGACGGTCACGGGACACAGGCAACTAAGTTTTCGTTCAGCAACAATACTCCGTTCTATCCTGTCTACGCGATGTTTCCCACCTGGGCCGAACGATGGCGCTCGGAGAAACATCAGGTTCAACAAACCTGCGACGGGAACCGACAAACACGGGAGTTCGACAACGATCTTCCTTATGTCTTCTGGGAGCTAGCGGCGGCCAAAACGACCGCCATAGCGACGGACGGTATCGACAGTTTTCAGCAGATCATTTCGACTGAAACATCCTCAACCGTCGTTCCCGTACCGGGAGATTCGATCCTGACCGACATGCTGTCCTTTAAGTCTCTCGCCGGGGCGTTTGTCCGCCGACGATGCCAGCGGGCTCTGCACGACCGTAAGAAATTAGGCATTAGCCACTACGATGACCTTAGCCTGGGGGTAATCGTTCGGGAGGACGAGTAGGACATGCGTTCGGGTGTAAAGAATAGTATTTTGCAAGGCAGCAACAGGTGGAAGTAACCATCCCAGGCAGGGGGATCGTCCGGCTCACGAACCAACATTTCAAGGCTCGTGGCGGCGAGGGCGATATCTACGCCAAGGGCGATCTTATTTTCAAAATATACATCGACCCCAACCGTGTTCCGCCAGCGGCGAAGTTACGCGAGTTGGCTGTATTGCAGCATCCGCAAATCATCATCCCCCAGTCTCCTATTTTCGACCATAGCCAACGGCTCGTGGGTTTCACCATGCAATACGTAAGGGACACCGAGCCGCTATGCAAGTTGTTCACCAAGGCATTTCGGCAGCGGGAGAAAATCACGCCCAAGGACAGCGTGGGGCTCGCTCGGCAACTACAGGAGATCGTTTCCTTCATCCATCGACATCGGGTTCTAGTCGTTGACCTTAACGAACTGAACTTCCTCCTTCGGAAAAACGAGTTGTTCGCCATAGATACGAACTCCTATCAAACTCCCAACTTCCCGGCTACGGCCATCATGCCGCATATTGCAGACCCCCATTGCGGCGGGAAGTTTAACGAACAGACCGACTGGTTCTCCTTCGGCATCGTATCTTTCCAGATGCTCATTGGAATTCACCCATATAAAGGGAATCACCCGGACTTCGACGGCATCCCCAAAGACCAACAGTTGCTTGAACGAATGCGCCGTAACGTGTCGGTGCTGAATCGGAGAACAGCCGTTCCCTCCATTTGCCAACCATTTAACGTCATCCCTAATGGCCTTCTGGGTTGGTATAAGGCAATATTCGACGGCGGCAAGCGACTAGCTCCCCCCGCAGACTACGACGGGACGATAATCATTACGCCCCTGCCGCCGAGGTCGAGTCCGATTCTTGGCCAGTTTGTAGTGCAAAAGTTGTTCTCCCACGATGCCGAAGTCATAGATGCGGCGTTTGCGTCCGGTCAGCGAATCGTTCGAACCGTTAAATCCGTGTTCCTCAATGATCGGAAGATATGCGATTCAGGGGGAAAAGCGGCCTTTCTGCAAACAGCTACAGAGATGTTTCCCTGCCTGATCTCCAACTGCCCTTTATCGGTGATGGACCTGCGAACGAAAACCGCGCAGGAAATCAACTTACGAGCGGATGATATTTTGGTTTCCGAACATAGACTGTATATTCGTCAAGGAACTCACATCGTCCAACTGTCGCTTCATCAGGTAAATAACCGGGTGATCGTAGGCAATCGTGTCGTCGGCCGCGTATTAGATTCCACTGAATCCGTACAGGCGTTTACCGGCTTAATCGTGCAGAACCTGCTCGGCCGATACTATCTGTCATTGTTGGAGAACGACAAGTGTTTCCAACTTGGAGTTCCAGAGCTTGATGGGTACAAAGTCATCGACGCTCAACGTTCGGCTAACGTTGTGGCTCTCGTGGCATCAAAATCAGGGGCGTATGATCGCTTCTTGTTCGTGCTCACGGAGAACTACTCCGGCTATACCATACGAAAGACAACCGATGTGTCGTACCTGGATGCGAATGTTTGTTCCTTGCCCAATGGGCTGATAATCATTATGGGCGATGACGACAAGCTGGAAATATCGAGTGCGAAGACTGCCAGAGTCAATCTAGTGGATGCTGGACAAGTGGCCGGTAAGAGGCTCTACTCCGATGACATGACGATGATGTTCTCCGCGTCCGATACGTTATTCCGGTTTTCAATGATTAAGACGAACGTATAGGAGCCAGTATGAAACGATTGAATAGAAATCCACTCGAAATCAGGCTTCCTAAGTGGCCGGCGCTGACCGTCGTGGGCGAACGGGTGACGCCGGATCAGGCGGCGGAAATCATCATACGCACCGACTCGTGGCACTTTGGCTGCAACGACCAAGACTTGACCCGGCAGCTTAGGCGAGCCGCCGGCCTATCTCCAGAAGGCAGCAGAGTCTCGGACTGTAAAGAGTTTCTAAAGGACATGGACCACGACGATCTGGTCAAAAGCCGTTATCGCGTGCTGAACATCGAGTACCTGCACAACGCGCGCATCGTCTCGTCTTACATCGACGGTCCTCACGGCTGGTGCGACTGGTATGGACGAATCGAGTGTTCCAGCTACAACATCGGGAAGTGGCCGGATGCAGAAACCGTTTTCGAAGAATGGCTCCTCATAGCTCGTGCTTTTCCATTCCTCCGGCTCAGGAGCCAGCTTTACAATGTAGAAACCTCCGAGCCGGGCGAGCCGGTGGTGGAGTACGCCGTGTGGGATGGCAATGTCGAAGCCAAAATCCCGGAATATGAACTGAAACGCCGAGAGGATTTTTCCGCCAACTCCGCCTATGCCTTGATATTCACTCCGCCGGGAATACGAGAATCCGGGTGCAGCATCCAGCAGTTCGAGCGCGCGTTGGAACTAGCGGAGAAAGGAGATGACGAATGACTTTACAGTGTTCCAAGTGCCGGCAACATAAGGTGGAAACCGAGTTCTACCCGGACCCGAAATCTAAGACGGGGTATCAGCGGTGGTGCGTTGTCTGCAAGTCCGAGTATCAGAAGTCTCGTCTATATGACCCGGAAGTCGTGCGCCGACGCCGGCAATTACAGCGCATGTACTATCACAAAAAATACAGTAGCGCGAAATCACAGGGCTGATCGTTGAAGCGCAGCACAGGAAAGGCAGACGCCTATAAAGGCGTCTGTTGCCCAGGTGCAGATTTTGGAACTCCGTGAACTCAAGTTGATCTTCAAGACCTTGGCTGGCTCCCAGGTCTATGGGACCGATACCCCAGAGTCGGATACGGACACCCGTGGCGTGGTGATTCCTCCCAAGAAAGCCATTCTTGGTCTCCAACGATTCGAGCAGATGGATAAGTTCGGCGACCAAGATCAGGTATTGTATGCGCTGGATAAGGCGTGTAAGTTGTGCCTGGATTGCAACCCAAACATGCTGGAACTGTTGTTCACGCCAAACAAATATTGGCTCTATTGTTCCCCCACTTGGCAACGGGTGCTCGAAATCCGAAACGTCTTTGTATCCAAGAAAGCAAAGTTCACCTATTCCGGGTACGCACATTCCCAATTTCAAAAAATAAACCGCCATCGCCAGTGGGCCGAGTTGGAAAAGGCGGGCACACCTCCGCAGAAGCCGCACCGTAAGAACTACGGGCTGGACCCTAGCCAGTCTCTACTAAACGAAGAGCAGTTAAAAGCCGCAACGACCCTGCCAACCGGCGTCATCGTCCCAGAATTCCAACCCTTGATTGCTCAAGAACGAAAGTACCGCGAGGACAAGAATCGCTGGGACGAATACAACCAGTGGAAGCAGACGCGCAACCCCAAGCGGTTTGCGTTGGAACTCAAGATGGGAATGGATTCAAAGAACGCTTTGCACCTCGTCCGGCTAATGAGGATGGGACGGGAGATACTGATGACCGGTCAGGTTAATGTGGATCGCCGGGGCATCGACGCCCACGAGTTGATTCAAATACGCGAAGGCGCGTGGTCTTACGAGCAGTTGTCCGAATGGTTCACTCGGCAGGACGCTGAACTTGATGTACTATATGAATCGTCCACCACCCGGCATAAGCCGGACCATAAACAAGTGAACGACCTGTTGGTGGACATCTATGAGCAGATATTGATTCGAGGAATCAGCATATGACCAGCGGCTGGCGGCCAAGATGCAGACCAGGTCACCCAGAGAACCGGCTTGATACTGACTTTGCTTTGATGGATAATGAGAACGTAAAGGACAGGAGTTTGCAAGGTAGCAACAGGAAAAGCGAACTGGCGGAACTGAACGCCATTCTTAACGTCTTGTGCCTGGCCGCCGACCCGGATACTCACGGGTGGGTCGCCAGACAAGGAACACTTCGCTATCAAGTTGAACGCGCTTGTCGGATCGTGAGCGGCGTTATGACTAGAGACGAAGAGTTATCCCGTCTCCACGAGCAGGGAGCGGGAAATTATCGGTATTTGTGGTATGTGGCTTCCACAAGAACCTATTATCTATCCTGGACGAGTGATCGTGAAGGCCATACGTTCAGTACTGGAAGCGCCGAACTTGTGGGCTTGCCCAAAATTGCGGAAAAAAAGCAGCCGACCCGCATCCGTAATACGAAAGATGGTTGGGTCGTCGATGAAACTCGCCACCCCTCTGTTCGTGATCCAAGCGAAGCTCCGGCTAAAAGCCCTGAAGGCTGCATCTGCCAGGACTGCAATCGGCCTTATAGCGTCGATTTCAACGTCCCGGACAGCCTATGGAAACGAATACGACCGGACAAATCCAAACCGCGACACGCCGGACTTTTATGCGGCCAGTGTATAACTAGGCGGATAGAAGCGTTAGGGGGCGCGGCGTTCCATATCATATCGGCTTGAAAGCCATAAGCCCTGACGCTGTACTATAGCGTCGAGGCGCTCATCGGCGCATCCATCGAATATGGGCATACTTGAAGAATAGTTGGGGTCTTTTTTGGCCCAATCCTTACCTCATCCAAGTTCTCTCGAACCATATACCCGGGAAACTCTTCCCTTGCGAAATCCTCAATGGCTTCAAACGCCTTATCTTTTGTGGAGTAGATGCCATACAGTGTGGATGGCTCATAGTCAATTTGCTCTGAAACGATCCAAATTTCGGCCACGGAATTTCCTTTCCTGGAACCAGGATACACCCATTCAGTTGCCAAAACAAGCCTATTATCCATAGGGAGCAACTCGATATAAAGAAAACACGGTAACGTCTTGCTAAAACAAGCCTTACGTCAAAAACACATCTTTCTAAAGAACAAACCAAGACTTGATCCAATCGCCATACGAGGTTATTCTGGCGGTAGGAGTAGCCGTTGATTAGAAAAGATTTCTTCGATCCGGAGTTCGCCAAAGCATTATCCTCAAGAATCAAAGGAAAAACAGCTATTGAGATCGGGGCCGGGGTTGGTTTCCTGGCTATCGAGATGGCCCGGTATGCCAAGCATGTATGGGCGGTTGAAAAGGACCCAGCCTGGTCCTGGGTGTTTACGAAGCATCTCTATCGGTTCAAGCCCAAGAACCTGACGTGGGTATTCGGGGACGCCAGAGATTTGATTGGCACGCTCAAAGTAGACTTGGCGATTGTCGTGACCTGTTCCGGGGAAACAGAATTGAAGCACATAGGGGAATTACTGGCTAAAGAGGTCATCATGCCATTCGACGATCCGGGGATGAGAGATTATAGCTAGACCAGCCAGATTTGAGATATAGGACCATGCACCTCCCAGAACGTCCCAACACACGGTTTTTTGATTTGGACGCCCCCTGCGCAATCCTGGCGCGATTACGGGCTATCTCAGTATGTTGCGTGACTACAGTGGGTGCTCCGGCGCAACAATCACCAAGAACGAAAGATGGGGGTGATACGAGAGCGCTACTCTTCCGCAGCGGTGCACAAGGTTGAACCAGCTAGGAATTAAAACAACACGGAAACCCGTGTTGGGAACGATTCATGGTTTGTTGATAAATGCGGGGGTCTGGAGGCGAGGCGGACGGGCCACATAGAGTACTGCCGGAAGATTTAGCTTTTGGGGAAGTCCCTCAAGAACGGGGAAAAATGTAAATTTACGACCGGCGAAATTCTCTAACTCTCTAATCTTACTCCTTAAGATTTCCACCCTACCTTGTCGGAAACCTCTCTCTCTAACTCCTGCTGCGGCTCGGGGCCTGCGGCAAGGGGCCTGCGGCAAGGGGCTTGCGGCAAGGGGCTTGCGGCAAGGGGCTTGCGGCAAGGGGCCTGCGGCTCGGGGCCTGCGGCAAGGGGCCTGCGGCAAGGGGCCTGCGGCAAGGGGCCTGCGGCAAGGGGCCTGCGGCTCGGGGCCTGCGGCAAGGGGCCTGCGGCTCGGGGCCTGCGGCTCGGGGCCTGCGGCGAATTAGTTCGCGCTCAAAACAGATGACGAAAAAAATATTTATCCACTTGCCTCCTGTACATTTTTGGCGTATGCTTACCTCGGTGGGGGGAAGCAAAGGAGCTAAAGCATGGAAACCAGAACCTACACGTGCGGTCATTCCGCGCCAGTCCCCCGTGGCATGGGCCGCGGGGCGGCGCGAGAGAAGCGTCTGGCAAAGTTCTTCGGTCGCAGGTGCTTCCTGTGCGCGTGCGCGCGGCAGGCGGCTACGGCGGCAAGCCTCCGGGCAATAACCGGCCGAGGGCCGGATGGTAAGTTCGTATCCCGCCCGTACACGGCGGCGGAAGTGACTGCGTACCTCGCCGCGCGGCCCATGCGGCCCTACTAGTCTGCATGGGGGGCGCGACGACGGCCAGCGCATGGCCGTCACCTGGAGCTAGAGCGAGAAGGAGGCAGAGCGTGTACATCGTCATCGAAAATCAAGGAGTTGCGGACCATCGCGGATGGTCCAAACTGGGAGCGAGTACCAAAAACGACTCCCAGATCGGCCAGTTTGGAACTGGCAATAAGCAGGCCTTGGCGTGGCTCTGTCGCAACGGCCTATTGCCCAGGATTTTTCTTGGGCGGAAAGAGCTAGCGGTGTTCACCAAGGAGTTTAACCTGCGGGGGAAGAACTTCGACGAAGTCTGCTTCCGTGTGGGGGGGAAAGTGATTGAAACGGGGTTTACGACGGACCTGGGGAGACACGATTGGAATGACCCCTGGATGTGCCTCCGCGAGTTCGTTTCCAACGCAATCGACGAAGGGGGACTCCATATCGGTCTTGTGGGGGACGATGCGGTCCATGGTAGCGCGGAATGTACCCGCGTCTACCTACCCTATGCTGGGGCACTGGTCGAAGCATATCAGGGACTCAATGAGCGATTTTTGCAGCTTGCCGCCGACCGCAGCGACTTCACGGCCACTGGAAGCGATTATGCAGTCAAGTTCTTGCGGAAAAGCGGTGCCGGTCCGGCCCGCGTGTACCGCAAAGGGGTCTATGTTGGGCAGTCCAGCAACCTAGCGGGGCTGTGGGACTACGACAGCGCGGAGTTCAGGATCACGGATAGCCGCACCTTGGATGTGTGGGATTGCAAGTGGCGGGTCGAGCGTTGCCTCGGCGGGTTGCCTACGGATTGCCTGCTGCGAGTCGTTGGAGCGATTATCCAGCGCCCGACCACCTGGGAAGCAAGCCTCGAACCAACGGACAACGCAACCCCGGAGCAACGCGGCGCGTTGGCTTTTCAGTGGCCGATAGTGGCCACTGCTGAAGATCAGTTCTTTTGCCAGCACGCGGACCGGGGGGGACTTCGGTACACGATAGTACCGAAAAACTGGAAGAGTTGGATGGTGAAAAACGGTTGCCAGACGGTCCAGGACGCGGTTTTGGCCAATTGCACCGTGGACCGGGTAGAGCCAGCACCGGCGCACGTGGTAGCGCTGGCTGAGCGGATCTGGGCTCGACTTGTCGAGGTGTGGAGCACGTTTCGGCCCATGCCCACGGTCCAGGTCTACTACTCCGACAACGGGCGAACTCTCGGCCAGCAGCGCGGGGACTGCGTGCTGGTCAACGCCAAGATGGTCGATTCTTCGGACCTGCCGGTGGTGCTGGTCGAAGAACTCTGTCACTACCTAACGGGGGAGGGAGACTTGAGCGCGGGTTTCCAGGAGGGACTTGTTAGGATAATCGCGGGCCTGCTGGGGGTGAAAAATGAAGCGTGATGCGGATACTATCAGCGGTCTGTTGATCCTAGTCCTAATGCTGCTTGTAGCAGCGTGTTTCTAAGTGAAGGAGCGATAATGCTTTACGACGAAAACGGTCGATGCGTGGTTACGGGTCCGCGTCAAGCGGTCCGGGTGTCCGATCCGGCGAAAGTCGCCCTTGAAGACCTTCTCGCGGAGGCGAAAGCCCTATGGCGTCAGGCCTGCGATTGGGAAAATGTGCCCCAGCATGCTGCGTTCGCTGTTTTTTCGGACGACAACCCGTTCGCGCGCGGGCACAGCGAGGTGATGATGCGGTACTTCCGATCACGGGCGGAAATCACTGGGGAAGCGCTTGAAGATGAGCCGCGCGTGTGCCATCGGGCAGAGTGCGCGGAGTGCGGCCAGATCGGCGGCCATGATGGCGATTGCTCCGAGGTTACGGGAGTCAGCGCCCAGGAGGTTTTCGCTCTCTGACCCGTTCTACCCGGCTCTGGCGTTCAGGGCCGGGACTAACGGGCCAGCGGCCCTATTCCCGGCCTGTCGGCCGGGGCCGCGCCCGGCGGATTCCGGGCGAATCCGGGACTTCCCGGCGGTCCGGGGTACCGTGAATCCCCAGGGAGAACAGTATGCGAATCAACGTTACGATCACGCGGTCGGTGGACTGGGTCAAACAGCAGCGGGTTGTGACAGGAGAAAACGTACCTGTGGAGCTTGCCTGCGAGGTCGAGGTTGCCGAGCTGTCGCCTGAGGCTCGCGCGAGCTTGATTGCGCGGTACGGGGAGTTCAGGGCGGTGAAGTGCGCTTACTCCCGGTTCGCGGAAAACGAACCTTTCCGCGCGGATTCGGATTCGCCATCCGCCGCGGGGGTTTCGGCGGCGATCTGTCATGCGCACGAAGTTGTGCTCGATCGGGAGGCGAAGATCCGGGTCGAGCGGGTCGAGCGGCAGGCGCAAGCGGAAGCGGAAAAAGCCCGTATCGCAGCGCGGGAGGCCGAGTTGACCGCCGCGCGCGAGTTGCTGGGCAATGAAATCCGTGGTCTTCTTGAGCGGGTTTGCCAAGCGGAAGCGGACCGCGCACTACTCGGCGAATTTCTCCATCAAATCCCGGACGATGCCCTCCGCGGCGCGCTCCGGGAGTGGGTTGCGGAATCCGAAGTCCCGGTGAAACGGCAGGCTATCGAGAATGCCAGTCCGTCGCAGGTGTTCGGCGACGACTAAACGCTCTAACTCCCTCGCTCACCCCCTCGGCGGCTACGGCTACCGGGGGGTTTTTTTGTGCGCCGAAGAGTCCTATGGTCGGTATCTACCATATGCCCCAACGATAAGTACCATATGATTTACTGGGGAATGGCCACGGGCCACGGGCCACGGGCCACGGGCCATTTGTCTGACAAGCTGACAGTCTGACGGGGCGATGAATTGTCATACAAGCGTTCAAACACCCTAACTTCTACCAATCAAAATAGAATTCCGGGACTTGACGTATGTCAAGTTTACCCTAACACCTTCCAGCAATACCCTTATTCCCGACAATGCCGAGTATGCTAATTGTCTGACAAATTAGTGCTGACAAATTAGCTGACAAGGGCCGTTCTTTAGTCTGACAATCGGTTGCCGGATTGTCATAACTAATTATCTGACAACAGTTTATGGCTGACAGTCGAAGTTGCCGAACGTTCGGCAACATTTGCACGCGAGAGGGGCGCGCGAGTTCCACCTACTATTTAACTAGTAGCTTTTCAACTCCAACTTCCGTCTTTATAGCCTTTAGGCTATATCGCCGCGCGTCTTAGCCCTTGTCAGCCATGTCTTTACGATTGACTACTCAATCATCCGTATGATCCGTCAACCGTAGTATTAAGTTCGAAGAAAAAATATAACATAGGGCTTGCACAATGTACATTGTGGAGTATGCTATATGCAGGAGGTCACAATGAGAACCATAATTGACTATGATCCGGGCTTGCAAATAACGAACCTAGAAGCTCTGCCACGGGGAACGGGGTGCCGCTACCTGCTGGTGGTTGAATCCCCCTATGCTGGCGAATACATAGCCAAGCGATGGTTGCGATCTATGCCGCCGACGACAGGGCGCTGCGAGTGCGTAATTCGTATGTAAGGTGCACGATGACTAAGGCCGAGACACTTCACCGTTGGCAGGGCTTACCCGACAATCTACCTATGCTGGGCCACTTCCGCCCTATTCCCTACAAGTCCGAAGGGTCCAGCTACGGCGCATGCGGGGTCCGCATAGACGGATCGCCGGAATTTGTTGATGCCGTGCTATCGCACCTAAAGTCCCTGATTGATGCCGAGAACCAAGTGACTCGGCTGGAACTGGCCAGAAGCACGGTCAAGCCTTGCAATCCGATGTCTGGCAAGGCATACCACAAGGCCGCGCCAGGGGCCGAGGTCTGTTACATCCGCTGTCACCAGCGCGGCAGCGAGGGGGTCATTGCGGCTACCGTATTCGACAAGCACCTCGAAGGGGCAACGGACCGGTTTGTTACAGCCATGGGGGTCCGGGAATGAACTGGTATAGACGCAACGGAAAACGGGTATCCGAAAAAGTGGTTCGTGACTGCCAGCGCAAAACGGTAGCGTGGAGGCGGACCGGGCGCGGCGGCCACCTCCCATGTACACCGCAACCGCGATTAGCGGATTCCATCGAAAAGATGACCCTTACGGAATTCGCCCGCTGGAGCGGGCATTTCACGTATCGGAGTAGCAAATGATCGCCCTAACCGACAGCCAAGCTGCCGAGGCCCTGGACCTACTCAACGCCGAGTTCAACCGCGCGGTAACATTCCACCCAGTCCGGGGGCACGGCAAGGCGTGGCCGATGACCCAACAAATAGGCTGGGGTCCGAGAGTAGGGGGAGCTTTCGGAGTACGCCCGGTGGAGTACGTGCTCCATGAGTTCGCCCATTGCCTATGCCGAGTTGGGGAGGGTCACGGGCGGGGATTCTTTGCCGCCCTCGTGGATGTAATCTGGGCATGGTACGGGGCGGGACAAGAGTTTAGGTACTGCTGGGACTTGGAGTACGCTCGAATACGGGCTTGGGCGGGTGCTGCTGGCCATTGTCCACCCGTCATTAGCAAGCGGCGGGTGCGGCGGTATGGGTACGAAGCGACAGGCAACACCTATCGCGCAACCTGTCACGTAAGGGACACGCTATGACACTGGAGCAACAACAGGCTTTGGCCAGAGTTTACTTAGGAGGGCCGGAGGGCCCGCGTACAAATAGCTATTCCGCCCTTTGTTGCGCCGCGAGGGCGCTTGCCAAGGCCCATACGGCCAGCTTGAAGGACGGCCGGGTTAGGTACATCGTGCCTACCGCCCTGGGTCCGAAAATCGCCCTCCAGCGGCTACCATGGACTCGGTGTCTGTGGACAAACGGCGAACAAGCCGGGTACTGGGAGCCGGACGAAATCCGGGGCGTGGCCGCAATGAACTGGGATAGTACGCCAATCTCAAAATGAAGGGGCATGGTATGGCGCTAATCCTATGGTTCGTAGCGTTACTCGGATTGCTGTACTGGCGGCCAGTTGTTGACCGCCGGGCGGTCCGGGCGTGTGACAAATGGTATGAGGAGGTAAGCCGTGACAATTGAACGGGACAGCGAACTGGAAAAGCATACCATCACCGAGTCAGCGCGTAGCTGGCTACTCCATGTCATGGGCCTACGAGTCGCAACAGTACGAGTAGTCGGGTACAGCATAATTGACGGCCAGGAGTGTGCTATTGTGCAGCATGGATCGCGTCGATGGCGAATGGGTTTGGGGTGTTTGGACCCCGGGGCCGGGGTAAACTGTGGCGGCCGGGACAGCCAGGTTTTTTGACAAAAAAAAGAAAAGCACTTGACAAGCAGCAATTCGTACTGTACAGTATAGTATCAGCGGGACGAATCCCGCAAGGAAATCAGGAGGATGAGCGATGACAACGCGGTATCAGAGCTGGACGAACTACGAGACCTGGGCGGTTGCCCTCTGGATCGACAACGACGAGGAAGGACAGGCTCGTTGTCGGGCGATGGCCAGGGCCACATGGGGCGCGTCTGAGGTACATGAGACCTACTTGACGCGTGAGGAGTCGGCGAAGTACGCCGTGGCCGACCAGATCAAGGATTGGATCGAGGGCGACATCCCCGAGGCAGTCAACGGCACGTTGTACGGCGACCTACTCGGTGCCGCCGTGTCCGAGGTAAACTGGCACGAGATCGCCAATCACTACCTGACGGACGCGATATCGAGTGAGGGCAACGACCTCCCCTCCCGCTCCCCGCAGGGAGCGGGGATGAAGGCCGCGATTGTTTGACCCGTTCTACCCGGCCTTAGCGTGGAGTACTAGGGCCGGGACTAACGGGCCGGGCGTACCGGCTGACAGTGGAGCATAAGGAGGCAACAAATGGAACCGGTCAAAGTTGAAGAGTACAAGGGTTACAAAATCGAAATCCATCAAGACGAACCCCCAGAGAACCCCCGCGATTGCATGGACGAACTGGGAACCATCGTGTACTGGCACAGCCGGTATACGCTGGGGGGCAAGCAGGACCTTAACGGTCGGCGGGAGTACCCGGACGAATCGCCCCAGGAGGTAATCGACCGGCTGGCTGACGGCGGCGAATACCTACCGTTGTATCTCATGGACCATTCCGGGCTGTCGCTGCGAACATCTGACAGCCAGTTCCGGGCCTGCGATTCTGCGGGCTGGGACTGGGGGCAAGTGGGGTGGATTTTCTGCCCCCGGGACACGATCGTTTCTGAGTATGGCGACGACTCCCCGGATAGCCGTGAAAAATGCCGCCGGTGCCTTCAGGGTGATGTTGACACGTTCGGGGACTACCTGTCCGGCGACGTTTACGGCTGGTCCGTGACCGGGCCTGACGGCGAGCGCGGCGATAGCTGCTGGGGGTACTACGGGGACAGCGAGTGGCCGTACATGCTCCAGTGTGGCCGTGAGGCGGTTGACTGTACGATTGAGGCCGCGACGGAGCAGGCCACGCTGTGCGCGTGTGTGATATAGGGGGTGCTCCGTGATTGTCCATGAACACACGAGCCGATTCGATGTGCTGGCGCGAACCAGAACGCTGCCCGCAGCCGACGCTCGGCGGTATGTGGCTAAACAGTTACGGGAACTGCGCAGTCACAGCCATAAGCCGCGCAGCCATAGGAATCATGGGGTCCGCTACTGGCATGTACCGTATAACGTGTTCGACGAATACGTTATCTGGCTGACGGAGGTCTGACAATGAAACTGTACTATCATCAAACAGACGGCGGCGCGGAGTACTTGATGGACAAATTTGTGCTATGCCCGGACGGCAGCAGGGAGGGGGTGTTCGAGGGGGCAAGATATGTTGTCCGCATAGATGGAGACATAAAGCGCGACGCTGAACTGCACATCAAACCTGACAAGGAGGAGGTCAAACCATGACTCTAGCCGATCATGCCAAAGCGTGGTGGACGGAGCAGGGCCGCATCGTGCCTCCCCGTGACTCCCCGGAGTTTACGGTGATGTATGCGGCATGGATTGAATACGCCTTTGAGGGGATAGGAGAATCTGACAATGACTCTGACAGACCTGAAGATCGTCCGTGACCCCGTTCTGACGGCCAAACTGGCCGAGTTGACCATACAGGCTACTCGCCAGAAAAACCGGGCCATTGACTTGGATTGCGAGCTAGACACGCTACAGCAGTCGTTGCGCCAGCCCCTGGACGCCAAGCGGGGCGTCCGGGATGCCCGGAGGGCAGTTCCGGGGGGCACCGGTCGGCGCGGTAGACAGGTTGAGGCCGAACTGCACGCTCTGACAGAGGTATACCGCCAGAATCCCGACTGGGTCCGACTGACAGCCGAACGCGGTGGCTGCGCGGCTGAAATGGACCGCCTGACAGCCGAACATGACAACCTGCAAGCCAGCGCCGCACGGACCGCATCCGAGAGGTTTAAGGCCGAGTTGGCGACTTTCCCATGGTGGCAATTGGAGCGGGAGCGCCAACGACGGAATCTGGAATTTGACAAGATACCCCGCCCCAGATCACGCGGTCTGACAGACGAGCGGGTTGATCGCCACGAGCGGGAATCCACAATCTTCGGCCGGGTGCTAGAGCGGATGTACGAGGCACAGGCCCAACGACTGGCACAGGACCATAGCGGGGTCACGCCTGACATGGTTGCCCGGTGGCGGTCGTCCGTTGACAAACCGATCCGGCCCTGGAAAGCCCCGACCCTACGACAAGAACTTCAATTATGGGGCCTTGACAGTAAGACCTTGACAAGCCGCCCCCAAGATTGCCGGTGGATGATTCGCCAGCAGCGCGAGCCGGACCCTTATGACCGCGAGACTTGGCGTTTTGCTTACGACCATGCGGAATCGGGCCTCAAGCGACTCAAACTGTTCCTGAACGTCGCCCCGGAGTTCGGCCTATACCCGATCCTGACAGTCCAGGGGGACCGGCTGACCTTCGACGGCATCGGACACTACGAGTTCACGGCGACTGGTCTGGGGGCAGTCATACCCCCGGAATGCCGGACCGGGGACCGGGTGCTGGTCGATCTGGACGCTATCCGGGGTATTCGGCAGTGTCGGAAACTACTGCTCATCGAAAAATTTTCGGAATTAACTTGACAGGCTGTACATTGTGATGTATATAGATGATAGGAGGATGACAGATGAAGGTCAAGATAGAGATTTCGATGGACAATACGGCGTTCGACGACGACGGGAATGGGGGCCGGACGGAGTTGGCGCGTATCCTGCACCGCTTGGCGGATTACGTCGAGCGGGCGACAGAACCGACCCTTGATCGGTACGCATACGACTTCAACGGCAACAAAGTCGGGCAGTTGACAGAGGAGGCGACGCCAACGCCCGCCTCATTGCTGCCGCCCCTGCCCTCTGCGGAGGGCGCGGGCGGATTGAAACCCAAACAGCCGCCACAGGCGGCAGGAATGAGAGAGATCAACGCCGGCTTACTGGCGGCGTGCGAGGCGGCGCTCAACTACCTCCAGTCGCGTGAGGCCCCCGCCTACCTCGGCCGGTGGGCTGGATTGCCCGCGCAGCTAAGGGCCGCCATCGCGGCGGCCGACAGGAGGATTGGAGTATGAAGCGAATTACGCGTCTCGGCTGGTTGTGGAAGCCATATCACCGGCCAGTCTATGGCCTGCACGAAACCCCACAACCTGCGAATTGTGTGACGATTGAGCGAAAGCGGCCAGATGCGTCAGATTACGGACGCTGGGTCCGCGTCAAGCTAATGGAGGTCGAGCCATGATTATCGAACAGCTGCAAAAGGCGTGTGTGATTGATGATTACATGCGCTGTAAAGTGCATTTGGGAGACGCCGGCGAGGGCAGCAGGTGTCTGTTGGGCGAGGCGTTCGATCTCGGCCGTGATGTCGGAAGATTCGAGTCTGTCAAACGCATAGCGGCGGTTGAAACCGCAATTAAAGCTCTCAGGGATGAGCGCCGCTTGAGCCGAGAAGAGCTTGACCGCCCAATGACAAGGAAAAAATTGTGACGGAGGCGATTCAATACAGCCCCAGTCTGGCATGGCGCAGAATCTAGGAGAACACGATGTCTGACATCATTCCACGACACCAATGGACACATGACGGGGTTGAGGTGCTCATTGTGAAATGGGTCCCCCAGGACGGATACATTACGGACTACGGTTTTCAGTGGCCCTTAACGGTTGGAGCTATAGTAGAAGCCCCAGATTGGAACCCAGCGCCTCAATGCGGGGGAGGTCTGCATGGGTGGCCATGGGGATTTTGTCTCGGAGAGGGAAAAGAGTCAAATTGGACGGCAACGTGGCTGGTCTTTGCCGCGAATCCCGTAGATGTGGTGTCTATCGAGGGAAAATGTAAGGCTCGCGCTGGAGTAATTCGCTATGTTGGGGACTGGCAAGGGGCGGTGAATTACGTTCTGTCTGGGCAGATAGCCTGGGTAGCTATGGCAGCGCGGGGAGCGTCCAGTGCGACCGGCTACCGAGGGGCGTCCAGTGCGACCGGCTACCGAGGGGCGTCCAGTGCGACCGGCTACCAAGGGGTGTCCAGTGCGACCGGCTACCGAGGGGCGTCCAGTGCGACCGGCTACCGAGGGGCGTCCAGTGCGACCGGCGACTGTAGCGCCGCGATAGCGACAGGGTATATGGGTCGCGCGCGGGCGGGTCAGTATAGTTGTATCGCCCTAGCATGGCACAACTCAGACAAAAATAGATACGAAATGCGATGTGCCGAAACGGGGTGTGGTGACGGCCGCGACGGAAAACTAAAAGCCAAGGTCTGGTATCAACTGGACAAGTTGGGACGGTTCCAGGAGATTCCAGTATAGGTGATTTATGCCGACACCGATGACCACTGATGACTACATGTCCTTCTGCGGAGATAACTGCCCGAACTGCCGGCATGGATCAGTCCGGCGCGGGCTGCCGGAACGGCGAGGGGGGCGAGTTGAAACCCCCTGCTGGTGCTCTCGATGTTCGGCCGACTGGCGTGAGGTCTATACGTTGACCAACTATGTCAACCTAAAGGAGAATCCGTAATGGCACAAGCCCCAGGAAAACGTGGCAAAAGGCTTGACAAGCGACCGGCACGGGGTCGATACTGGTCCAGCGGGGCGCTGGCTGAGACGAAAATCCGGCGCATCCTGAGCCATAACCGGCCATGGCGACGCCCCCCGGAATCGTTGCCTGACGGCACAAAAACGGAAGGCGTTCGAATGGAGCCTTGGGAAGTCAAACAGCAATGGCTTACGGCACGAGCCGGACGACGGATGAAGGGAGTATCAAAATGAGTACCAGATTCCACGCTGCAATCCTTGACGGACATAAGGTCAAGCCGTGTTCGTTAGAGGAATTTGGAAAGTGGTTGAAAGACATGGGTAGAGCAAAAGAGCCACCTGGACCCCGCCATGTCGGATGGTTCAAGGAAGGCGACATCTGCGTTTCCACGGTCTTCCTGGGCATGAATCATCAACGGGGCGACGGCCCTCCGCTGTGGTTTGAAACGATGATTTTCGGCGGCCCGCATGACGAGAGCCAGAGACGATGCTCGACTTGGAAACAAGCCGAAAAGCAACATGAGCGGGCTGTGGCTCTTGCAACAAGAAAAGCAAATGACGAACCTGATTGACCGATGCCAGTGGCCCCGTTGCCGACTACCGGCGAACGTAACGTATTATGGTCACGGGTTGTGCAACGGCCACTTCAAAAAGCACTGTGAGATGCAAGATGACGGAAGAGAACTTGACAGTCCAGCCTATGCTTGGAAGCGACGAGCAACCAAGACCGCGAAAGCAGAAGCCAGAGGACATCCGGCTGGTAATCCCGGTTCCGCTGGAGACTCGGCAGGCAATTCGACGGATGGCGATGAAACACCAGACCAGCGTTGCGGAGATGGTGCGCTCCCTGATTGCCGTAGCCTGTGACTCCATGGGAGAGCCTATCCCGACTGGACTATTGAAAAGGCGAGTCCACTTCGTCACGACCCCACGGAAGTCTAAAAATGTACACAATAATGTACAAGGATGAGCATAATGAGTGAAGAAACAGTGGTGATGAAGGGTGAGCGGGCGACCTACAGACGGGTCGATTTAGACTTCTTGGCCACCGGTTTGATGGAAAAGCTCAAAATCAACGGTGATTGGCTTAACTGGGAGGTCGAGATTGCCGACGCAGGCGCTTTACTCCGCGTTTATTACGACGATAACGGCATAAAAACGGCAAATATCGCCCTCTAGGTAGATACACGTTTTTTGCCCACAAGCGGTAGTTCTTGAGGACAGAAACAGGTGCGCAGATAACGGAGCACGATGGCGCATGATTTACAGCGCAAGCACAATCGGGCTGACAGCCATTCCGGTAACGATCCGGTCGGTAGTCGTCCCGGATGATCGTGTCCGGTCCTGGTCGTCAGGGCTACGAATCGCCGACTCGCATCCGCAGGCCAATACGGTCCGGCAACGGCTGGCGGCCGTCCTGGACCGCGCAGCCGCCGGGCAGCCTCGTCTACAATGTCCAGGGCGGGTGACAATCAGTTATGAACCATCCAACCAGACCAAACCGCTAGACGGCATGGACCTTCCGGCTGTATTAGCCATCCTGGAGGCTATGTGGCCGGACCGATTCAAAGTCGAGCCTGACAGTGCGTGGTGGGGGACCATGAACCTGGATGAGTCGCTAGGTCGAGTCGAAGGCTTGCTGGTTGCCGCCGAGGCATGGGCGCATAAGCATCTAATAGTCCCATTGTCCAACCAAATGGAGGCTGGTTTGCTTCGGCAACCTACCCGCCTAGTCCACCAGTTAGCCGATGTGCTATCCCATGTCCTAACAGGCAAGAAACTATTGAAACCAGTCTGCTCAAAGGGGCAACCTGAATCCCCGTGTGCAGTCGATATGGCCAGCCTTCTGGGCAACAGGAAGGCCAAACGCGCGGCTGAGATCGCGGCCGCTGGCGGTCATTCTGCGATGCTACTGGGGTCGCAAGGTACCGGAAAAACTATGTTAGGACAGGCGTTCGCAGGTATCCTGCCGCCGATGACGGTCGATGAGCAGTATGAAGTCACGCGCATTTATTCGGCGTGCGGACTAATTCCAGCGGGTCAACTGGTTACGGCCAGACCATTCCGGTCAGTCCACCATTCGATTTCGATGCAAGGTTTGGTTGGCGGGGGTAGCGCAGGGCGAATCTGCCCCGGAGAAGTCAGCCTAGCTCACAAGGGGGTACTTTTCGTTGACGAGGCTCCAGAATTCAGCAGGAACGCCCTAGACGCCCTTCGGAAGCCAATTGAGTCCGGGGTCGTCCACCTCAGTCGCGTGGGCGTGCAGACGATTCTACCCGCATCCTTTGCCCTTCTAGCTGCCGCGAACCCCTGCCGGTGCGGCTATTCCGGGACATACTGGTGTTCCGGTTGCCAGTCATGGTCATTGCATCGAATCTGTGGCTGCGGCGGGGTCGCGCAGGAACGCTGCCGATGCTCGCCTGTCGAAGCTCGTAGGTATCAAGCTAAACTAAGCGGGCCGATGCTGGACCGGATAGACCTGCGGGTGCGGATGCTTCCGTTGTCCAGCCGGGACCGGTTGGAACGGGGTGAATCATCCACCATAGTCCAACAACGGGGGGTTTTGGCGCGAGAACGGATGGCCGTAAGGCTCAAACCGTTTGGCGTTAGGACAAATGCTACCATCCCTCCAGGACAAACGATGGTTGCTTGTCGATTCGAGACGAGCGGATTGGAAGCCTATGAACGGCTACTGGCGTCCGAGCCGATGAGTAATCGACGGGCCGACCGGCTGGTGCGGGTAGCCCAAACGATAGCAGACCTTGATGGGCGAGACATCACACGGGATGATGTGGCCGAAGCAGCGAGTTTCGTAATTTAGAAGAGGAGATTACGCATGGATGACCATTATCCCCCAGGAACACCTATCGGTCGCGGCTGTCCCGTCGAGGTCCAGTGCCCAGAATGCGGCCTGTGTTTTGAGATTCCGGGGTTTCACGAACTAGGCGTCCATCAGACGCTAGCGGGCACAGCGGAGTGCCCGCAATGTGGAGAGATTTTTGACGTTTAAGAAGCACACAATGGATTACAGCCGGTACAAAAACAAGAAACCATACCCTAGAGGTTTTAGGTCCACAAAAGACGCCGAGTTAATCAGAGAAAGGAAACAAATGATGACACTGGTAGAAGCACGAGACCTACTATTCGAGGCCGATCCAACACGAAGTCTATGCGTTGCGGCGAGTTGTTGGAAATTTGTAACCTCATGCCGCGATCCGCGTAACGCCACGAATTACACGGTCAGTATCAGTCAGAGCAATGATCGCGGCGTGGACTGGCAAGATCGCGGCGTAGAGTGGCAAGAGTACGACATCGACCTTCCAAGTCTTGTGGCTCGTGCAATTCGTTGGTTGGAAAATGGAACCGGCGCTAGTGAAGACCCGCGAGTAGGAGAAGCCGATGTAGATGCTACTGATAAAGGGGATAACGATGTGTGAAAAGTGTGATCGTTGCGGGCAGGAGGGAGAAGATCGCCGAACAATCTGGATGTCCTGCTTCTACGCGCTGGATGAACTTGACATTCCACCGTTGGAAAAGGTACGGATTATCGGTTCCGTCCAGCCGAAAGTCGGAACGGAAGTAATCGGCATGACGGAGTTTACGAAATTCTCGGAGTCCGACGGCAAGAAAATATCGCTGGTTTTCTTCCGCCTACGTGTGTGCAAAGCCTGTCGTGCTGACTGGCTTCAAGCTATCGAGGCGTGGTTCAACCGGCCACTAACCGAACGACCGAGTTGTGGCTCCGGCATCTTCATCCGTGACTGCGGAGCGCTCCGTGAAATTACGGAAGAGGAGTGGTACGCTCGAAATCCCGGCCAAGAGCCGGTACGGGCCGTCGGGTTAAGTTGCGAGTCTGAAAAATGACCCGTAATGAATGGTTCGCCCAATTTGAGATCAGACGCGCTGCCTATGGGTCATATCGTTGGTCGGCCACTGTTAAAGGCGACTGGCAGTTAGTTGGGTTCTATAAGTCCAAGAAAATGATAAAGCACCCTTGCGACGGCGTACCCTCATTCGAGGATTGGGCATGTGGATTTAAGACCAAACGTGACCTTTTGGCGGCGATGAATTTGACGTTCAAGATGTTAAAGGAATAGCGAATGTTCACTGTTGAGGGCCAAGGCTCACGCCTCCGATTCTCGTTCCGACACGACCAAGTTGAGGTCACGCTACCGACCGGGGAACGCCGGATGGCCGACCGGACACTATGCCGATTGCGAGAGTTCCGGGCCAACGGGACGGAGGGACCGAGAACGGAAGTCGGGGTCATCCGTCACACGGCGGATGCGCCTAACCGAAAGACGGCCCGTAAGTATGCGCTAGCGAAACTACTCCGCCAGGATAACGCGACCAAATCGGTTCGTCGAACGGTCTGGCAGGCATACTGGGACACGATTGCCAACCAACAATGGCTGGCGCAGATACAACAGAACAGGAAGAAAGGAACACAAGATGACGCTAATTGAAGCACGAGACCTATTGTTTGAGGTTGACCCCCCGAGAAGCGTATGTGTTGGTGCGAACTGCTGGAAGCACGGCAATGCCGGAGTTCCGGTTTCGTCCACGGAGTATCTCGTCAGTATTCACGAGAAAAATTACTGTGGCGTAGAGTGGCAGCAGACGGGAAGCAACCTGGAAACGTTAGTTTCTCATGCTTTAGCGTGGCTACGTGACCCGCGCGGCGTGAATGAAACCCCACAAGTTGGAAAGGAAAAAAAGTAACATGTCCACGCAACCAACCGTATCACCATTGGGAATCCCGACCTATGACCGCTGCCGATTCTGCGGCTTCAAGACCGCAACCTACAAGGTTGAAGGCCGGGATGGTTTGTACTGCTCAATCTGTTGCCAGATACCGGCCCCGAACATTGTCTCAACGGACGACGCTGACCCGGAAGACGTTGAAATCCTGTCGTCCGTCTGCTGGATCGCCAACCGGCTGTTGCACGAGATCAAGAAGTTAACGCGAAACGGCGGTTGACTAAATCAACCAACTTGCGCCAGCGCTCAACTAGTCTTTTTAGTCAACTTGGCTGTAGGTCTGTAAACCGGAATCCAATGGATCGTTCCATCTATTGCGACTTGTTTACGCCGACCAGCTAAACAAGCCTTTCCATCCGATATAGCTTGTCGGATCAAACTGACCGCGCGGCTGCGCCCACAACCAAGGTGGCGCACAAGTTCGACCGTGCTGAACCCCTCAACAGCTACCCCTTGCGTAGAAGTTTGTAGCTCCGCAAGCCATTCGTCCATGTTGATCGTGGACTTAAGCATCGTCTCCCTCCACAGGTGTAGGCTCAATGTCCCATACTTGATGACGGGTATGAATTTCCATATCGCCTTGCCGAATTAGAGAACCCCCGATCTGCGGAGCCGTCACGCGCGCACCCGCAACCTTGTAAGCGAACGGGGTTTTCATCTGCCAACCTGCCGTCACAAAACACGTGAGATAGCCAAATTTTGTGGGCAGCCGAACTTCACAGCAACGATGTCGATGGCCGCGAGCGATCATCCGAGGGACTTCCCGGTGGAACCTAGCAGCATCAGTAAGTACAGCCGCGATCTCGGCGTTCAATGCGCTCGTCTCATGCGCCGATGAGCCGGTTGTCCCTATATGATGCAGGATTTGGCACAGAGATTCACCAACCCGAATTCTCAACTCCCACCGAGCGTATTGTCCTTCCCGATTTGGGATAGCCCCCAACCGTTTTGCTAGTCTTTCTTCTTCTACACCCCCCTTGCCAACGTGTGCCTCTGTACCCCGGACAACATAGAACCGACCTTCACACAACTCGACCACCGGCTGGAACATTCGGTATGCAACCTCGCACTGGTCCTCAAGATTGTGACTTATTTGATGGGTCGCCCCGTGGTGGTCTCCGTCGATCATATCGCCGTTGACCACGACCGAGTACGGCTCGCCGTGCGTGGCTTGCGGAACCCATTCTCCCCAGAACTCCGCCCACCAGCCGGCGACAACACACTGAAGCCTACTGGGAATATACATACCCCCATCGTCTAAGTGCGCCCCGTCTCTCGGACACAACCCCAGCCTATCTCCACAGTGCGTGTCGGACACGACCACCAGATTTCGGATGTTGGATTTTTTAGCTCGCTTGCTACGCACAAGATATTCCGTTACACTGCCCCGACCGCACCGCTAACCCCTAGCGCAGTCTGTATTTTCGCATCTGACCAGTAACTCTCCGGTATGGATAACTTGCCCATGCAGAAGCGCTCCACAGGGACAAGGGGCGGGATAATCCCGGATACATGCCGCACAAAGCAGGCTTCGATAGTGCTGGACCCCTTGGATCGTGAAGTACGCCGCTTCGGCGAAACAGTCGCTGCACAAGTGCTGGTCATCGAACATCAACAGAAATTCTACGGCTTTTTTGCATCCCTCGCAGAGTTTCATGTGGATTTAACCCTTTGTGCTAACTTGTCCTTTACCATCTCGAAGCCGTTCATATTAAAATAACAGGCTGCAACATGGTCTTCTTCGCTTTCCCCGTCCAACCACTGACAGAAATGCCGCACCGCGGACTCACGGAATCGCTCTAGCTCGACTTCACCTTCTGCCTTAACCCAGTTACGTGGTGCATATTTTTTAGCCCCTTTCGTCAGGTGAATCGCCCACCGCTTGAACATCGGACCATCAAATACCAAGTCGTACCGTATCTTATCCTTTGCGGTATCGCGCACCATCCCGCTCTCGAATTGCTCCCGCGCCCCGCTGTCTTTGACGGTAAAACCTATTTCTGCTTGTGTGCCCATCGTTATTCCGTTATGCAGGCTTGCAGTAACAAAGACCCTACTGCCAGCACAATTTCTCCAGAGGAGAGAGGCCGCAACGATCTCAAATTTCCCAGAAGAATACTCCGAAATACCCCCATACCAACAGTAAAGGCGGTGAATACCTCTATCCGTGCCCCCTTGGAACTCTGCCACCCAGGCAGGACCACCACACGGTCGCAGGTCAACAGAACTGGCAGGTCACGCCTGATGTAATACCCCCACTCCTTATCAGTCTCGCCATTATCCAACTCAGCCGGATTAACTACAGTGTAACCATCGGCCCGCAGTGCTGCGGCAAGAGAATTGAAAGCCGGAAAGTTGTGCTCTAAAATGCCGGACATCGGCCCGGCAAGATAGATGCGAATTTCGTTTGTTGGACGAGGGTAAGTTGAATCGGGCGGCACACAATCACTCCCGTCAACCGGCAATCCCTCCGGCGGACAAGAGCATATTACGTCATAACCGATTGGCTATCAAGCCCTGTTTCTGCCGACACTAGCGGGAAGGCAACTACTCGCAGAGGTTGTATATGCTCATACAGGAGGTGGTAGGCTCGTCAAAGTTCACATTCCGGCGATCCGCGACATACTTCCGAACATCATCAACAGTTGGAATAGATATTCCTGTTTTCTCGTCTACTCTGGACATGAATCGCATGGGAATATAGTTTGGAGGAAAAAAGCTATGGCCAACCAATGTTTCAAGCTCTTTAGCACGATCCCATATCTCAGGATGATGTTGGCCAACGCGCGATAACTCCCCGTGATTAACCAGAACACACGGAAAACACCCAACACGACTTGCGCCTTGTTTATATAGAGGATTTGGCTCGACTGAATGAGATTTCAAAAGGTCAAAGATTTGTTGAGATGTCCAATAAAACAACGGCCTACATATCCACGCATCAAAACTGTCCGACCATTCGCACTGAGAAAACGAAGACCTTGCTTTAGATTCCTCCGCTCGTATCCCCTGATAAACCGTGACCTCATCGTCGATAGTTTTAAGGTAGGCTATCATCAGAATAATTTTGAGGTATTCAGTACAGAAACGCGCACAAGCGCTGGGAACTCTCTTTTTCTTCACAACGAGCGAACGCATATCTCCGTTCTTCAAAACAATCAATTTTCCGTCTAACAGAAGATCATTCACATATCGGATATACTCCAAGGTGATCGGGTGTTCCCATCCGGTATCACAGAATACAGTTTGATGTTCAACCCCATTGTCTCGAAGCCATAAAAGTAAAGCCGTAGAGTCTTTGCCGCCGGAAAAACAAGCCACATGGGTCATAATGCGCCCAGTTTAGAAGTAACAAGACAAAATATCAAGCCGCTTTTTGAGCTATTTCCGCCCATTCCCGCAGGGCTTCCTGGCGAACTTTCTCGATTTCCTTCGATAGTTCTGCCGTTCTCTTACCGGGACCCCACCAAATTTTCATCAATTCGTATGTCCCGCGCTGAAACGCCCGCCGCATAGGAATCGGCAATGTGTTAATCGGCCAACCTTGTGCTTTGGCGGTCGTTACCGAATCTTGCCAAGCCCCCCATTGCTTTGCCGAAATATCGTCCAGATACCGGACCCGATCCAATGTCTCAGGGGTCGCGCTTTCCTGCGCCTTAGCTTTCAACGTAGCCTGCGCCTCGATGCGAGCTTGCTCCTCTCGCGTCTTAGCCGCAATCTGTTCCGGCGAGGCCGTAGGGGCATTAAGTTGCTGCAAAGCCTCAGCAATGTTCACCAACTTGATGGCGTCAGTCCCACCAACACGGGACTCGGCGGCAATGATCTCACTCACTAATTGGAGGATCAGCTCTTTCCGGTCGCCCAACTTGACCACAGTTTCCATCGTTACCGGCGCTGGATCGGCAAAGTTCCACATCACCAACTGGGGAAGCAGGTAGCTATTGATGTAGAGCAATAGTTCGTTCAGGATACTCGTCAACGTACCGATGAACGTATCCGTATGCGCCCGCGCCATAGCATAAGTGCCGACGCTGCCGTATTGCGTGAGCACCCTCTCAGGAATGCCGAGCGTCCGTAGCTTCTGCTCCTGCCAGTGCCGCAAGGCTTCGAGATACATTGGCGCTCTTTGATCGTCCGTGAGGTACTTGACATCCCAAACCCAGTCGCCTTTGTTGTTCGTGTCGGCCGGCAGGACCAGGATACCCTCGCCAACCAGTTTTTCTAAGGCTTCAACCATGAATTCCAAGCCGGTCTTGACCGAAGTGTCAGTCTGGGACGTATAGACCATTGGCGCTCGACCCACCAGCGGCGGGCTGGCCGCACGCTCCAGATAGCGCAGAGTGTAGAGTTCGATAGCCTTGCACTTGTACCACGGCTCGTATACGGGGTCCAGGATGGATTTGCCTATCAGATTGCCATACAGCCCCTCGTGAACGACGAGCCAGCACTTCTCGAACGGAATCAGTTTCTTCTCGGTCCGGCCGTCGTCAAAGATAACGCCTGCAAATGAACCATCCGAACGCTTAACCTTGATCGTCACCAGATCGGGGTCCAGTTCCTTCACCTGCGTATAGACCACGGCGTTGCGGATTTCCTCGGTCTTACGGTCCGGCCCGTCACCGTAAGAGAACGATACATTACGGCGTCCAAGCACCTTCTCGTGCGGCTGGAAGCCCCAAGGCAGGGCCATAAGCCCTGAACGGACAAACAGATCACGGATCGAATCCGTGGCGCTCTTGACAAACGCCGCCTGCCGGGGCTGTTCCGACCGCATGGCCACGGTCTCGAACGCATTCTGAATCGGGGATGTGATGGCTTTCAAGCCTAGCTTGATTTCGGGGTCGTCCTGCATCTTCCGGCGGGTAGACATCGAAATTCTGGACGCATCATAAGGCGGCAGGAAATCCGCAGTAGCCCCCATACCGCCGCCTATCTGCGAACGGGGTCTCTGGGTAATCTCCGTGAACTGCGCTCCGTGCTGCGCAAATACCACCTGCTGCATCTGGTAGCGGCTATTCCGGCCAAGTTGATTGACCCGCCGAAAGACTTCGACGGTCTGTGCAGTGGTCATGTTTCGGGGCGTTACGACCTGGATTGTTTGGTCGTTAGCGCGGGAAACAAAATCCGGCGGCGGTTCAAGATTCATACGTTACCCTCTGCGAAGAATGAGTCAAAAAGTGCTGTCCATAAGCGCAGAGTCCGTAGGCGGTTACGTCGGAGCCGCTGAACATCATGTTCTTCGTTACCTGCTGTCCGCGGTCATCCAGATAGACCATCACAACTGCCGGGAACCTCCGAGTGAGTTCTCGAAAGAGTTCTTCGGTCGTAGCTAACTCCAAATCAGACGAAACGGCTTCATCAGCCATAATATCTCCTAACGCCCTATTCTACTAACTACGGGACCCCACTGACGTTTCTGCATACTCTGCTTGGCAAATTGACGGTCCATCGCCGCATATTCCCGACCTATCATTTCGCTCGTGGCCGTAACAGGGGTAGCGCCACTGAGGATAGCAGCCGTTAATCCCATATTAGAGAGAAAATTCGCCATAATAGCATCAGAATAGGTTCCTTGGGGGTATTGCTCAAGCTCTATTAGATACTCACAATAACCGCAAGCGTCCGGGTCGTCCTTGTGAGATTCGATATGTTTGAGCGGTATAATCCAATCGCCGTTTTCAAACTCAGCCGCCAGCCCAGGAAGCCCGTAAATAGGGTCCATCTTCTCGCGGCCGGTGTTGTGCCCCATGATAGGCAACGGGATCGGTGTTACTTCACGAATAAGATTGATAACTGCTTCCTGTAGCGCGTTGTTCTCAACCGTGATAACTCCCGGCTTAAACGTTCGCCAGACCTCGATAACCTGTTCAGCCATCGCCCTGGACGGTCCCCAAGAGCCACGCCGGATGTCCAGCACGTACTTCTTCTTGTCCGGCCCAAGGCCAAAAGTGAAGATCACGGTCTTCGGTTGGCTCTTGCCGCCGGGGTCCAGACCAGTATAGACGGCCAAGCAATGCCCGATATAGTCATCGCGGTGCAAATCCCATCGGACGGCTTTCTTGATCCCCTCCGGCTTAAACAGAATGTCCTCATCGGAATATGGAAGCTGTCTCATGCCGCGGTCGTAATTGCGGCGATTAGCTCGCCGATATGAAAGCATTGCCTCCTTAGACAGCATGTTCGGAATCGGGATAGTTGGTCGGTCTGGGATGACAACACCGGCCAACCCACGATAACGAACCGGCGGTTGTTCAATACAACTCATATCTTCCGACACAGCCTGAACCAACCATCGCCAGTCAGGGTTTCTAACTAATTCGGAGTGCAAATCTGAACAATGCCAGCTAGTGGCCACACATACTATTCGCCCGTTTTTCGCCAACCGGCTGAGAATAGCCCCGTAGAACTTGGATTTCGTCTGTTCTCGTATCGCTTGGCTACTGGCATCTTCGTCGTCGCACACGTCATCCAGGATTATCACGTCGTACCTATTGCCAACGATGCCGGTCAGCACGCCGCCTGCTTCAATTGAATCATTTGGCGACATGGAAGTACGGACGATTCGCAGAGCTTCGGCGTTCCAGTGCTTTCCCTTTTGGGGAATCACGTCTGGGAAAACTAACTTGAAATCCGGGTCTTTGTCTATGTAGTCTTCGCACGCTACAACACGACCCCCAGCATTATCCAGCACGTTACTGACTAGAGCGATACGAAGATTATGGTTCTGACCCAATAAATATAATGGAAGAGCAATGGAGACTAAGGAACTTTTTCCAGTGCCAAAGCAACTCATTATGCCAATCTTCGCTCCCGGAACTGGCAGATATTTATTGATGTGAGTTATCCACTCTTTGTGCAATTCATCCAAAATGATTGGTTCAGCCGTTTCGCCGTCCTTCATCACTAACTCACAAAAGTCGGCAAACGAATTGCGGGCCGCGAGCGCCTGCGTCTTCTTAATCCGATGTTCCAGGTCGGCTCGACGAGTGTACGCCTGTTCGAGAACGCGCTTGAGGTCAGCCTGTGTAATGTCGCTCATCGCCCCTCCGGCAACAGCGCCAACACTGGTTTGGACGGAACTCGTATCTCGGACGCCGCAAGCTCCAGCTTGAGCCTATTGATCTGATCCACCAATTCCGGCACGACCTGCACCAGACTAATCTGGTCGATATACACAGTCTGACCGGGAACTTGGTCCTGCTGTTCCGCCTGGATATATCCGAACTTGACGCACAAGTCGGCCAACGATTCGACCGACTGGCGAACGGCAACCCCCATGTTAGTCACGGCGTTGGAGAACCCCTGCCCACCAAATGTTTCTTCCCGGACCGCCTGTTCGTATCGCACGACCTCAGACCGAACCAACCTACGTGACATCTCGATAATGCCATCGGCTGTCTTAAGGTCGGGCAGGATATCGTGTATCTGGAACCAGCAGTCCGCACCTTCCTTAAATTGGGGGCACAAGGTATCCCCCGTGTCCTTATTCACCGAAGCGCCGGGACACATATCGCACTTCTTGAAGCACTGGCGTACGGTGAGTTCGTGTTCAGCCATCAAATTCCCTTGGCTAATTGGCTGACCGCCCGCTTGTAATCCGGCTCGCCCTCATCCTGCCAGTGCTGGAGCACCCACGCCGTTTGTTCCGGCCGGTTCTGCTGGAGCCACAGACCAAACATCGCCGACCCCTTATGGGCCGACAGACGAGCATCGTACTTGTGATGTCTAGCGCAGAGAAGAATTCCATTCATTAGACAATGACGTAGACAAGGAACCGACCGGGAAATCAGGTGGTGGGCTTGGGGGAACTTAATAGAGCCGCAGATGGCGCAGGATTTATCCCGCTGATGGATAATCTGAGACCACGCCCTATCCGCCTGTCGTCTCCAATAGGCGCTGCGGACATCTAGCTTTTTTCGCGCGAGTTTGCTTGGTTTTCGACGCTTGATCCTGGGACGGCGCAATGTGAAACCCCGTTCTCTTTCGTAACGAGTAGTTTCCGGCTATCCCAAGCCTCCAACAACTCTCTCCTGTGTGTAGTAAATAGTATCGTCCGGTCCTTTGCTTCCAGCGACTTAATCAACTCCACTATTCTACCGCCGCCAGCCTCATCGCTGTAAGCCACAGGCTCGTCGATACTTATGAAACCGAAGACCTTGCCGACGCGAGCAAATAATAGGTCGATAAGAGCTAATCCAACCGCAATATCCACCCGCTCAGCCTCTCCCGCCGACTGACCGGTATACCCTAATGCCCCCTGGGAGTTGATGACCCGATGATCTAACTTCTCTCGCTTACCCGTGGCGTCAATCTCGAACTCTATCTTGACCTGGCCATCGAACAACTTGTCGAGATAAAAGTTCGTTCGGTCCGTCAGGAAAGGCAGGGCGATGGACAACACCCGACCTTCCAAGTTATTCGGCGATGTGCGAGAGAAAGCATTCTCCCAAAACGCGATGTACTGTCGTTCCTCTTGGTTGACAGTCAACTGTTTGATAATGTCGAATAGTTGCTCCTGAGCCTGCCGAGCCTGTTCCTTGGCTTGAGCGATCCCATCCTCGAAGGGGGAGACAGCAGACTCAAGAGCACGAATGTCCTTCTCCAGTTGAGTAAGCGTACTCTGTCGAAATCGCTCGTCAGCCTCTTCTTTGTCGCGCAAAGACTGCAAGGTCCGATATTCTTCAGTCAAACCCCGCAACCCTGAGCGCTTGATTAGTAATTGGGCCTCGTAGCCGCTCTGCGTTTCATTCCACTCCCGGCTAATCTTGTACCACTCATCAGTTCGCTGTTCGACCTCTCGCCGAACGGCTTCGATATGCTCGACCTGGACTATTTGGCGACACGTGGGGCAGATCAACCCACCAGCGGGTAGGTTCAGGCGCTCCTGTTCTTGCGCCTTTTCTTGCCAAACAAGCGACTGGCTACGGGCCTCGGAATATGCGTCCGACAGCTTGGAAATTTCGGCCTCTAACCTATCTAGCAGCGCCGTATAATCCTTATTAAATCCTCCAATAGTGCCGACTGCCTTTGGTATGGACAAGTCCTGCAATTCCAACTTTTTACGATCCAGCGAGGCTTGCTGATCCTGCCGCCATTGGACGTGTCGTTCCGCCCATCGCCTAGCTTCTCCGATAGAGTTGGATAGCCGAGTTTCCAATACGGCTTTCTGCGACTCCAAGCCACGAACAGCGGCATCAAGAGCCTGGCTCTTGGAAGTTGCTCGTTTGTAGGCCCGCCTGATTTCCTCGACGCCCAGAACTTGGTTGACCAACTCCTTTCTTTCCGCACTGGCCCGCCTAGTGAACGGGATGGAACCCTGGCCCATGAACAAGATAGAGCGGAGACTATCGGCGTCGAAGCCAATATGCTCGTGGATAAGTCGTTGAGTTTCGGTCTTGTCCGTTAGAGTCCTATTGTTGCCATCCACCCAGAACTCTAGCGCATTTTTATTCTCTGGATCATCCTGATAACGAACGATATGGCAGCCTTGCTCGCCGTCCTGATAATAGAGTTCTCCTCGGCACCCTGCGCAGGAACCACGGCGGACGACATCGTTGCCCCTCACGCCTCGGCAGGTCACGCCGTCGATAACCCAAGCCAGCCCGTCAGATATCGCAGACTTACCGGAACCATTGCTCGAACAGGCATCCGAGTCTCGATTCTCACCATAAACCAGCGCTAGCCCGATATTGACTAGCGGAAGGTCCAGTGACTCGTAAGACAGGAAATTGTGTAGTATAAGCCTTAGTGGTCTCATACGCCCGATGCTACAGCAATAGTAGCCGTAGGATCAAGCCCTTCATCCGGCTGTGGCTTCGGCGGCGTTCTCCACCCCGGTTGCAACCACTTGGGAACCGGTTTCCCCTTGCGGATTAACAGACGACGGCGCTTGTGCTTCAATTTGCTGCTCGTGCTCATCATCTTGCTCCTTTGAGAACCCGCCAGCTATAGGCAACATATCGCTCTCGGTCCACAAATTGTACTTACCGTGCATCCACAGCACGGCCCGACCCCCCTCATTATGGCGCGAGACACTAAGGTTAAACAAGCCCTTTGGCTCGAATTGCCCATCTTGATCCACCATCTCTTGCTCGGTCGGGCACGGTTGCTTGGCCTTACGCTTACGATACAGGCTAGCAACGTGGTCTACCTCTGCCGGGGCACCCCCGGAACCAGACAAATCCTCAGACTCAATAATCTGGTTATATGCAGATTTCCGTGGTTGGGCAATCAGGATTTGAGCATATCGCATCTTGCGCGCCAAGGCCGTGAACTTCATGCACACCTCAGCTATTTTGAAATTCTTGTCCGCCATCTTGGCTGCGTAGACGAACTTGTGAATATGGTCGAAACACACGACCTTGACGCCGAACCGCCGCCTCGCCATTTCGATGTTGTGCAGGATTCGATCCAGGTCCGGCTCTAGTTCGGCCTCGGAAATGATGTGGAACTGTTGCTTCCAGAATCGGCTCATCGCCCACCGCAGCGAAGTCTTGTCAATCAGCCGATTATCCCAAAACAACTCCGACGCGGCGATCATCGGTATGACCCGCTCCAACGACATATCAATCGTGTAGAACAGAACCGGTATTTTTTTCTTGAAAGCCAGATATGCGAGCCAATTAAGACAAAATGTCGTTTTTCCCCCCTTGGGCGGGGCGGTCAGACTAAGCGTCTCTCCATCCCGCAGGCTCCTAATAAGATGATTTACGCTTCCCCACGGACTGTCGTACCCTGTCGCTTGGTCGTCCCAACTCTCAAGCACTTCGCTCGTGGCGGTGAACAAATCCATGACCAACGGACGACCGAACGGCTTCGCTTTCTGAACGCGCTCTTTCAGTTCATCAACGGAATGGCCGCGCATCAAAAATTCATTGACATCCTGGCCAAGCGGCAGCGGCACGAGAAAACACCGGTCTGGACCAAGACGGGTAGCGATCTCTTTCGCGCCTTTGTACCCCGGTGCATCAGGGTCCAAGAACAGATTCACTCTCTCATGGTCAACCACAGTCTCCCAATGGCTTGCTGAGAATGAACCGGCACCATCAGGCAAGCCAACGACGTTCGGCAACCCCGCTTGATGCAGGATCGCCGTGTCCATCTCGCCCTCAGCGATATTGACCTCTGGCATCCCGTTCAGCGATGCCAGATTGTAGAGCGGATGTTCGACCCCCACAGGCTCCCACCGATATTCTTTCTGCGGGCGCAGGAGCCTATATTTGATGGCCACGCAATCCTGGCCGCGAAAGTAGGGAAAGCCAACCCATAGATCGCTGGGAGAAAAGCCGGACGGCATACGCGCGGCTACGAGCTTGAGCCGCTTGATCGTATCGAGTTTCAACCCCCGGAGGGACAGCCATTGTAGAGCCTCCAGTTCATCTGAAAGTAAGGCGTTGTGCAGCCGATCTAAGCGGGACGGGTCTACAGGCTCAAGTTCAGCAAAGGTCGGGGCCTGAACAAACTTTTCATCAGGCACAAAATCGCCGACCATACACCTGAGCGAGTTTAATGATTTCCCCCCTCGACGACACTTCTGGCAGAACCACTCCCCCGTTTCTTTGTTCACATAGAAATGATGGATCGACGCGCCGCAACACAGTGCTGGCTCAATCGTGATTTCCCCCGATATATTCGCAGGTTTGTGCTTCCACCCCTTTTGCTTAACGTATTTTTCGACAGCAGTAAGTTCATCGCCCATATTCTCGTTCGATTCGTTGAATAACCTCTATCATCTGCTCTGGCGTAGCCCCAGGATTCTGGGCCGTCCAGACTGAAATTCGAGACTGAATTCTACCACTATGGCCTTCCAAATCAGTCAGATCGGGCGGTTTTTGTGCTGATTTTTGCGTGTTTTCGGTCTCGCTCGCCACAAGTGCTTGCGAACGCCGGACTTGCCGCGCGACCAATGCTCGGAAGAATTCAATAGGAGAATAGATAGTCTGGTCGTCGATGGATAAGAACTGCTCGGTCGCTCTTTCGACATCCCCAGCCGGATGCTGCTGGAAACTGTTGAAGATCAGTTCTCGTTGCTCGGCGGTCAAGGACTTTACGCCCGCTAGCCGAGCACACTTATCGAACGTGAACGAGAATAGTTCTTGCTGTCTAGCCGAGTATCGCGCTAGTTGTGCATCCTCCAGTTCGCTCACAGGAAGGTTGAATGGCGTTCGCCGAACGACCCACGACCAGTTGCCGATCTCATAATCGTTCGTTTCGTCCGAACGTCGAACAATGTTCTTCGACCGAAGCTCGGTCTCTAGCTCGGCGGGCACATTATCCACGACGAGAAGATGCTGGCCGTTTCGTTCGACAGTCTTCGCTCGGTCGAGAGTTCGCCATAGCCAAACATATATTTTGTCTCCCTGCAAATCACTGCTCTTTATTAGCTGCTTTCACGTTTCACGTGATCTTTGCTCCCTTCGATTGACTCTGCCAAATGGTGGATGGCCTTACTCAGCCCATAGAGCACATCAACCACATTGGCTGGCTCCAGGCGGCTGTCGCAGATGTTCTGGGAAATGAATACTTCCCGCAATGTACGCGCGATTTCAGCGTCCGATTTCATAGTTCCTCCTCAAAACATTTCCTCCGCTCTCGTACTATTCCAGCGCCTTTGCCCGCCAAGCACATCATCCCGTTACTTTAGCAAGCGGCCGGCCGGTGAACAAGTCTAAGCCTTTATTGGCGCGTTCCTGGTAGACGGTGACGTTTCGTGCCCGGTCGGTTTCCAGTGCCGGGTCCGCTGGTGGACCTTCATAGCTAGCGAACCACACCATCTCCTTGAACGCCGTAACAGTTCCGCTAACCAGTTCTCGCACCGAACCAACCACACGTCGATATCGCAATCTTGCGGGTGTCACAATCTCGTACTTCTCTCCGGCTTTGGTCTTGCGCGACTCGACTCGAATGGCTCCGATACACCCGATTTGCCGGTTTGGCATTCGCACGCCGGATGCTTCGGCAGGCTGACCCAGCATCTTGCATAAAGACGAAAGAGCAAGCCCTAAGCTAGAGGCTCGCTCTTTATGCACCCCATCTGTCACTACAAACTCCTTAATTTTGACGCCGCAGGCTTGTTCCTCCAATTCTGTGTCTTGCATAACCAGCAACCAAACGGGATGTGACCCGTTCCGGCTTGCACAACCGTTAGCCATCGTGCTCTCCCTTCTCCACTACGTTCCCAGCACGACTTCCGCGCCTTGCTCCTTATATGCGCGAATTCGTGCTAATGCGTGCTTCTCCAACATCTTGCAATGCTGGTCAAGAAAATCGAATATCTCAGGTCGTGAGTTATCTTCTTTGGGACGCATTGACCGACCGATGCGCTGCTTAACAATGATTGGAGCCTTAAGTCCCGACGCCACCACTATTCGCTTGAGTTCTGGTACGTCAATACCCTCCCCGCCCACTTTATCCCCGCACACAAGTATTGGCAACGAGCCACTAGCAAGACGAGACCACATGCTCTCACGAACAGGACCAGGAACATCACCATAAAGATAATCCACATTTTCTGGACCAACTGCGCTGGCAAGATTTTCTTGTAAGGCTTTCCCATGCTCAACTCGACTGACGAACACCACGGTCGGCTGGCGTTTGTGCATTCCTGCTATAGCCAGTTCTGTTACCTTCGCATTCCGCCATGTATCTTTCACGATAGCCAGATCATAGGCTTCAGACCAGTATCGCCGAGTAGCCGCCGCTTCGGCGTCCGCAGACGACATGCCCTCGGAAAGTGCTTCGGACTTGTATTCAAGCCAAGGCAAAGAGATTGCCGGGGATGGGACGGTCAACATGCGAACTAACGGCTGGGATAGGTAGTCCTTAACATCCTCAAACTCAGCGTGATAGAGCACCGGGCCGGTCGCCCCAATCAGGGACAGACAGTTCTCGTCAGACCTTTCCAGCGGAGTCCCGGAACACCCATAACGATATGGGGCCTGACAGGACATCAGGACCTTGTAGAAGGTGGGACTGGAAGCGCCATGGCAATTGTGAACTAAGAAATTGTTGGCAAAGTAATTGTGGTTCCCTTCAACTTCGATATTGTAGACCTTACCGTCTGGACACAGCCCACCAAATCTGCCATCACTTCCTGGTTCGAGAATCTCAATATCGTCCACCCCAACGAAGTCAATAGCTGGGATTTCTTTTCGTCCTGATACTTCTTTAGAAGCATTCTGTGTGATATCCCATCCACTTCTATCCCGATCATTAAACTCTCGTCGGCGACATCCAACTTGTAACACGAGGGATAGCCGCTTCCCGCACGTTTCTGGGTCCGAATAGGAACCTCCGTCGGCCACCCAAGAACTTCTGCCAGTAATCGCTGTGGCTCCGGTAATGGTTGCCCATTCCCCCCGCGAACAAGCGGACGACACTGTTTCCGCAGAAGCGTGGCTGAAATCTTCTGGCGAACCAGCGGGTCCCAACTTGGATTCTTTTCCCGCATTCGACGAGACGACAGCGCAGCAAGCTCGGTTGCATGTTCCCGACAACCTCGTAGCCTCGCTTCGCTCGTATATTTGTTGCGGCAATCTGTCGAGCAGTACGCCCGCCCTTTTCTTACGTAAGTAAGTCCGGTGTGCCCGGAACAAACTACCTGCGTGCCGCAGACGACGCAGGGTAAAATAACGACTTTCCTCGGCTTCCTCGGTCGCATCAACAACAGTTTCCGCAAACACTCGCCCCCGCACGATTTGGCATTCGCATAATTCGCCTGAAAATCTTTGCCGCAAATTGTACACTTCCGAAGAAACGTCTTGGCCATTAAAGCACCTCTTAGCCACTGAATCCCCACGCACCATAAGGATGGCTGGCACATAACCCCGTTGCGTGAAGAATGGGTGGCTAGCCGTGCAAACGATGGTTTCCCCGGAGATAAGTCGTATTTTCACCAAAGATCGAGGCTGGGAGCAAAAAATACGGTTTATTCTGGCCGAGGAAATAGACTTGCCATCGAAGGAGCAGACCAAATCTCCAACTCGCAAATCCTGTATGGGCAACCCATCAACTAGCGTACCAGCAGGGAAGCATTCGTCGCTGATAACCACCTGGAATCGCTGTAGCCATTCTCCCAATCGTTTCAAGTTACGTGAGATTGTCTGAACCATCGCCACCACGACTTGATCGCCCGGCAACTCAGACCTGCCGCTCATTCCTTGAAGGACGGCAGTATTCAGCGCGCACTGTTCGCGGATAACTTGAGCCGTCTGATTAGCCAGTCGTTCTTCCCGCGTGAGCCACAACGTAGGCAAGTCCAGAGTTCGGATGACCCCACACATGATAGCGGTCTTACCCCCTCCAGTTGGCACCCACAATATCCCCCTCTTCCCCGAGAGCAGCGCCTCACACGCCGGAACCTGAAAGTCTCGATATTCCATTTCCATCAATGGTTTGAGCGCAGGGGTTTCTTGGTATGGGTATTCCCGCCGGTCGTCCAATTCGACATCTGAGATTGCGCCGCAAACATCACCGACAAGACCGGACGGCAGATAGTATTGTCCCTTAGATCGAAGCAGTAGGGTTTTGGTCCCATCCCATCGCTTCTGGCGGTAAGCTGGAGAGAACTTGGCCCACGGGCACTTATAGGTCAGGGAACGACGGATGACTTCCATATCGCCAGACGAAGCGCCTACGATCTTCGTGTAGGAGTGATGAATTTCGAGATGCACCGTCAGCCCCTAGTTAGCTTGTGATGCCTTTATCTGATCGAATTTCGCCTGCATTGCCTCGGCTATCTTAGCGATCGCGGATGACGGATTCCCCACAACACCTTGAACTGCCGCACCGCCCATAACGATAGCAGTAAACATAGCTGCAGCGCATAACTGCATCGCAACCTTACAGCAACCCATGTTACCGATAGGCCCGAGGTCTGTGTCAAGCATTGCGGCCTGGAACCCAGTGTACGCTATAGCCAGTACCCCGGCACATTCGCTTGAGGATGTACCGCCTTTACTGCGGATAAAAACATCAACCAAATTTGCACACTCGCCCAATACCTCACGCCCGATAACCGACAGTTCGTCGTTCATAATTCGACCTCCTGGGTTTGTTCATCAAGAATTGTGCTCTGTTCCCGAATGATCGTCACTTGTTCTGGCATCCTATCCCTGTTGCTACCTTGCTGTTCAGGGATCATATCCAATACCCCAACAGGCATCAAGACTATATTTCCAGTCACCGCACCAGAAACCGTCCGCCTCGTCACACCAAGGATACGATCCACCAACCCCTGAACGCGAGGCTTGAAAGCCTCTGCCCGCTGCTTGAGTTCGTCGGACAGCGCCCCACGCAGGAATGCTTCGATCACTTCATCGGTCGTCGCCTGGGCTGTGGTCGCATTGAGTTTGTCAAGCAACAAGCAACATAGCCTCTGCCACGGAATGTCGTTGGCGATCTTGGCCGGGTGTGGCTCTCCGACCTTCAACTGGCCGATCACCCGGACATGGGAATCCACCGGATACTGACCGGGCGGTAGTTTTGTGTCCTCGAACGCCTTGATCCCCCGACGGATGGCGACCACAACAAGGTCTGAAATCGTGTCCATTTGAGGCTCCTTTATGCTCCGCTCTATCATGTATATACCCCAAGAGCGGGCCGAAAGCAAGGCAAAATAAAAAAATTTTTGATGGGGGTATGGGAGAGAAAGGCGAAGTTGCCGAACGTTCGGCAACTTCTTGCCCAACGGCTTGATTAAATCGCGCTATCTGTGTACCCTATCTGGGAAGGAGAGGTTATGGCTACGCAACGAGAGACCAACCGTTTGGCCAAGCGCAAGCTGCTGGCAACCTTGCGCGGCAGGGCTAAATGCTTGTACCGCAAGGGCTTACGTGCAAAAGACATCGCGTATAGAACCGGGTTGACTATATGGGCGGTCAAGCAGATACGCCGGGACAACAATCTTCGGCTATCTCCATCTCCCGGCCGCCGCAGCGATGCCCCTACTCCACGCCAGCCAACCAAGCAAAAACGGTACGTCCGACCGGATGTGAAGAACGCGGACCTCCTCCGAGACTGGCTGGCTGGCGTGGGCTACCATGAGTTGTGCCTGCAATACGGTATCTCCTACCGCACGGTCTACAAGCGGCTCAGAGAAGCCCGCAAGGCAGCCGGCAGCCCCGAGCGGCACGCAGGCTACCGCTTCCTATCTGCCCGGCAGAAAGGGAAAATCCGCTCTCTCCCGAACCAACCGGCTACAGAACTTGCGCGCTTGGTTGGAGTTAGCCCATCGACCGTCCGGCGGGTGCGAAAAAAATTTGGAAAACCCAAAAAAACGGCTTGACACGCGGGCAACTTGGGTGTATATACATGGTAGGAGGATACGATGGCCACACGAAAAATGCCGAAAGGCTGCAAGTGCGACCCCGACAGTTGGTGGGACGGCGAGAAGATCAAACCCATCTGCCGGAAATATAAGCACTTGGAGGATGCCGCTCTTCCAGGGGGCGAATGCCAGACCTGTTATCACGGGCGAGCGTGTCACAAGCAACGCAAGGTAAAGAGATGACCGTACTCCCTTACATCCTAGCCTGCCTGCCTCTGTTCCCAGCGCAAGAGCGACGAACAGCAAATGTAAGTGCTTATTGCCGGTGTTCCAAGTGTTGTTTCCCTTACGACGGCACAAAAACGGCTAGCGGGACAAAGCCACACTACGGCACGATAGCTGCACCCCGGAACATCCCGTTTGGGACACGCATTCACATTCCAGGATACGGGCTGGGGACAGTCGAGGATCGCGGCGGGGCGATAAAAGAGAACCGGCTCGACGTGTTCTTTCCTGACGACAAAGGGAAGCCGGGAAGCGGACATAGGAAGGCGTTGCGGTGGGAAAGAAAGTCGTTGGTTGTAACTATCATCCAGACAAAGCGGAGGTTGCCGAAATGAAAGTTGCTGAAATACGAAGGCGGATGGCGGGAGCACGGAAAGCAGTAGAAGATGAATTGCTTTTACAGATGCACGGTTACGCAAAGGCAAAAAATATAACAGCCGAATTGGAGGTCAAACCATGACCGAACACATTTGCCGAGAATGCAGGGACAGAATCGCCAACGGGGCAGCGAAGCTGTATCTGAAGCACTTTGACACACTGGCTGCGAGTGCAAGCGACAGCGGGGCGGCAACGGCCGCCCTTACATTAAGTTTTTGGTGCAACAAGGACGAACTCGATGGCGAGTACGTTGCGGAATTGCTTCTGCGGGTACAGCGTGCGGACCTATTGCCGGAGGCCAAGCCATGACCCCCATCGACCAGATCACCGCAGACCTGAAGCAGTCGCTCGCCTTGGCGGAGGCGGCGACGCCAGCGCCCTGGTGGAACGAGAGCGGCGTTGTGCACTGTCGGGCCGCATGTTCCCCGGATGGGGCGGCGCATATATGTGGCTGTAGACTCGACGAGGCGAACGACGGCGAATTCATTGCCGACGCCCGGACTGCTGTGCCTCGCTACGCGCGGATGCTGCTGGCGGCGATTGATGGATCGACGATGCCCAAGGGCTTGTGCGAGGACTACGCGATTGGTTGGAAGGACGCGATACAAACAATCAGGGTGGCCATCGAGCGGGCGGGCGAAGGGAGCGAAACATGAGACCGACAAAAGAAGGGCATTTTCATTACAAACCAGATTCCGTTGCACGGGTTCGAATCGTGGACGGCGAGTTGTGGTTTTGCACGACCTATGGATGGCAGGGTCGCGTGAGCATGAGCGATGAGTCTGCTTGGGGTCCCGAGATTCTACCGCATGACTGGACGGACGAAACGGACTGGCTGGTGGAGGCGGTCAGACATTTCCAGGGCTGTATGGGCTACTCGCAGCCCGATAGCATATATCGACACATGGCCGCCGCCGTCGAGGAGACGATCAAGGATCGAAACTCCGGCGCGAACAAGTGGGAATCCGACCAGCGGACAATCCTGCAATCGCACGGGCTCGCGGAAGAGTTTCCCTGGGGCTGCGATGCCATGGACTACGTAACCGATACGCTGCCCTTGACCACGTAGCCGATGCGATGCTGGCGGCCAGGGGGCGCGGATGTCTGCTATGATCGGAGACGTTGAAATTCGATTCGCCCCTAACCAAACGTTACCGCCAGGCTATCGCCTCGTCTGGTCTGAGGGCACGGAGCACTACCATTGGCTCTGCGCGGGTGAGGCGTCCGGCATCTACGCCACTCGATGGGCTGCCCGGCGCGCAGCATGGGCGTCCTGGCAGTTCGTGGAGGAGCGATGATGCACTATCAGGAAACGAAGTACGGCTTTGAATGGGGGTCGGCGAAAATCCAGCGGCACATATCCGATGGCCCCAAAGGTTGGGTATTGAAACACCGAAATATCCCGGCGGGGAAGAAATCCAAATCTATGTGACGAAAACAGGAAAGGTCCGGGTATTCAGTAGCGGCGACGAGTGGTTTCCCCTTTCAACGCAGGCGTAAATGGGAATACAGCCAGATGTGAAACTTCGACGATTCCATAGCAACGATTATCGCTATCTCAACCAGGATAGCCAGAACGACAAACAGATCAATCAGGCGCGGACGTAATCGCATTCAGCCATTTTATAGCATCGTCGCAAGTCCAACTCAAGCACTATCTTATCCTCATTTTTGTTCCGCCGGGATGAGTTCCCGGCATTTGACCTGCAAACTGGAAATCTCGTCGTGCAGCCAATCAGCACCCCACTGTTGTTGCTTACTGCCCTCCAGAACGACACGGAGAAGTAGGTTGGTAATCTCTGCCAACTGAAGAAACTTCTCATTCTGGCAGTCGAGTCGGGAGGAAAAGTCGGCTATCGACGCCTCAGTGGCCGCCAACCTGGAAACCAAAACATCAATCATCTGTTCATCCATCGTATATCCTTTATCCTTTGCAGTTTAATCCTTGCCGGGCGGCGCAACAAGCCCGCACGCCTGCGCGACCGTCCAACCTTGATGCAATCGGTGATAAAGCGTGGAGTGGGATACGCCATACTTGGCCGACAGGTCGCACAGGCTAAGTTGCTCGCCATTCAACGAGTAGATTGCCTTTTTCCGCCCGACCTGGCCCACCGGACGCATCGCGTGCTCGACCGACTCCCCATTTTCCAACCGATGATACATTAGCTGGTGGGATATTCCAGCCTTCTCAGCCAATTCTTTGATCGTCAGCAGACGACCTTTGTATTCCCATTTCTGAGGCGGTTTTCCTTTAACCTTTGGGGCTAGCAATCTCGCGGCGTCGCCGTATTTGGCTGCCCGAAGATAGGCCGCTTGGCGGCTGATGCCTGCCCTTCGACCAATTTCCGGGATGGTCAAGCGCTCGCCGTTCAATCGGAATGCGCGGCCGTATCCCGCGCGATGTTTCTTAGGGTCTCCCGGTTTCCACCCCTTCCCATACCGGCGTCTAACTTCCGACGTTTGAATTCCCAATTCGGCAGCCCACGCCTCGGCCGTCATCTCCCGGCCATCCTTGGCGCGCAAGACCTTGTATCGAAAGGATTCGTGATGCGTGTAACTGCCACTACGGCCCCAGAAGCAATTCCCCGGCGACCAAGGCTTGCGCACGTCTCGACGGCAGAGTACGTGGCCCGGCGGGCGTGGCCCCATATCGTGGCAAAAAGCGACGTAGGACTGGAGCCACCGGGGGTCGGACTTTCTAGCTATGACCGTGAGAGGATGTTTCCGGCCTGGTATCGCCAGCCAGCGCAGGTGATACCAGGCTCGCCAGACCTGCCGGTCGGGACAGATGGAGTCCCAACGAATATCCTGGAAGCCGGTTGTAACCCCAGCCTCATCAATGACTTCCACCTCTTCATAGCCTCGGCTATAGACGCTATTAGGGATTGGTCGCCAGTTCATGGGTGCTCCTTTCACCTAAAGCATACACCAGGATGTTCTGGCTGTCAAGTTATTTTTTGAAAAATAATGGAAGGCTTGATCTCGTCAACCCACGGGGTTATCATCGGCTGGAAAAAGGAGTAATCAAATGAGCCGGGTTATCGTCTATCACGCAGTATACGGCTGCGAAACCGGGTTTGGCGAGGCCCACGTCGCGGACCTTGACTGGGAAAACTGCGAAATTTTGGATGGCTAAGGCATCCGGGTCGATTTTCTGCAAGGTTCGCACTTCCCCTTGCGTGCCACCACCCACCAGCAATGGCTGCGGCGGGCGGGGCGCTACTCCCGCGCTTATCCTCCGGCGAATACGTGGGGCATTCAATCCCACGGTTTACGGCTGGACTTTCACTGGAGGCTTCACTTGCCGCCGCGCCTGATTCATAATTCTAGCGGATGATTCAATGGTCTTCCAGGTCGGCTAGGATGTCGGATGGAGAGTAATCCCATGTGGGGGGTGATGTGTATATTATGCTTGCCTCTCAATTTGATCTTTCTGGCTCAAAGTCTGCCTTATCTCACTGGCGAGCTTATCAAATTTCTCGATGAACCAATCTTGGGCCATAAGCCAAGACAGATACTCGTGTGGAACGTCTTGAATTGGCACTTTAAGGTACTTGCCGAAAGGCATGAGCGTAACGGACGAGGATTTATTCATTTTCCCAAGTCTACGAGCAACCTGACGCAGCATCTCTGGTCGTCGTCGGATACATTCCTGCTTATAGGCTTGGCTGATCTTGCCTGGGGGATGGTTCTTTTGCGCCCAACGTAAGACTTCGCGTTTGAACTTGGTGACAACCCGATGACCTCTCTTAGTTCGCCACCATAAGTTAGAGTTGATTCTCTTGTAATGAACGATCTCATGGCACTCACGACACAGGTAAACGAGGTGATTCAGGATTTCCCGGCCCAGTAGCTTGTAACTCTTGTGATGAAGGACAAGGTTTTGTTCGTTACGGCAGATATGACAGTGCTTGGGGAACTTGCTAGCTGCAAATCGAGTCTTTACACCCTGCCAGTGGACAGACAGCAGGTAGTCGTGATAGTTCGATATGACTTCCCCCGTGTCAGAGCAGGTTATAGGCCAGGATGGTTTGTTCCGGGAACTCATAGCCAGAGAGTAGCATGGGAATAACACGGAATCAAGCAGTTCAAATTCAAGCTACAGCACCCCGCTCACGCGGGGATTTGCAAGTTGCAATGGCTATAGCCGCAAGCAAAGAGCAACAAGTAACGGCTATAGCCACCGGCGTTTGCTGTACAGATGCGGGGCGAGGGATGACCCAGTCGTTGGGTCATCCCGTAAAGACGCGGTAGCTTCGGGATGTCAGCACGTTCCACCATTCTTGTCCATGTTCGATGCTTTCGCATCAGGCCGGAATCAACCCATCCCTGGGCTGACCAATCTCGCTGCTGACCGAATTAACATCAGGATCGCCGAATAAGCGAGGTCTGACCTGCCTACCCTAACCCCTAGTTGCTTGGGAGTGGTTAGCCCCAAGTCTTATCGCCTCAAACGCTGCCTGCTCTTTCTGTTTTTACGGCGGCCGCCCGTGCCGTAGGTGACTCTTCTGTTGCGGTCACGCTTACCCGTCCGTGAACCCGCAGGTTCCAGGTCGTCGGACGAACGACGAATAGCTTGTCAGGATTCAACGTTCAATTTTCAAATTTCAAATTTCAAATTTCAAATTCATGGGGTGAATTCTACTCGCCAGCCGCTTCGGCATCAAGCTGTGGGAACAGAATGGCTATCATCGTGCGGACGCCACATGTTAGTCCTCGTACCGGGATATGTACATTCCCTCTGAATGGCCGGAAAACGTCGAGTAACGGCCGCACCCATTACATTCCAGGTCATCGTACTGGCCGGGTATGCTCTCTACGTAGTTCGTATGCCCGCACTTCGGGCACTCCCATGTTAGCGAGCATTGGATGTCCACGTATCGGCCCGGGTCGATTGCAGCCTTCTTCTTGCGCGCCATAGGCTTCCCTCACAGGACGAAACTAACCAGCCACGTTACAACAGCAGCCGGTACGGCTATTTCACCCAGGAACGCGCCTCCCACCCAACATGGCCAGAAGGGAATATCGACTGTGTGCCCTTTGGCGTAGGAGGCCCAAGTTTCGATAGTATACTGCAAGCAACAACCCCCAATAGTCAGGTTCAGTACCAGTACTGCCAGTAGAACCAAGCAGCCGGTTTTAACTGGAACTCCATCTCGAAATTTGACCCTAATCATCGTCGTAGTCCTCGTCTAAATCCAAAGCATCAATTTCCTCCACCGTTAATTTTTTCAAGGCCCTGCCTTTCAGAATAACTTTATTTCTGGCATCTTCCTCTTCCTTGACTCGACGACGATCCCATTCCTGGTGTCGTTCCCACCAAGCTGCAAGCCGTCGTGCTTTTTTGTGGTGTCCGTCGTAGACAAACTTTTCCGTTTCTTTACTATTTAGGCCGCGAAGACATTCGCATAGTAGTTTCGTGGCCTCGTCGAGTCGATCTACATTGCCGTAGTAACTTTTCGACGCCTTTTTGATCCACGCAGGGACATCGCGCTTCAGGCGATTGTACAAGTACACAAGGCACTTACAAACTCGCTGAGATTCTTGTTCTCCGCCACTTGCCTTGAGATAGTCACTTTGGCACGGCATAAGGTTCCTTTCCTTCAAAAAGCGGTTGGCCGGTTCGATCCGGATCGTGCGCGACCCGCACGCACTCGGCACAATTCCTTGGCCACTTTGGCATCGTAGCCTCATGCTCACCCGACTCGCCGGTTACAGGTTCGTAGATCATAAAGCGGGTACCGGTCTCTCACCGGCATTGCACGCTTCGGACCAGTATGCCGCTTACGCGGTAGTAACCCGTCCTGTCATCCAAGGCTGTCCCTTGGCGCACCCGCTCCGCCGACCCGCTACGGCATTACCCGCTTTGCGTCGGCTACACCGTGGACCGGACTCGAACCGGGCCTCACAAACTGTCACGTTCCCTGTTGCTACCTTGCAAAAGCTGGCGGGACGACTTACACGTCCATGGCCGACCGCATCGCACGATTGGGTCAGCCGTTACCGTTCCCGCAAGGAACGGTTGCACGGGCCGTTTTTGGAGGCGCTTATGCGTATCGGCCTCTTCATTAAAGGCCCAGTGCCTTGGGTACCCAAGACCGCCAGCATTAGCGTCCGGCTGGGCTTGAACCAACATCGCCCTGCTTGCTAGCAACAAGGACTCTACTTGAGTTACGGACGCGCAGACCCCTTAAATCTCAGCTCGAAAGACTGTCCGCCTTGCGAGGTCGAGCCAGTCTTTACGCAGTTCAGCTCGCATGGCGAAAGGGCAGGATGCGCACCTCCAATAGTTCCGGCTTCTTTGCCGCTTCCTCCGGCACGAACTTCATCGCCCGGAGAGCCGCCTGCTGCTCGTCCTTAGCCACGATAGCTTGAGGTTGGACTACGATTTCGGGCACCGCACCTTCATCGTATTCCTGCTTTTGCGTCGGCGCGCGCAGAATTGTTACCAAAAACACTTCCATCTTCTTCTCCTTTCTTGCTTATCTTGAGTCGTCTCCACAGGTCTTACAGTGCATGTCCGGTTCCAGGCCGTTTGGATTGAGCCACACAAGTCCAGCCGGATGATTTCTCAGGCGACACAGGCTTGATCTAAGTATCGTCGAATCACTGTAGGATGACGGTCGGCTAAACACGTAGGCTCGCCAATCCTTACTCCAAATCAATAGCCAAATCCTGGATATCACGCCACGCATTACCGATTAGCCTCGTCCGCCATACCTGCCCGCTGTTCATCCGTGTAGGTCAAACTTTGTAGTGCGTCGCTGTACGGGACATTAGCTGCGGATGCGGTCCTAACTTCCCTAACGTTGCGACTCGTGCCAGCATACATGCTTTGAATCCCTATCCTTGTGTTCGAGTAGTTCGCCGCCGTCTGGACGGATATGCCGATTCGCGTGGCTTCGACAAACGCATCGACGTTCGCTCCCAGGTACAAGAACTTCCAGCCAATGGACTCCTTATCCGCAATCAACCGCTTGATGCGCTCTTTCGTCCACTCAATGGACGAATTCTCCTCGCCGTCGGTAACGACCATGAATATGACGATCCTATCCCCGCTCATGTATTTGTCGGCGAATGCCACACCACGACCCAGAGCATCCAGCAGAGGAGTCGCTCCCCTAGGGACCAGTTCGATCTTCTTCAAATCGACTTGGGCGATAGGCACGTGGTCGAACACGACCTCGCAGGGGTTGACGCTATCGAACTGGATGAACGTCAGATACGCCTCTTCAGTCAGGTTTTGCTGATCTCGGACGAACGTTTTCAGGCCACCAATGTGATCGGAAGCGGCGCTTGCCATCGAACCACTGCGGTCGAGGATTACTACCAATTCGGTTCTAGCCATCACGAGTCCTCCACAAAGCTTCGACGGGCTTCTATATGGCCCGCGCTTACCAGATCGTAAATTGCCGCTGAACAACCGACTATTCCCTCGTAGAACTCGTCAAGTTCCAAACAAGGTTCCTCCAGCGAACCATCTAGTGACATAGACACATAGATTCGGTCTGGGAACTTCAGTTTTTTCGTCTTAGCCATCATTGTTCTCCTTCTTCCCTGTTGCTGCCCTGCAAACCTGTCCTTTACACCTAGTCACAATCAATACTCTTCTTCCCTGTTGCTGCCCTGCAAACCTGTCCTTTACGCCTCTTCCGACATCCGAATGTAGTCCAAAACTGTTTCCGAAAGACCGTCCACGTGAATCCATGGCCCGTATCCGATGCCTCTCTTATCCGATGCGATATTGATAAGGTACTGCTTGTTGGCAATCTGGCGAGCCCTCAAGGGACTTTTTTCTAGGTCAAGTTCACAATCCTGTTCATCGGTGATGACGATAACTCGATCAGCCATCTTTCCTTTTCGTTCCTTCCAGATGTAGTCCATGCACTGGGATAGGAATATCCCACCTCCCCCTAATGGGTCGGTGAGATCGTAAATTGCGCTTACGAGCGGCAAACCCCGGCGATTCGGAACTCGCTGAGTTGCATGGGTTCTACGGCTGTCGTCCCCCGCGGTGGCGAAGATGTCCACTTCCTCACAAATCTCTCGCGCCAGAGCCGCTAGGGCACAGGCAACATAACAGCGATTCATTTCTGAGTGGTCTGACATTCTACTGTTGTACATCGACCCTGAGACATCGACCACCAGCACGGTTTCGCCCGGCAACTTCTCGATGTGCTGGCAGCAGCGAAGCATTTGTTCGTCCAGTTCGGCATCCAACTGCGGGGCGTGCTGGGCCGCACTAATGAACCGGAAAGGCAGGATGCGGTCGGACTTCATCTTCTTGAGTGCCTGCCGGATTAGCCCAATATCCACCCCGGCCTCCAGCATACCCCGAAGGTTCCGTATGAGCGCAAATGAGCCGAGCTTTCCTTCATTGATGAGATCGGTGAAGACCTTGGCTTTTTGACCCTTACCGGCGGCGGATAGCCGTTGCTCCCAAGTGTCGAATGACCGAAGTTCGCCGTTCGCTAGGTCTTTCCACGTCCGCTCTTGCTCCTGGTTTGTTGGTTTCGGGTGAACCAACCGCATCACGGTTCGGAGCGATATCGACGATTTTTGCCCCCTGTACTTGGCGAGTTCGTATCGGTTGAACTTCTGGAAGGCCAGCGCCAGTCCTTTTTTGACCTGAGCGGATAGCGGATGCTTTCCGTCCTTACGGTACAGAGCCACAAACTCAGCGATTTCGTCCGGTCTCTGAACTATTTCCGAGATCGTGTCGGACACAATCGGACCCCCAACCTTGGCGAGTTGAACACCCAGCCAAAGCGGGACATGCCGGAGATTCATCTGGCTACGGGCCTCGATAGCGATTTGTCTTACAATTTCGGGCTTGACCAAGGTGCAAAGATCGGCAATTCGCTCTCCAACCTCAACTCCACCTTCGTAATGGCCGGATTCCCAGAGGAGGCAACTCAATACCGACCGACGTAACTGCTGTTCATAGCCAATTTTTGCCGCCGGGGCACCCTCATGGGTCCTACCCTCGGAAAGAATGCCGTTCTTCCGGGTGTTGGTTCGCATCAGGTAATCCTTAAAGTGTCAATTTACGTGCTCACATTACACTTCAAAAAGGTGGGAGGCGGAAAAATGGAAGTCGGCGTTTTCACCATAGAAGTAACCGACTCCCGACCAGCCTTCCCATACAGAGCGACAGGGGAAACGACGAAAACCAGAACGTTAGCGCTCTACCAACTGAGCTACGCCGTGTTTCCACAGCGACGGGACTCGAACCCGCGTCCTCTCACTTAACAGGTGATGAACTGGTCTTCCACACCACCTGTCGCTCGAAGGAAAGCATACAGCCAAGGCGACTGGGAATCAAGCCTTTTTTGGGTGCGGGACGGGGGAAGTTGCCGAACGTTCGGCAACTTCGGCTTGATCCAAAGCCGAAACTACGGTAATCTCTTGGCATGGCTAGAGTAGCAAAATCTCGAAATGAGTGGGAACCCTGCCGTTCGGTTATCGAACACCAGCCGTTCATCTTGTCTTGGTGCGAGAAAAACGTCGGTCGCTTGAAGTCCATGCCCGATCAGTTCTGTTCCAAGGAGAATACCAGCCTACCTTTCGGGTTGACGAGTTCGAGCATTATAACGGCCGCTCGTGAGGTAATGGCCGATGTACACTCCTGCAAATTGGATTTTTGGTCCAGCCTAGAAGGTGGGACCATCGGGATGATTTTGCACGACATATTTGTATCCCGACTCTCCACGATTTGTGGGTTGGACAAAAACGTTCCCAATGTCTACCCCGATCTCTTATCCGCAGATGGAAAAACAGGGGTTGAGATCAAAGCTGGGCGCAGGTTTGTAAAAGGAGGCACTGCTGCATTTCATCAAGGCTTTCACATTCTATGCACATACTTGCACTCTCCTGAAAGGTTCCAGCCGATATGGACGCGAATAGACAGTATTAACCTAAATGAGCTCAACTGGGACGCATTAAATCGTTGTCGTGGCCGAAAAGAAACCCGCCATTTGGATCGTCGTCATCTTCCAGTGAAAGTTCTCCGCCAAGCAACTTCGCATTTCAAGCTATGGTTTTATGATGTTGAACCTTATGCTCGGTCTGAGATGTTGGAGAAGTTCGCACCTCCCATTATGTAGAAACCTCGGCCTGCACCCATTTGCTCCGATAGTTCTTGGCTGCGATGGTCACGATGCTGCGACACCAGTAGGTCCCGGACAGACTTTCCAGTTGAGTGTCCGTCAAGTCGAATGTGTACTGGCCATCCGCGCCGGTGCCGACGAAACTGATGTCCGCCCCGGTCTTCGTCAACGACAGCGTTGGGCTGGTCTCGGATTTCGTGGTGTTCATTTTCCACGCAATCTCGGTTGCGGCCGAGATGTCGTAAGGCACTAACGTACCGGCCGAGTTGCGGACCTTGACGGTGATGGTTACAGAAGCATCCGAGTTGGCAATCAAACGTAAGCTCATCGCGCAGTCTCCATATCCATCACGGCAACCGGGACAATCTCGTGAATACCCGATACTGAGTGCATCAACTCATGCTCATCTTCCAAGTTGACCAGCAACTCATGAGTGTCGGTTCTCAAACCGATAGCTGCTGATGCTGCCTGGATAAGCCAGTTAAATAGCGACCCAAAACCAAGGTAAGAACGTCCTCGCGCCATTAAGTGCCAACCCCCAATGTCTTAATGGCTACCAAGGCCGAGTCCGTTGTAGCCACACGAGTCAGTTTGGCCGTGCTTCCGTCAGTCAAATAGATGATGATGTTTCCCGTCCCGTCATCTATGACTTTCGACACGGCCCCCAGGATTGCCGTAGCCAAGGAATGCTTGGCGGCGGCAACCTCAACCTGATCTACGTCGCGCTTGAGCAAGGCGTCGGCAATTTCCAAGGCGGCATCAGCCGCCAGCGCATCCGCGTCGATAGCGTCAGTGGCGATCTTAGCCGCTGTAATGGCATTTGCAGCCAGCACGACGCCATCCGTTCCGGTATCCAACAAGATTGCCGTCGTGTCAGTCTTGACGTTCGCAACGTCTGTGGGCAGGTTCGCCGCATCCAGTTCGGCTAATCGAAGTGCGGTGCAAACGCTGGCAAGAGCAGCATTATCCGTGCCTCGCATGGCCACACCATCCAGACCGGCTACATCGACTGCGATAGTGTCGAGTTCTGCATCTACCGATCCGGCTGACGGGCTTCCGGCGGTAGGAGCAAGTTTCATCGCGTCCCTGACCTCTTGTGCAGTCAGTGAACTTCCGCCTCCGGTCCAAGCGGCGTCGCCGCGGTCACGAATAGCTTGAAGGCTGTCGGTCGTTCGGTCGTAGACCGCCGTTCCGTCATCCATGACCTGATCCAGATACGTGCCTGCCGGAACAGCCGGTATAGCCGTGGCGGTTCCAACAAGGTGGTCGAGATTGATGTCCGCCAGCGCGGTGTCAACCTCAGTGTTTACCTGCGCGATCGTCACGTCGCTGATGGTCCCGGACGGCAGTTTGTTATCAATAGCGGCGATTCGCTCATTGATGGAGTCGGCTGTCGGACTTGCGGGGATCGCAGTGTCAAGCGCGACATCGACCTGCGTGTTCACGTCGGCCGGGGAAGCTCTTGTGCTGACCGCCACGTCTAGATTGGTCACGTCGGCCTTGAGGTCGTTCGGTCCCGTGACGCTCGTCCCGCCGACTTTCGTGACGTTCACATCCGGCGTTCCACCAGTCACAACCACATTTTGGACCATTTCCAGGTCAACGCCAGCCGTCGGAAGCGCCATGGCAACCGTTGTTACATCCGGGATTGTCACCCAATTCGGAACGGTCGTTGCAACTTTCGTTGTTCCGTTGTACGCCGTGCAGAGAGCGGCTTGTCCAGAACCAGTTCCACCGATAGTCACGACCCAACGGCCCTTGAAGAAGTCGGTTACTGACGAAGCGCCTGTATCGAAAGTGATAGACCCGGCCGCACCCGCTTGTGCAGTAAATCGCCGGATGAACGCCGCCTCTTTCAGATTGTCCATATCGGCAGGAAGATTCGTAGAGCCGAGTTCAGCAAGCCGAGCTTCGGTGCATACAGAGGCAAGTGCGGTCGCCCCGGCCGAGAGATTGTCTACGTAGCCAGCACGAGTGGATGTCCAGGCCGACGCGAGAGCCGCGCTATCCGTCCCCCGCATGGCCGCGCCATCAAGTCCAGCAACGTCCGTGGCTACGGTGTCGAGCAGGGCATGAAGATTCTTTCCCGCCGCCACGAGTTTGAAGCTGCCGACGAACCCGGCTGGATTAACGGTTGAAATCGTTAGTGTACAGAACACAGCGTACTCGTTGCCTGCCGCAAACCCATTTGCCGCCGTTGCGGCTACCGCAATTTCGTGCAGACCGTCGGTGTAGTTGGCGTGCGTAAGTAGCGTCGGCGTGCCCGAAAGAATCGGAGCCGCGCCAGCCGTATCCCCCGCTAGCCGCACGTCGAACAGTGGAGTCGCTCCGTCACCAGCCGTGCCTGTCGTAGTATTGGCCGCGAAAAAGAAGTAAACGGTATCGTTTAGTGCTGCATCCTTGAATTGACTCACAGGTTCGCCCCTCTCAATTCGGGCCGTCCACTTCCACCCGCACCATCGTCCAAGCCATCGAGCACGAGGAAAATGAATGGCCGTTGTGTAAGCGTTTGAGTCCACGCCGCCTCGTTAGCCGGAGCGCCGTTGCACGTGGAAAGATGACAGTTTTGGCCACCGGAGAACGCATCTAGTTCCGCCGCCGTTTCCGCGGTGAACTCATAGAGAGGCACGGTCCCTGCCCCATCCGGCACGACGGCCATCCGATAATTCGTATTGATTAACAGGCTTTGACTGGTCGCAAATGGCACGTACATCAAGCCCGCATTTTGTGTTGTGTTTATTGCCGTTACCGCCGTCGAAGTCAGGACCGTAGTGGCGTCTGAGTCAAAGAGCTTGAGCGTCCAATCATTATTCGGATCGCACCAGACCAATGCCCCAGAGACACGGCACTTGAATGGAACTTGGAAGCGCAGCGCCCGATGATTCGGGTTCGTTCCACTACCGAACGTAGTCGTCACCAGCGTAGAGGCTGGCCAGACCCCCGGCAGAGGCTCATAGGTTCCATCGTCATACTCGAAGGCCACGCACAGCGACTGGGCGACGTTCGCTCCGTTCAGCCGCGAACGCGGATAATGGATTTCACTGTCCAAAAACCCAGCAATCTGCATTGTTCCGGGCGAAGCGGTCGGGTTGGCAATCACCAGGGCATACGCCGTACCCTTGACCACGGGACAATCCGCGGTCAACTGATTGGTGAACACGACATTGTCGTTAGCATCGGCGACGACCTGGGACGCCGAAGTATTTACGGCCACCAGCGAGCCGGAATGTACGCCAGCCGAAACGCTTTCCATGCGAACGGCGATGGTTGCCCCCGTCGTCACGGTGCGCGTTGCCCAAACGATCTTGCGGATGTTGCCGGTCTTGGGCGCGACGAATACCAGATCGGCTTCCTCGTCCGCGGCATCAATCAGGAACTGGCTCGTTGAAAAGCTCGGTGCGCCCGAATGGGCGTTCGGAAGGTCGGGAACATACAGCGGGGCTTTGATCGTCTGAATGGCCATTAGATCGTCACCGTTCGTCCGTTAATCAGGCTGACTAGCCCCGCTACCGTGGTTACATTGTTAGCTTTTGCAAGATAACGAATCAAGATCACAATTGCTGCCCGCCATTCTTCATCAGACAGGTCCGGCGCGGTCAATAGATCGGAGCGATGTAAGACAATGGGTAGGCTTCGGACACCGGAGGTAACAGTCAGGTGTAGATGTCCACCTGTTCCGCCTCCGCATCGGCTTTGAACTGTGCATGCCAGATTCATGTTTCCAGCGCCCCCAGATCAGGCGCGGTCGAATTATAAGGGCTGCGTGACAGGCCAGCCGAGATTGTTCCGGCATTGATGCACGGCGAACCACCCGCCAAACCGAAGATCGCCAGCACCTGGGCCTGGGCAAAGTCAATCGCCGCCTGCGTGTTCGCAAAAGCGGCTGCATTGGTCAGGTCTTCAAACGCATCGGGCACGCCATCGCCGTCAGTATCGACCGACAGCGGAGCTATGTTCACAAATCCGGGAACAGCAGTGATATTGTTGGGGCTATAGGTCGGGTTATACGACCCGTCTTGCACGAGGTTGTAATCGTTCAGTCCCGTCGCCGTGGGGTTGTAGTCGTCGTCATGGCTCGCCTGATTGCCCGACCAGATGTTATTCTTGGCCGTGCTCAGATGGGCGGCCACATACTGGGCGGAGAACCCGGAACTGACATTTCCGTGGGCGACGTTGTGCCAAGCATCAAAACCAAGCATGGGCGAGAAGTCGTTGGCCACGATCCCGATGCCACCGTTCAGGAAACTCACGCAATCGAAAATCTTGTCCCTGCCGCCCACCGCAACGCCGTCCGGTTTCGTTTTGAGACCGTACTTGCCGCCACCGGTGTTACCTGCCCGTATGCCATTACAGAATGAGATGATCCCCCGGAGCGTGTGGCCACTAGACTCGTTGGTGTCTCCACCCCCATCATCGCAGTTGTGGACCACACAGTCTTGAACCAACCCGTTGGTGCAACGATTTGCCAAGGCGAAACCCTTGGCGTTGTTCTGGATAGATGCCGTCGCCCCCCAGCAATTCCAGATGTGGCAGTCACGGATAATCGTGAGGTCACAATCCGTGCATCGGACGCCTACGGTCAGACTGTAGCAGGTGCAAAGTTCTACCAGTAGGCTATCGCAGTACGAGCCGACGATTGCCCAGCGGTTCGCTGTCCCGTCGAAGGCGTCCAGGTGGGCCTTGATGTTGCGGACGGTCATGTTGTCGCTGTACTGACAGTAGACTGACCGACTGGTCCAGCCAATACATTCGAACCCGTCCGTCGTCGTGTAGTCGGCGACCGATCCATTGATACCTTGTTGGATCGCGTAGTAATAGCCGTTGGCATCGAATACGACAGCCTCACCAGTGTAATTTTTGAACGTTATTTTGGCCGTCGCAGTGCCGCTCTTGGTGATTTTCAGAACGGCTGTCGATCCGCTTCCGGTGTATGTTCCGGCCCGCATGTACACCGTGTCCCCTGGCTGGACGTAGGTGTGGGCCTTCTGCGGCGTCAGGTAAGGTGCGGCCAGTTGCCCTGTACCGGTCGTGTCGTTGCCGGTCGTAGCCACGTACCAGTACCGGGCCGCAGTGAAGTCCTGGCTTCCCGTAGCAGCCGCTATGTTGGTGATTGTTCGGGATGTCGGCGAGATTGACCAGTTGTTGGTATCGCTGATTCCAATGGTTCCCGACCAACCTGCCGTCGCGTTGACCGTCCAGTTGCCCGAAGTCCCAGTCACCGCAGTATAATTCGTGCCCGTGGAGGCTCCCGTTCCGGTCAGAGTGATGGTCAGGCCGGATACGGCTACCGATCCGCCACCCAAGGCAATTCGCGTCACGGTCCCGGAAACGGCGTAGTCCGTGGCGGCCTGCCCATCGTTCCAGACGATGGCCACAGGACCCACGGCGTTGATTATGAGACTTTTGACGGCCAAAACAACCTCTTCTACAATGGACTCTATTATAAGGCTCGCCTTGATTGGTGGTCTGATGATGTTATGCTGGCTACGATGAAACCCTGTACTCTGTGCCCACTCCACGAACACGCCATATACGTGGCTTATAGGCCAGTCCCCGGATTCCCAGCGTACCATGTGGGCACAGACGGGAGCGTTTGGTCCCATTTTGCAGGAAGAGGCCGTCAACGATGGTCAGTCAACAGTTGGAAAAAACTTAAACCGGTCGAAGCGTATGGCGGCTACCAACAGGTCACATTAAGTAATGGGCTACTGCGGTTCAACAAACGAGTACATATTTTGGTTCTGTTAGCGTTTGTTGGCCTCCCATGCCGTGGGTTCCATTGTCGGCATCTTGATGGAAACCCTAAAAACAATAATCTTTCAAACCTCTGTTGGGGGACTCCAGTAGAAAATGCTTTGGATAAGAAACGACATGGGAGGCAACCTTACGGCGAAAGTTCGGGGCAGGCGAAGTTACGACAAATTGATATTGTGAAAATAATCTCTTTGTATGAAACAAAGAATTTCACTCAAAAGCAAATTGGGCAAATGTTTGGCGTTGGCAGAGGAACGGTTGGTCATATAGTCCGCCGTGAGACTTGGAAATCGGTTTAATAAGAGATTTGCATGATTAGTCCTTGTGTCGCCTGTCCGCTCCACGAATCATCAAAATCACCGTGTATGCTCGGCGACACACCTCAAGGCACATTCAATGGATTGATGATCGTTGGTCAGAATCCGGGGCGGGAGGAGGATCAGCAAGGTTCCGTCTTCGTTGGGCCGTCAGGTCAACTGCTCAACTACCTACTTGCTCGTGCCAACATCAATCGCTCTCAGTGCTTCGTGACCAACGCCTGCAAGTGCCTGTCGCCCAAGAACCGACCGCCGAAAGTCGATGAGATGCGGACCTGCCGGAAATGGCTTCACAAAGAGATTGCCCGCTGGCAACCAAAAGTCATACTCGCCTTGGGCGCTACCGCTTTCGAGTCGCTGACCAATAACGAAAAAATCATGGACTTCATGGGTAGGCGGTTCCGGCTCAATCCAGGAGTTGAAGGTTGCGACCCTGTAATTATCCCCACCCTACGCCCAGCGGCATTGCTTCGGGAGTGGGGGCTATGGCAATGGGTTGTGCAAGACATCGCACTGGCAGGTAGGCTCGCACAATCAGGCGATCCGTGGTCCGCCGAGCCATATTGCCAAATGCCGGATGCCCAAGTTCTGCCAATCGAACAAGCGGCGGGTAGGTTGCGTGAGATCAGTTCCGGCCCGTTTGCCTACGACATAGAGACCACGGGCTTGAACTGGATGTCCGACCGAATTGCTTGCATCGGGTTCTGCGGGCAGGATCAGAAGCCTTTGGTCTTGTCTATTACAGACTCTAGTTTCTGGCCAAAATTACAGAGCATGGTCGATTGGTCGCAACTTCGGATCGTCCAGAACCATAAGTTCGACGATAAGTTCTTGAAGCGCGTAGGGTTACGCATGGGTGACCGTGTGTTCGATACAATGGTTGCCTCTCACCTTATCGACGAGAACACACCACACAACCTGAAAAACCTGATGTTCCGGTATCTGAACGCCCCGGACTACGAGGCGGACTTTAAGGCTACACTTATAACCAAAGGTGATTTCACATCCGGCGATCCCGCGGCATTACATCGGTACTGTGGATACGACACATGGGGTTGCTACCGGATGTATGAAATCCTGTCGAAAAAGTTACAGGGTGAGCAACTGGAATGGCTGTTCTACCATATCTCAATGCCGTTATCCCGCGTCCTAATGGGGGTCGAGAAAGCAGGTGTCATCTGGGATCGAGAGCGCCGGGATGTGGTGTTCAAAGAATACGAAGCCGCTGTTCGGGCGGCGGAAGAAACGATGAAACAGGCAACCGGCGACACGGAATTGAAAGCCGGATCAACCAAAGATATGCGGCGGGTGCTGTTTGAGCAAATGGCGCTAGACCCAGTGAAGTTCACGCCGGGAGATAAGCCATCGACGGATGCGATGTCCTTACAGAAGTTGTTGCTGTCGCTTGAGGACGACGACGAACGGCATGATTTCATCAAGACCTTGCTGGATCATCGTGAGCGAGCGAAAGCGATTTCCAATTGGTTATCAACCGGCAAGGGGTTCGACCTGCATGTGCATGGGGATGGTCGGATTAGACCGACGTATACGCTAACCAAGACAAGGACCGGTCGTCTTTCGGCGGTATCACCCGGTCTCCATAGTGTTCCGCGTGAGTCTGCAATTCGCGGTATTGTCAAAGCCGCGCCGAACAAGACTTTCGTGCAACTCGACATGAGCCAAGCAGAGTTGCGGGTTGTGGCCATAGCGGCGGAAGAAAAAGGTTTACTTGAACAGTTTGCCAAAGGTGTCGATGCTCATACCGCCACGGCATCGTTGATGTTTGGCGTTCCACCGGAACAAATAACCAAAGAACAACGGGCGAAAGGTAAGACATCCAATTTTTCTATTGTGTACTTAATATCTCCACAAGGATTTGCGGACAAAAATAGTCTCTCACTGAACGAGGCGAAAGACTTTTTGGATCAAGTCCGAAAATCATTACCTAATATTCAGAAATTCAGCGATTTCTTGTGGTATGAGACGCAGGCGCGAGGTTATGTATCGAATGCCTTTGGGCGCAAGCGCCGACTTACTGGGCTGGAATTGTACTCACAATTGGACAAGAATGCTAACGGCTACCGAATCGGCGAGATCAGGCGTCAGGCGGTCAATCACTTCACCCAGTCCACGGCGTCGGACATCGCATCTTTGGCGACCATCCGGTGCGACGCCCGGCTAAAAAAAGACTTCCCTGAAGCTCAGATTGTGATTTCGCACCATGATGCCATTATTGTCGAATGTCTGATAGCTGACGCGGAGAAGGTAAGAGCCGTACTTACTGAAGAATTTGAGCGTCCGGTTCCGCAACTCAAGAATGCGGTTATCCCGGTCGAGGTTCATATTTCATTCAGGTGGGGTGAAAAGGCTTGATCGTTTAGCAATCATTTTGTAGACTACTTTGATGGCGAAAAAGAAAGATGTTTGGCCACTAGGGCGCACGGTTCCGCAGACGGAGATAACAATGGACATCAGAGTCGCCGGGGTCTCATATAGGCAGGATCAGGTCAGGTTGTGCCAACCGGGTGACGACGTGCTATTGGAACCGGAGCCGACGAATCCGGCAGACCCGAATGCGATTAAAGTACTTGTTCGCAACAGCGCAATAGGGTATATTCCTGCGTATGCAGCACAGACCGTCGGCTACTGGCTAGAAAATCGCCGAGTTAGGTCCGTCGGGATCATCAGTATAGGAAAGCCTGAAAAATCGAACTTCGTTGGCGTACAGATTAGGTTGCAGGTAGCGCCGATACCGATGGGTAGTAAGGATGAGGAAGGTCACGCATGAGTGAACAGCCGCAAATATCTACTGAGGATCTGTTGAAAGCGGAAACCGAGATTGTCCTAGAGGACCTGGAAGCAGAGTGCGCTCGCCACGCATCGAAGGTAGCGTTCTGGACTTATCAGAACTCGTTGGCTAAAGATGCCTGTAAGAAGGCGGAGGCTCAGGCCAACATTTCGATCCGGCAGAACCCGCCAAAGGAAATCGCTAAGGCGACAGAGGCGGTGTGGGATTCTCTGGTGACTCTGGATACGAACGTTAGTGCGACTAGGCATGAAGTCGCTCGAACAGGCGCGTTTGTGGTCGGCTTCGAGCACCGTAGGGACATGCTGAAGTCACTATGTCAGCTTCGGCTGATCGAAGCCCGGAACTCAGGAGATATCAGGCCGACGTAAGATTAGCCAATGTCCCGCTGAAACCCAGAGCATAGCTGCGTTTTTTTTTAGTTTCAACAGGCGTTGAAACGAAGTTGAAAAGTGAAACTTGAAAATTGAAAGGTGAAACGAATGGCTGCTGATGTTTTTGAATCGTACAAGAAGTGGGCTAACGAGTTGAATTCCCGTCGCGGAACTTACGGGAAGTTGGACCTTGGCACGACCAGACTTAGGATTTTGCCTTGGTTCTTGCCAAGCGGAGAGTTTTGGGTCGAGCAAGTCAATCACTTTAACATGCGAGCGGATAAGCGGCCAATCCCGTGCTTGCGGCCGAATCCATGTGCTTGCTGTGAGAAATCAACTCAACTCTACCAGCAGGGTCAGAAAGAGGAGGCAAACAAAATTGGTTCGCGGGTGAGTGCCCTGGTAAATGCCGTGGATTTGGGTCATCCTGAAAATGGCGTCCGAATCTACACTATAAACATGGGGGTCTTTACCACAATCCTGAAATACTGCGGTGAACGGGGAATCAACATTACCGACCCGGATAATGGGGCAGATATACCGCTTCAGGTTGAAAAAAGCGGCACATCGACCAAGACCTTCGTTGTTACGGCGTTCATCCAGACTTCGCCGCTACCGAAGAAAGAGTGGTTGAAAGAGATGTTTGACCTGACGAAGATCGGCCGAGGCTGCACTTACGAGCAGCAACTGGCGATGATTCGCGGTGAGAGCGTGGACCTGCGAGGCGGCAAGCCAAGCCCGACCGATCCGTCAGCTGAGTTTCAGACACCCCCCGTCGTCGCCCCACAGCAGGCTCCTGCTATCCCGCAGGAATCGACGCTGTTCCATTCCACTGGGGCTATCCCCCCGAACGCCAGCCCAACTCCAGGACAACCCGCAAAAGTCATGCGGAACTGGAAGATCAAGGGACCAGATGGAAAGCCTACCTGTTTCACCAACCATGCGGATGAGAAGCAAGACACCCCGGATCAGACCATCGTATGTGAAACATGCACGGTCGAACAGGAGTGCGTCCACGCCACGATGGCCCGACAGTTTCCTGCGGATAAGCGGGCATAAGAACGAGTTTGCGAGCCATGTGTGGGATGTAACCCATGTAAGTATTGCGAGCCAAAAGGTTATGTAACCCAACTCAAACCTTTTGTCCTCCGAAGGTAACGAGTTAGAACAATGCGTCCAACATCATTCATCAGCACCGGTTCCAGGTTACTGGACGTGGCCATAGGATGCCCAGGAATCCCTCAAGGGAGAATTACCCTCGTAATTGGGAATGAGGAGGGGTCTAAAACCACGCTTTGTACCCACATCATGTCCCAATGTCAGAAAATCGGCGGAGAAATCCACTACTACGACGCCGAGGGGACATATGACGAGGAGCGAGCCAAGCGTATCGGACTCGATGTGGATAAGGTCGAGTTCTACGATCCTTTGGGTGCTGAAGAAGGATTCTCTATCATCCGGGGTATAGCGGCTAAGGTCTCAAAGAAACCTCGGCTCCTAGTTTGGGATACGTACTCCGCTACGAGCCTACAGGTTGAGCGTGGAGATGCCAAAAAGGCAAAGAAAGGAGAAGAGCCGTCCGTAACGGACGCCGTAGCTGGTCATGCTCGGCTGGTATCGTGGGCGCTTCGTGGTATTGCCGGACAAGCTAGGCGGAACAATCTGACGCTGGTGGTAGTTGAGCAACTCAAGACCTCCATCCAGAGTTGGGGATGGGGTGAGGCGATAGATTACTTAGCCCGCCGCCCATGGACGTTTCACGCCATGTTGGGCATCATGTGCAAGCGGATCAAGCGGCTGGAGAAGAACAAGGTCCCCTACGGCTCCCGCTCCCGCTTCCAGGTTTTTCGTAACAAAATGAATCCTCCGTTTAAAACCTGCGAGTTGGATACTTGGTTCGACGACGGGTTCCATGAACCGATGGCCAATATTCTCGAAGGATATTTGGAAGCCGCCGTAGCGGGTGGTTTGGTAGAGCAGAAAGGGGCGTGGTTCCGCTACGGCGAGCAACATTTCAAGCGTTCGCAGTGGCCGGATTTCTTATCCAAGCAGCCGGAGTTGGCGAGTAAACTAGGAATCACCGATCTGGCGAACGATGTTGAGTCTGAGGAGGAATCTGCCGATGCCGAAGAACAAGTTGCTACAGAAGCGAGTTCAGCGATTTCGGAGGCGTCTCCAACATCTGACTGAGATTGGCCGACTATTCGTCCCTCGCCCAGAAGAAATGAGCGGCTACGATGACCCGGACTGCCCACACGAAGCCCGTCGCCAGATCGAGGCTGCACATACGTTTTGGACGAAATACGGAACGGCAAAGGACAAGAGAAAGAAAGCGTTGAACTTGGGGCGGGTCGCCGTGGAAATGTAAAGGACGTAAGATGGTGGGGCTGTCGCCAAAAGTCCCCTGTTTGGGTTGGCGTTTAATCCCCAGCCCCATCATCTTTTTTGCAAGGTAGTAACAGGCAACGTGAATCCACGACCCGCCCCTATTTCCTGCATATTAGAAAGAAGGTTGGTTATGGAGCAGAAACTCCTATCGGGCGATGTAATGACCACCCTGCGAACATTGCCGGATAATCATGTTCAGGCGATTATTACAAGTCCGCCCTATTTTGGCTTGAGAGTATACGGAACCAGCCCGCAGATTTGGGACGCCGACTCCAACTGTCAGCATGAGTGGGTGGAATATATTCGTCCGGGAATCAGTGGCGGCAAGAAAAGCGAAAAAGTTCAAGTCAAGGGGCAAGAGAACTTCCAGGTAGTACCGTCGCAACAGCAACAACAATGCCGTAAGTGTTCTGCGTGGTGCGGGGAGTTAGGCAGCGAGCCTGTTCCGACTCTATATATCAAGCATTTGGTCGATATTTTCAGGGAAGCCCGACGGGTATTGCGGGAGGACGGGATTTGTTGGATAGTAATTTCTGATTCCTTTGCTTCCGGCAAGGGTTCGTGTTTTAATCCAGGGGGCGGCGCTGATAGCATTGGTACGGATGAACGAAAAGCGGCGGGCGCATATCCACTTCATCGTGGCAATAAATCAACGCTTACTGCTTCTAATTTGAAGCCGAAAGACCTTCTGGGAATCCCTTTCATGCTTGCCATATCGCTAAGAGATGATGGCTGGTATTGGCGTGGGTGTATTCCGTGGCTGTGCAGGAACAAAATGCCTTCTAGTGTGACTGATCGCCCATCCGCCGATGTCGAGTACGTGTTGATGATGACGAAAGAGCCGACCTATTTTTATGATTACGTAGCAACTAGGATTCCGTCTGCCGGAGTACATAAAGGCTCAAAATTCAACAAAGGAAAGACGGCCGATCATCAGTTAAGTCGAACAAGCGATGAAGATAGAACTGAAATGCTAGGTCGAAACCGCCGTGCCAGCGATTCATTCTTTGAGTCCGTTCAAGAGATAGCTGATGGCGGTACGGGTTTGATAGCCGACGAAGAAGGCGACCCGCTGGCAATCGTGGCCAACACACAAGGGTCGGGCGTAAAACATTTCGCGGCGTTTCCGTCCCGTCTTATTGAACCCTTCATCCGAGCTAGCACGAGCGAATATGGATGTTGTTCCGGTTGTGGTGCGCCGTATAAGCGGGTTATAGAGAAGCGGCCGGTCATGCGCCCCCGGCCTAACTCGTTGACCAAGAGAGAAGGCGAAGAAGGAACCGGGAACTTTTGTCCGAACGATGTGGCGGGCGTAGAAGTTGTGACCACCGGCTGGTCGCCGACGTGTGAGTGTATCGGCGAAATGTCGCCGGACTTCTTGGGCGATGACCCGAAGAAAATGACTATCGGCACGGTCTCAATGCCTCAAGTTGTGCCGTGTATAATTTTGGACCAATTTGTGGGATCAGGAACTTCACTCATGGTTGCCAAGAAACTTGGGTTACGGGGGATTGGTATTGAGCTAAACCCAGAGTATATTGAGATCAGTCGGAAGAGGATCGAGGAACAAAAATGAAAGATAAAGAAGTAATCAAAATCATAGTAGGAGTAGTGGCCACGCTTTTGGCTATGGCCATAGTAGTAGTCGTTGTGATCGCGCAACCTAATAAAACAGAAACCGCACAAACTGTTAAAGTCTTCGTGCCCCATTCCCCAGTTCAATGGCGAGAGTATGATTATAGTTCAGTTGTAATCGAGGGTTGTGAGTATCTCGTTATTAGCGGCAAGGCAGGCGCTAAAGGAATAACTCATAAGGGCAATTGTCGCCGCTGCACTAGCCAACCGACGGAGGAACAAAAATGAAGCCGATGATCGTCGTAGTGGCTGACACTCATATTTTCGGCCATCAGCAGTTCGCAACTATCGGCCCCGACGGCATGAACTCACGGGTTAGGATCGTGCTGGACAAACTCATCGAAGCCGCCAAGTGGGGGCGAGACCGCGAAGTTCCGTACTTCGTCCATCTGGGCGATGTGTTCCACACTAGGGACTTCATCTCCTATCGGATATGGAACGCCGCATTCGAGACCTTCCGCACTGTCTGTTCAACTTTCCATAACTCATTCTTCGTTATCGGCAACCATGACATCCTGGGCAATCAGGCTGGATATACCATAGACGCTTTCCGAGCTATACCCAATGTCCAGATCGTGGATCGTGCGATCGACTATCCGCTTATCGGCGAAGGCGTTCGGTTTATACCATGGCTGTGGAAAGACCACGTAACGACCCCTGACTTGGAACACATGAATGAGGCTTTCCGCACATCGCCTACTAGCGTAATATTGGCTCACTGTCCGATCAAAGGCGCGACGTTGAACCCTTTGGCTAATCAACTATGGGATGATGGCGTCACGCTTGAAAGCCAAAGATTCAATGCCTTTATCGGGCATTGTCACATTCGCCAAGCGGTTGCGATGAATGCTTTTCATCTGGGATCATTGTGCCCAGTTACTGCGGCCGAGGATAGACAGGCTGGTGGTTTTGGTGTCGTTAATGACGATGGTTCCTTGCAGATCATCGACAACGATGCCCCACGATTCATTACCGTTCGTCGAGGACAGGAAGTTGCGGCGGGGGAGTTGAAAGGTAATTACGTGCGGGTTGAGCGGGGGTGCTCAGTAACGCTCGATCTGGCAGAGGAAATGGGAGCCATTGCGGCTATTGAACTGGAAAGCGAGCAGCAAACAGCGAAAGCGGTTGAATGGTCCCGATTCGATGATCTCAAAGGGCTAGCTGACGCTTATGCGGACGAAAATCATGGGGGTTTGGACGTAGAGAGGCTAAAGTCTCTCGGAAAGGGGTTGCTTTGTGGCTAGGTGGAATGCCAAATCGTTGTCCGAGAAGATTGACTCAGAGGGCTTCGATTATTTCTTCCGCTATTACGTGAGTGTATCACGTCTTCCTAATTGGTTGCAACGTGCTGCACAGGCTTACTGCAATGCAGCGAACAACTTAGAAAAGACGTTGCAAAAGCATGGCGTTGAGTTGGAAGGAAAGGATTAAGACGATGCTCTGCGATATCGACCATCGAGATGATTTAGGGCCGGGCTGGCTACAGTGTCGGAACCACCCGAATATCTGGCGAAAGGATGTTCGGGCCAAGCCTCCCCAGCGATGCCCGCTGTCGCTCGTCGATAGCCGTGTGTCGGGGGAGAAGTTTCCGTCTAGGGATGATCGAACGTACAGATACTAGCTTTCCTGCGTCAATGTAATGCTGCCTGTCGGGGCTGCATGTCCGTCCTTATCGAAGTTCACTTGAACGACCGTATTGTTCAGGTCCAAGATCGTTCCCTTGTACGACCGCACGACATAACGGTATAGGGCGCTCACGGCCGGGCTTTCAGTCCACCGGTAGGCGCGCTTTGGGGAACTGTAGGCTACCGTGGCAATGATTGAGGATAGGTCTTCGGCTCGATAAACCCTGAACCCGTCTGGCGCTGATCCGTATTCCGGGTCTATTGTCCATGTTAGGACGACGCTAGTGCCGGACTGGAAAGCCCGAAGATTTGAGATTCTAGTCGGCTTGGGTCCTGCGGTTGCTCCATCGAACAATATGCTCAATTCGGCATATGTGTCCGACAAAACACCGTACATCGACCTGGAATATAAGCGCAGATTGTACCTTTCGTTCGTAGGAAGCGCGATATTGAACGAGCCGGTTGTGGCGTCGGCGGAGAAGATGGCTAAGGGGATAGACTCATCCGGCTCAGGGAAAGCAGTGCCCTCTGGGCTTCCAAATAAAAGATACTCCCTGCGCCCGTATCGCGGGGGATAATACAAGGCTCTTGCTGGTGTCGGCCCGGAGGTCATCATGCCGGTCAAGCCTCATCGAATCTAAGAAACCCTTTTGCTGTGAGGCCACTTGTGTCTGCCGCGCCTGTGACCCTTAGCGCGATTCGGCCGTTAGTTACGCTTTTAGGCCCGTCAGCAACTGAGAACTGTTCGATCACACCTCCGACGCCCGGAACAGGCACTCGCCACAAAATATCGCTCGCCGTGGGTTCAACTGTGTAGGTGTCAACGGCCGTGGCTGCAACGGCAACTGAATCGCCATCCCATTTGTTCACCGTGCCCGCAGACCCAGTTCCAGCAGTTGTCTGTCTTAGAATCTCAACCAAAATACCAGCAGCGGTCGGCGATGTTCCACTAAATCCTATGGAAATTTCTCGTATCTCAACCTGCAAGCCCCCAACCGCTAGTAGTTGGACGCATGTTTTGGCTGTCGTTCCTACGGTCGCTACGAACGGGGATGTACCTTGAGCCATAGTTACCTCTTGCCCCTATTCTAGCGATAAACCGCTCAGGCTTCGATTCCAGCCATCGCAACCCAAAAACCGGCTTCCGGTATGTCCAAGACCCCTAGAACGCCCTGTGCGCAATCCTGATACGATTGTGCGCTATATCGCGCCATCTTGCTCGCTGTCCGCAGCCCCATCCATACCAGCCATGACGGTAGCCGCCAGTTCGACATTGATCTCTTTGTTGGCTTTCAAGGCGTTAGTTAGTTGACTTCGAGCGAACGCAAAGGTCTCACCCTTGAGTTCAATCATCTGTTCTTCGGTAGGCTTACCCGATTCCAGACGACGGCGCAGGGAGTTCGAGACCTTGAAATAGAGCGATAGGTCATCAACCGCCCATCCTTCGACGCTCTTTTGACCAACGAGTTTGAGCCAAATGTCGAATAGCGTCCAGGGCGCATTCTCAACCTCATACAGCGGCTCATTGTTCTTGTTGGCTAGTGGGGTCCCGTCGGCGTTTTTCGCTTGTACTCGCTCGCCCTTCTCATCGGTCTTGAATCGCTGATAGGTGTAGGGATCGCCGGTGGCACTGTTAATGATAAGGCAGTTAGTGAGTTTCACTTTGAAACCTCCTATTTATCTTGAGGCGTTCCTGCTGGAGCTTGCCGTTCCGCGTCCTTCGATACCCGCTGGAACTGGGCCGCCCGCTGTAATACTTCCCGCTCCTTCATGCAATCGTCCGGGGTCTTGGCTGTGTATATGAACATCAGGTGTTCGTCTTCCAGCCAGGAGTAGATTCGGGGGAGATCAATGAAGTACGCCATATGGGTCACGGCGTTGCCAAAGCCATAAACTGGAACCCTGGACGGAACGCCAATGAATTCCAGTGTATCTTGCCTAAACACTGCACCCCCAGAATTGTGAACAAGTACCCCATCGGCGAAGTAATTGTGGACGCCTTTAATGTTTAGATCGAAAACTTCTTGTTCTCCGATAGAGGTTATTTTGCGAATAGCCTCAAAAACCAAGTGGTCAGGAATAAACCGCCGGTCTCCTCGTATCAGCCGCCCGTTCTCGCGGCAATACCATGAATTTCTCGAATTTTTCCTACTAGGCGTGGCTGTAAACGCCCAGCTTGGGCTTGTCGGTGACACAAGTTTGCCTTTACCGAAATCTGCTGGTTTTCGCAGGCGCGAGCTAAGATTACAAGCTGATATTCCTTGGTGTATGCACATCATACGCAGTTTCTTAATAAGCCACTCATTATTGGCCTCAAATACATGCCGATTATCGCCAGTCACATGACCATCTGCTTTGAGGTACCCGCCAATGAAACTTTCTTGTTGATCTTTTGGTAGCGTCATTAGCCAATCAGGAATTTCCTTCGTTGTTGATGTCCCGGAAAATCCACATGTTTTCATTATGCCTAGTAAGAGTTTACTAGAGACAGTCACCACATTCGGACGCGCGTGTGGCTGCGGGATTAAACCGAAAAGTTCTCTAAGTATGGAGGAATAGTGCTGCCAATCACCATCAGCATATGTCGCTAACGAAAACTCGTGCTTTTTCCCAGCAACGTCTCGTATCCAGCCGTCGCCTAAGAAGAATCCGCACAGATCGAGAAATTTGTGGCGATCTGTGTCTTGACCGATGATCGGCGCTAAATTGAAGCCGCTTGCTCTCGATCTTGAGGGCAACTCTCTCATAACCCCCAATAAGTCCCCAGGTTCGAGTGATCCTGCATCTTTCCATACAGGGATAAGTATGTTACTTTTGTCCCACGATTTAACGCTCACGATTGTCAATAGCGGATGGTCAGATGACACGCGACAACAATGCGATCCGGTTTTGACTTCTAAGCAGGGCTTTACGCCCGATTGGATACCCGCAAGCACGACATTCGTACTTAAAGTCTTTGGTCCGCAGGACCAGACTATATCACCAGCACAAACGTCCTGGATTTTCCTTACTGAACCGTTCGACATGGAAATCAAACTGTCTTTCATAATGCAATTCCCGAAAATGATAGCCGACGAACTAAGCCAGAAACTTTTGTTCTCGATTTCGTCGTTCAAACTTGTGATCTCGCCCGACGTGGCTAGAGGAGCATGTAAAAGCGAGCAACCTACGGCATAAGTTTTGTCAAACAGGTAGGCTTGGTCGGCTAGCTCTTTCGGTCTGATTCTAGCCACGTAAGGTATCCGCCGATCACACCGGAGTTTCAATATCGCTAGGTCGTGGTCTTTGGAGTGGGCTATGATGTCGGCATCGAAAGATTCCCGGCCTACTTGTTTGCTCGTTCGTTCGTACCGAAACACCTCGGCTTTTACCGTCTGACGAGTTTCGGTATCGACGTAGGCGTTCAATAAACTAGACCACCTCTTCTCGACCTTGACCGCATCGTTAATAACGTGGTGGTTTGTCAGGGCATAGCTTGCGAATGTTCCCTTTTTGTCCCGATCCTCCGAGTACAAAATGGTTCCTGAGCCGCCGCCCGCCCCACATAATACTCGGATAACTGGATAAATTGTTGCCTCATGGAGCGCTACGACAGGGCGGCTTGCTGGTCTAGTAGTCTGACCAAGCACCACAGAGCACAAAAATAATGATGTTAGAGCGACTTTTGCTTTCATCACCGGCCTCCTTTTCTCGCCAGTTTACTGTCTTGTACGGCCAAAAACAAGCCGCAAGAGCGGCTAGCTTTGCTGTACGGCCCCCACAGCGGGACCTTCCATTGGGGCGATGCTTGATATTCGGTGTAGCGGCGGCAGAGTTCCTTGATCGGACATAAGTTGCCCGCGCATAGGAATTCTGGCAGCATGTTATCGCACTCGTGAAGCTAATCCGATAACCAAGCCGATGGCTCCAACCGTAAAAGCTAGAACAAATACTGCCTCCATCACGAAGGCAACTTGCTCTTCAGCGAGTTCAACAACCCCTGGGGATCGCCCAACAGTTGCTTGAGCCAGCACTCTTGCTCATACGGCGTGACTGCCGCCCCTTTGGCTTTCAACGCTGCGGCTGCAACCGGAACAAGAGTCTGAGCGATCTGCAACGCCTGCGATGCAACCGTCACCCACGACATGAGGGTCGCAATGTGACCTTCTGCTGTAACGGCCAGTGTCGCATGGTCCTCGGCAATCGTCTGCATCTCACCGAGCAACCACTCGGTGTCCCGGCGGACCGATTCCGGCACGCTCGCCTGTTGGAGAATGTCCTCGTAATCGGGGGCGACAACTCCACCCTCAACAGGCAAATCTCCGCATGACACTACCATAGTTCATCCTTTCCTTTTTGTCTTATTCCGCCGCACCCCGGCCGCTATACTTTACGCAACGTAAAGAGCAGCAGTTTGCAAGGCAGCAACAGGATCAAGGTTTGCCAGGAGCAGCCGGTGCCGATCCGCTTGCGGACAGTTCCGTTGAAACTCCGATGATTTCGGCGTAGACGGCCATTTTGTAGCCTGCCTCGATTCGGGGGTTCGAGATTCGATTCTGGGCGGTCCAGGTCTTGGACGACTCCCGAATGGCATCGATGACCGCCTTTTTCACTTCGGGATCATCGAGAATTTTCGGTTGAGGCATCAAACATCCGGCACTGACCAGTAGCAACCCGATTGCGAATAGCCGTCTCATAGGATTCTCCTTTCTCCAGCATTCTCTACCAAATGGGACTCAAGATCAAGCTTTATGGCCGTTGCTTTCGACCCAATCGCGCACGACCGGGGAAGTCCGGGCCTTGTCCGCCGTGTCCTGAATCGCCTGTTTGACCAACATAGCCAGTGACTTGGCACGGCCTTCGCTGATTCCGTTGATACCCCTGAGCACTTCGGCTAGTTTTTGCGTTCCGGCCTCAACACCTTGGACGACGGATTTGGCGGCTTCGGTCTCATTCTTGCGGGCGCGGCTGGTGTTTCTATATTTGAAGCCCATATACCCCAGTACAACTGCTAGCCCGACACTTGCGTAAGTCCCGCCATGATCCAACAAAATGTTCACCACACCGGTCTGCCGGGGCGCATCGCCGCCCGCTTTCTGCCCCGCTAGTTCGATTGTGGACTTAAACTCGGCGGACATGGTGGTCAAAACTTTGATGTGTCCTTCGACTTTCGCCAGATTCTGTTCCTGTTTCTGCTGGACATCCCCCTGGGATTTGATAGTGACCTCGGACTTGAGGGCCTGAACCTCAAACTGATTGCGTAAGTTATCAAACTTGATAACTTGCTGCTCTAATCTTTGGGCGACATCACCCAGAGTCTTGACGTGGGCTTCCTGTGGAGGGCTTGCTAGCGGCAGATTGCAGCCGACGAGAAACGGCAATAGGCAGAGCATGGCTTTGCGCATCCTCCTATTGTAGCCAATGGGGCTTGTTCTCGCCTAACCAAGATGATAAGACGTTAGGCTGTAAAGGATAGTAGTTTGCAAGGTAGCAACAGGGAGGAAGTCCGAGTCTTCCAAAGTAGCAACAGGAAACTAAGCGTCCGGTTTCTTCAACCTAATGAAGTCCGAGTCTTCCATGGTGGCTTTTTCAAGTGGACACGGCCGGACCCGCCATTCGGCCATGTTGGTGAAGAGTTTGTCCATCTTGTCATGCGATGCGATTGATTGGCGAGTTGATTCTTTTACGCTGGTTTTTAGCTCGTTCATCACTTCGAGGTTGGAAAACAAGATGCTTTCTAACCTGCTGGCCCCTTTGAACATCCCGATCCAAACCAGGATGTTCCCGCCGAGAAGACAGGCGACGGCGACCAAAATCACGATACCGATAGTTGCGATGAAAATTTGCATTCCTGTCGTGGCAGGACCTTGGCTGGCCAATCGTTCCATGCTGGCGCATCCAAACGCGAATACGCAGGATATGATCGTCACGATGGACGACCAGACCAACTTTTTCCCCCAAGACAAACAGCGTTGATCACTCATACTCAGGCCTTATGTTCGCGCTTGGCGCTGCGCTGGCCTTCAATCGCCACAGGGCGGTCCTGTAGCCAGTCCGGCAAGCCGTGGTCGCCATGACCTTGGCGTACTTGAAGCATTTTGCCGGTGGGCCACCCCCGGTCCACTCGTGAAACTTCGTGCAAATTACGCAAACAGTTCTCAGTGGCTCTGAGGGTCTCGTTAAGAACCGTATCGCCATTAGTAGGATGCGAGAGGAAATCCCAGAATTCCCTACCGTCAACCTCTAAGCGTTCTTCTGGATAAACCAAAAAAGTTTCGGCATCCTGCCTCACCAAAGTACGCGCGACAAAAGAAACGAACCTTCGATCCAGAGCAATATAGATTCGGTAGATCATATACCCGTCTATTCCATACCAGCCAGCCCCTCCTCTGGTTACTGGCAGTAGGCATTTAGAACTTAGAACGGGGTTTTCTCCAATCGGCTCCTGATAGCTGCCCTCCGCCCAGGCGACGGCCTTGCGAAACGCCGCCTGCCTCGCTGGGGGTCGCGGTCCCAAGTCGATATTTGGCTGATTGTTCGCTAGTTTTGTAAAAACCAATCTACTATAGGCATCTATCAGCCGTTCATTCGGGAGTGCGGCGGCCTGAAGCATCTCATAGGGATACGCTCGACTGTGGTGATGGAAATAGAATCGCTCCGTGGGAGAAATCTGGGTGTACGCCGGATAACTAAAGAAGAATTTCTCTTCCAACAAGTCCACCACGATGTACCTGATAACATGCCCTTCAAGGGAATGCCCCGGCTCTTCGCCGGGGGGAAAACTTACGATAAATGGCTGCCCGTGGCTCATTTTTTCTCCTAAGTCCAGGTAAGGGTTTTAACGGTTCCACCTGGAATGGTAAATCTCAAAAAATAGGTCCCTTTACCGTCTGTAACCAAACGCAAGCCTCCAGCGTTGCTATATCCAGGATTGCTCAAACTCGGTTCTAAATACAACTCATCAAAGCCCTTAGTGGTCGATCCCAAGTCAATAGCGCCGGTGGTTGCTGGTAACAGGCTGGTGTTAATTGCCACGCTGGCTAGATTGGACAGGGCCGTATTGGCTCCACTCCCAGCGCCTAACGCCACGTTCGCGCCATTGATCCGGGCGGTCAGTTCATTGGCCGTTGAGTCATACCAAACATCGCCGTTGTCCGGCGTGGCCGGATCGCCTGCGATGCTGCCCACGTTCAAGCCTGCGTTGTCCGCGCCGGGATTGAAGGTCTGGGTCACGTTGTCGATGAACGTCATGGCCCCGGTATTGGCGAGGCGCAGGACTTCCACTGGCGAAGCGCTACCGTCCGGCGTGAGTGAGATCACCATTCGACCCGGCATGTCGTTCGTGCCAGGTGTGCCGTCGCAATAAAACTCGATCTTGCCCGCAACTAGGTACGCTGCACCGTCATAACCTTCGGCGGATAGCCCTGCGAGCCTGTCGCCGCTGGAAACAATCGTCGGGCTAGCGCCGGTTCCCCGGCTGAACTTACCTGCCAAGATGCCGCCGCCGGTCGCAGTTGCGCCGTGAGACCCAGCGATGACCGTAGCGCCGAGACTGGCGGAATCCCGCTCCAGGTCTATCGTGTCGGTGAAGGTCGGGCTAGTCTGCAAAACGGCGACGGTTCCTGTGCCCGTTACCGTGGACCACGATGGATTGCTGGCAGTTCCTGCGTGGTAAAGCAAACCCGCAGCGCCTGGACGGGCTAATCTAGCCCAAGCGGGGGTGCTATTACCAAAGAGAACATCACCTTGGACGACTGTACCGGCTAGTGTGTCCGAGTGGGTCGCACTGAGCAGGTTATGGGCGGTTACGCTTGAACTTGACCACGACAGCACGCCAGCGCCGTCGGTAATAAGGAACTGATTGGCTGTTCCGACACTAGACGGTAGGGTAAACGTGAGATCGCTGCCTAAAGCCGCCGGGGATTGCAGGGCTACGTAGTTTGTTCCCCCACCGGACGCCTCGCGCAGTCGAAGTTGGCCTTGATCCAAAATTGTCAGGCTTGTCGCAACCGTAGGTGTGGTCAGCGCTGGTGATGTAGCTAAAGCAACGACAGTGCCCGTACCGGTTACTGTAGACCAAGCGGGGCTGGAAACCGTGCCAGCATGGTAGAGCAACCCAGCCGCCCCAGGACGAGCCAACCTCGCCCATGCAGGGGTCGCATTCCCAAAAAGAACGTCGCCTTGGACGACGGTATCGGCTAGGGTGTCCGAATGGGTTGCACTGAGTAAAGCGTGGGCTGATGCTGTTGAAGTTGCCCAAGACAACACGCCCGCCCCGCTGGTTTTCAGAAATTGATCGGCCGAGCCATCGGCATTAGGTAACGTCCAGATGACGTTTCCGGCAAGAGCATCTGCGGCTTTGAAGCCTACGTAGTTCGTTCCACCAGCAGCAAGTACAAAGAAGCGCGCCTCGCCTGTGATGCCCGCTCCCGCTCCATATCGTCCGACATGCAAGGCTCCATGACCCGTGGT
>ERZ1292632.106-Hain-H43-01um-R2-106-length-81334-cov-13_pt1 | contig 81334 bp, 73 predicted proteins | sample MGYA00564407_ERZ1292632 | MGnify/ENA primary metagenome ERZ1292632 (study PRJEB36523, sample SAMEA6512637) | groundwater metagenome | collected 2019-01-08 | study: AquaDiva: Metagenomics assemblies of 32 groundwater samples | reverse complement strand
CGGCTCGGGCGATAGGGAAGATAGACGCCGACCTGGTCGAGCAGCGGCGCGGGCGTGTCGAGCGACATGTAGTCGACCGGCAGCACATTGTTGCGCACGGGAGCGTGATAGGGCCGTGGCTGCGCGCGATTGCTCTTCATGGCGCGGAACAGCGAGGGACTGCTCGATCGCTTCGGGGCGGGCGCGGCCGCGGTGCCGAGCATCCCGCGTTCATGGATCGAGAGCGCGCCGATGAGTTCGCGGATCGAGGTGCGCTGGATTGTCGCGGGGATGGTTGTCCCGGGAACCTTGTCGATGACGAAGAGCCGGACCGCGATGCTGGTGCCGTGCTTCAGATAGCATTTCTCGAGCCGCACCAAGGTCCGCACGGTCACATCGCGCAGCGTGGTCTCGAAGAGGTCACGCATGCGCGCATTGGGTCCGAACCAGTCAGGCATGATGGCGACCAGCCGCCCACCAGTGCGCAGCCGGCGAAGCGCTGCCTGAAGGTGACGCACGGCGGCATGGGCGTCGGCGCCGAGCCCCACCGAGCGCGAGAAAGGCGGGTTCATGAGGATCAGGCTGGGACGCGGTGCCGCGGCCAGGCTCGAATTGATCGTCGCACCGTCGTGGCCGGTGACTACCGCGTCGGGGAAAACGTCGGCGAGGCGCGCGCGGCGAGCCGGTGCGTATTCGTTGAGCTGCAGGGCGGCGAAGCCTCGGCAATGTGCCACGAGGAGTCCGTTGCCCGCGCTCGGCTCGAGGATGACGTCATCGTTCTGGATATTGGCGAGCAGAACCGCGACGGCAGCGAGATCGACGGGCGTCGAGAATTGCTGCCATTCGATCTGGTCCTCGCTGCGCACGGTCTGCGTCGGCAGCCGGTCGAGCAGATCGCAGGCGGACGCAACGTCATCGAGCGAGCGCAGGGGATAGGGCCCGAACTGGAGGTGATGGGCAAGCGCGTGCTCCAGAATCTCGAAGCTGTCGCGCTGCGTCCAGAGCCCGTCGGCGTCCGTCCCGCCATAGCCCTCGACCATGGCCGCATTGAGGTCCGCCCTCGTGATCGGGTCGCTGGAGCGGAGACGGTCGACGAGAAGCGTGGCCGCGCGGCGTTCGGCCGCGGTGGCGGTATCGAAGAGATCGGACATTGAGGGGTCTCCGGACTGGCTGCCCCATCGGCAGCATCAATCCTTCGACCCCCCTTCCCTTTTCACGATTGCCCGACTGCGGCGAGGCTTGGTTGGCGCTGGCGGGACAGGGCTCGGGCCCCGCTGTTTGCCGAACGCTATCGCGCGTCCCGGCCGAACTGGCTGATGAGGCTCAGCCAGTGTTGCCGTTCGCCGTCGCTCGCCTCGGCGTCCCCGATGATGGAATGGCGAACGGGCGCGATCCCAGTGAAGCCGAGTAGATTTCGCGCCCAGCTCTTGAGGCTGTGGGCACGGTAGTAGAATCGATAGAAAGGGGCCGGCATTCCCATGGTCACCGCGACACGTGCCGGTCGGCCGCAGAGCAGCTTCGCATTCCGATCCGACACGGTTTCGTCGATCGCGAAGCCCGGCCGCATAACCTGTTCGAGAAAGGCCTTGAGGAGCGCCGGTAGGTCGCCGAGCCAAAGCGGAAAGAGGATGACCAGATGGTCGGCCCATCTGATGTCGATCTGCGCGTCGTGGATGGCTTTTGCGGGATCGGTCTCGCGCCATTCGTTTGCCGAGCGCAGGATGGGGAAATCCAGAGTCGCGACGTCGATCCGCCTCACTTCATGGATGGCGTCTTCTGCCCCGGCCGCATAGGCGTACGCGAGCGCATGGATGAACCGCGCGCGGTCCGGATCGGGGTGGCCATCGATGATCGTGATGCGTGCCATTCGAGCCTCCAGGCAAGGCGTTCCTCCGAAGCGCAGCCTCCCGCAATCCGGATGTTTCCGAATGCGTGCGCGGCAGTCGGTTATCGCCGGCTCAGTTCGAGGACCTTGGCCCAATCCTTGACGCGCTCTGGCGGCATGCTTCTGATTTTGAGGCCAGGGCGGGCATAGCGAAGGGTCGCGCGCTCCGCGGCGATCGCCCCTTCGGCGTCGTTGTCGGCGGCCAGGATCAGCGAGGTCAGCGTCTCGGGCAGTAGGATCTGGTCGAGACGACGTGCGCCCAGGCTCGCCCAGCAGGGGATGTCGTGAAGGAGCGTGAACGCCCGGGCCGTTTCGAACCCCTCGGCGAGTGCCAGGACATCGCCTCGCCCTCCCCCTTGCCAGGCACCGCGCGCCGGTCGGCCGAGCATGAGCTTCATGCGATAGCGCGCCGTCACTGGATCGAGGAATATGCGCTGCACCGCTGTCAGGCGCCGGCCCTCGCGAACCGCGACCAGCAAGGCGGGATGGTAGGTCGTCCACGGCTTTGGCCGGTAAGGGCAGCGCGGGTGAAACCGCAGATCCTGGCTGATCGGCATGAGGTGCCTGATCCCGAGATAGCGCTCGGCAAGCGTGCCGGCGACGGAAAGCGCCTCGTCCCATAGCCGGCTCGCATTGCCCGCCTGAGCCGCCGGGTTGTCGGTGTAGGCAAACCGCCCCCGGCTGGGCACGCGGCGCAGTTCCCGAAGGATGTCGTCACGGTCGCATCCGGCAAAGCAGGTGACGAGGATGCCTCGATTGCCTTGCCGGATGGAGAGGCTTGGGGTGCTGTCGGCGTGGGCCGGACACGGACACATCGCCGTGCGACCGTGCCAGGTTCCGCCCAGCGAGCCGACAAGATCGACGAGTTCCTGAGTGGGTTTGAGCGCGACCAGGGCCATTGGCTGCTCCTTTCGCGGTCCTTGCTCCCCCTTGCCTCTCTCCTTGGTCGCTCTATCCTGGCCGCCAGCCTGTCGGTGATGCGGAACCGTCGAGCTGCTACTCTCAAAGAATCAAATCTTAAAAACGCCCAAGCGGAGCGCGGGAGCTTCATAGATTCATGGATTCTAAGATTCGGGCACCATTTGTGACGGCAAACCAATAGCTTGAGTGCTCTCCTTGTGAGGATGCGGGGGCTTCTGCGTGAGTTCTCGGGGGCGTCTATGCGAGGCGATGGGGGCAAGAGCCTGAGCGATCGGGGGATAATGTGAGTTTTCGGGGGAATCAGGCGAAGCGGGCGAAGCGGGCTTAAGAGCAGTTTCGAAAGCCCTGAATCGCTGGGCGTTTTGCTGTCCATACGATGGCTGGCCGGCGATCCCGATGTTTATGTGAGCATGTGGGGGACCGAATTGGCGGGAGGCCGATCTTTGTGTGAGCGCACGGGGGCGGAGCCTTCTGTGAAGAGTATTCGAAATAAGGAATTCCCCCGCCTTTGTGTGAGCGATGGGGGGTGGCCAAGAAAACTCAATTAAAACAGCGGGATGTAGGGATCTATATGTGAGTCGCCGGGGGCATCGGCTCGTCGGGTCGGAATCCCCTCCCCGGCCCTTTCCAGGCGGACAAAAGTTCTATGTGAGTTTTCGGGGGAGCGGACGCGACTCGGCCTGTTTGTGCGAGTCGGCAGTTGGGGGCCCTTTGTCTTTATGTGAGTGCGTGGGGGCTGTCGGCCGAATGGTGCCAGCGAGGTTTATGTGAGCGCTCAGGGGCACGTCTATGTGAGTGAACGGGGGGGGCTGTTCTCTTTATGACAAGCTGATGTTATGCAACTCACATGAAGCTCGATTCGGACACGGTTGAAATCGAGGTTCCGCCTGACCTTGAGGGTCTGAGCCGGACGTTGCGGGTGGCTGACGTGATTCGCCGCCGCGACCTCGACTTTGTAAGTAAACCCGGGGAATTAGTCGAATCCGAGTTCGAGACCGGGTCGTTGAGCGCCGCGGGAAGAAAGGCTTTTGCGCTGATGTTGCGCAAGGCTGGACCGGAAGCCGGGGAAGACAGCAAGACCTTCACGATCACCAAGAAGGAACTGCGCGGCACGCATAAGGGCAATGAGCGCATCCAGCCGGTGATGGATGAACTGCTGCGCGTCATTGTTCGTATCCGGACGACCTCGAAGAAGGGCAAGCCTGCGATCATGTCGCAGTCTTTGCTGTCGAGCTGCGTGGAGGAAATCTCCGAGGACGGCATGAGCGTCGTCGAGTATCAATTCTCCGAGAGTTTCAAGCGCGTAATCCAGCGTTCGGATTATTATGCGCGGGTGAATCTCGGCGTGATGCTTGCGCTTCAGTCGCGCTATTCGCTCACGCTGTATGATCTTGGCTGCCTGATCATCAATCGCCAGAACCGTGTCGTCAAAATGAACGTCGATGAACTGCGGCGGCGGCTCGGTGTGCCTGACGGCAGCTTCAAGAACTTCGCCGAATTTCGGCGCGACGTCCTCGCAAAATCGAAGGCGGAGATCGACCAGCTCGCCGATTTCATCGTGGAGTGGGAAGAAATCAGGGGATCAGGGCGTGGGCGGCCGGTTGAAGCGGTCAAGCTGACCTTCAGTCCCAAGGATCCTGTCGATCAGGAAGAGACCGCCAAGGAGCTCGATCGGCCGAAGGTCGGACGGCGGGCCAGGCGCGATGGCAGCGTCGAGCAGATCGCGGCGATCCCGGCGGCGGCTCCGGTAGCGGCGCTGGCTTCGAGCAAGCCCTTCCCCACAGGATCCATGCATTTCTGCGGGGATCAGCGTTTGCTCACGATTGTCGCCGATTTTGGAGGTGGTTGGGACAAGGACCTGATCGCCGGCGCGTTTCGGGAGAAGATGGGAGACAAGCTGAAGACGCTGACTGGCGTGCCTCTCTACAGATCGTGGGAAGGGTTCTGCAAAGCTTTCGTTGGAGCCCGGGGTCGGCCCTAGGGGAAGACCCCCTCCCCCGATTCCTCACATAAAGCGTAATAGCGCCTATTTGGGCGTGCCGCCCTCCCCTTCTACCAGATCGATCAGCGCCATGATTCCGTCCGGGAGGCTGAGATTGCGATCGTCGCACCAGCGCACGAGGCGGTCGCGCTCCGGGGGCGACAAGCGCATGCTGATATGCAGAGAACGAGCTGGCCCGCGCTGCGGTTTGCGCTTGGGCGTGACGCCTAGTTCTGCAGGAATTTGGTGGAAATAGTTCGCCGGCACAGCCGTGCCAGCGGGTTCACGTTGCACAGGAGGTGCGCCGCCGGGCTTGGGCGCTGCGGTTGCGGCTACGAGGCCCCGAAGGCGGTCGGCTGGCGCTTCGGGCTGTTCCAGTCGCTGGCGTGTAGAGCTGATGATATCGCCCATGCTGCTTGCGGCGGCCTTGTCTTCAGGCATCCACGGCCTCCTTGTTCTGAATTTCGCTGAGAATATCGGCAAGGACGCTTTGGGCGATGCGCCTGGCCTTTTCCGTCTTGGCGAGGTTGGCGGCTTCGACTTCAGCGAGAGTCATCCGGTAATTGGACATGGCGCGGAAGGCATCGAGCGTGAACATCTGGTCTGTGAAAGTTGGCAGGGCCTTCCTGATCTGCCCGTCGATCTCCCATTCGGCCTTCGAGCGGGCCACCTGCCCCGTCTGCGTGATGAGCACGCGGTACGGCACGCCACGGCACATCTTCTCGAGCATGTCGCTGGTTTCGACGGTCCGCTCGAGATCGAGCCGCGAGGAACGCGTGGGGATGACGACGAAATCCGAGTCCATGGCGGCGTAGGCCGTCTTGAAGTTCGAGGTTCCCTCAGAATCGACGACGACGAGCTGGGCCACTTCTCGGGCCCGAGCGATTGCGCCGCCAATATCGGAATCTCGAAGCTGCGAGGCGTCTTCGACGGCGATGCGCGAATCCCCTCCCCTGCCCGCTGCGATCCGATCCCGGTGCCAGTTGAGCAAGCTGTTCTGGCGGTCTGCGTCGAGCATGAAGACTGAACCGCCAAGCGCTTCGAATTCTGATGCCAGGGCGAGTGCGAGTGTCGTCTTGCCCGCCCCTCCCTTGCTCTGCGCGATAGTGATGACTGGCACGAAGGAACTCCCTGTGGGTCGAAGGCGCGGCACCCATGTAGCGTAAGATGGGCAGCGCGACACAATTGATATGCGCGGTGCATAGCGCCTGTGGATGCGCGGTGCAAGGCGTGGGCGCGGCTATAGTCGCAGGCGTAGGGCAAAGCGCGTATGCGAGCACATTGGCCAGCGCGTGCGCCATCGACAGCGCACGCGCTGGGAAAAGCGAGGTAGAAGGTGACAGCGCTGGGTACAGCGTCGCAGCATTACACGGCGTGAGCGCGTCACCTAGCGCGATGGCGTTACAACCCGCCAGCGCGACACCCAGCGCACGACAAAGCGCGGCACACAATGCGGCACATGCCAAAAGCCCGCAGAAATCAAGGAATCCGACGATGCCGACGCTGTGAGCTAAGGGACCCGGAGCGTTGCCATAGCGGAGTCAATGGCGCGCAAGCAGGCGATCGATCTCGGCCATTTCTTCGTCAAAGGTGTCGAAGATTGCCGACAAGCTCGGATCCGCGGGTAGGGGAGGGGGGCCAACCTTGGTCGGCCGCGCTTCGGGGATGCGTATCCGAACGTAACCGCAAGATTGGCCGCCAGGAATCTCCCCAAGGTGCGCGGTCGGGTAACCTCGACCACCAGACTCGCGGCAACACCACGGACCAGAAGCTTGCTGACTCCGGCCACGCTCAACTTCAACGCCTCCGGGACGAACTGCGGCGAAAGAATTGGACGATGAATAGAGAGAGGCAGGGGAGGGAAGGGTCCCTGCGCGAGAGAGGATAGCGTGCTGGGCGTCGCGATAGAGACGCTTGAGCTCATCGAGCCGTTCGGACCCTGAGACAGCCGCACCATGAAGCGATCGTACGCCCGCCAACCAGTCCGCGTCGGAAGGACGTGGCTTCAACCGCAACGTCTTCGCACCCCCGCACAGGCAGGGGAGGGGGCCTGCTCCACGCGATAACGGAGAACATCGGTTTCCCGCCGATCTGATATGTCCATTACCCAGCGCGCGGAAGCGCGGGGCGAACCGATCGGTCGCCCCCCGGGGCCTGAAGCCAATTATGGCTTCTATCGCTCGACGAACCGCGCATTGGTGCAAAACTGGGCAAATGAACGTGGGTGGACGGGCTCGGCTGGCAAAATCGTCCTCAGAAGCCCGCACAGCGCGATTAGGGGGTGCTCCCGTAGTCGGGGCTGCTTCACGCTCGTGTTGGCGCTGTAAGGGGCGTTTGCAGGGACAAACTTTTTGCCGGTTTTCAGGCCTAGTCGTCCGATCGATCGTCATAGCGCGCCAGCAGAGCATCAATCCGGGCGAGGGCGGCATCATAGTCCTCAATCGCCTCGCTGGAAAACCGGACCGGGTCATCGGCCAGCGGTGTAGGCGCAACGGCTGGTCTGCCGCGCATGACCGAATAGAGCTTGACCCCCGACAGGGTTTCAACGGCCAGATCGCCTCCGTCTGCCAGCGCGGCCAGCATGGTCCGGACCCCGAGCCGGGTCGCGCCGAGCACGGCCTCGATCTGGGACGAGCGCAGCGGGCCAAAGCCGGAGAGGAGGCCATAGAGCTGCTGCGCGCGCGAGTTCGTCCGTTTCGCGCGGTAGCGCTCGGCGAGGTGTTGGCGCGTGTCGCGGGCCTCAGCAACCAGGCGGTTGAGATGATTCAGGACATCGCGCAGCGCTTCGGCGTGAACGATGGCGGCGTGCGCCGGGTTGTCGTCAACTTCGGCCGCGCGCACCGTATCGAGCCGGATCAGGCCGTTGAGCGGCAGCGCCGCGCTATGGGCGCCGGTGGCTTGCAGATACGCGCCAAAGGCGCATTCGATCGCCCAGCGCGGGGAGGGCGGGCGAGGGCGCTCGATCACGACTTGCCGCGTGGCGAGCGTGATCGTCTCGGTCGCGCGTTCGGCCGGGGCGAAGCGCGGGCTTTGGCCGATGGCCCGGTGGAGGGCGGCCAGGGCGGAGAAGGGGAGGGGGGCCGGCTCGAGCGCCGTGATCAGCGCTGCGGCCTCGTCGATCGCGGCCCGTGCGGTTTCGACGGCGGCAGCGCTGTCAGGGTCGCGCAGCGCCAGGCAGGCTTTTTCCAGCCCCAGTGCCGCGTCGATGAGCGGCACCCAGCGGCTGCGGGTCATCTCGGCGAGCAGGGTGGTCGCGAGCGCGCGGGGGGCGAGTGCGAACTGGAGTGGTTCGTCGGAAAGGGGTATAAGGCCGGCGTACCAGGCATGGAAGCGCGCGTCGGTGAAGAGATGCCCTTCCTGCCGGAGCGCCGAGATCAGCGTCTCGCGGATCAGGCGCGCAGCGAGGATGGGGTGGATGTCGGACGGGCACCAGGTGAGGGCGGCATCGAGCCCACCGAGCGCGAAGGCCGCTTGCGCCTGGGCTGTCCCCAGCGCCTCGAGATCCGCCATCGAGGGCGGTTCGGTGGTCTCGAAGCCAGGAAACCCATGCGACACGGCCAGAAAATCCAGTAAAAACAATCGTATATAATCTATGTATAGCAAAGGAAAGATTGCTATACAACCGCTCTGATGGTTTTTAGCATCAACATGCGATAATTGCAGTTATCACATAAGCGGATTTGACGCCTTTCTATAAGGTGGGTATGTGCATCCCGGCGGAGGGCAGGGCATTTGGACACTGAAAAGACGATATTCTGGTCATGGCAGAGCGATTTTGATGGGCGCGTGACGCGTGAGGCTATCTATGGGGTCGAACCGCACAGCTTCGACCAGATTGTCGCGCTGTCCAGATGAGCCTCCCAGCGCCCATCAGCAGCCGGCGAGGCCGACAGGCCGTCGACCTCGCCTGGGAGGTGACCAAGCTGAACTGTCGATCGCCAATCACGATCAACGCCGAGCTGATCGCCGCCTATCAGGCGGCATCCTCGCCGCATTCCCTGCGCGCGCTTGCCAGCGACATCGAGGCGTTCGACCATTGGTGCCGCCGAAACGGGCGCGTGACCTCGCCGGCGACTCCCGAGACGGTCGCCGACTATCTCGATGCCCGGGCAGGGCAGGGGGCGAAACCCGCCTCGCTCGGTCGCTACAAGGCGTCGATCGCCAAGATCCACCAGCTGCTCGACATCAAGGATCCCACCCAGGCCGAGCTGGTCAAGCTGCGGCTCCGCGCGATCCGCCGGGAGAAGGGCAGCACGCAAGCCCAGGCGCGGCCGCTGCGGTTCAAGGGGCCGGTGCGCAATGTCGAGCGGGACGCACCCCGGGGGCTTAATGTGCGGGGGCTGCTTGAGGCCTGCGCGGATGATTTGCCGGGGCTCAGGGATCGGGCTTTGCTGTCGGTCGCCTACGACACGGGCTTGCGCGCCTCCGAGCTGGTCGCGGTCGAGGTCGAGCACATTGTGGACGCCATCGATCCCGAGGCGCGGCTGCTGACGATTTCGCGCAGCAAGGGCGATCAGGAGGGAAAGGGCGCGACCGCGTTCCTCAGCCCGCGCTCGGTGCGGGCGATCGCCGCCTGGACTGCGGCTGCCGACATCGAGGAGGGACCGCTGTTTCGCCGGGTGCAGGTGCGCCGCTACAAGGCGCGGGCCGCGGTCAAGGGGCGGCGGATCGAGACGATTTCTGGCCGCGAAAGCTGGGATCTGCGCAAGACATTGCCGAAGTCGGTGGTGCCGGCGCGCACCGAATATGATGTGGGAGAGGGGGCGTTGCACCCGGGTTCGATCGGGCCGATCTGGCGGGCAATGATCCGGCGCGCCTTCGACAAGGGCGCGCTGAGCGACCTCACCGCCGATGATCTGGCGCAGTTGCTCAAGGGCGTGAGCGCGCATTCGACGCGGGTGGGCTTGAACCAGGATCTGTTTGCGAGCGGCGAGGATCTGGCGGGGATCATGGATGCGCTACGCTGGAAGAGTCCCCGGATGCCGCTCGCCTATAATCGCAATCTGGCGGCAGAGCAGGGTGCCGCCGGCCGCTTGATCGCGAAAATCGGGTGATTAGATCTTGAGCTGCGCACAATTAGGTATTTGTGACGGTGTTTGAAAATTCCGAGTGCGCCAGATCACGCGGATTAGCGTTCCAGCGAATGTCCTACGGAATCGGAAAAGAAAACCCGCCCGTCTTTTGACGGGCGGGCAAGGAAAGGTGTCTACGTCTTACCGAGACTCCTTCGGGTCGCTGGCTGATGCTATGCCTTCGTGTTTCGGATTCAAGGCTAAACTAGCGGGGCTGAGCAGTTTCTCAGGCTGTGTACATCGCCGCGACCGACGACCTGGAAATATGCGCTAGCCTTGCGTTTATGCGCAATCATGATCGATGTATTATATATACATGATTGGAGCGCGAGTCGTGGACGGTGTCTCGAAAATCAGAGAAGAAGAGCTGACTCCTTTGGTGGAGGAATTTTACGCGCGGGTCCGCGCCGATCCCGCGCTTGGGCCGATTTTCAACGATGCGATCGATGACTGGCCGGAGCATCTTGGGAAGCTGACTGCGTTCTGGTCCTCCGTCATGCTCACCAGTGGCCGATACAAGGGGCAACCGGTGCCGGCCCATTTGAAGCATAAGGCCAGGATAACGCCCGCGCTGTTCGAGCGCTGGCTCGCACTCTGGGTTCAAACGACCAATGACAGGATGACGCCCGAAGCGGCAGCGGCGCTACAAGCGAAGGCGCGGCGCATCGCCGAGAGCCTGCAACTGGCGATGTTCTTCCAACTGGAGGAACGGAGTGCTGCATCGGTCGCCAACGCGGAACGTAAGGATGCCATCGAGCGACCAGGGCAAACCCATGGCTGAAATCTTGCCTTACCGTTCCACGCCGGTGTTCAACCAGGACACTCTGCCGGCTGCCTTGCGCGCGCGACATGACACGAAGGCTGGTGTTTGGGGCGTGATCCGGGTTTTGGAGGGCGAACTCCGGCTAACCTACCTCGAGCCACCTTCGGAGATCGTCCTGACGCCTGACCAGCCTGGCTTGATTCTCCCTCAGCAACCGCATTTCGTAACGCCGACAGGGCCGATGAAGAAGCAGGAGGATTTTTACGATCACATTCCCAAGCTCTGACATTCCGGGATTTTCAACGCATTCAAAAAGGAGAAGTTGATGACGCAGCCCCTCAGCGATCAGACCATTGCGCTCGTCAAGGCGACCGTCCCCGCGCTCGAAGCGCATGGCCTCGACATCGTGAACGAGATGTATTCCCGGATGTTCCAGAACCCGAACATTCGCGACCTTTTCAACCAATCGCACCATGGTGATGCCGGTTCGCAGCCGCGGGCGCTGACCGGCGCCATTCTCGCCTATGCGAGCAACATCGAAAATCTCGGTGCGCTTGCCCCGGCGGTCGAGCGGATCGCGCAGAAGCATGTCGGCCTGCAAATTCTGCCCGAACATTATCCGCACGTTGCCGAGGCGCTCCTGGGGGCGATCAAGGCGGTGCTGGGGGATGCGGCCACCGATGAGATTCTCGCTGCCTGGGGCGAAGCCTACTGGTTCCTGGCCAACATCCTGATCGCCCGCGAGCAGCGAGTCTACTCAGAACAGAAGGATGCGACCGGCGGATGGAATGGCTGGCGCGATTTTCGCGTCGAGGACGTCGTGCGTGAGAGCAGCGTCATCAATTCCTTCGTTCTGCGCCCCGTTGATGGCGGGGCCGTCATGCGGCACAAGCCCGGGCAATATCTGACCTTCTGGCTTGAAATTCCGGGACATCCGCCAGTCAAGCGCAACTATTCGATTTCAGCAGCCCCCAACGGCGAAACCTATCGCATTTCGGTCAAGCGTGAGCCGCTTGGTCTTGCGTCAGGCTGGCTTCATGATGAAGCCAAGCCGGGCACGGTGCTCAAAGTTGCCGCGCCTGCAGGCGAATTCTTCCTGGCAGCGCATGTCGAACGCCCGGTGATCCTCCTGTCGGGCGGCGTGGGGCTGACCCCGATGGTGGCCATGCTCGAAACGCTTGCTGAGGGCGAGGCGGGAGTCCCCGTGCACTATGTCCACGGAACTCATGACCGCGATACCCACGCAATGCGTGATCATGTTCGCGCTGTCGCTGGGCGGGGCAAGTCAATCACCGTCACCGATTTTCATCAGACCCCGCTCGAAGATGAAGTCGCAGGACGGGATTATGACGTCGCCGGCATCATTACCGATGAATGGCTGGTCGCCAACACGCCTGTAGGTGAGGCCGATTACTATATCTGCGGACCACGCCCGTTTCTGCGGCACGCCGTCTCGACCTTGTCGCTGGCTGGCGTCCCATCCGACCGCATTCATTACGAATTCTTCGGTCCGGCGGACGAATTGCTCGCCGCCTGACTGAGCGCGGAGAAGGGCGACATCGCCCTTCTCCGCGTCTACTCAAACCGCCATGTCGGGGGCGTCACATAAAACGGGCACAGATATACGCTCTCATGACTGCCATCCGAGACGCTGGCCGAGTTTACTCCTTCGCTGGCCTCGAGACCAGCGGTCGCATTGACCTTGGCGGGTGTGCCGCGGGCGCCTGATCGACGACGATTGATCATGCTCTCATCCGCGGGTTGATTACCGCACTATCCGTATCCGTCGCTGGGCCTATCCTCCGTATAAGTTCGGGCGTCGGACGAACCTGCCCCACCGTACACCGTGGATTGCCCATCACAGTCGGGTGCCCGCGGCACGCCGGCCAAGGCTATGCAGTTGGTGCGCTGGCGCCTCCTCTCGTTAATGTCGTGGGTGGATCAGCCGGCTATCGCCGGCGACACCCGACGGGCGATGTCCCAGGCATAGCCGAACAGTTCACGCGCGATCGCGGTGGTCACCTTGGGCTGAGGCTTGCCCGTGGCCGCCAGGCGACGGTAGCGCTGGCAATGGTTCCGTTCAGCGAGCCCGAGCTGATCGCCCAGGAGATCATGCGTCTCGTCGATCGATCCCGCGCCGAAGCAAGGACAAGCCTATGACGGATATCCAGCGGCTCCCGCTTCTTCGTCTCTGCGGTATCGCGGGCGTGATCGGCGCGATCCTCTGGACGCTTGGCGACGCGCTGATCATCGGGGCTAGGGCAAGTCCCGACGACTATCCGCTGATCCTGAAGACCTATGCCGATCGCATCCAGTTCGACGGTGTCGCGCTGATGCTTCCATCCTCCGAGGCGCGGCTCGCCGCGGGCGCGCTGGTGGCCGATGCCGGCATCGTCTTCTATCTCGCGGGCTGCTGGCATCTGCTCGAAGGGCTGCGTCCGGCGATGGGCTGGTGGCGCTGGCTGACCTTCGTCCTGCTGGTCGCCGGCAACGCCTGGTCTCCGCTCGGCCATGCGGGCTTCTACTATGTCGGCATGGCCTACAAGACGATCCTCGAAACGCCGGCCGCGGCCCATGGCGCGCTGCTCGATCTCGGCCAGCACTTCTACCATGTCCTGCTCATCGCCTGGTTGATGCCGATCGTGACGCTGGGCCTGGCGCTGCTGCTCCTCGGGATCGTCATCGCGCTGGGCCGCACCGCCTGGCCACGCTGGTTCGCAGCGCTGGCCAATCCCGTCTCGCTGGTCGCGATCGGCATGCTGATCGCGCGCATCCTGCCCGAGCCGGCGCACACCTGGCTTGACGGCGCCGCGTTCAACCTCGGCTGGCTCGTTGTCTATGCCGTCTCGACGGCGCTGCTCTGGAATGGTGGCCGTTCGCCGGTCGCATCACGGGACGAAGCAGCATGACCGAAGCTGCGACAGCGACAGGCGACGAACAAGTGGGGGAGGAAGCATCAGGCGCTTTCAGCATGAAGCCACTGATGTTCGAGACCTTCGTCTGCTCGATGGCGATGATGTCGTTCGTGGCGCTCGCGGGCCCCATCGCGCGCGTGCTTGGCCTCGAGCCATGGCAGGTCGGCGGGGCGATGACCGCGTCGGGCATCGCCTGGATGATCATGGCGCGGTTCTGGGGCGGCCTTAGCGATCGGCGCGGCGCTCGTCGCTTGACGGCTTGATTGGATCGGGGGCGCCGCGATCAAGCGTTACCGCTCGGTTAGAGAATGGGATGACCAAATTATCGCTGCAACTTTGCCATCGCTTCCACTTCGATGGTTGTAAGCTCGTCGATTGTCAGGTCGAGCGCAGAGCGCTGCGTCTTCAAGTCGACCAACCTTTCCCGGATGCGGGCAATCAATCGCTCCATTTGCTCCTTATGCTCGGGATCGGCATCGTAGAGATCGAGAAACTCCTTGATTTCCTTGATGGAGAAGCCAAGGCGTTTGCCGCGCAAAATCAGCTGTATGCGTCCGATCTCACGCCTGGAATATGCCCGGGTACTGCCTACCCGTTGAGGGGCGATAAGCCCCTCCTTTTCGTAGAAGCGTAGCGTGCGAAGTGTCAGTCCGAGTTCCTGAGCGACATCCTGGATGCCGTACACTTGTAAATCCGCATCCTTTGCGCGGGTTCTCCCCTTGTGCGTGGGGTTGTCGCGATCCGCGTCCTTAAGCGTTTCATCGTCCTCGGCGAGGTGGAGCGAGTTCCCCATGCCATCCACTCCCTGTCCTCCAATCACGGCTACCCTACCACTCAAGCGCATAAGCCTCGTAGCTTGACAGGGGATAGAGGCTCAGGCGAGCTTTTTGTTCTCCTCCTCGATCAAATCCTTCTTCGAAAGTTTGCCGATCAACGTCTTGGGCAGGCTGTCCCGGAATGCGAAGGCCTTGGGCATCTCGATCTTGCTGAGGCGATCCTGCAAAAAGACCTTGAGTTCATCGACGGTCAGGTTCGATCCCTCGTGCAGCGCGATGAACAACTTGGGAGATTGACCTCTGTAGGCGTCAGGAATCGCGATTGCGATCGCCTCCTTTACCGCCGGGTGCTGGTAGGCCGCATCCTCGATGATCCGGGGATATACATTATATCCGCCACAGAAGATGATGTCCTTGATGCGGTCGACGAGGAAGAGATAGCCATCCTCATCAAAATAGCCGATATCGCCGGTTCGTAGCGCGCCATCGACGAAGACAGCACTGGTTTCTGCAGGGCGCTGCCAATAGCCCTTCATCACCTGAGGGCCGCGGGCGCACACTTCTCCGCGTTCTCCCTGGGGAAGAACCCGCGAGGGATTCTCCGGATCTCGGATCTCGATGATGGTGCCGGGGAAACTTGGGCCGCAGCTATTGTCCTTCACCGTCCCAAACAACGGGTTGCAGGCGATGATCGGGGCGGTTTCGGAGAGCCCATATCCTTCCACGACCCTGGCACGCGTGCGTGCCTCGAACTCCTCGCGTACCTCGAGCGGGAGCGGTGCGCCGCCGGATATACAGGCGCGCACGGCCGAGAGATCGGGTATCTCGTCGTCCGGAAGCGCGTTCAGGGCAACATAGATCGTAGGCACGCCGAAGAACTGTGTCGGCGGCTTGCGCTTCATCGTGTTGAGAACCTGCTTCATCTCAAACCGTGGCAGCAGGACGATTTCGGCGCCGATTTCGACTGAGAAGTTGAGCACCGTCGTGAGTGCGAAGACGTGAAACATGGGCAGGACGCCGAGAGTTCTCTCCTGCTGCGGGCGAAGTCCTCCCACATGCACCACCATCTGGGCGCTGTTCGCCGTGAGGTTGGCGTGGGTCAGCATTGCGCCTTTGGGCACGCCGGTTGTGCCTCCGGTATATTGAAGGACCGCGACATCATCAGGGTGACGTTCTACCGCGTCAGGTTCGGCATCATGGGCGAGAAGCGCCTTGAGCCGGACATGAAGGCCTTCGTCGAGTATCCGCGCGTGGTCTTTTCGCTTGAATAGCGCAAAGCCCAGGCCTTGCAGCCAGGGCAGCATATCCCTCATGCCGCACAACACGATCTTGTCCAGCCCGGCACGTGGCGCGACGGCTTGCACTTTCTCGTGGATTATCCGGACGTCCGGTACCGCCATCATGCGCGTTCCCGAGTCCCGGATCTGATGCTCCAGTTCGCGCTCCGTGTAGAGCGGGTTGAAGTTGACCACGATCGCACCCACGCGCAGCGCCGCGAAGTACAATATCGCGAAATAGGGGCAGTTCGGCAGGCACAGGCCGAACCGATCGCCCTTGCGCAGCCCCTGATCCTGCAATCCACGTGCTGCACGGCGAACGAGTTGCCCCACCTGCGCATAAGTCCAGGTTCGCCCGAGAAAGTCGATGGCGACGCGTTCGGGATAAAGGTTCAACGCATTGTCGAGGAGGTCGGTCAGGAGCCGTGGCGGAATTGCCGGTTCCGGTATCGACGGGAAGGCGCTGATGGCGGGCTGGGGCATGGCGATCTCCAGCATCAGAAGTGGAAACGTCCGCCGAGCGACAGCACGACGGCGTGCGCGTCCTCGAGCTTGCCGTCCATCAGGATCGGCGTCTGCACGGCCGTGCCGGCATAGGCCGCTGTCGTGCGATCAATAGTCGTATCCTTGAACGTAATATACGCTGCGCCCGCATCGAGCGTGAACCGGGAAGACACGGCATAGCTTGTGCCGGCAGCGAAATTCCAACGGTTGCTGTCAGGCACTCGAGCGTCCCGATTGCCGTTGCGCGTCGGGGTCTGGGCGTGTTGAACGCCGGCACGAACGGTCCAGGCTGGTGTGACCGCGTAATCGATGCCGCCTGCGAAGCTCCAAGTGTCCCGGTAATTTTCCGGGATTGAAACGTTGAGCGGCGCGCCGAGCCGGATAGCGTCGAATTTCGACCAACCCATGCGGGTCACCTGACCGTTGAGGGTGACCTTGGGCGACACCGCCACGCGCGCTCCGAAGATCGCCTGCCAGGGGGTCTCGAACGTGGCGTTTGCATTCACTACGCTGTTTTGCCCGGCGAGCGGACCAAGAAGACCGGTCGTCGTCACCGAACCGTCGAGATTATGCTTCACGCTCGACTTGTAGCTGGCGCCCAGTTGCATGGGGCCGGCGCGATATTGCAGCCCGGCCGACCAGCCAAGATCCCAACCATTGCCTTTCAGCTCCTGGTGGCCGTCGGCGAGAAGAGGCGATAGGTTCGGCAGATAGTTGGACAATGATGCGTCGGCATATTCGATATTAAGCGCGGCGCCGATGCTGAGATTTGGCGTAACGAGGTAGGCGATCGATGGCTGGATGTCGTATGTTCGCAGCTTGGTCTTGTCGGCGCTATACCGTGCCCAGCTGTCGGCATCATAATTGGTTGTGAAGCTATAAGGGGAGGCGACGGTCAGCCCCAAAGCGAGCCGTGATGTCAGGCCGACGGCTATCGCGCCGGAGGGTAGTACGCCATTATTGATCGGATCACGAGAGCGTTGGCTCCCGCCTACAGCCGCAGCCGACTGCCCGGGACGGACAATGAGCGTGTTGACATTGTCAACCGACCCTTTGGGAAGGATTACGCTTACGGCCTGGTGGGCATCGACTCCTTCCATGCCTGCGATCGCAGCCGGATTCCACCAGAGGGACTGTACGCCCTGGTCGGCGACCTCGCCCGAAAAGGCTCGTCCGGCACCTCTGGACGATTGTTCCTGAAGGTAAAAGGCCTGCGCGCTCGCGGCTTGCGGCGCGAGCAATCCAGCCGCCACGGCCGATGTTGCGATCCCAACTTTCCAATTTTTGCCTGCCACGCCCATCTCCCCTTTCGTGATTGTCAAATTCCTCGTGCTTATCGGAGGCGCGTCCATGTCTGCGTCTTGCACAGGGGCCAGACGATGCAGCCCTTGAGGCGCAAATGATCCCGATCGGCTAACGTGACCGTCGCGCTGTATGTACCGCCATCCTCAGCGTTGTAGATGGAACCACCCGACCAACTGCCCGACTTCCACGTAAAACCCTGCAGAATCTGCAATCCACGAAGCTTACGACCGCGCAACGCAGCGGTCTTGTTCTTTTCGTCACGTAGTTCGGGGTTGGCTTTGATCCCGTCGGAACTGATCAAGGCACCGCAGATCGATTGCCCGCAGCGGGTGATTTCCACGACGCCATGACGGCTCTCGGTTTGCCAGCGACCGACAACGGTGTCGGCGGGCAATGCAGTGCTCGAAGCCAGTAGTGTCAGAATGATCGACATTGTTCCTCTCCGCGCGCCTTCAGGCGACCGTCTGTTTCACGTCTGGAGCCAATATGCGGCAAATCAGCGTCCCATAACCATCTCGATGACGTATAGGTAAGTCAATAGCTCAATGCGTCATCAAAATGCCTATTAGGTTGTGTGCGAATTGGAGGGGTCAGGCGCTGCTGGCCCCGTCGTCAGGGTTCGGGCGTGTTCGTGTGTGACGCCGTCAAGCTATTGATCTGTGCGTGCCTTCAAGCAAGGAAAGATTGCGATAATTGCCCAGTTCCTGAATGCGCTGGATGGAACGCGACACTTCGCCGTCAGCCGCCCCGTTCGCGGCAACGACCAGGCGCCCGTAGCCGCCGGCGTGAATGCGAAAGTGGCTCCAAATCCGGACGCTATCCCCGATGATGCAGGAGACGAGATGGCCCGGATGGAAGTCGGCCCGATCGACAACCGGCTCGGCGTAGCGATCGTTCGCCACAACGACGATGTGGGTTGCGCGGATGACCAGGCCCGGCAGCGTTTCCATCCACTGCAAGGTATCACTGAAGGGGCCGACGTCGGGAGCAGACCAGAACTGCGCGTCCGCGCTGACCGAGGTTGACGTTAGCGTCGTGGTGACCGCTTCACTGTGCCTTTCCCAGGCCAGCCGCCCGTTGGCGGACCACTCCGTTTCCAGGTGGCGCAGGTTGCGATCGAGTCCAGAGGCACATCGCTGCTCCAGGATCAGCCATTCCTTCTCCCGGTCATTCTCATCGACCAGGCGAACCGTCTGAAATGCCATGGCGGGCAATTCGAGTGCAGGAAAACGGCGCAGATGCATTTCGCCGACGATCTGACGCCGGAGGGGATGCTCAGAAAATCGCATGTGTGCGCCTTCGAAAACAGGTGCAGTGGCGCTTGGGGAGAGGCGCAGCCGTCGATAAGACGGGCGCGAGCATCATCGCCGGGATGAGAGTGCGCGGTTTTTCACTGGCGAGCATCCGTACGTTCCTCGGCCAAGACCTCCGATATCAAGCCTCCCGGGAACCGGTGCATGACGATTCCCTCGACGGCGTGAGAAGAGTGCCAAAGATTTTAGTTGACGTAAACGTCATTTCACGCACCATTAGGTAATCAGATGTCCGATTCCCTGGAGAGGCTATCATCGATGCGTAATGTGGTTGTTGCGGGCTATGCCCGGTCCCCCTTTCACCTGGCAGGCAAGGGCGCGCTGGCGCGCGTCCGCCCTGACGATCTGGCCGCTCAGGTCATTCGCGGACTGATTCAGCAGACCGGCGTGAAGGCCGAAGATATCGAGGATATCGTGCTGGGCTGCGCTTTTCCTGAAGGCGAGCAGGGCTTCAACATCGCGCGCCTTATCGGTCTTCTCGCCGACCTGCCGCTCTCTGTCGGCGGCATGACCGTTAATCGCTTCTGCGGATCGTCGATGAGCTCGGTCCACATCGCTGCGGGCCAGATTCAGCTTGGCGCCGGCGAGGCCTTCATCTGCGCGGGCGTGGAGTCGATGAGCCGCGTGCCGATGATGGGGTTCAATCCGCTGCCGAACCCCGAGCTCGCGAAGAAGAGCGCCGCCTATATGGGCATGGGCGACACGGCGGAGAATGTCGCGACCAAATATCAGATCACCCGTGCCCAGCAGGAAGCCTTTGCGGTCGCCAGTCAGGACAAGGCGGCCGCGGCTATCGCGGCCGGCAAGCTCGAGGCCGAGATCGTGCCGATCACGACCAAGGCGGGCGTGGTCGACAAGGATGGCACGCCGCGTGCCGGCACGACGACGGAAACCCTCGCCGGGCTGAAGCCGGCCTTCAGCCAGGACGGCACGGTAACGGCGGGAACGTCCTCGCCGCTGACCGATGGCGCAAGCGCAATCCTGGTCACGAGCGAGGATTATGCGCGCGCGCATGGACTGCCGATCCTTGCCCGCATCAAGTCGGTTGCTGTCTCTGGCTGCCAGCCGGAGATCATGGGCATCGGACCGGTCGAGGCCTCGCGCAAGGCGCTGCAGCGGGCGGGGCTCAGTGTGGACCAGCTTGACGTTGTCGAGCTCAACGAAGCCTTTGCGAGCCAGTCACTGGCCTGCATCAGCGACCTGGGGCTTGACCAGTCGAAGGTCAATCTGGACGGCGGCGCCATCGCGATAGGCCACCCTCTGGGGGCGACCGGTGCGCGGATCGTGGGCAAGGCCGCGGCTCTGCTGAAGCGCGAAGGCGGCAGCTATGCGCTTGCCACCCAGTGCATCGGCGGCGGTCAGGGCATCGCCACCGTGCTGGAGGCGGCGGAATGAGCGAGCAGGCCATCAAGCCAGTCGGCGCCCCGCCGGAAACCATCAAAAAGGTCTGCGTGATCGGCGCAGGCGTCATGGGCGCCGGCATCGCAGCGCAGGTCGCCAATGCCGGGGTGCCGGTGCTGCTGCTCGATATCGTGCCCAAGGAGGGCGGCGATCGTGACGCCGTGGCGAAGGGTGCGGTCGCGAAGATGCTGAAGACCGATCCGGCGCCCTTCATGTCGAAGGCTGCGGCGAAGCTCGTTGAAACGGGCAATATCGACGACCATCTCGAGCGGGTGGCCGAATGCGACTGGATCGTCGAGGCGATCGTCGAACGGCTCGACATCAAGCAGGCGCTCTACGCCAAGCTCGAGCAGCTCAAGCGTCCGGGCACGGCGGTATCGTCCAATACCTCGACGATTCCGCTTGGCCATCTGGTCGAGGGGCGGGACGATCAGTTCAAACAGGACTTCCTGATCACCCATTTCTTCAATCCGCCGCGCTACATGCGGCTCATCGAAATCGTGACCGGCCCCGACACTGATACGGCTGTGGCGAGGCGCGTCTCGGATTTCGTCGATCGAAAGCTCGGCAAGCGCATCGTGCCGGCGCGGGACACGCCGGGCTTCATCGCCAATCGCATCGGTACCTACTGGCTGGCCGTCGCGATCAATGCCGCGATGGACCAGGGGCTGACGGTGGAGGAAGCCGACCAGATCGGCGGAAAGCCGATGGGCGTGCCCAAGACCGGCATTTTCGGCCTTGTCGATCTCGTTGGCGTCGACCTCATGCCGCTGCTCACGAAGAGCCTGTCCTCGACGCTGCCGGCAGGTGACGCCTATTTCGACACGGTGAGGCCGATGCCGCTCGTCGACAGGATGATCGCGGAAGGCTTTACCGGGCGGAAGGGCAAGGGCGGTTTCTACGCGTTCGACAAGGCGACGAAGACCAAGAAAGCGCTCGATCTCGCGACCGGCGAATATCGCGTATCGGTGAAGCCGGCTTCCTTGCCGGGCCGGGCCGAGAAGGACCTGGCAGCATTGGTTGCTGCGCCCGGCAAGGTCGGCGCCTATGCCTGGGAAATTCTCGGCAAGGTTCTTTCCTATGCCGCGAGTCTGGTCGGTGAAGCTGCGGACAACATCGTCGGCATCGATGACGCGATGAAGCTCGGCTACAACTGGAAGTTCGGGCCGTTCGAACTGATCGATCGCCTTGGGCCGGGCAAGCTCGCCGAACGGCTGGCCGCCGAGGGGCGGGATGTTCCCGCGATCCTCAAGGTAGCCGGAGATCGGCCTTTCTACCGGGTGCAGGACGGCCGTCGGCAATATCTCGATGCCGCCGGCGACTATCATGATGTCGTGCGGCCCGAGGGCGTGCTGCTGCTGGAAGACATCAAGCTCCATAGCCAGCCGATCCTCAAAAATGGTTCGGCGGCACTCTGGGATGTCGGCGACGGCGTTGCCTGCCTTGAGTTCACCGGCAAGATGAACGCGCTCGACGGCGATGTGATGAAGCTGATCGGTCAGGCGATCCCGGTCGTGCAGGACAAGTTCAAGGCGCTCGTCGTCTATAATGAGGGCAGCAATTTCTCCGCCGGCGCCAATCTCGGTCTTGCTCTGTTCGCACTGAACATCGCGGCATGGGGCGAGATCGAAAAGCTCGTCGCGGGCGGGCAGCAGGCCTACAAGGCGCTCAAATATGCGCTGTTCCCGGTCGTGAGCGCTCCGGCCGGCATGGCATTGGGCGGCGGTTGCGAGATCCTGCTCAACAGTGATGCCGTGCAGGCCCATGCCGAAAGCTATGTGGGTCTGGTCGAGTGCGGCGTGGGTCTGATCCCTGGCTGGGGCGGATGCGGTGAAATGATCGATCGCTGGCGCTCCAGTCCCGGCATGCCCAAGGGGCCGATGCCGGCCGTAGCCAAGGTCTTCGAGACGGTATCGACAGCCACTGTGGCAAAGTCGGCCGCCGAGGCGAAGGAGCATGGCTTCCTGCGTCCCTCGGACGGCATTACGATGAACCGGGACCGTCTGCTGGCGGACGCCAAGGCGAAGGCACTGGAACTGGCCGACGGTTACAAACCGCCTGTGGCTCCGGAATTCCGCTTGCCTGGCGCGGGAGGCAAGTCCGCTCTTTCGATGGCTGTCGAAGGCTTCCAGGCCCGTGGCCTCGCCACATCTTACGATGGTGTCGTATCCGGCGCGCTCGCCGACGTCCTGACGGGCGGCGAGAAGGATCTCATCGACATCGTGACCGAAGAGGATCTGCTGGCGCTCGAGCGCAAGGCCTTCATGCAACTGGTGCGCGACCCGCGGACCCAGGCGCGCGTCGAGCAGATGCTCGTCACCGGCAAGCCGCTGCGTAACTGATTGGCGGCCGGCGGCCGGATGGCCGACCGGTCAGGAGATATAAATATGCAAGTCTATGACGCCCCGTTGCGCGACATGCGCTTCGTGCTCAACGAACTCCATGCCGATGACGGCTTCGGGGATATTCCCGCGCTGTCGGAGTTCACACCGGATCTCACCGATGCGATCCTCGAGGAGGCGGCGCGCTTCTGTCGCGACGTCCTGTTGCCGATCAACCGGTCGGGCGACGAGGAGGGGTGTCATCTGGAAAACGGCGTCGTGCGGACGCCGGCGGGGTTCCCCGAAGCCTATAAGCAGTTCGCCGAAGGTGGCTGGACCGCGCTCGCATCCGATCCGGAATGGGGTGGGCAGGGGCTGCCGGAAGCGGTCAACAAGCTGGTCGAGGAGATGATCTGCTCGTCCAACCTCTCCTTCGGCCTCTACCCGGGCCTCACCCATGGTGCCACCACTGCGATCGAGGGCCATGGCAGTGACGCGCTCAAGCAGGCCTACCTGCCCAAGATGGTGAGCGGCCAGTGGTCCGGCACGATGTGCCTGACCGAGCCTCATTGCGGTACCGATCTCGGGCTCCTGCGCAGCCGCGCGGTCCCGCAGGGCGATGGCAGCTACAAGGTCACCGGTTCCAAGATCTTCATCTCCGCCGGTGAGCATGACCTGACCGAGAATATCATCCATCTCGTGCTCGCCCGCCTGCCCGACGCCCCCAAGGGCGTGAAGGGCATCAGCTTGTTTCTCGTCCCCAAATATCTGCCCAGGGAGGACGGTACTCCCGGTCAATCGAACGGCGTCGCCTGCGCCGCGATCGAGCACAAGATGGGTCTCAAGGCGTCGGCGACGTGCCAGATGAACTTCGATGATTCGATCGGCTGGATCGTCGGTGAGCCTGGCAAGGGCATGGCCGCCATGTTCACGATGATGAACACGGAGCGTGTCTCCGTCGGCATCCAGGGCCTGGGTGTGGGCGAGGCGGCGTATCAGGCGGCGGCCTGGTATGCGAAAGATCGTATTCAGGGTCGGGCGCTCTCGGGACCCAAATATCCCGATCAGGCAGCCGATCCGATCATCGTTCACCCCGATGTTCGCCGCATGTTGATGACGATGCGGGCTTATAATGAGGGATGCCGGGCGCTCTCGGCCTGGGTCTCGCGCGCCCTGGACGCGGAAAAACATTCTCCCGAACCCGAAGTGCGCCAGCGTGCGAGTGACTTCATTGCGCTCATGACCCCCGTCGTCAAAGCGCTCTTCACCGACCTTGCGTTCGACAGCGCGAACCTTGCGGTCCAATGCTATGGTGGCCACGGCTACATCCGCGAAAGCGGCGTCGAGCAATATGCCCGCGATGCCCGGATCACCATGATCTATGAGGGGACGAACGGCGTTCAGGCGCTCGATCTCGTCGGCCGCAAGCTCGGCGCCCATATGGGCCGCTATCTGCGCAGCTTCTTCCATCCGGTGTCGGCTTTCATCGAGGAAAACAACGTCGACGGACCGATGAAGCCGATGATCGAGGCGCTCGCCAAGGCGTTCGGGGCGCTGCAGCTTTCGACGGCCACGGTCGCGCAGCGGGCGCTCAAGGATCCCGAAGAGGCGGGCGCGGCGTCGGCGGACTATCTGCGTCTGATGGGCCTGGTGGCCATGGGCTATTGCTTTGCCAAGGCGACCAAGATCGCAGGCTTGCAGCTCTTCTTCGGCAGCGAGGACAAGCGCTTCTACGATGCCAAGATCAAGACGGCGACGTTCTTCTTCGAGCGTATCCTGCCTCAGGCGACCGCCAGCTTCCTGGCGATCAAGGCGGGCAAGAAGTCGCTGATGGCGCTGGAAGACGACGTGTTTTGACGCTTCCGGCAAGCCTCGAAAAGCGGCTGGCCATTCCAGCCATCGTTGCGCCGATGTTCCTTGTGTCGGGACCGGACCTTGTCGTCAGTTGCTGCGAGGCGGGACTGCTTGGTACTTTCCCGGCGCTCAACCAGCGCACCAGTCAAGGTTTCGGTGAATGGCTGGATGAAATCGAGGAGCGGCTGGCTCCCATGCCGGGAGCGGCGCCCTTCGGCGTCAACCTCATCGTCCATAAGAGCAATCCGAGGCTCGACGCCGATCTGGAACTGATCGTTCGGCACCATGTGCCATTGGTCATCACCTCGCTCGGCGCCGTCGCGGATCTTGTCCAGGTGGTTCAGGGCTATGGCGGGCTGGTCTTTCACGACGTGACGAACGTGCGTCATGCGGAAAAGGCGCTCGAAGCTGGCGTCGACGGTCTGATCGCGGTCGCTGCCGGCGCGGGAGGACATGCCGGCACGATGAGCCCGTTCGCACTGGTTGACGAGATACGGCGCTTCTTCCAGGGGCCGCTGGCGCTTTCCGGCGCCATCACGCGCGGCCACCAGATCGCGGCCGCGCAGATGATGGGGGCCGATCTTGTCTATATCGGATCCCACTTCATCGCGTCGGAAGAGAGTCTCGCCTCGCCGGCACAGAAAGACATGGTGATCGGGGCCGGACCAGCGGATATCGTCTATACGGACCGGGTCACCGGCGTCGGGGCCAATTTTCTCCGGCCCTCGCTGGAAGCCGCGACTCTCCCTGAGCCACATGGCGCGCTGTCGGTTTCGGAGGAGGCCAAGGCCTGGAAGACGATCTGGTCGGCAGGCCACGGTGTCGGCGCTACCACTGCCGTCCAACCGGCCCGATCCATCTGTGAGAGACTCATTGCCGAATATCAGGCGGCATTACAATCAGAGTAGGATTGATCCATGAAGGTGCTTGTGCCCGTCAAGCGGGTTATCGATTATAATGTGAAACCGCGCGTGAAGGCGGATGGGACGGGCGTCGATTTGGCGAACGTGAAGATGTCGATGAACCCGTTCGACGAGATCGCCGTCGAAGAGGCTATCCGCCTCAAGGAAAAGGGAGTCGCGACCGAAATCGTCGTGGTGTCGATCGGCGTCGCCAAGGCGCAGGAAACGCTGCGCACCGCGCTCGCCATGGGGGCCGACCGCGCGATCCTCGTCCAGACTGACGATGAGGTCGAGCCGCTCGCCGTCGCCAAGATCCTGAAGGCCATCGCCACCGAGGAGGCTCCGGGCCTGGTGATCCTCGGCAAGCAGGCCATCGACGATGATGCCAATCAGACCGGCCAGATGCTGGCAGCCCTTCTCGGTTGGGGGCAGGGCACATTCGCCAGCAAGGTCGAAGTATCGGGCGAGACTGTCGCGGTGACCCGTGAGGTGGATGGCGGTCTGGAGACCGTAAGCCTCAAACTGCCGGCGATCGTGACGACCGATCTGCGTCTCAACGAACCGCGCTATGCGAGCCTGCCCAATATCATGAAGGCCAAATCCAAGCCGCTGGCGACGAAGACGCCGGCCGATCTCGGTGTTGAGATCGCCTCGCGCCTCAAGACGCTCAAGGTGACCGAACCCCCCAAGCGCTCGGCGGGCATCAAGGTGGCCGACGTCGATGAATTGGTCGCCAGGCTCAAGGAAATGGCGATTTGATAAACTTTCAAACGCGCCGAACTTGCCGAACCTCTCCCATGCAAGTGACGGCGCACCCCGCTTCATCCTGTGCGCACAGAGATGAAGCGGGGGCGGATTTCTCGGAGAATAAGTTATGAATACGCTCGTCTGGGTTGAACATGACAATGCGTCGGTCAAGGATGCGACGCTATCGGCCGTCACCGCCGCTGCCAAACTTGGTGAGGTCCATCTGCTGGTTGCCGGTGCGGGCATCGGCGGCGTGGCCGAGGCTGCTGCGAAGGTCGCGGGTGTCGCCAAAGTCGTAACGTTCGACGATGCGGCGTTCAAACACGCTTTGCCCGAGAATGTCGCGCCGGCCGTCGCGGACCTGATGCGCGGCTATGACGCGTTCGTGGCGCCTTCCACTTCGAATGGCAAGAACATCGCGCCGCGCGTGGCGGCCTTGCTTGATGTGATGCAGGTCAGCGACATCCTGTCGGTGGAAAGCGCTGACACGTTCACGCGTCCCATCTACGCGGGAAATGCGATCGCGACGGTCCAGTCGTCTGATGCAAAGAAGGTTATCACGGTGCGTGGCACAGCCTTCGAGAAGGCGGCCCGCGAGGGTGGCTCGGCCAGTATCGAGGCTGCGACGGGCACGGATGCGGGACTTTCCAGCTTCGTGGGTGCCGAGATCGCCCAGTCCGAGCGCCCGGAACTCACCTCGGCCAAAATCATCGTCTCGGGCGGGCGAGCGCTGGGCTCGGCCGGGCAGTTTCATGGCGTGATCGATCCGCTGGCCGACAAGCTGGGCGCGGGTGTGGGCGCAAGCCGCGCAGCGGTCGATGCTGGCTATGCGCCCAACGATTTTCAGGTCGGCCAGACCGGCAAGATCGTGGCGCCGGAAGTCTATGTCGCCGTCGGCATATCGGGTGCGATTCAGCACCTTGCTGGCATGAAGGATAGCAAGACCATCATCGCGATCAACAAGGATGAGGACGCGCCCATTTTCCAGGTCGCCGATATCGGCCTGGTCGGCGACCTCTTCAAGATCGTTCCTGAACTGACCGAAAAGCTTTGAGGTAAGCGATGACCGGTCTGGAAGAGATCGAACAGTTCATGGCGGCCGGCACCCGGCCGCCCATGATGGACCTGTTCGACATCGATCTGCTTGAGGCGGAGGAGGGGAAGGTCGTCTTTGTCGCGACGCCCACCTCGCAGACCTACAATTTCATGGGCATCGCCCATGGTGGCTATGCCGCGACGCTCCTGGATTCGGCCTGCGGCATCGCGGCGAACTCCGCGGCCCAAGTGCCCATCAACTGCGTCACGCTCGAACTCAAGGTCGCCTATCATGCGCCCTTGACCGACAGGGTCGGGATGGTCCGTGCAATCGGCCAGGTGGTGTCGATGGGCAAGAGGGTGGCGCATACCGAGGCGCGTCTGATCGACATGGCCGGCAAACTCTATGCCTCCGCGACATCGACCTTGCTGCTCGTCGATCGGGCGGCCTGAACAGGAAAGAAGATATGGAAGTCGTTATCCCGCACAGCCTTGGTAAAATCGAAGCGAAGAGCAGGATCGAGGCCGGCCTGCCCAAGCTGGCAGCGCATATCCCGGGAGGCGGTTCGCTCAGTTCCGAGTGGGTATCGGACTACGCACTACACTTGGTCATCGGGGCGATGGGGCAGAATATCCCGGTGCAACTCGACATTGAGGATAGCGAGATTCGCGGCGACGTCAGCGTACCGCTGTTCCTCAAAATGATGTCAGGACAGATTTCGGATTTTGTGAAAACGAGCGCCGAGAAAATGCTCAGCAAGGCATGATGAATTTACTGGCCGCAGGACAATATCGTTGCTCTGCGATGATTGAGTTTACGAGAATCTGCCCTGTTTCCTAGGGTCAGGACCCATTGATATGATTAGGTTTGTGTGATTCAGGCTCCGTGAGGAGACTGGATTTGAGCGACCTATATTGGCTGACGGACGAGCAGATGGCACGGCTTGAGCCGTATTTCCCGAAGAGCCACGGCAAGCCTCGGGTTGACGATCGCCGGGTGTTGAGCGGGATCATTTTTGTGAACCGCAATGGGCTGCGCTGGCGCGATGCACCGAAAGACTATGGGCCACACAAGACGCTGTACAATCGTTGGAAGCGGTGGGGCGATAAAGGCGTATTCCTGCGGATAATGGAAGGTCTGGCTGCGCCCCAGGCATCCGAACGCAAGACGGTGATGATCGACGCGACCTATCTCAAAGCGCACCGCACGGCATCGAGCCTTGCGGTAAAAAAGGGGATGCGGGCCGCCTGATTGGCCGCACGAAAGGCGGCATGAACACCAAGCTTCATGCCGTGACGGATACCAATGGTCGGCCGATCAGCTTCTTCATGACCGCAGGTCAGGTCAGCGATTATATTGGCGCGGCGGCCTTGCTGGACGAACTACCCAAAGCCCAATGGCTGCTCGCCGATCGTGGCTATGATGCCGACTGGTTCCGAGACGCCTTGCAGGAAAAGGGCATCACCCCCTGCATCCCGGGCCGGAAATCCCGGAACAAGGCCGTCAAATACGACAAACGTCGCTACAAGCGCCGCAACCGGATCGAGATCATGTTCGGCCGCCTGAAGGACTGGCGGCGGGTCGCGACGCGCTACGACCGGTGCCCCAACGCCTTCTTCTCGGCCATCGCCCTCGCTGCCACCGTCATCTTTTGGCTCTGATCAGTGAGTCCTGAGCCTAGGATGAAGGCGACGGCAACGATTGCCAGCCCGATCGGCGCAAGGCCGATCCACAGCATGGTCGCGCCCATGACAGCGGCCGTGCCGAACGCCGCCAGTCCGACCCTATGGCCAATAACCCTTTCGGCCAGCCCAGCGCCGATCAACATCCCAACCGCCCATAGTGCCGTCAGCATTCCAAACGCGGTCGGCCCGCTCCCAGCGTCACCATCACGAGAAACACGAAAGCAACGTCGGCTATGGCGGTCGCAAACACTTCGAGGCTGAGCGCACCCGTAACCACCATCAACCGTCGATTGCGGAGCAGCGGCAGGTAGTCCGCGAACAGGGTCTCTTCCTCCTGATCGTCCCGTTGTGGCTTGCGGCGAAGCCTGCTCGCCATCACGACGAGGGCCAAAAGGGCAAAACTGGCGGCATCGGCTAAAAGCGCATTGCGCGATCCGATCCATCCCACCAGTACGCCCCCAGCGACTGGACCAGCGAGCATTCCAAGGCTGCGAACCATTTCCATAAGGGAATTGGCGAGTGCGAGGTCATTCCAAGCCGCTCGCCAGCACTGGAATCAACGCGAATGTTGCGGCGCTGCTGATCGTGAACAGCACGCTCAACAGCGCGGCCCCGGCGAGCGTGAACATGGGATAATAGGCGATAAATGCTATCACGCCCGCTTGCAGAACTGACACCATGACCAGAATGCGGGCCGCCTCCCGGCGGTCGATCAAGCGGCCCGCCCAGGGTGCGGCGATCAGACCGGGTAGCAGCTCCGCGGTCAGCAGCGTCGGCACCGCATAGCCGGATGCGTTCTCGGCAGTGCGGAACATCAACGTCAGCAACGTGATTTCATCGCCGGTCGTCGAAATCGTAAGCGCCACAAGGACCAACCATCCCCAGCCTTGCCGAAACTCAACTCCCACTCACTTAACCTTCCGCACAGCCCCGCACTTTCCGGGTCACTCTGCACACTTCAAATCTCAACCGACAATCAGGTGAATAGCTTTAGCGTCGTTCTGCCAACCACTTAAGCGCCGATAGGCTTGGCATGAACAGATATTCGCCTCCCTTCATGACATTGAAAGTCTGCACACCGTCGATGCGCTTGCGCGCGGGCGCCTGCGGGATGGTGAACCGACCGTCCTCCTCATGCAGGCCGACGATTGGATCGCGCTCTTCGCCAAGGTCGACGAAATTCCCGCGATTGATCCATTCCTGCTGCATGAACTCGATCGTGTCATAGGCACGCGCGCTGATGAAGATGAAGAACAGGCCGCGATCGCCTTTCTTATCGTCCTGCGGCGTGACATCCTCGGAATAGACCGGCCCGAAGGTCGAGGAACGACGGATGATCCTGTGGATGTTGACGTCGGTGAGCAGCGTCAACTCGGAGTCGCGGGGATTGAGCCGGCGCATATGGCAGCCAAGCGGCACAACGCGACCTTTGGGGTCATCCTTGAAGCTGAAGTCGTTGTTGCGCTGCGGGTCGGCGCCGAGGTCGGGATCGTCGTGATCGGGCGACAGCGTCAAGGGCGCGCCGGAACGCCAGCGACCGAACATCTTGGCGGCTAATAGCTCGCGTTCCTCCGGCGTCTCGCCATGCGCCTTGAGGAAGGCGTTAAAACAGCCGACCCGGCTGTTGTACTTGCGCATAACGACGAAGGTGCCGTTCTTGCCCAGCCCGGCGGGCTCGGGCATGCCAAGCGGTTGGCCGTTCTCGCTTTCATATCCAAGAATGAACTCGCCCGCCTTGATCGGGCGCTCCTCGCCCGGCAGCGGATCGACGCCGCTACCCTCGACGGCGGGCTGGGAGATCGAATCCCGGAAACCGAACGGGTTTTTCGCGCCATCCGGCGCGCCGAAACGATGCTCGCCGAGCAGGGTCACGCCGCTGCTCCGGTCGAGTTCGGTGCGCGCCGTCGCCAGCGCCTTATCGAGCGCAGCATCATCCACGGCGTAGATAGTCAGCGCGAGATGGCAGTTGCCGGGCTTGAACACCTCTTCCCAGTTTTCAGGCGCGTTGGGCCCGAAGTCGCGAAGCTGCTCCGCGCGTGCGGCCATGCCCTGCTGGAAGGGGAGCGGGAATGTCTTGAGCTGCGCTTCGGGAACGCCGAGCGCCTTCAGCCCCTCGAAGCTGAGTGCGGCCCCGATCCAGAAATCAAGATCCTCGCTCCAGTTGTCGGCAGATGCGATATGGGGCGCGAGCCGGCCGAGAAGATCGCGCGCGCCCTCCGCCTCGTCGAAATGGAGCATGGCGTGGATACCGACATAAGGCTCGGGCCGGCTTCGCAGGATCAGCGCCTGAATGTCGTGCAGATCGAGCGTAACGCTGTCGCGCCGGAAGCGCTCTTTCAGTTTCTGAAGGATCGCCATGGCTCAGCCCACCTTGTCCAGGAATTCGTTGACCGCATGCTCCATCCGCTGAAGGCGGCGCACGTCGACGACGGTCACCTGCGGGTTGGCGACGAACCAGCCGGCAGCGGTGATCTGATGCTCGGCGATGAAATCCTTGACCTTGGGGCTTGCGATGCCAGGCCAACCTTCGACCGAAGCGAAAAGCAGGTCCATCAGGTCGGGGATCTTGGTGGCGAAGTCGTTGATATAGGTGTCCCAGTCGCCGTCATAGGCGGTGGCGAACAGGATGCGTGTGTCGTTGTCGAAGAACACGAACCGCATATTGTGGAGCGTGCCGACCTTCTGCGCGCCATCGAAATTGCCGTTCACCAGCCCGAAGATGCGTTTCAGCCGGTCCGCGCCGCCTGGCTTCAAGTTTGCGATGGCTGTGAGCTCGGAGACATTGCCGGACTGGGCGCCGACACGGCCAGCCGAGCCCGCCGTGCCCTTGAGGTCGGGATTGTGCTTCGTCACCATCTGCTCAAGGGCGAGCTTGGCGAGCTGCGGCGCGTCGCCGGCCACTTCCTCGATCCGCCGCCGGATGGCTTGAAGGCGGGTTTCGTCGATCTGCGGGGTGTCTTCGGTTTCGGCCATGGCTGGCCTCCTTTCGTGATTGCGTGTGACGATCGGTGCGTCAGTCCGGGATGGCGTCGATGTTTGTCGGCTCGACACGAGGCTGGGCGTTCATCTCATGGCGGTAGCGGGTGGATCGCTCATAGGCGGCGATGCGCACCCGCATGATCGATCCGAGCGGCTGATGATCGCGGATACCGTGCCAGGGATTGAACGACAGCACGTCATCGCCATAGACCCGCCGCGCCGGCGAATAGGCGTCCTGCGGCGGGATGCGCAGCGTGGCGATCGGCTGGTGTGGCGACAGCTCTTCGGGCCAGAGCACCGCCGCGTCCTCGACAGGCATCTTGTCGAGATCAGCGCAAAGTTGGGCGCGCAGTTGATACTCAGCACCTTGGTCGCGGAAATGCTCGACAACCAGATCGCGCATGGTGGCATCCTCCACCGTGCCGACGTCCTTGCCGGTGAGCGCGCGGACATTGTCGGAAAGCGGCGCGGCGCTGATCTTGGCGATGTAATCGCCAAAACGGATCGCCGCCATCGAGTGATAGGTCTCGCCAAGCAGATGGTCGTTGTCGCGCGCGAGACCGCGCAGCGTGGCGCCGGGCTCGACGCCGACCGCTTCGACCGCAGCTTCCACGCCGCGCGCCACCCCAGCCATCGCTCGCTGGAGAAAGACCGGGTTCTGGGCATTCTTCTCCAGAAGGCTGATGAGCTGGCGATATTTACCGATCGTGCCGAAGCTCAAGGTCGGGATGTTGACGAGCAGGAAATCCTGGTTTTGGCCCTGGTCTTCGGGGAGAAGCCGCTCGCCTTCGACGCCGATCACCTTGATCGCCATGCCGCGCGGGGCGGGAATCGTGTCGGAGTGAATGTCGCCCGGCGCTGATGAGAGGCGGATCACCATGGAATAGGTGGCCGGGCGAGCGAAAAGCCCCTGACGCAGATGCTCCGGCAGTTCCGGCACGACGAGTTCGCCCTTGAGGAACCCGTGGCTCTTGGCATGGGCGTCGCGCACCGCATGGCGGTGGCGTTCGAACGCCTTGCGGTTGGTATTCGCCATGATCTCAAGGATCTCGGCGGTCAGCCGCTCCTCGTCCTTGCCGAGAACCTCCACGTCCGGAGAATAGCCAATGTAGGTTTGAGCCAAGAGCGCTCCTTCACACTGAGATTTCGTTGCCCAGGAACGATTTCGGGTCGAAATCGCCGTTGATTTCGGATATCAGTTGATATCTGGTCTCACTGAGAACGCGGAACCTCCGAAAAGGTTTCGCACGTCTCGCCCGTTGGTTGGAGAACGAACCCATGCCGCTTACGCGCAAGGACACGCAGCGCCAGACGCGGGACCGGCTGATCGCGGCCGCGCATTCCTCGATTATCGAGGAGGGGGTCTCTGCCATGTCGATTCGCAACATCTGCAGCGCCGCAGGGCATTCGCAGGGCGCCTTCTACTCGAACTTCGCCAGCAAGGATGATCTGCTGGTCGAGATCCTGCAAAGCCATATCCAGGACGAGGTCACACTGCTTCGCGACCTGGTCGCGCACTGCTCCGGCGACGATATCGAGGCGACGCTGCAGGTGCTGGCCGCGCGGCTCGCGAAGTTGGCCGACGAGGCACAATGGTCACTGCTCTCGATCGAATTGCAGCTCCATGCCCGGCGCGATCCGGCTTTCGCCGAGCGGCACCGGGAGGGCAAGGCGGCCTGCTATCGGATGTTCGGTGAGCTCGTCGCCGATCTGACGCAACGCTTCGCACTTCGTCCGGCCTTGCCGCCGATGCAGACCGGTATCGGTCTTTACGCGGTCTGGATGGGACTGGCGGTGCAGGGCGATGTCGAAGGCGCCATGCCGCGCGACGAGATGCTCGTCGGCTTCTTCCGCGCCATGGCAGGACTGGGTTCGTCGCATGAGGAGCAGGCGTATTCGTGAGCGGGATCGTGTCAGATCGTCGACGCATCGGCTGCGATGAGCACGGACACCCGCTCGTCGGCGAGGTGGATGAGCATCGGCGCTTCCATATCCGCTTCCGCGCCCGGGACGCCGACATCGACGAACTCGGCCATGTCAACAATGCGGTCTGGGTGACCTGGATTCAGGATGTGTCGGTGGCGCATTGGCTGACGGCCGCGCGGCCGCAGGATCGCGACCGGTTCGTCGCGGTCGTGCTGCGCCATGAGGTCGACTATCGCGGCAATGTCCGGGCGGGAGACGAGGTCAGTGCGATCACCTGGGTCGTCCGAGCGCCGCGGGGTGCCCGCTATGCACGATGTGTCGAATTCCATGCCGAAGACGGCCGGACGATCGTCGCCTCGCTGACCCAATGGGCCCTGGTCGATCGGGAAACCGGCAAGCTGGCCCGCGTCCCGGTGGAGGTGGCGGCTCCGTTTCTAAGTGACGATACCGCGCAGAAGGAAATTGGATGAGCGATATCAGGAAAGTGGCGGTTCTCGGCACGGGAGTCCTCGGGAGCCAGATCGCCTTCCAGACGGCCTATAGCGGCTTCGATGTTGTCGCCTACGACATCAGCGAGGAAGCTCTCGAACAGGCGCGCGCACGGCTGGCGGCGCTCGTCGAAACCTACACGAACGAGGTGTCGGGCGCGGCTGGCGGCAAGGCAGCCGGGGCGCTCAAGCGGATCGCTCTGCTGAGCGATCTCGGCGCGGCCGTCGCGGACGCGGACCTCGTGATCGAGGCGGTTCCGGAGGTTCTTTCGATCAAGCAGGCGCTCTACGAGAAACTGGCGGGGCTCGCGCCGGACAGGACGATCTTCGCCACCAATAGCTCGACCCTGCTGCCGAGCGGCCTGAAGGCTTACACCGGCCGACCGGACCGGTTTCTGGCGCTGCACTTCGCCAACAGCATCTGGAAGTTCAACACCGCCGAGGTGATGGGCACGGACGACACCGATCCGGCCGTGTTCGATGCCCTGATCGCCTTCGCCTCCGCCATCGGCATGGTGCCGATCCCGGTGCGCAAGGAGAAAGCGGGTTACGTCCTCAATTCGCTTTTGGTGCCGCTCCTGAACGCGGCCGCCGATCTGGCGGCCGGCGGCTATGCCGAGCCGGAAGATGTCGACAAGGTCTGGCGGATCGCCACCGGCGCGCCGATGGGGCCGTTCCAGATCTACGACATCATCGGATTGAACACCCCCTACAACATCCTCTCGCATGGCGACGAGCATGCTCAGTCGCTCGCCGCCTGGCTGAAGGAAAACTACATCGACAAGGGCAGGCTCGGCATCGCCTCGGGCGAAGGCTTCTACAGCTACAAGCCCTCCGCAGACTGATCCCAACAAGAAGAACAGGAGTTCGCCATGCACTATAGCAGCGGAAACTATGAAGCCTTCGTGCGTCCCCGCAAGCCCGAGGGCGCCGACAAGAAGACGGCCTGGTTTGTCGGTTCGGGGCTGGCGGGGCTTGCCGGCGCGGCCTTCCTGATCCGCGACGGCGGCGTTTCCGGCGACCGCATCACCATATTGGAAGAGCTGGAAATCCCCGGCGGCGCGCTCGATGGTCTGGACGTGCCCGAAAAGGGCTTCGTCATTCGCGGCGGCCGCGAGATGGAGGAGCATTTCGAGTGCCTGTGGGACCTCTATCGCTCGATCCCCTCGCTGGAGATCGAGGATGCCAGCGTGCTCGACGAGTTCTACCGGCTCAACAAGGACGATCCCAACTTTTCGCTGCAGCGAACGACGCAGAACCAGGGTCAGGACGTGCCCGACAAGGCGCTGCTAACGCTCAACGACAAGGCGCAGAAGGATCTCCTCTCGGTCTTCCTTGCGACGCGGGAGGAGATGGAGAACAAGCGCATCAACGAGGTCTTCGGCGAGGACTTCCTCAAGAGCAATTTCTGGCTCTACTGGCGCACCATGTTCGCCTTCGAGGAATGGCATTCCGCGCTGGAGATGAAGCTCTACCTGCACCGCTTCATCCATCACATCGGCAGTCTCGCCGACTTTTCCTCGCTCAAGTTCAATCGCTACAACCAGTATGAATCGATGGTCCTGCCGCTGGTGAAGTGGCTGACCGATCACGGGGTTAAATTCCGCTACGGCGTCGAGGTCACCGATGTCGATTTCGACATCCAGCCCGGCTCCAAGCAGGCGACGCGCATCCACTGGAAGGAGCGCGGCGTCGAAGGCGGCATTGATCTCGGGCCCGACGATCTCGTCTTCATCACCATCGGCTCGCTGACCGAGAATTCCGACAATGGCGACCACAGGACACCGGCGAAGCTCAACGAAGGACCGGCGCCGGCCTGGGACCTGTGGCGGCGGATCGCGGCGAAGGATCCGGCCTTCGGCCGCCCGGACGTATTCGGCGCCCATATCCCGGAGACGAAATGGGCCTCCGCGTCGATCACTGCCCTCGACGCCCGCATTCCGGCCTATGTCGAGAAGATCACGAAGCGGAACCCCTTTACCGGCAAGATCGTCTCCGCCGGTATCGTCACGGTGAAGGACTCGGCGTGGCTGCTGAGCTGGACGGTTCATCGCCAGCCGCATTTCAAGAAGCAGCCCAAAGATCAGATGATCGCCTGGTTCTACGCGCTCTTTGTCGATTGCCCCGGCGACTTCGTGAAGAAGCCGATGCAGGAATGCACCGGTGAGGAGATCACCCAGGAATGGCTCTATCACCTCGGCGTGCCGGTCGAGGACATTCCCGAACTCGCGGCATCCGGCGCCAGCACCGTTCCCACGATGATGCCCTATATTACCGCCTTCTTCATGCCGCGCCAAGCGGGTGACCGGCCGGACGTGGTGCCGGAGGGCGCGGTCAACTTCGCCTTCATCGGCCAGTTCGCGGAGTCGAAGCAGCGGGACTGCATCTTCACCACGGAATATTCGGTGAGAACCCCGATGGAGGCCGTCTACACGCTGATGAATGTCGAGCGCGGCGTGCCCGAGGTCTTCAACTCGACCTATGATATCCGTACACTTCTTGCTGCGATCGGTCCGCTGCGGGACGGCAAGGGCATCGATCTTCCCGGGCCGGCCTTCCTGCGCAAGCTGCTGATGAAGAAGCTCGAAGGCACCGAGATCGCCAAGCTGCTCGAAGAGTTCCATCTGATCGAGGAGTGAACAAAGACCGGAAGGCACGCGCGGCGTGTGAAAGGTGATGAATGGCCGACGACGATCAGAAGAGCGAACGCGCCGCCGAGGTGACTGGGGCGCACGGCCATCATCACCATCATGAGCCGGACGGCGAAACGCCGTCCGGTCACGTCGACCATGATCCGGTCTGCGGCATGGTGGTCGATCCCGCCAGGACCGCTCACAATGCTGAGTATGAAGGCGAGCGCTACGTCTTCTGCTCGGCCGGCTGCAAGGCGAAGTTCGACGCCGACCCCGTGCATTATGCGGCACTGGCAGCGCATGCTGCACATCACCATGAGGGTGCTGCCGCCCATGGCGATCATTCCCACCATAGCCACACGCATGGACCTGATACCCATGAGCATCACCACGTTGCGGCAGTAACGGCAACCGCAACGGAAGGGACGATCTGGACATGCCCGATGCATCCGGAAATCCGCCGGGATGCGCCGGGTAGTTGCCCGATCTGCGGCATGGCGCTGGAGCCGCTGATCGCGGCGGCGGATGCCGGACCAAGCCCCGAACTCGCCGATATGACCCGACGCTTCTGGATCGGCCTCGTGCTCGCCTTGCCCGTGTTCCTGCTGGAGATGGGCGGTCACCTGATCCCGGCGCTGCACCATTTGGTGCCGATGCGCATCTCGATCTGGATCCAGTTCGCGCTGGCGACGCCGGTGGTCCTGTGGGCCGGATGGCCGTTCTTCGAACGTGGCTGGGCGTCGATCGTCAACCGCAGCCTCAACATGTTCACGCTGATCGCGATGGGCACCGGGGTCGCCTGGGGCTACAGCATCGTCGCGACATTCGCGCCGCAGCTCTACCCGCAGGCTTTCCGAGGCGCCGATGGCACGGTCGCGGTCTACTATGAGGCCGCGGCCGTGATCACCGTGCTGGTGCTGCTCGGTCAGGTCATGGAACTGCGCGCCCGGGAGCAGACCTCCGGCGCAATCCGCGCGCTTCTCAATCTCGCGCCGAAAACCGCCCGGCGGATCGGGCGGAACAATGCTGAAGAGGATATTCCTGTCGAAGCCGTCGTCATCGGTGATCGGCTCAGGGTCCGGCCCGGTGAAACCGTGCCGGTTGACGGCGTGGTCGAGCAGGGTCGCTCATCGATCGATGAATCGATGGTGACCGGAGAATCCATGCCGGTGACGCGTGTAGTCGGCGAAGCGGTCGTAGGAGGTACGCTGAACCAGACCGGCGCGCTCGTCATCCGGGCTGAAAAAGTCGGGCGCGACACCATGCTCGCCCGCATCGTCCAGATGGTCGCGGATGCCCAGCGCTCGCGCGCGCCGATCCAGCGCATGGCTGATCAGGTGTCGGGCTGGTTCGTGCCGGTCGTCATCGCCGTCGCGCTGCTCGCCTTCGCGGCCTGGGGTGTATGGGGGCCGGAGCCGCGGCTGGCGCATGGCCTGATCGCGGCCGTTTCCGTGCTGATCATTGCCTGCCCCTGCGCGCTCGGGCTCGCGACGCCGATGTCGATCATGGTGGGTATCGGCAAGGGGGCGGCCGCCGGCGTTCTGATCAAGAACGCGGAGGCGCTCGAGCGGATGGAGAAGATCGATACTCTGGTGGTCGACAAAACCGGGACGCTTACCGAAGGCAAACCGGCCGTTACCCGGATCGTCGTGGCCCCGCGATTTGTCGAGGAGACCATCCTGCGGCTTGCAGCCGGCGTGGAGAAGGCGTCCGAGCATCCGCTTGCGCGGGCGATCGTGGCGGCTGCCGACGAGCGAAAGATCACCATCCCCGATGTCGCCGACTTCGACTCGCCGACCGGCAAGGGGGCGATCGGTCGTGTCGAGGGCCGGCATGTGGTGCTCGGCAGCACCACCTTCCTCGCCGAACATGGGGTTGATACAGCGCCGCTCGCGGCACAGGCCGATGAGCTACGCCGCGACGGCGCAACCGCCATCTATATCGGCATCGATAAAGCCATCGGCGGCATCTTCGCCATCGCCGACACGATCAAGGCGACCACGCCTGAGGCACTGAAGGCCCTGCATGCGGAAGGCATCCGCATCGTCATGCTGACCGGTGACAATCGCACCACAGCCGAAGCCGTTGCGAGAAAGCTCGGCATCGATGAGGTCGAGGCCGATGTGCTGCCGGACCAGAAAGCCGCGGTCGTCGAGCGCCTGAAGGCGCAGGGCAAGGTGGTGGCGATGGCGGGTGACGGCGTAAATGACGCGCCGGCGCTTGCCGCCGCCGATGTTGGTATCGCCATGGGATCGGGGACCGACGTTGCGATCGAAAGTGCGGGCGTGACGCTGCTCAAGGGCGATCTCACCGGCATTGTCCGCGCGCGACGCCTGTCGCAGGCGACGATGGCCAACATCCGCCAGAACCTCGCCTTCGCGTTCATCTACAATGCGGCAGGCGTACCGATTGCGGCCGGTGCGCTCTATCCCACGTTTGGGCTGCTGCTGTCGCCGATCATCGCTGCTGCCGCGATGGCGCTGTCGTCCGTCAGCGTCATCGGCAATTCGCTGCGGCTCCGGACAGTGAAGGCATGACGGACCAAGGCCCCGACCTTGTGGCGGGGTCTTGCGTGGGGTCTTAGTCGGCGCGCCTGCCGTTGGGGCGGGACCAGATCAGCGAGAAGGTGTCTTCGCCCTCGTTGTCGAAGAGGTTGGCATAGATCAGAGCGCCGATCTTCTCATGATGCCCTCGGCTGTCAGGGCGTCCGCGATCTGACGGTCGAGTGATCCCACAGCATTGAGCGTTCGCACCATCTCCTCGATGCGTGCGAAGTGAGCCAGATCGTCATAGTTGGCGGTATTGCGGATGATCACATGCTCTGTTCGCGCGCCGGTCTGCCACAGGATCGCGAACCAGATACGGCCTTGCGCACGGCTCTTGTCGACCGTCACGCTGTCGATCACGAGCCGCATCATCTCTTTGCGTTCGTCGATGCCAGCCCGCTTCGAGAACGCGGGCAACAGGGTCGGCAATGGTCAGGATACGCGTTCGCGCGGCGGCGGCCAGGGCGTTAACCTGCTCGACATGCCACCGCGCGTAATCCTGTTCGACGCGTCGGCTTCGCGTATTTTCTCTTCCCACAACGTTTCCAGCGAACGTGCGACGAGCCGCTTTTCCGACTCCACGGCATCATATTGTCGGCGTGCACGCTCCGCTTCGTAATGCGCCTTCTCCCGATTCAGCGCCCATTGACGTTCCAGGAGCCGGTTTTCGCCGTTCATCTGTTCATGAGCCGCAAGCGCAAGGTCGATGCGATCGGGTTGCAGAGCTTCGATCAACAGCCGCTCGACCTCTGCATCAACCTGGTTTGCGCACATTCTGGCAGTGCCCGCTCTGCTCGCTATCGATGCAGTGATAGACGGGGGTCTTCTTATGGGCAGAGTGAGTGAAGACCCATGCGGTGTCCGCATATCCCGCAGACCACGATGCCTTGAAGCATCGCTGCGCCACGCAGGGGCGCTCCGCGCCGGCCAGCGCTGAAGTTGCCGATATTGTCGGCGAGCCGCCCGACGTTGCTCATGTATGCCTCCCATTGGCTATGCCGATGAGCCCGCGTAGGTGGTGACGCCATAGCCATATAGACGACTGGTCTATTATTCGTTATATATGCTGATCATGAATTTGACACCCAAAGCATGATCTGCCCCCCGCTGAGTGGCCCAGAGACTATGATAGTTTGGACCACGAAAGGGACGATGAATGCCGAGCAAGAAGCACAAGCCGGAAGAAATTATCGGCAAGCTGCGTGAAGTTGAGATTGTTCTGGCGCAGGGAGCCTCGACAGCAGAGGCGTGCCGCCGGATCGCAGTCAGCGAGCAGACATACTATCGCTGGCGCAAGGAATATGGTGGCCTGAAGACCGACCAGGCGAGGCGGATGAAGGATCTGGAGAAAGAGAACCAGCGGCTACGCCGGGCGATTTCGGATCTGACGTTGGACAAGCTGATCTTGCAGGAAGCTGCCAAGGGAAACTTCTGAGCCCCGCGCGGCGGCGGCGCTGCATCGATCAGTTGCGACGAGATTTGCCGATCCGGGTGTCCGAGCGACGGATATGCCGGGTGCTGGGGCAGCATCGATCGACACAGCGCAAGGTGCCGCGTGGGGCAGATGACGAACAGGCGCTCACGGAGGACATCGTCGCGCTGGCGAAGCAATATGGCCGCTATGGCTACCGCCGAGTGACGGCGTTGCTATGCCATGCGGGGTGGACGGTGAACCACAAACGGGTCGAGCGGATATGGCGACGCGAAGGACTGAAGGTCCCGCTGCGTCAGCCCAAACGGGGACGCCTGTGGCTCAACGACGGATCATGTATCCGCTTGCGGCCTGAGTATCCCGGGCATGTGTGGGCCTACGACTTCGTCGAAGGGCGCACGCACGATGGCCGCAAGTTCCGGATTCTGACGATCATCGACGAGGCCAGCAGGGAATGCCTGGCACTCATCGTTGCCCGGCAGCTCAAACACGAGGATGTGCTGGCGGCGCTGGCTGACCTGTTCATCTCGCGTGGGCCACCAGCGCATATACGATCCGATAATGGTAGCGAGTTTATCGCGACCGCCGTCCAGAAATGGTTGGGGCAGATCGGCGTGAAGACGCTCTATATCACCCCGGGATCACCATGGGAGAATGGCTATAACGAAAGCTTCAATGGGTCGCTTCGCGACGAACTGCTCAACGGCGAGATCTTCTACAGCCTCGCTGAGGCCAAGGTGCTGATCGAGGCATGGCGGCGGCATTACAACACCGTTCGCCCTCACAGCAGCCTGGGCTACCGACCGCCGGCACCGGAAACGGCGACACCGCCATATCCGGCCTCCGGTTCCGCTTCGCTCCACCTCCGTCCGGATATGGCGGCGATGGGCTTAATCCACTAACAAACCAATCGGGCCACTCGGTGGGGGCAGATCAGCCGCACGTTCGAGAAACTCCTTCATGGCTCACCTATTCTGTTCGGCGCATGCGCGCTCTCATAGCTCTAAAGCAGGAATAGCACAGTTGACCTTTAGATTTTATTCCACTGTGCCTGGCACCTAATTGATGACTGGAAAATTGATACGAGGCCGCATTTTTCCCAGTCACATCATGAGGTTGATCCTGCAGCGTCACTCAGCGACCTGCATTTTGTCGTGATCGGTCAGCTGAGTTCGTCGATCTGCGTGGCCCTCAAAAGGCGGAAAAGCAGACCTCGACGCTGGCCGAGCGGCCCGGCGCAACCTTACCAGCCGCCCCCCAGTGCACGATAGAGCTGAACGGTTGCCGTTCCTTGTGCGATGCGGGTCTGTTCCATCTTGTCCTCGTCCGAGAGCGCATCCAATCGGGCCTGCAACACATCGCCCAACTGCGTGCGTCCGGCATCGTACAATATCGCCAGCTGGTCGGCGCGTCGGCGGGCCATGTCGGATGTACGGATAAGCCCGGCCAGGCGTTCGTCCAGCCCCGCCCGAAAACCATAAGCGGATTCAACTTCCTCGAGCGCCGACAGCATGGCCTGGTCATAATTGGCGAGAGCAGCCTCAAGTTCGGCATCGCCCGCCTTGACACTGGCCTGCAACCTTCCGGCATTGAAAAGCGGCATCGATGCGGAAAGGCCGACCAGACCTCCGGTTCCGCCATAGCCCGGCAGGGCGCCCAGTTCGATATGCCCGTTCTGCCCCAGAAAATGGATGGCGAAGCGCGGAAGCAGATCGGCCTTCAGGCTCTTGAGGCGCGCCGCACGCGCGTTCACCAGCCATGATCGCGCCGCGACATCAGGCCGGCGATCAAGAATGTCGGAAGGAAGTTGCCCGGTGGGCGCATCTGGCGTCTCAAAAGTGGCGGAGGCGACCATATCCGGCGCCTGTTCGGGGACGTCGCCCGCCAGCACGGCCAGTCGCCGCTTGCGCGCATCGACGAGGGATGTGAGGGCCGGGCGGGAGGCGCGCAGCGCCTCCAGTCCATTGCGGGCGCGGGTGACATCGGCCGCTGTCGCGGCGCCCGTCCGCTGCCGGGCGGCCGCATAATCGACAAGGCGACTGGCCGTAGCCTCGCTGCGATCGAGGACATCGAGGCGCCGCCTCAGCCCCTGCAGCTGCTGATAATTTTCGACGACATCGGCGGCGACCATGAGCCTGACGCCATCGGCCGTTCGTGCGGTGCTTTCGGAAAGCGCGCGCGCCATTTCGGCGTCGGCATGGCGTCCACCGAACAGGTCAGCCTCCCAGGTGGCTCCAAGACCCACCAGATATCCACTGCCGCTGTTTCCGGACAGCGACGGCAGCATGGCCTGCCACTTGTCATCGATCCCGGCATCGCTCTGACTGGCCCACGCTGTGCCATTTGCGGCAACGGTAGGATAAAGCGCCGATTCCGCGACAGTGACTAGCGCACGCGCGGCGGCGACATGGGCCTTTGCAGCGCGGATATCGGCGTTTGCTTCGAGCGATTTCTCGACCAGCGCATCAAGAGCGGGATCGCCCCACGCCGTCCACCAGCGGTCTGTCCCGGTTATTGCCGCGTCGTTCGCCGCCGCCGCATCCAGGCGATTGGGCGGAGTGATGCGTGGCGCGTGCGCGGGCGTGTTCGGGACGCTGGCGCAAGCGGTGAGCAGCAGCGCGAGCGATGGAGGAAGCAATTGGCTATGCATTCTGATTTTCCTGGGTGATGTCATCCATGACCTTTAGCCCTGCCTTGAGAGCATCGAACGGAAGCGGCTGACGGCCATCGCCACGAAGAACACGCCCGAGCCGCAGATGATCGCGAGTTCCGGCAGGATCGTTCGCACGCCCGCGCCGCGATAGAGGATCGCCTGGGAGAGGCTGACGAACTGGGTGGTCGGCAGACATAGCGCAATCGTCCGGATCGCCGAGGGCATGCTCTCGAGCGGCGTTGCCGCTCCCGAGAGCAGATAAGCGATGGCGTAGACGGGCACTGCGAAGAGCCCGAACTGCGGCATGGATGGCGCGAGCGTTGCCATCCACATGCCGAGCGAGGTGACCGAGAAGAGGTAGAGAAACATCGCGGCAGTGAAGAGCAGGAGAGATCCGGTCAGCGGCACGCCCAGAACGCCATGAACGACGAACCAGAGGGACGCGATCGAGGCCAGCAGGATGACGAGGCCGTTGGCAAGGATCTTGGCGAAGGCGATCTCGCTGGCGCGCACGGGCATCACCAGCAGATGCTCGATCGTGCCATGCTCACGCTCACGGATCACCGCCGCGCCGACGAGGATGATCGAGAGCACCGTCACGTTGGTGACGATCTGCATGACCGAGGTATACCAGGCCGACTGGGCGTTGGGATTGAAATGCATCCGGCTTTCGACCTGGACCGGCAGCGCCTCCAGGAGGCCCCGGGCATGGAGGAAGTCGAGCGTTTCCTGCGCGAATATCTGCTGGAAATAGGCAGCGCCCAGACCTGCCTGCGTCATGGCGGTCGCGTCGACGAGAATCTGGACGGAAGGCGACCGGCCCGCGAGCGTATCGGCTTCGAAGCGGGGCGGGATTTCGATGACGAAGATATATTTTCCGCTGTTCATCGCAGGGCCGATCGCGGATCGCTCGATGTCCTCGGGTGGTTTGAAATAGGGCTGCTGGATGGCATCGCGCAGCCGGCGCGACAGTTCGGAATGATCCTCGTCCATGATCGCGACCGAAGCGTTCATGACCTCTGCGCGTACCCCGTTCGCAACAAGCTGGATCGCCACGGTGAAAGCGAAGAGGATAAGCGCCATCAGCGTCACATCCTTCATGACACTGCGCAGTTCCTTGCCGCTCAGAAGCGCAACGTTGAGAATCCAGCGCGTCATTTCTCCTGCTTTCCCAGCATCAGGCGTGCGCCGCCCACGAAGAGGAATGCGAGCGCCATCAGGGCCAGATAGGCCTGGCCGAAACTGGCCATGCCCAGACCCTTGGTGAATGTGCCGAGACTGACGATCTGGAACCAGGAGGAGGGGAAGGTCAGCCCGATGATATGGCTCGGGCCTGTCAGGGTGGAAACGGGGTAAAGGAGCCCGGAGAAGTTCACCGACGGAATAAGACAGATGAGGGATGTCGCGAAGATGGCGGCGACCTGCGAGCGCACAAAGGCCGAGATCATCAGCCCCAGCCCGGTGACAGACAGAATGAAGAGGAACCCGCCGATCAGAAGGGCCGGCAAGGACCCCTTGAGCGGTACTCCCAAAATGAAGACAGTCACCAGGATCAGCGTCACGAAACTGGTCATCGCAAGAAGGGCATAGGGCATCTGCTTGCCGACCAGGAATGCGCCCAGGCTCGCCGGCGAAGCGTAGAGATTGGTGATCGAGCCGATTTCCTTTTCGCGCACGACCCCAAGGGCCGTCAGCATCGCGGGAATGAGGATCATGCAGAGCATCAGGACGCCCGGCGCCATGGCGTAGATGCTGCGAAACTCCTGATTGTAGATGAAGCGCGGTTCGATTGTGGACGAGAGATCAGGCACAGCGAAGGGCTGCGCGGACCGCAACTGGTCCATTGCGTAGCGAAGGAGAACAGCCTCGGCATAAGCGCGGGCGTTCGACGCGGGGAAAGGACTCGCGCCGTCGATCCGCACGTCGACCGCGGGCCGCCGCCCTGCGGTCAGATCGCGTCCGAAGCCGGGGGGTATGTCCAGCACCATCTTGGTCGATGCCTCGCGCAGCGCCTGATCGGCGGCCGCGTCGCTCGCAAGTTCGGGCTCAACCCGGAAATAGCGTGACCCTTCAAAATAAAGTTGCAGGTCACGGCTGGCGGCACTGCGGTCATGATCGAGAACGGCAAGGCGGATATTCTGGACGTCGAAGGAAATGCTGTAGGCTGCAATGCACAGCAGGATGATCGGGCCGATCAGCGCGAAGGCGAGCCGGATGCGATCGCGCATGAGTTCGGTCGCTTCGCGCCGGGCAAAGGCCCAGGCGAAGCCCGGCCAGCTGCCGGCAGCGGTTGGTAATCGCGGCCGGCCGGGAGCCGTCGATCGCGCACCGGCGGCAGGAGTGGACGAAGCGACCGAAGCATCGACCGGCAGATGGGCGGAAGCAGTCGGCGCTTCGTCATTATCCTTCTCGAGGACAGCGATAAAAGCATCCTCGAGCCGCTGCGCATCATATCGCTGTGTGAGTTCCGTCGGCGCGCCGACCGCCAGAACCCGCCCGCGATGCATCAGCGATATGCGGTCGCACCGTTCCGCCTCGTTCATGAAGTGGGTGGAGACGAAGATCGTTACCCCTTCATCGCGCGAGAGGCGGATCAGATGGCGCCAGAACATGTCGCGCGCCGCCGGATCGACGCCGGACGTGGGCTCGTCCAGGATCAGGATCTCGGGTCGATGGAGGCAGGCGGCGGCGAGTTGCAGGCGTTGCCGTATGCCGAGCGGCAGAGCGGCGGGAACGGCATCGGCATGGGCTTCGAGCTCGAACTGGGCAAGCGCGGCCGAAACCAGTTCGCCTGCCTGCTGGCGTGGCACGCGATAGAGCCGCGCATGAAGGACCAGGTTCTGGCGAACCGAAAGCTCTTCATAGAGCGAGAAGGCCTGCGACATATAGCCCACGCGCATGCGCGTCTCCATGTCTCCGGGGGCGATCGGCCGCCCGAAAAGGCTGGCCGTTCCGTCCGTCGCATCGAGCAGGCCGGTCAGCATCTTCATGGTCGTGGTCTTGCCGCAGCCGTTCGAGCCCAGAAAACCGAATATCTCGCCGCGTCCGATGCGAAAGCTCACATGATCGACCGCTACGAAATCACCAAAGCGCCGCGTCAGATCATGCGCCTCGATTGCCGGCGCTTCGCCCTTGTCCTGCCAGGCCGGCACGACCAGCGCGTCGCCCGATGGCCGCTTGTCTTGCGGAAGCAGGCGAACATAGGCGGCTTCGAGCGTATCCGCGCCCGCGTCACGCATGATCTCGCGCGTATCCCCTTGCGCGATCACCTTGCCATCGTCCATCGCCACGAGGTGGCCAAAGCGCTCTGCCTCTTCCATGTAAGCCGTGGAGACCAGCACGGTCATGTCCGGCCGCTCCGCGCACATCGCATCCACCAGTTCCCAGAACTGCCGTCGTGAAAGAGGGTCTACCCCCGTGGTGGGTTCGTCGAGGATGAGCAGATCCGGATCGTGCACCAGCGAGCAACACAGGCCCAGCTTCTGCTTCATGCCGCCCGAAAGTTTGCCGGCGGGCCGGTCCGGAAAGGGTGCAAGCCCCGTCGCGTCCAGCAAGCGCCGCATATGCGCTTCCCGCTCGACTGCAGACAGTCCGAAGAGGCGACCAAAGAAGTCGATATTCTCGCGGACGGAAAGCGTCGGGTAGAGATTGCGACCAAGCCCCTGGGGCATATAGGCGACGCGGGAAAGGAACTCCTCCCGCTTGCGACGCTCGGTGAGATCGAAGCCGAGAACCGAAAGACGTCCCGTTTGCAGCTTTTTCACGCCGGATATGAGGCCGAGCAGCGTCGACTTGCCTACGCCATCGGGCCCGACCAGCGCGGTGGTCTTCCCCTTGGGCAGGGAGAGCGAAACCTCGTTCAGGGCGATGATACCGCCATATCGATGCGAAAGGCTTTCGATCCGTATCGCCTCTTCGGGGAGGATCTGAGCGGGCGGGATCATTTGTCGATCTTGGTGAGGTCGGGCCAGGGCTGGCGCGTATCGGTGCGCACGAACCCGTCCGCCGTCATGCCGGCTTTCAGCCTTCCGTCCAGGCCACGGGCGAGATCAGGCGCGATCTGCAGCTTCACCCGGTAGGACAGGTTCTCGCGTTCGCTGGCCGTCTCGACGAATTTTGGCGTGAACTGCGCATCGGGCGCCACGAAGCTGACGCGCGCGGGAATGGCGTCGCCAAAACCCTGCGGAAGAATGCGTGCCTCGTCGCCGATCCTGATCTTGCCGGCGACCGAAGCGGGCAGGAAGATGGTGAGCCAGGCATCCTCGGCATTGACCAGCGACACGATCTTGCCGCCCGGTGGCAACATGGTTCCAGGCTCGACGATCCGATATTCGACGCGCCCGGGCGTCGGTGCGATGATCCGCAGGTCGGCAAGGCCGGCTCTGGTTTGCGCGATCAGGGCGTCGGCCTGGGCAATGGCCGAGCGTGCCTCGCCGACACCGCCGCCCGCCGCCTGGGCGCCACCTTGCGCAGCAACCAAGGCCAGGCGACGCTGCTCCAGCTCGACGTTCGAGACCATGTCACGCTCCCGCAGCTTGCCGGTCTCGACCCAGTCGATGCGGGCGAGCTGAGCCTGACTGTCCCGCGCGGCGAGCTCCCCTTGCGCGCGCATGAGGGCGGATACTGCCTGTTCGCGCTTGGCAAGCGCTCCGGCGAGTTGGGTTTTGAGGTCTACATCATCCTGCCGGGCGATGACCTGACCCGCCCCGACGAGATCACCTTCATGGACGTCAAGCGACATCAGGCGGCCAGGATATTTGGCGGCAATATCGGTGCGCGTCATCTCGAGACGGCCGTTGCCGCGCACGATGGTATCGGGGAGCTTGTCGGTGCGTCCAAACATCCACCACAGCCCGAAAGCCAGGGCGATGAGGACGACGGCCAGAATGGGAATGACGATAGGGCCCCGCAGCTTCACGCTATACCTCCTTGAGCGTTCATCGCACGAGCGCCACGCCGATCCGCAGGCGCGTCACGTGCTTGTTATAGTCGAGCAGATTTTCGCCATAGCCGGTGAAGCCCTGGCCGAAGAGATAGAAGTCCGGGCCTCCGCCCAGGATACGCCGGAACGGGTAGGAGAGCTCGGCGGTCAGAGCTCCCTTGCCGCTACCCAGGTTGAGACGGGTAGAAGCCGAGACGCGCAGCCCATCATCCTCGCTGGCCTCAATGAAAAGCCCGCTATTGCCGCGATATCGGCGAATGTCAGGATTGTCCGAAAGGTTTCCGAGATAGAGCCACAGCCGCGGCGCGATCGTCAGCCTTCGGTCCTCGCCGAGCGAGAAGCCGGCCATCGGGGCCAGATAGAGCATGTTGAGGCTGCGCGAGGCTGCGCCATCGCGTCCATTGGACTCATGGCGAAGGCCGATCTGGCCGCTGATCGTGGCCTTATCTGACACGGGCAGGGCAGGCGAGAGATAGAAGAGCTCGGGTTGATAATCGATATTGCGGAAGGGCGAGGATTTCGCCGCCACGTCCCAGAACATGCGCTGGGTATAGGCGAAATAGAGGCCGTCGATCAGCGAGGGAGAGCGGTCCATCCGCGCTCGACTTCCGAACAGCTGATATTTGAAACTGATCTGGATGCGTGCGTCGGTGTTGGTGCCGGGGCCATAGACCGCATAGATCGGTTCGTAGACCGAGAGATTGGGGATGAAAGCATTGCCCCGGGTTCGGTCTGTCGGCGATGGTGTGACGGAGTCTGGCGATATCTGCGGAGAGGTCGGAGGCGTGAGCGAGGGCGCGGCAGTCAGGGCGACCGGGGCAGAGCGGTCGGCCTCAGGATCGACGCCGATCGTCAGGAGGATTTGCTGCGTTGACCAGGAGGGAATGGACAAGGCCGCGCCGTCCATGACGTCCTGAAAGTCGATCCGGTAGCGCGCCGCCGCAAAGCCATTGGCCCGGATCGTCAGAACCGCAGCCTGTTTTTCGCCTCGTTGCAGCCAGACCTTTCGATACGTGCCGTTGCTGACCAGATCGGCCGCAACCTCGTCGGGAAGGCGAACCTCCTGCGCGGCCGCCCCGGCATTGAGAACGCGCACATCGACAAGGATATGTCCGCTCTGATCGCGGTTGCCTGCGCGCTGGACGACATACTCCAGAGCAGCTTGCGCGTGCGCCTGCGACGCCAGTACGGCGCTGGCTGCGAGGGCAAGAGGGGCAGCCCGAACGATCACGCGAAAAGATGCTGCCCGTTATCGACCGGAATGATCGTGCCGGTGATCCGCTTCGCGGCATCGCTGACGAGGAAGGCGGCCAGCGCGCCGACGTCGCTTACGTCAACCAATTTTCCTGCGGGAACCTGCGCGGCAGCCCGATCGAGCAACTCGTCGAACCGGTCGATTCCGCTTGCGGCGCGGGTGGCAATCGGCCCTGGTGAAATAGCGTGTGCCCGAATGGCTTTGGCGCCCAGTTCCGCGGCGACATAGCGCGTTGCGCTTTCCAGGGCCGCCTTGACGGGACCCATCAGGTTATAGTGTTCGACCACCCGCTCCGAACCATAGAAGGTCACGCAAAGCAGGCATCCGCCCGTTGCCATCAGCGGTTCGGCGAGCTTCGCCATGCGAAGGAAACTGTGGCAGGACACGTCCATCGCCGTCGAGAAGCCTTGCGCACTGCTGTCGACCACCCGACCGTGGAGATCCTCCTTCGGCGCGAAGGCGATCGAGTGCAGCAGGAAATCGAGGCCACCCCAGCGTTCTTGCACCTGGCCGAAAAGCGCCTCGAGTTCGCCGGGGATGCGTACATCGCACGGCGCAGTCCATTCGACGCCGAGCTGGTCGACGACAGGCTGGACCCAGTCCTTTGCCTTTTCGTTGAGATAGGTGGCGGCAAGCCGGGCGCCGCACCGGGCAAATGCCTCCGCGCATCCTGTCGCGATGCTATGTTCGTATGCGATCCCGATGACGAGGCCGCGCTTGCCGGTCAGATCTACAAGCGGTGTCATTGGGCGGTCTCCTGCAGCAGGCTGAGCGTGTGAATTGCGATCATGCGTTCCTCGTCGGTGGGGATGACGAGGGCCTTGATCCGGCTCTCGGGGGCGCTGATCAGCGTCTCACCTGCAGCATTGGCGCGATCATCGATCTCAAGGCCCAGCCATTGGAGCCGGCGACCAATAAGACTGCGCATGCCCGCGTCATTTTCGCCGATGCCAGCAGTAAAGATGATCCCGTCCACACCCTCCAGCGAAGCGGCAAGGGCGCCGGTGTCACGGGCTACCCGCCAGGCGAAGAGATCAATCGCTTCTTTCGCTTCGGGTGCGTCGCTCGCGGCAAGCGTGCGCATGTCGCTGGAAATGCCCGACACGCCCAGAAGGCCCGATTGCCTGTAAAGCATATCCTCTATCGTCTTGGCGCCCATGCCCATCTGCGTCATGAGATGCAACACGACACCGGGGTCGAGACTGCCCGAGCGGGAGCCCATCATCAAACCGTCGAGCGCGGTGAACCCCATGGTCGTGTCGACGCTTTGCCCCGCCGCCATGGCGCAAAGGCTCGCGCCATTGCCCAGATGTGCGGCGATGACCTTGCCCGAGGCCAGCGCCGGGTCGATCGCGGCGAGGCGCCGGGCGATATATTCATAGGAAAGGCCGTGAAAACCGTAGCGACGGATGCCCTGGTCGTGAAGCGCACGGGGGATTGCGAAACGAGAGGCAAGGGCTGGCTTGTCATGATGGAAAGCGGTGTCGAAGCAGGCGACCTGAGGCAGGTCGGGATCAAGCTTGGTGATCGCCCGGACGGCAGCCAGGTTATGGGGCTGATGCAGGGGCGCCAGCGGACAAAGTGCTTCCAGCTTGTCGATCAATTCAGAATCGATGCGCCGCGGGACGGAAAATTCTGTGCCGCCATGGACGATGCGGTGTCCGATGGCGGCGATCTCATAGCCTTCAAGTGGATGCTGCATCGCCCAGGAAAAAAGATCGGCCAGCAAGTCGGCGTGGGTAAGGCCTGCGCCATCCGGCCAGGTGCGATCGAGCAGGATCGTACCGTCCGTCCTTCGGGCCTTCAGCGCTGGCACTATCCCGATTTTCTCGATCTTTCCGCCGGCCGCGAGTTGGAGGCTGCCTCCCGGCTCCATGGCGAAGAGAGAGAATTTGATGCTCGACGAGCCGGAATTGAGGCTGACGACCGCCTTCATGCACTCTTGCCCCCGGGCAATCCAGGGGCTGCCGGCGTCACGGCGCGCGCCATCAGCACCGCCACTGCGCAGGACGCGAGACGCGTGCGCAGGCTGTCGGCACGGCTCGTCAGGATGATCGGCACGCGCGCGCCAAGCACGATACCGGCCGCGTCGGCGCCGCCCAGGAATGTGAGCTGCTTGGCCAGCATGTTCCCGGCTTCGAGGTTGGGCACGACCAGAATTTCCGCATGGCCCGCAACTTCGGAAACGATACCCTTTTCCCTGGCCGCGGCCTCGCTGACCGCATTGTCGAAGGCGAGGGGTCCATCGAGAATGCCGCCGCTGATCTGCCCGCGATCCGCCATCTTGCAGAGCGCCGCCGCATCCAGCGTCGAAGGCATTGCCGGGTTGACGGTTTCGACCGCAGCGAGGATCGCGACTTTGGGCGCCTCCATGCCGATCACATGCGCGAGATCGATGGCGTTGCGGATGATGTCGGCCTTTTCCTCGAGGGCGGGGGCGATGTTGATAGCGGCATCGGTAATGATGAGCGGTGTCGGCCGGCCAGGCACGTCCATGACATAGGCATGGCTGATCCGTCGTTCGGTGCGAAGGCCTGTAGCGGAAGAGACTACCGCGCCCATCAGTTCATCCGTGTGCAGTGATCCCTTCATGACGAGCTGCGCTTCGCCCGTGCGCACCAGTTCCACCGCCTTGGCCGCTGCGGCATGACTGTGCGCCACCGGCACGATCCGGAAACCGTCGATCGCGCGCGAGGCCGCAGTGGCTGCGGCCTTGATCTTCGCATCGGGCCCGATGAGGATCGGGGCGATCAATCCGGCTTGCGCCGCATCGAGCGCCGCAGTGATGGCGGCTTCGCTGCAAGGATGCACGATCGCCGTCGGGACCGGATCGCTACCACCGGCAAGCTCCATCAGCCGGCGATATTTGTCATGATCGTTGAGGCGAACGTCCGGCAGCTCCGCGCGCGGGCGCAGCACCTTTTCGCCGGGCGCGATCACCTGGGCCTGGCCAGTGATGACATCCTCGCCATGCTGGTTGGCGCAGCGGCAGTCGAGGATCAGGATTTTCTTCTCCGCACGCTTCTCGACGACGGTGACCGAGGCGGTGATCGTGTCGCCCGGTGCGACGGGGCGGCGGAAGCGCAACGACTGGTCCAGATAGATGGTGCCAGGACCGGGTAGTTGCGTTCCGAGGACGGCGGAGATGAGGCCGCCGCCCCACATGCCGTGGGCAATGACGTGGCGGAACATGTCGGTCGCGGCATATTGCGCGTCGAGGTGAGCCGGATTGACGTCGCCAGACACCAGGGCGAAAAGCTGAATGTCTTCCGGCTCGAGCGTTCGTGTGACCGATGCGGTGTCGCCAACTTCGATTTCATCGAAGGTGCGGTTTTCGATCATCGCTGGACCGGCCATCGCTCAACGCTCCTTCACATAGTGGCCAGGTGCCGGATAGAGCGCGGGATATCCCTTGTCGGGCGATCCCATCGGGGGAGGCGGGACGGGCTCGCTCGAATGGTCGACCAGCCATTCGCCCCAGGCGGTCCACCAGCTTCCCTCATGCGGCTCGGCGCGCGTAAGCCATTCCTCCGCGTCGAGCACGGGGCCGTCTTCCACACGATCGAGCACGCTGTAGCGACGCCCCCTGTGGCCCGGCTCCGATACAATGCCGGCATTGTGACCGCCGCTTGTCAGCACGAAGCGGATGGAGGCCGGGGAGAGCATGTGGATCTTGTGGACCGACTTCCACGGCGCGACATGGTCGCGTTCGGTTCCTACGATGAACATCGGTTTGCGCAGCGCCGACAGGGAAATAGCCCGGCCGTCGACCTTGTATTTGCCTTCGGCCAGATCATCATCGAGAAACAGACGGCGCAGATACTGGCTGTGCATGGCATAAGGCATGCGCGTGCCGTCGGCGTTCCACGCCATGAGATCGTTCATGGGCGCACGCTCGCCCATCAGATATTCGGTGAGGATCCGCGACCAGACGAGATCGTTCGAACGCAGAATCTCGAACGCACCGCCCATCTGGCTGCTGTCGAGATAGCCCCGGCTCCACATCATGTTCTCGAGCAGATTGAGCTGGGACTCATCGATGAAAAGGCCAAGTTCTCCGGGTTCGCTGAACTCGGTCTGGGCCGCGAGCAGGGTGACGCTCGCCAGCCTGTCGTCGCCATCGCGCGCCATTGCGGCTGCGGCGATGGACAGCAATGTGCCCCCGAGACAATAACCCAGCGCGTGGATATGCGCGTCGCCGCAGATCGCGTGGATGGCATCGATCGCTGCCATCGCGCCCAGCCGTCGATAGGCGTCCATGTCGAGGTTGCGGTCGGCGCTGCCCGGATTGTGCCAGGAGATGGCGAAGACCGTGTAACCCTGGCCCACCAGCCAGCGGACCAGCGAATTGTCCGGCGAAAGATCGAGAATATAATATTTCATGATCCAGGCGGGCACGATCAGCACCGGCTCCGGATGGACCATCCCGCTCGTCGGTTCATACTGGATCAGTTCGATCAGTTCGTTGCGATAGACGACCTTTCCTGGCGTCGCGGCAACAGTCTCGCCAACCGGGAACGCCTCAACTCCCGCCGGTGATTCCCCTCGTGCAAGGCGGCTCATGTCCTCGAAAAGATGCTCGATGCCGTCGATGAGGCAGCGCCCGCCTGTTTCGACGATCCGCTTCTGGAGCACGGGATTCGCCGCGATAATGTTCGTCGGCGCGACGATGTCGAGGATTTGGCGGGCCGCGAACGCAACCATGTCTTCATGATGACGGTCCACGCCCTTTATGCCCGTCGTGGCGGCGTGCCACCATTGCTGGGTCAGCAGAAATGCCTGCACGAGAAGATCATAGGGCTGTTCCCGCCAGGCAGGGTCGTCGAAGCGGCGGTCCTGGGGCAGCGGCTCGATTGCGGGAAGGGTGTCGGGATCGCCGGCGCGCCGGGCTGCATAATCAGCCAGTCGCATATATTTGCGACCCAGCTTGGTAGCCAGTTGCAACTGCCTGCCCGGAGAGATGGCGAGATGGAGCGCCCAGTCCGACCATGCCTGAACAAGCGTTGCGGGAGACAGGCCATGCGTTGCCTGAGCCACCATGGCAGCCGCTGCGTGATCGAGCGTCTCGGCGAGGCCGTCGAGGGGGTCGGTTTGGTGTTCATCGATCGACATGCTCAATCTCCTGCGGCGGCAGAGCGGCAATGCCTGCGAGCAGGCGAGTCCCTCTGCTGTGTTTCTTTGCGCAGGCGCTCGGCAGCCTGCAGAAAGGTTAAGTACCTCCCCTTTGAGGTTCACCGCGGCGGAGCGCATGGCTCGCCGTGGAGCAAAGTCTCGACGATGGTCTCTGCGATGAGAATTCGGGCGGCGTCCTCAGGGATCTCGGGAGCAAGCGATCGCAGGACAGTAGGAAAGCTGGCGGGTTGATTGGCAGCGGCGCTCAGCAACGCGAAAAAGAGCGCAGGGTGACTGGCCCTGATTATGCCCTGAGCGATTCCGGCCTCGTAAAGCGTCCGACAACTTTCATAGGCAGGATGGATCAGTTGTTCCGTAACCAATGTCGACCGCTCAGACCTATCCGCTGCGTGCCGAACGACAAAATCCCTCACATAGGGATGGTCCGAATAAAAATAGATTATGCGCGTAATCGCGTCGCAAAGTCGGTCATGAACCGAACGGCTATCGTCTGAGGCAATCTTGGAAATTTCCGCGATTATTCCGGTCGTGCTCTGTGTTATCGCTTCCAGGCAGGCTTTCCAGAGTTGAGCTTTGCTTCCGAAATGCACGCGGATGAGGTTTTGACTGACGCCAGCGGCCGATGCGATTCCTCTCAGATCTGCGCGCTCGAACCCGTCATGCGAAAATGCGCAGATGGCAGCCGCCAGCAATTCCTGTCTGCCACCAACCATATCCTTCTGCCTGCGGCCTCGGGGCGACGGGAGAGGATGAATGGCGACCTCTGTCGGCATGTAGACTCCATGATATGTTCAATTGAACATATATTATGGGTTGCACTTGCACAATGCCTGTTCGGCCGAAAAATCGAACGATCAGCAGAGGATGGGCGAAGCGCCTCTGAAAATACGGCAGTCCCGCTGGTGAGTGATCGCGACGCCTGGCGTCGATCAGACACCTTTAACACGCAGTGCTCGCTCCCATCACAACCGGGCCGCCGGGGCGACGAGTTCATAACCGAACTGCAGCGCCTCGCGGCTCCGCATTGAGCGCGATCTCAAGAATATGGAACAGAGTGGAGAGGCTGCGGAAGCTGAAGCCCGCACGCCCCGAGCTTCGCCTCGCTCGAAGAGGTAACGCAGCGGCCGAGGTCATCGGGCTATCCGTTCATCCTCGCGGCGACCGGGCGAACCCAAGCCCAGCGAAACTAGCCGACTCTCGTCCGTCTCGGGAGGCGCCACGGTCGCTGCTTCCCGCTGAGGGTGTCGCACGGAAACCGAGTATCCATACTTGAACGATCGTTCCCGAATCGCTATACATGACCTATGGCAAGACCTCGGGAATTCGACACGGATGCTGCCCTGGACGGTGCGATCACCGTGTTCAGCGAGCATGGATATGAGGGCAGTTCGGCGCAGATGCTCGTGGACGCCATGGGCATTGGGCGGCAGAGCCTCTACGCGGCCTTCGGCGACAAGTGGCAGCTCTATTGCGCGGCGGTGCGGCGCTACGGCATGGGCGAATGCGCGGCGCATTTCGAGGCGCTTCGCAGCGGCGCGCGCGCCATTGACGGGATCGGGGCCATGCTGCGGCGCGTCGTGGAGACAGCAGCCACGCCCTGTCTCGGCGTCGGCTCGACCTGCGAGTTCGGCGCATCGCGGCCGGACCTTGTCGATATCCATGCAGCACTGGGCAGGACGTTGCACATGGCCATCGCCTCGCGCATGCGCGACGCGCAGCGTGAGGGCGATGTTGCAGCCAGCCTCGATCCCGAGGCTCTCGCGCAATTCCTGATCGCCAATATCGCCGGGATCCGCGTCGCCGGGCGTGGCGGCGCCGACCGATCAACCCTGGCTGCCCTGCAGGAGATGGTCATGCGCGCGCTGCGCTGACCCCTTTTTTGAACAATTATTGAACGATCATTCAAGATAGGAGAAAGACATGCGAGCAGTGGTGATGACCGCGACCGGTGGCCGCGAGGTGCTGGAGCAGATCGAGCGACCGGAGCCTGTCGCCGGGCCGGGCGAGGCGCTGGTCGAGATCGCGGTTGCCGGGGTCAACTTCATGGATATCGGCGTGCGTCAGGGGATTGCCTGGACTGACATGCCCAATCCCAAGATCCTGGGCGTCGAAGGCGTCGGTCGAGTTCTGGCAGTCGGCGAAGGCGTCGAGGCTGTTCAGCCCGGCCAGCGTGTCGCCTGGGTCTATGCGCCCGGCAGTTATGCTGAGCGGGTCGCGATCCCGGCAACGTCGCTGGTGCCGGTTCCCGATGCGGTCGACGATCGAACGGCGGCCTCGATCATGATGCAGGGGCTGACCGCCAGCCATTTCGCGACCGACTTCTATCCGGTCCTGCCCGGTGATATCGCCTTCGTTCACGCTGCGGCAGGAGGTCTTGGCCTGCTCCTGACCCAGATCATCAAGTTGCGCGGCGGCCAGGTGATCGGTCGGGTCTCATCTGAAGAAAAGGTCGCCACCGCCCGGGAGGCGGGCGCCGACCACGTCATTGTCGATACGGAAGGGCGATTTGCCGAAGAGGCCCTGCGCCTGACCGATGGAGAGGGCGTCCATGTCGTCTATGATGGATCGGGACCGACAACGTTTCAGGGTTCACTCGACGTCCTGCGCCGGTCGGGCACCTTCTGCTGGTATGGCCCGGTGCTGGGTGGGCCAGGGCCACTCGATATCATGAGCCTGCCCAGGAGCATCAAGATCGGCTACGCCGTCTTCTTCGACCATATCCATACCCCGGAACTGCTTCGCAAGCATGCCGCGCAGCTCTTCCAGTGGGTCGCGGACGGCAGGCTCAAGGTCCGGATCGGCGGCGAATATGCCCTTGCGGATGCGGCGAAGGCCCACGCGGATATGGAGAGCCGCAGGACCACCGGAAAGTTGGTGCTGATCCCGTGAGCGCTCGGGTCGCCATGGTGTTCGGGGGATCGCGTGGCATTGGCGCCGCCATCGCAAACCGGCTCGCCGGAGATGGTTTCGATCTGGCGCTGACCTATGTCTCGCAACCTGATCGCGCCGCTGAGGTTGTCCAAGCGATCAACGGCCTGGGACGCAGCGCCATCGCGATTCAGGCTGATAGCGCCGATGCCGATGCTATCACCGCATCAGTGGCGCATGCGGTCGATCGGTTGGGCATGCTCGACGTCGTGGTTGTCAATGCCGGCGTCCTTCGCCGCGCGACAATCGAGGCGTTCACGCTCGAGGATCTCGACCTGATGCTCGACGTCAACGTGCGCGGCGTCTTCCTCGCCATCCAGGCTTCGACCGCGCGGATGCGCGATGGCGGGCGCGTGATCACGATCGGCAGCAACACCGCTATTCGAACTGGCTCGCAGGGCAGCAGCGTCTACGCCATGACCAAGGCCGCCGTCGCGACCATGGTCAAGGGCGTCGCTCTCGACCTCGCGCCCCGGCGTATCACGGTCAACAACATCCAGCCGGGACCGATCGAAACCGATCTGACGGCTGCGATGGTTCCGCGCCTGCGCGACCTCATTCCACTTGGGCGGGTCGGCAAAGCGGAGGAGGTCGCGTCGCTCGTTTCCTATCTGATTAGCCCGGCGGCTGGTTACATGACGGGTGCCAGTCTGACGATCGATGGCGGGTATGTGCTCTAGCGATCGCCACGAAATACTGCAGTTCGGTCGATGACGACGAGAATTGCCGGGCGCCCTTCTCATGATTGACGTTCTGCGCATTCTCTCAATTCTATTGGACGTCGACTGGGTAAGGCATCGCCCTTAAAGGGGCGCGGAAGGGATCACATTGATGTTTACGGACGAAGAGCGGATCAAAGGGTCGGCGAAGCTGCCCGCCCATAGCCGGCACTCCCATGCGCCGCTCAAACTTCTCGCGGAGATGGCTGCCGAACATGGCCGTGAACTCGTCGCTTTGTTCTACGATACGCTGCTTCGTGACCAGGAGGCTGCCCAGTTCCTGAACCACGCTGTGGTGCAGGAGAGGCTCAGCTCTTCCCTCATTGAGTGGCTCACGCAGTTGTTTTCCGGACAGGACATTCGCGACTCCCCCGAAAAGCAGGCCCGCCAGAAGATCATTGGCGAAGTCCACGCTCGCATCAAGATTCCGGTCCATCTCGTAATGACAGGCGCGCTGGTGATCAAGACACGGCTCGCTGAATTGCTGCAGGGTCAGGCAGTCGATCCGTTGGTAGGCATTCGCGCGCTTCAACTTGCTGATGCGCGAATGGACACGGCCGTCATGCTCATCAGCCAGTCCTATGTAAAGGACACCACGGCAAGAGCGAGACTAGATGAAGCCTATCGGCTCTTCTCTCTGGATCAGGACGCTGCAGTCGACAAAGAGACGCAGCGCGCCAGCCTGATGGAGTGGAGCCAGAACACACTGTTCGCGCTTCTGCAAGCTGGCCCTGGTGGCGGGTTGCTCCGCTTGGGCGATTCCGCCTTCGGACTTTGGCTTCGGCATCGGGCACAGTTCATGTTTGAGCAATCGGCGCAGTTCAGCACTGTGGTCCGACTTGTCGAGCGCATCGATGAGATGCTCCTGCCAGAGCTGGATGCTCCCCGTAAGCGTCAGGATGGCTCATCCGCCTTGGCGGATTTGCGCGCCGCAGTTGACGAAATTTCCTTCCTGGTCGCTGATCTCTTCCAGACATTAAGCACCATGGAAGGAGGACGCGATCCGCTGACCCGTGCCCTTAACCGCCGTTTCCTGCCTGCCATACTTGGCCGCGAGGTCACATTCGCGAAGGAGAACGGGACAGCGCTCAGCGTCATGCTGGTCGATATCGACCACTTCAAGGCGATCAATGATCGGCACGGCCATCAGGTCGGTGATGAAGTCCTCCGGCAGGTGGCACAAGTGATCGTCGGGAATGTCCGGGCGACGGACTTCGTTTTCCGGTACGGGGGCGAGGAGTTCCTGATCGTCCTAGTCGAGACAGGCATCGAGGCTGCGGCCAACATAGCGGAGCGCATTCGGGCAGATATGGAGGGCCATATTTTCGAAACGGGAAGCTCGGGCGGCCTCAGTGTCACCGCGTCGATCGGCATTGCCCTGCATTCCGGCCATCCCGATCAGAAATTCCTGATCAAGGCCGCGGATGAGGCACTCTATCGGGCCAAGGCCGCAGGTCGCAACACGGTGGAACTCGCCCCGATTTATGGAGAAGGCGGGAAGGGGATTTGGCCGCTTGCCACATGACGTTCTTTACACCCAGATGTTTACGGGCATCAGGCTCCAAGTTTCCTGGATTTATCGGTGGCGGTATCGCTCGAGACCGCCACTTGCGTGGCTTGCATAACCAATCTCCCATGCTGCCCGAACATGGGAGGCACGGTAGGGATTGGCGTGACGCGGCAAGCCGGCCTGTGCGGCCTTCAGACCCCATCGATATGCATGGTCGAATTGCACTGATGGGCTCCTTCCCGATGAACCGATTGCCCGGCGACGGCGGCGGAGCATAATCGCGCCGACTGCCAGAACGAACAGGCCAAGCGCTCCTTTGCATTCCAGTTCCGTGTTTTCGCTGAAATCAGGAGACGACATTGCGACGCAAGCTCGTCAATGCGAGTGTGGCGAGCCTCTTTTCGCCTACGCCATTGCCGGAAAACTTGCTCATGGCCAAATCTATGGTGCGGACAAGCGCGTCGTCAGTGCGATCTGCCGCTGTCGATTTGCGCGCGTAGTGCTGCCTTACTCGCCCCAAAACAAGCGAAAGGAGACGGGCATCTTTAGGGCTCGCGATACGCCGTAGTCTTTGCAGTTCGTCGAGAGAAATTCCGACGCGTGTGTCGCGCAAAATCTCAAGCAAAGGAGTTGACGTATCGCCGCCGATCTCTATTAGCCTGGGTGTCAGCAGGCCGATACGATCCAGCATCGTGTTGATCCATTTGGCGGTGTCGGGCATGTGGCGCAAACCTGCTCGCCCGGCAAGATCGCGCCAACCGGCGCGCATCAAACGCAAGCTTGCCTTTTCAGCTCCAATCGTGCGGACGGCCTCCAGAACCAGCACCGCTAGCAGCGCACCGACCACTTGCGCGATTGCGGCGTTGGCGAAAAATGTAAAGCTTGACGAGTAAACAGCATCCAAGCCCATCAAGCCGGGCAGGGCCAGGATCATGCCGATTGCGATGGCTGCTGTGCGGCGATTGACCATCATGGTGCCTATCGTCAGAAAAGCCGGAGCCATGACGGCAATCAGGACGGCAAAATCGGTCACGCGTGGCAGGATCGCGAAGGCATAAACAGCGGCGACGACCACCGCGGCGCATGTACCTTGCCAGACCTTCCAGGCCGTTGGTGCCGGGTCATCCATATTGCTGAAAAGAGCGCAAATGATGCTGGCAATGACGACAGCGCCGGCGCCAGCAGGCCAAGCCGCAATGATCCAGAAGGCGCAGCCGATCAGAACCGTCATAGTTGTGGTCAAAGCCCCGCGAAAGGCCAGCCCGTGATCACGGTGCAGCATGCGCTTGCCCGCATTTTGAACCGCTGCCTGGGTCCGCTTTGACACAATGATGCCTTTCTGCGCCATGGCATCGCGTAACTCGCGGCAAACCGCATGAACGGCGATCAATTCGGCCAATCGGTCGAGCAGGCTGAGTTCGAGAGCCGCCTTCCAAGGGACAAATTTCGCACAATCGGGCTCACACGCCCGTGCACGTCGACGCAGAATGTCAACCTCCGACATGGTGCAGCCCTGTTCCGCTCCGGCCAGCCAAAGAACCGCATCCTCCAGCAGCTCTTTCACTGGACTGGGAAGGCCGCCATTGACCTGAAGCTGCTGAACACGGTCCTCCACCGCGCTCGCCAGCGGCAAAAGCAGGCATAATTGTGTTTCCAGGGCGCGTAGCATGCCGGCCTTGAGGCGATGCCTGCTGCTTTCGAAAGGAAGATGGGCGGAAAGTTGGTGCAGTTCGTGAATATCGGTTGCGAGCTGGCGCCGATCCCGGGCGACGAGAACATCGCTTTGCTGATGCGTCAATGAATCGCGCGTCCACCGCTCGGCATCGGCTAGGATCACGTCAATCCGCGCCATCATCCGGGCTGATACCGTCCTTGGGAAGACGAGGCTATGGACCAGCGTCGCCGAGATAATCCCGATAGCAATCTCCTGGGTCCTCAGGCTCGCTACGGTGAAGATCGTCGCAGGAACGTCTACTGTCGGAAGGGCGATAATGCCGGCAGTGTACCCGGCCAGCAGGAAAGTATAGGCGCGCGGCGTTCGGTCGAGAAGAGCAACATAGGTGCATAGTCCCAACCAGGCGGCGAGCGCGAGACAGAGAAGTTCAGGGACATTGCCCAAGGTCGGCACTAAAACGATGGCCACAAGTGCTCCCACGACCGTACCGAACAGCCGGAAAATCGCTTTGGAGGAAACAGCGCCGGCCAAGGGCTGAGCGACGATATAGCTTGTTATGATGGCCCAGTAAGGACGCTCCAGTCCTATACGCAGGGCAATGTAGTACGCCATGATCGCAGAAAGGAACGCCTTGAGCGTGAACAGCGCATCATTACCGCCCAATTTAGTGAACGTCATGACCGAAACTGACTTAAGCGTTCTCACGCGAACAAACGGGTATCACCGCCCCCATGCAGCAAAGACCCAATTCTAACCGTTTTGATGTGCTCCGGTGGGAATAGCGCCGCTAGCGCCAACCGGGGACAGTAAGCGACAGCGGATTGGGCTCGCCAGTTCAGGCCGATCCGCGTGATTGCCGTATGCCTGGTCCCAATAGAGCTACTCGCGTCCATCCGCGCGCAGCACGTCGAGCTGGCGAGCGAGGTCCTGGTCGGCGGTGGACATGCGCGCATATCCGATCCGTCATGTGCCGGGCCGACCGGACAGTAGCAGCTATGTTCAACATTCATGATTGGGCAGGAATTGTCCGATCGCGCCTTCCAGCGCAGGGTGTCGACAGTCGAATGGTGCAAAGGGCCGACTTTTGGATTGCTGCTGGCGGCGTTTATCGGAAAGCATTTTATGACCCATGCTGTTACCGAGGGAGTCTCCGGTCGCGCGTGTCCAGAACTGAAAGCGCAAGTAGCCGCCGCTGATTTACGCGACTAGCCATCTCGATACGATGGTACTCGGACTGCCATTCGGCCGGTGGGCTGCTGCTCTTGGACGAGAGGCTACGCCCAAGGAAGGAAGCTACGACCTTTGCTATTGCGGGAGCATCTCAAGCGATCGAGTCAAGGGTGCTGCGCAACACCTCTGCGGACGCGAGCAGCGCCAAGCGCTCATCAGGCCGGAGATCGGGTTCCAGCACGCGCAGCACACCTTGTGCGCCGATAAGGCATGGTAGGCTCAGGTAGAGGTCGTTCAGACCGAACGCTCCGGTTAGTCGTGCGGAGATGGGCAGCACCACACGTTCATCGCGGTGGACCGCCTCGCAGATGCGCACGATCGCAGTAGCTACGCCATAGGAGGTAAAGCCCTTGCCATGGTTGATTGTGTAACCGGCACGCATCACGTCGCGCGCTATTGCGGCTCGGTCGATCATACGCCCATCAAGAAAAGCATCGAGCGCTACCCCACCGATGCGCACGGTAGAAAAGGCGGCGACCTCGCTATCGCCATGCTCCCCTAAGACCAATGCTTCAACAGTAGCGGGAGCGATGCCGAGCTCTTCCGCGATTCGCTGCCGGAATCTATTGCTGTCAAGGAGGGTGCCGGTGCCGATCACACGTTCGGGTGGGAGACCGGACGCCTGCTGCGCTACTTGTGCCATCGCATCCGCCGGGTTGGAGGCGACGACGATCACTCCGTCGAACCCGACCGCTTTCACCTCATCGATGCAGGCACGCACAATCTCGGCGCTTTTGCCCGCGATGGACGTACGGGTTTCGTCGCCATGAGTCGCGGCTCCCGCTGTCAAGACCAGAATATCCGCCTTCGCTACATCGGCATATTCGCCTGCCCAAATGCGGGTCGGTCGTGCAATGGCATTGGCATCGCCAATGTCGGCTGCCTCTGCCATCGCTCGCTCTTTACTCGCGTCGATCAGCACGATCTCGGTGAACAAGCCACGCAGCATCAACGCGTACGCGGCGGTAGCGCCGACGTTTCCGCTACCGATAATCGCGACGCGGGATGACGTCGGACGAGAAGATTTGGACAAGATCGATCCCTTCGGTTCAAGCGATGTCTATGTGGCCGACGCTATTTTACGCCGCACCGCCAATACTACCAATCCACCGCAGTCGGTCGGCTCGCCCGCCGCGGCAATCGGACCGTTGCCAAGGCGCAATGCCGTCGCGGCGCCGCTGCGTTTCAAGGGGATCGATGAGAACGTACGCGCTACCGACGATCGTTTCGAGTGCCGCGACCAGCGCCGGGCTCTTGCCGTTTCCGCTCATGCGACCAGCGCCCCACGGTCGAGTTCGCCGACCGATCGCGCACCGGTCAGCGCCATGGCCACGCGCATCTCGCTGGCGAACAGGGCCAGGAGGTTGGCGACCCCTGCTTCCCCCGCCGCAGCCAGGGCATAAATGAAGGCCCGGCCGAGTAGCACCGCATCGGCGCCCAGTGCCAGCATCCGCACTACGTCCAAACCTGACCTGATGCCCGAATCGGCAAGCACCTTGATCTGGCCCCCCACGGCCTCGGCGATCTCGGGCAGCGCGCGGGTACTGGACAGCACGCCGTCCAACTGGCGTCCACCATGGTTGGACACGACGATCCCGTCCGCGCCGAACCGCACCGCGTCGCGCGCATCGTCGGGATCGAGGATGCCCTTGATGACCATCGACCCCTTCCAGAAATCACGGATCCATTGCAGGTCTTGCCACGCGATCGATGGATCGAAATTGTTTCCGAGCCAACCAATATAATCCTCCAGCTTGGTCGGCATCCCGCGATAAGTGGAGATGTTGCCCAGGTCGTGCGGCCGGCCGCGCAGCCCGACGTCCCACGCCCAATGGGGATGCGTGATCGCCTGTGCGACGCGGCGCAGGGGCGCGCCGGGTCCCGACATGCCTGAATGACGATCGCGATAGCGCGAGCCCGGCACCGGCATGTCGACGGTGAACACGAGCGTCGTCACCCCTGCGGCCTGCGCCCGTTCCAGCGCGTCGCGCATGAAGCCGCGATCTTTCAGCACGTAGAGCTGGAACCAGATGGGCGCGGAGGAGGCGCGCTGCACTTCGTCGATGGCGCAGACGGAGACGGTAGACAGAGTGAAGGGTACTCCCGCAGCGGCGGCCGCGCGCGCGGCCTGCACCTCGCCTCGCCGCGCGTACATGCCCGTCAGCCCTACCGGCGCCAGTGCGACAGGCATAGCGAGCCGGCTACCGAACAGTTCGGTTTCGAGGCTAAGGTCGGCCACGTCGCGCAGCACGCGCTGGCGCAGCGCAACATCGGCAAGGTCGGTGACGTTGCGCCGCAGCGTATGCTCCGCATTGGCGCCCCCGTCGATGTAATGGAACAGGAAGGGCGGCAGGCGGCGCCGCGCCGCCTCGCGATAGTCGGTGGGGGCGGAAATGATCACGATCTGCTCTTTTGCCTGTCTTGGGGAATAGAAGGGGCGTGGAGCGCGGCCGCGCGCACCTGGCGTGCACGTTCCTCGTCGATCCCACGGATGGTTGTCTCCACGAACTGGATATGCGCGTCGGAAGCATCGCGCGCCGCCTCCGCGTCGCCAGCGAGGATCGTCTCCATCAGCCGGCGATGCTGGTCTGATAGCTGCTCAAAGGTGCGAGGCACGGTGTAGAGCTTTTCCAGGCTATCCGAGATGCTCGATCGCAGCAGCCCAAACATGCTCGACATTACCGAATGGAGCACCGCATTGTGCGATGCGCGCGCTATGGCGAGGTGAAAGGCGGCGTCCGCCTGGGCCTCGTCGCCCGCATCGCCCGATCCATGGCTATCTATCATCGCGTCGAAGCAGCGGCGGATATGGTCGCGATCCGCAGGCAGCGCGCGCCGCGCGGCGTGAAAGGCGGCCTGCCGCTCCAGGCCCTGCCGCACCTCCAGCACATCGCGGCCATAGCCGGGATCGGCCGCGATCCGCGCGCCCAGCGGTGCGGCGATAGTGCCTTCCGCCCATCGCGCCGCCAGCGGAGCGGCGATGGTGGTGCCGCGCGGCCCGACCGATAGAAGACCCGCCGCGCTCAGCCGCCCGATCGCCTCGCGCAGGCTGCCGCGCGACGTGCCGATCATCGCCACCATGGCGCGTTCCGAGGGCAGGCGCGCGCCAGGGGTCAGGCCACGCTCCGCGATGATTGCCTCGATCGCCGCCACGGCGCGGTCGACTACGCGATTGGAGGAAGCGGGACCGGGGGCCGAGGAGGCAGGGGGCACCGTCGTCATGGGATCATCCAGGGCAGCATATAGGCCTGCACGGTGGTCAGGACGCCGATCAGCGCGGCGAACAACAGGCTGTGCTTTACTGTGAAGCGGAACAATGCCGATTCGCGTCCCACCAGCCCCACCGCGCCGCAGGCGATCGCAATCGACTGGGGCGAGATCATCTTGCCCGTGCCCCCGCCAGTGGTGTTGACTGAGACCAGCAGCACGTCGCTGACCCCGATCTGGCGCGCCGTGGTCGCCTGCAACGCGCCGAACAGCGCGTTGGCCGAGGTGTCCGAGCCGGTCAGGAAAACGCCAAGCCAGCCAAGGAACGGCGAAAAGAAGGTAAAGGCGCGGCCCGTCTGCGCCAGCGGCAGCGCCAGCGTCGCGGACAGCCCGGAATAGTTGGCGACAAAGGCGAAGGCCAGCACGGTGCCGATCGAGTAGATCGGGACCAGCAGGCCCCTGACGGTCGCGGCGAAGGTGACGAGAGCCCGGCGCGGGCGCAGGCCGAGCACCAGCAATGTGACAAGCGCGGCGATGAAGATCGCAGTGCCCGTCCCGGAGAACCAATCGAACTTGTAATCGGCCGGAAACGGCGTTGCCTGCGCGGCGATCGGCGGTCCTTTCAGCACCCGCCCGTCGAGCAGCGGGACGCTGACATGCGCCACCATCGAGGACAACGGGCCATCGGGCGCGAAGAGCCGCTTGAACGGTGCGACGCTCCACAGGGTCACAAAGGCGGTGAGGATCAGAAAGGGAGACCAGGCGCGCACCACCTGACCGCGCGTCACAGGCGCGGCGTCTTGGGCGGGCAGCGCCATTCCCGCTTCGCCGGCGTCCTCAAAGCGGAAGACGCGGGCGGGTTTCCAGAACCGCAGGAATAGCGGCAGACAGATCAGGGTCGCCAGGCCGGCGAGAATGTCGGGCAGTTCCGGTCCGACATGGTTGGCGGTCAGGGACTGGACGGTCGCGAACGATCCGCCTGCCACCAGCACGGCCGGCCATGTCTCCCGCACACCGCGCATGCCGTCCATGACGAAAACCAGCCAGAACGGGATCAGTAGCGCCAGCAGGGGCAGCTGACGGCCCGCCATCTGTCCGATCGCGAACGGCCCGATCCCCGTCACCTCGCCGGCGACGATGATCGGGATGCCCATCGCGCCATAGGCGACCGGCGCGGCATTGGCGATCAGGCACAGGCCCGCGGCGTGAAGCGGCTTGAACCCCAGGCCGACAAGCAGCGCTGCGGTGATCGCGATCGGGGCGCCGAATCCCGCCGCTCCTTCCAGGAAAGCGCCGAAGGCGAAGCCGACCAGCAGCAGCTGCAACCGCTGATCCTGGGTGATGGCCAGGATCGACCGCCGGATGATCGCGAACTGGCCCGTTTCCACGGACACCTTATAAAGAAAGACCGCGCCGACGATGATCCAGGCGATGGGCCACAGGCCATAGCAGAAGCCGTAGATCGCGGCCGCGAGCGCCATGCCGGCCGGCATCCCGAAAACCGTGACCGCCACTGCCATAGCCAGCAACAGGGTGATCGTGCCTGCGACGTGCCCCTTCAGCTTCAGCACGGTCAGCGCGGCGAAAAAGAAAAGGATCGGTATCGCCGCGACCAAGCCGGACAGCCAGAGGTTGCCCAAGGGATCATAAGTCTGGCTCCAAGTTGTGGCTGTCTGCACCAATGGTCCTACCAAGCTCCCGGTTTCTCTTCCTCTCCGTGGGTGAGTAGTCAGCGCGAGTCAAGGTGTCCGCGAGAATTTGCAATGACTTGGTCTGACCAAAGTGCTTTAGCAGGATTCCTCCGGTGGCGCCTTCGCTGCGGCGAGGCGCCGGTGCCAGGCGATCGCCGCGTCGCCTGCCAAGCGGCGCAGTGCAGCTATCGACGCGCGATCTTCCGACGACACGTGGAAGCGGCGTACCGTTGTGCCCAAGTCGTGCAGCGCGACCTCGGCCTCCGTGCTGGCCAGGCCGGCCGCGCGCCGCGCCGCCTCGATCTCTCCTATCGGGCGGGCGGCCTCGACCGCCGCGACATAGGCGTGGTTGGCCGCGATGCCGGACCGGATGCGCTCGGTGGGGGAGGCGCCAAAATCGGGCCAGAGCAGCAGCACGGCGAGCAGCGCGGCGATGCTGCCGATGACGTTATCGAGCATCCTGGCGGAGGCGATCCCGGCACCGGGCTGAAGCAGTTCGGTGACCAGAATGAACAGCATGGTGAGGAACGCCACGAACACGGTGTAGTTCACCGACCGCAGCGACACCGCCGTTCCCGCCAGCCCGATCGCCAAGCCGGCCAAAACTGCCGGCGCGGTGGCGACATGCAACACCAGTAGCGCGATGCACCCGCCCAGCAGACTTCCGAGAATGCGTTCCAGACAGCGCGTCCATGTCACGCGTGCGCCGCCCTGCAATACGACCACCACCGCCATCGCCGCCCAATAAGGATAGCCCAGCCGAAAGACGATCGCTGTGTAATAGACCGCCATCAGCCCGGCGGACTGGCGTAGCGCCTGCCGGCAAGCCTGCCGCCACCCGGTCGCCGGGGCCGTTGCCAGGTCGGCGGTCCTGGTGATGATGGGCAGGTCGGTAGGGTGGGCGTCGAAAGCGTCCAGCGCCTGCGCGATCGCGCGCACGCACCCGATGCACAGGTTGTCCGAGAGACGCCCTTCGGTTCGCCGCAACCGCTTGACGGCGCGGTGTCTCGTTTTCCGGCCGGCTTCCCCCGCGCGCATCGACGATCGCCAGGCGAGCAGCGCCACCCGTACCGCCCGCGCAGTTGCAACGCGCTGGGGGGCGGGGCCGATATGGTCGATGAACGCCTGGTCGAGCGCGATCAATGCCCCGAATATGGTTTCCGCCGTGTCAAGGAGGCGAAGAAGCGGCGCGGTTACACCAGGATCGCGGGCGTAAGGGGCGATCAACCCGCGCAGCCGCTCGATCGACAGGCGCACGGCGCGGCGATGTGCGGCATGCTCGCTGTGCCATTGCTCGTCGCGATGGCGGCTATCCCCGATCGTCGCCAGATCGCCGCTCATGTCCAGCAGCCGCGCGGTGACGGCATCGGCGAGCTGGCGCAGCGGAGCCGCAGGGTCGAGCCGCCACAGCGCATTTATCAGGAGATAGGCCCAGGCCGATCCCGCGCTGAAGGCGCCCGCCTGAAAAAGGGCATTATCCAAGGGGCGCGGAAAGCCGACGGCGACGACCCCCACAACCGCCAGCAGAGTGCCGAGCGGCCCGCTCCAGGCAACGCGTGATCCTCCGACAATCGACAGGAACACCAGCGCCGGCCCGATTATCATGCCGGCCATAGCACCTGCCGACGCCCCCCAGGCTCCGGCGAGCGTGACCAGCGTCCCACACACGACGAACAGCAGGAGCAGACGGCGTCGCAGCCGGTCCGGGCCAGGCGCGTCGCACAGGCAGGTCCAGAAGGCGGCGAACACCGCCCAGCCTAGCGCCGCCCGCCCGAAGGAAACCGCGATCGCCAGCGGTACGCCGACAGCCAGCGCGGCGCGGCACCCCTCCGCAAGGCTGAAATGTTCCGGCGCCAGCCCAATGGAGCGTAGTTCCAGCCATCGCGCAGCTAGTCTGACGGTGGTCGGTGCGGTGCGTCGGGATACCCACCCCATCGCCCATGATGCCATGGTCCTGTCCATCGTCATCGTTCTTCCTCGGCGCCTAGCGCCCGTCCAGAGACATTCTCCGCGTGGCACATGCAAATAGATCGTACATACCCAATAGGGTATGCTGGCATCCGGACTCGTTTCGACTCGCTGCATCCAACTGGCTTAAGGGCCAGATCATCGCCGCGATTGGGCGGGGCACCGAACGTTAGAAGCAAGCAGTTGATGGTAGTTTTCAGAAATTTGCGATGATCTTCATGCCTAGTAGCGTCGCGTCCGGGGTCTTGGTGGTTTCACCCGGACGGATCATATAGTCAAATTCGGGCTGAAGCTGAAGGCCGGGCATGACATCAATGCTATAATAAGCCTCGATCACGTGAGAGCTGGTCTGCGGTGCCAGCACCGAAGCCCCAAGCGACTGACCGCTATCGATCAAGTACATCTGGTTGAGGCGCAATCGGTCGCTGACATGATACCACGACCATAGCACGCCAAAACGATCGGTATCGCGATGCGGGACCACCCCGTTGAATGAAAAGCCCGCATAATATTGGTCTGACAACGCCGCCACGCGCGGGGTGTTGTGGACATAGCCGAACATCAGGTAACCACCCGACATCTGGTCCGATCCGCCCTTGCGGTAGATCATCTGATCACCTTCGAACCAGTACATATTCATCGGTGCGCTAGGCGGCGTACTATCCCGCTTAATCGCGTTGGCTGCGCCGGTTGTCATCAGGTCGGCATAACGTGAGGTGTCGCGGGCATAGCCGAACACATAATGGCCCGGTAGCTTTTTGTCGGTGAGAAACGGCTGCCACGTGAATTCAATCGGCAGCATGACCCCGGTGGTTCGCTCGCTGCCCCAGGCCCAGCCCGATGGATTGCTCGCCAGCGGCGTGACCTGATAAACACCCAACTGTACGCTGGTATCACGCGTGGGGCGCAAGCGTACACGCCCACCCATCGTAGCCTTGGGATAAACGGCGAACCCGGGTGCCCGCTTGAGTATAACCGGCGCCGAGCACGTCACCATGAACGAACATAGTAGCGGCGATGTCGCAAACACGTGGGTCAGCGACATGCGTCCCACCGCCACATCAAGGCGCCCGTCTAACATGGTTTTTTGTAGGTAGAAGTCGACAAGATGAGCGGCGACGCCTCCCGTTAGTCCATACACTTCCATCAAGTTGATATAACGCTCGCCCAGTCGATCGGTCGACACCTGGTGCCCCACTCGGTTCATTACCAAGGCGTGCAGCGTCCAGCCTCGCAGCCCGACCAGCTTGTCGAGATCGAAATGCATTTGCAGGGTGAGTTCGTGAACATAGTCTGCGCCGCGTTCCACGCCGCCATCAAGGTTGTCCATCGCTTCCGCCTTATAGGAGAGGGAGAATGTCAATCCCTTCTGCTTCAGGCTGGCACGGAACCGATCGAGCGGCGTGATCAGATGGCCGCCCACAGTGGTCGGCACATAATAGGCATCGGGAATGTCGGTACGGCGCAGCGAGTCGAGTTCGGATGGCAACATCCAGGATATAGCCTCACTGTCAGTCAGAGGACGCAGGCTGCTGCCGCCAATATTGCGGCGAAGGCCTTCTGCGGTGTCGGGCATGAGAGGGGCCGTATCGGTGGCAGGAGTGTCATGATCACCCTCAGCATCGTCATCATCTGATGGCGTGGGTGCTGCATTTGCCCCCACCGACACGGCGGTGACAACGGATGCCGTTTCATGGGGCGACGCTGCGGACAAAAACTTGGTCGACGTCAGCGGCGATACGATCTCCCGTTCAAGGGGGGCACCGTCCTGAGAACCGCTGGCTTGAAGAACGCTGTCTTCGGCATGGGCCATCACTGGGCTGGCGCAGGAGATCAAGGTTGCAGACAAAGTTGTTAGCATCGGCAAAGAAGCGCGACTGTGCGAAAACGGCCGGGGAAATTTTTGCATTATGAAGCCCTGACCAGCTAGGCGCGTTTCTCCAGGCCGGGTCGATCCATAGAAGCGCCAGGAATCCGCGATCAAATAAGAGGCCGGAGCGGCTGTTCGGGGTAAAGCCGAAAGGCCGCTCCGACGTGGCGATGTCATCCCTAGCGGGCAGCCAAGCCTTTTTGTGGGAGGGCGTAGGCAATGATATAGTCGCCTACGTCAGCCGCGTGGCTCATACCGCCTACCGAGATCACGACATACTGACGTCCGGTACGCGGCGAGCGGTAGATCAAAGGAGCGGCCGGGGCACCGGCGGGCAGCCGGGCCTTCCACACTTCTTTGCCCGTGAGCGAATCCAGCGCGCGCAGGTAATTGTCCTGGGTCCCGGCAAAGAAAACCAGACCAGAGGCTGTTGAGGTCGGTCCACCCAAAGTAGGCATGCCAAGCGGGATCGGCAGGTGGGTTTTGATACCCATCGGCCCAGTATCGCGCACCGTGCCAAGCGGTACCTGCCAGACGATTTTCTTGGTCTTGAGGTCGATCGCGGTCATCGTGCCGAAGGGAGGCGTATTGCAAGGTACGGCCAGCGGCGACTGGAGAACGTCGATCCGGACTCCGCGATAGGGTCCAGCGACCTGCGGACGAAGCGTGCCCATGAAGCCGGGAACTTCGTCCATCGAGATCTTGTACTTGCCGGCGTTTTTCTCGTTGACCAGCATCATGCGTAGCGGCACGCGCATGTCGTTCACAAACATCAGGTCCCGCGTTTCGTCGATCGAGACACCGCCCCAGTTCATACCGCCGAGCAGGCTCGGATATTCGATATAGGGTTTCTCACCCGGAGGCGTGAAGGCACCGGTATAAACCGAGTCCTTGAACATGATGCGGCAGTACAGCTGGTCGAAGGTGCTGACGCCCCACATCTTGCGTTCGCTCAGGCGATCATTGCCAATGATTGGCATGCCTACCGAAAATGGCTGTGTCGGCGATAGCCGATCGCCTTCGGCAGCCGGATTGTTGGTGACGGCCCGTTCGACGACGCGAGTAACCGGCTTGCCGGTCCGACGGTCGAGAACGAAGATATTGCCCGTCTTGGTGGTTTGGATGAGCGCGGGAACCTTCAGGCCCTTGTCGTTCGTCACATCATAGAGAACGGGTTGTGAGGGCACGTCATAGTCCCACACGTCGTGGTGTACGGTCTGATAGACCCACCGTGTCCGACCGGTCGAGGCGTCGACCGCGACAATGGCGGCGCCGAACTTTTCCTTGGCCTGGTTGCGGTCACCCCCCCAATAGTCGGGCGGACCAGCCCCGGTGGGGAGGTAGACGAGGTTGAGGTCACGGTCGTAAGTCGGGACCGTCCAGACATTGGGGGTTTCGAGAGAGAATTGCGGATTCTGCTGCGCGGCGACAGCATTGTCGGGACTACCCACGTCCCAGACCCAGGCCAGCTTGCCGGTCAGGGCATCATAGGCGCGCACCGCGCCCGAGGGTTCGCCGTGGACGATGTCACGGACCCAGCCACCGACAACGGCGACATGCCCCATCAGCACCGGAACCGATGTCGGATGATAGCGCTTGCCCTGCTCGACCGGGCCCATGCCTGGGGCCAGGTCGACTGTGCCCCCCTTGCCGAAATCGGCGCAAGGCTTGCCGGTGGCCGCATCGATGGCGATCAGACGTGCATCGACCGTGGAGATGAGCAGCCGCTGCCTGCATATACCGTCGGGGAGCGCAGCTTTCTGCGAGGGCGTCAAGCGGGTATCGGCGTCGACGTCGTAATAGCCAACACCCCGGCATGTGACGTGTTCGGCGGAATGAGCATGTGGATCGAATTTCCACAGCGCCTTGCCGGTGTCTGCATCGAGCGCCGTGACCATGTTTTCAGGCGTGCATGAGTAGAGTATGTTGCCGATCTGCAGCGGCGTGTTCTCGTCGACGCCAATCCCGGCCCCGGTCGTGCGGCGCCCGGTGCGATAGGTCCACGCAACCTGCAAATCGCTCACATTTTCGAGATTGATGTCGTTGAATGGCGCAAAGCGCGTCCCGTTGGCGTTGCGCCCGAACATCGCCCAGTTGCCCGGCGCGTCGATCTTGTCGAGCGCGAGGGGCGTTTGTGCGGACAGATTGCCCGGCTCGTAAATGGCGCCGTGCGGGAAGAAAGCCGAAATGAGCGTCAATATCAGCGCACCGGCGGTTGCTGCACCACCCCAGAAGCTGGCACTGCGCAGTTTCGCCGGCACGGCTTCCAGCGTCGCACTCGCCCAAAGCCCGAGACCAAACATCAGGGCGGGAACCACCAGACGTGGCAGCAGCGCCCAGAAGCCGAACTCGGGCGTGTCGAAAAGGGCCCAGATGACCGTCGCACCAAAAATGGCGATCGTCAGATGTAAAGCAGCGTGGTGCCTTTTAAGGTAAAGAAACGCGAGAATAACATATGCCACACCTGCCAGGGCATAATAGGATGACCCTCCAAGTGTGATCAGCCTCAACCCGCCTGCGGCAAGGACAAGGCCAACGGCGAGGGTTAGGGCGGAGAACAGAACGCGAAAAATGCTTCGGCCGTTCAAGCGATGCGGAAGTGAAGAGTAGTCATTCATGACGGTCGCTCAACGAATCTACATCAGCCAATCTGTCCAACGGCATTTGACGGTTGTTCACTTAGTTGCCTTTCCATATTTATACTGGAGTTTCACAAGAAATCCGGCGGCGCTGGTATATTATCCCATTTTATGTTTGGATTCTGCACGCGGTCTATATTGTGAAATACGCGCAAATGGCACTAATTCATATCTATCAATCGGAAGCGCGGTCGTTAGACCTGGGTGCCGCATTCATGCGCGGTCCTTTATTTCGCTTTTGTGTATGAAGGAAATGAATTTGCGGAATTGTGAATATTCCAGTAACGAATGGCCATGGAATTCCGGCTATTACGCTCGTTCACTGAAGTCGTGCGTTGCGGCGGTTTCTCGCAAGCAGCGCGTTCGCTCGCTTCCACGCAGTCCACGATCAGCAAAGCAGTCAAGCAACTCGAGAATGAGCTGGGAACAATATTGCTCGACCGTTCCGGGCACCGCTGCGTGATGACCCCTGCGGGAGAAGTGGTATATCGCCGCGGGATCAAGTTGCTGGCCGATCGCGACGACGTACTGGCCGAACTCGATGAAATACGAGGCTTGCAACGGGGCGTTTTACGACTTGGCATCCCCTCCGTTGGCAATATTAAATTATTCGCGCCCGTGGTATGCACCTACCGCGAGCGTTATCCACAAATCGAATTACGTCTGATCGAACATGGAAGCAACCAGCTCGAAAAGCACTTGCGGGCTGGTGACATCGATATCGCCGGCATTCTGGAGCCGCAGTCTCCTGACTTTGAATGGGAGCCGATACGGAGCAAACCGATCGTTGCCTTACTTTCGTCAGTCCATCCCCTCAGCCGCTGCGGCAGTCTCAAGTTGACGGATTTGCGCGATGTCCCTTTCGTCCTCTTCGACCTCGGCTTCCGTCTGCACGGCATGATCCTCAATGCCAGTCGTAAAGCAGGCTTCGAGCCGACCGTTGCCGTTACGAGCAGCCAGATCGATTTCATGATCGAACTGGTTTCAACCAATGTCGGAGTAGCGTTCCTGCCAAGCGAGATCGTCGATGAAAAACACCTACAAGGTATCGTTTCAGTACCCCTCGACGAAGCGGAGCTGGCCTGGGTGATGGGTCATGCATGGCGGCGTAATGCCTATCTTTCTGACGCGACAGTTGCATGGATGAAGCTGATGCGGGAAACTTCCCGCCCGAGTGAACTTTATACAGGCGTCTAGCGCTGCCAACCGCGTTTACGGCCAGTCTGACTATTTCGTGTTCAGGGGCGCAGTCCTGTCTCGCACGTCCGATGATTGTGGCGACGATTTTTTCCCAGGTCAAGGTTACGCGCGATTGAGGGCATAGCGTGGATGGTACGCCGTAAGCGAGGTCTGACGGCCGCCTTGCAGGCGTCACCTCAAGGTTTGTTCGCCAGACAACGATTTCTCGGACATAAGCGGAACATGGGCTACGCTACACGCTTCAACCGCGCCATTGGCTCGTTGAGTGGGTGGAATTCACCTGCTGGAAGTCGCCTGGCCTGCTCCCAGAGGTAATCGCCGGTCAGACTGATGTGCGCCCAGCCCATCGGAGAAAGGTGCGCAAGCAGTGCCGCATCGAACGTCGTGCCGACAGCGTTGAGGTGCTGGGCGGCCCGGTCGAGATAGACCGTGTTCCAGTAGGAAATCGCCGCAATCAGCAGGTTCAGCCCAGATGCGCGAAATTCCTGATTTTCCAGCGAGCGATCGGTGAACCGACCCTGCCGGTTGGTATAGATGGCGGCGGCAAGCGTGTGCCTCGCCTCGCCTTTGTTGAGACCGGCCTGACAGGCACGTCGCAGTTCCGGTTGTTCAAGCCAATCGAGCGTGAACAAAGTGCGCTCGATACGGCCCAGTTCAGCCAATGCAAAATCCAGCCTGTTCTGGCGTTTGTAGGCGGCAAGTTTTCGCAAGATTACTGACGGCGCCACCGTGCCATCCTTGATTGAGGCGACAATCCTGACGATGTCATCCCAATCGGCCTCGATCGCTGCCGTTTTGATGGTGCGGCCCATCAGATTTTCGATGCCCTTGTATGTCGATGGCGCAGCGATCGAACCCAGCTTGCGGTCGCCAATATCGCGCAGCCGGGGCGCGAAGCGGAACCCGAGTAGGTGGCAGAGTGCGAAAACATGATTGGTGGCGCCGCCGGTATCGGTATAGTGCTCATGCAACGGAAGGTTGCCGGCGCCCAGGACAAGCCCGTCGAGCACGTAAGGCGCTTCACCTGCCGTCGCGGACATGATCCGTGATCCGAATGATGCGAAGTGATCGGAAAGGTGAGAATAGATTTTCACGCCAGGTTCGGCGCCATATTTGGCATTGACGTCCGCCGCCCCTGAACGGCTCCGCCCCGACCGGAAGAACTGGCCATCGGACGACGAACTGGTGCCAGCGCCCCAATGCCGCGCGAAGGGTAATTCGTGATGGGCTGAGATGATCATGGCCAGCGCGGCCTGATAGTTCTCGGGTGAAAGATACCAGTTGTGGGTCCATGCGAGTTGGGCATAGCTGACGCCTTCGCTGGCATTGGCCATCCGCTCCAGCCCGAGGTTGGTGCCATCAGCCAGAATTGCGGCGAGTACCGTGCTGGGGTTGTCGTGCTCCTTGCCTGAGCGCAGGTCACGGAATGCGTTCAAAAAACCAGTGCGTTCGGCGACTTCAAGCAGCAGCTCGGTGATGCGCACGCGGGGAAGCAGGGTATCGAGCTTGCGATCGAGGGCTTCAGCTTCCGGTGGGGTGACAGGCGGCATTTGCTGAAGCTTGAGCCGGTCTCGTTCGAGCGACACTCCCTCAAGCTTGTTTGTTTTCAACTGCTTGGCAAATCGGCGCAGCCGCCAGTCAAGATTTCGTGCCCGGTCAGCGAGGTAGGATGCAGCATTTGAATCGAACGGAAGCACATCCGCCACTTTGGCGGCGTCGCGCCGACCCAGCAAATAGGCATCGAAGCGCTGATAGTTGCGGGTTCCCTCGATCCATACATCACCGGCGCGCAAACGATCACGCAAGGTTGCCATGATCGCAATTTCATAACGTCGGCGGTCGATACGGCCGCTTTCGGTGATGAGACGCTTCCACTGCCGATTGGGGAATGGCAGTGGAACGCCATCGGGAAGGTCGCGCGACTTTCGTGTGTTCGCATCGCGAATGACATCGATGGCTTTGATCAGTGCCGTCCCTGTTCCAGACGCCTTGAAGGTGAAGGCGTCCAGAAATGCCGGGCTGAAACGCCGTAGCGTGGCGTAACGCTCGGTTGCCGTTACCAGTGCGTCCTCGCCGGCAAGATCAGCAAGGGCATCTACTTGGGCCTTTGCCGCAACAAGCCGGTGCCAGCCCACCGCTTCGTCAATCAATTCGAGCGGATCGCCGCCATTCTGGACAGCCTCATCAAGTGCTGTAATCGTGGCGCCAAACAGCCGCATGAGTTGCCCCACCGACTGAATACTATCTTGGTAGCGACGCTCGCGCCCACGCCGCGCGCGCGTGAACATGCCGCCGATAAGTCGGTCAAACATTTGGATCGCGGCATCGGCAAGTCTGGCCTCAAGGTCGATCACTGCGGCCGTCAACGTCGCCCGCCTGCGATTGACGCTGTAATCCGAAAGCAGGAATGCCGGTGCCACGCCGCCCTCGCGGACAAATTGGGCAAAGCGGAATTCCGGAATGGCGCCCCCAACTACCGGGTGGATACCTATGCCGCGAACATAGCGCAGGCGCTCAAGCAAGCCATTGATATTGGCCGCAGTCGGGGCTTCTTCGAAATTACGCAACCACGCCAGCGGTGTCATGCCGAAATCCGGGTTGTTGATTACGAGTTCGTCTAGCCGTGTCAGTTCAGCAGAGCTGAGGCCTTCGACGATTGCGGCTGCGGCAGCTTTGCGTGCGCGTGCCCGGCCAGCAAGACCGGCGCGTTCCAGTGTGTCGCCTGACGGAAGAATGAACCGCTCACCCTTCAGGCCAACCATGAGGGCGCGAACAATCGGTTCACCTCTGTCTGTATACTCGGCGGCTTGCGCGGCAAGATTCAGGGCAAGTGCCAGGTCGCCGCGTCGAAACGGGCGTATGCCAAGATAACGCGCCACGAGATCGGCATGATCGGTACGGGTTTGCGCGCGCTGACCATATGCAGAGAAGGAGGAAGGATCGACGAATAACTGTGCCGCGAGGTACTGAAGAATGACGTCGGGAAGCCCGATCTCGGGTTGCAGACCAAAGCCGGGATGTCGCATCAAAGCGATTTGTGCAGCCAGACCGAGGCGATTTGCTGGACCATAGCGGCGCCCAACCAATTCAACATCTTCCGCAGAAAGGGTATAATGCCCAATGATCGCGGTTTCTTGGACAGGAGGATCGAACAGGCGCCGGCGCTCGTCTCCGGTCAGAAGTCGGCGTCGTGCCATTTTGCTCTCCCGCTGAGGCGAATAACAAAATTGACACCAAAGCGGCTTGCACTGGAGGGAGGCCATTCGTTGCCGGTTGATCCCCGAGCAATCACCCGGCGCAGCAAGACAGTTTGGCGACATCCTTATCAAACGTTTGGGCCGCCAGTTTGAGGCCTTCCACAGTGGTCAGGTAAGGAAATATCGTTGCACCCAATTCCAGGGTGGTCATGCCGTGTTTGATCGCCAGCACCAGTGTCTGGATCGAATCCGCGCCTTCGGGTGCCATGATCTGGCCGCCCAGCAAACGGTCGTTCGCCTTGTCGGCAATCAGTTTGATGAGACCCCGCGTATCGCGTGCTGCCAGTGCCCTTGGCACAGCATCGAGCGGGAGCAGCGAAACCTTGATGTCCAGGCCTTGCGCCCGTGCTGTCGTTTCAGTGAGGCCGGCGCTGGCGACTTGCGGGTCGGTGAAGACGACGGATGGCATGGAGGAATTGTCGTAGCGGTATTGGTTGCCCGTCACCGCGTTGCGCGCGGCCAGTTTTGCGCCATAGGCGGCCATGTAGACGAACTGGTCCCGTCCCGTTACATCGCCCGCCGCGTAAATGCCTGGAACCGACGTTTCGAGGTGGTCATCGACGACGATTCCACCATTACGGGCAAGCACTATGCCGCGCTCCTCCAGCCCAAGCCCGTCGCTATTGGGTCGGCGTCCGGTGGCGATGAGCACCTGTTCCGCCGCGACGGTGTCACAATGCCCCTCGCAGGTCAATTCGACCCCGCTCTGTGTTTGGGCGATACGCTGATAGCCGACACCTGCGCAAACCCGCACGCCCTCGGCTTCCAAATAGTTTTTCAGCGCGGCACTCACTTCCGGGTCCATTTCGGGGAGCAGGCGGCTTCGGCAGCAGATGGTGACATCAACGCCCAGACGCGAAAACATCTGTCCCAGTTCTACCCCGATCACCCCGCCACCGATCACCAGCAGCGATTTGGGCAAGCGATCCAGCGCCAGCGCCGATGTGCTGGTTAGGTAGGGCACGCTGTCCATCCCCGGAATCGGCGGCACGGCGGCGTGCGCACCCATCGCCAATATGACCTTGCCGACCTTCATGGGCGCATCGCCGACAATCAGCGCACCATCGGCAAAGCGTGCCTTGCCCTCGATATAGCTCACACCGTCATAGGCGGGCAGCAGATCGACATATTTTTTTTGGCGCAGCGTCGTGACAAGATCGTCCTTCGACGCCGCCAATACGGACCAGTCATCCATCTGGACAGCGCCCCCAAGGCCGGGAAAGCGCGCGGCGGCAAGCCCACCATGCACCGCTTCGGCGGCGCGGATCAGCGTCTTGGAAGGAACGCAGCCAACATTGACACAGGTGCCGCCAATCGTGCCGTGACCGACGAGCGCCACTTTCGCGCCCAGATCGGCAGCGGCGATCGCGGCGGAGAACCCGGCAGAACCCGCGCCGATGACGGCCACGTCAAATCCTTCCTGCCCGGGGCGGTTGCAACAGTCGTTCATTGCTTATCGCTTTCTTGAGGCGCTGGCGGCGCCCCGCTCAGTTTTGAATAGCGCGCGCCGGATAACCCGCGTTGGTTGATGCAGCGGCAATCGCAGCAGCATTGGTGCGGCGCGGGTTATAGGTTGCGCGCGCGGTCTTGGCTGCGAAATCGACCGTGACCGCCGTTACCCCGGCGACGCCTTCCATCGCCTTCTTCACGGTGATCGGGCAGGTGGCGCAGGTCATGTTCTCTATGGCAAAGGTGGTTTGCTTCTGAGCGGTTGCGGTAGCCGCGGGGCGATCTTGCGCCGTGCCACTAACTGCATAGGCGACCCCGCCGCCAGCCATAGCCAGCACGGCCATAGCGATACATACTGTCTTTTTCATGGGTATTTCCTTTCAATAGAACCAGGGTGCCCACCAGTCGATGGTGAGCGCCAGGATGGCGACGGCAAGGCCCAGCCACAGCACCGCCTTGGTGGTCCAAGCCGATTGTGGACGAGCGCAGTAGGAACCGTCTTCACAGGGCGGTTTCGGCTTGAAATAGACATGCCAGAAGCCGTAGCCGAGCAGCGCGAGCGTTACGCCTGCGACATAGGGCTTGTAAGGTTCGAGCGCCGTCAGGTTGGCGATCCACGCGCCGGAAATTCCGAGCATAACCAACAGTAGCGGGACGACGCAGCAAGCCGAGGCGAGCCCCGCGCCGATCAATGCGCCCGCCGCAACCCAGTTTGCCTGCTTCGGCTCGTGGTTTTCGGTGAGGGCTGGCTGTCCCGCTTCCGGCGTTGAGACCATGGCTTGAATCCCTTGTTCCAACTGAGTGATTCGCAGTGTAGGCTCTGTAGCCACTACAGACTCAAGAGGTATTTTCATGGAGCAACAGGTCGGCATCTTGCGTGCCCAGCTTGCCCGGAAAACAGGCTGCAATCTCGAAACCATCCGCTATTACGAGAAGGTGGGATTGCTGCCGGGGCCGCCTCGCAGTTCCAACGGCTACCGCGTCTATTCGCCGGAACTGGTGCAAAGGTTGCAGTTCATCCTGCGCGCGCGCGACCTTGGCTATGCAATGGATGAGATACGGTCATTGTTGTCGCTCACCGATACCGGTGCACAAACCTGCGCGGAGGTTATGGCGAGAACCGAACTCCACCTTGAAGATGTCCGCCGCCGCATTGCAGATTTGCAGAAGATAGAGGTGACGCTGGCGACCACGTTAGCCAGATGCACTGGAGATGACGTTGCCGAATGTCCCATCCTGGAAGCACTCCAGTTTTTACCCCATCAAGGCAATTGACGCCATCTTTGAGGGATTTGATTTTGTGATGTCAGCTTGGAGTATAGCCTAACTGGACGTCAGGGCGGTACTGCGGTTTCTGTCAGATTAGG
>ERZ1292632.105-Hain-H43-01um-R2-105-length-82343-cov-12_pt1 | contig 82343 bp, 94 predicted proteins | sample MGYA00564407_ERZ1292632 | MGnify/ENA primary metagenome ERZ1292632 (study PRJEB36523, sample SAMEA6512637) | groundwater metagenome | collected 2019-01-08 | study: AquaDiva: Metagenomics assemblies of 32 groundwater samples | reverse complement strand
TACAAACAACTGAATGCGCTCTTCTGCTTTTGTCCAAGACGCGCACCGTGCATCCAACGTAGCGCAATACCCACAGATCTTAAGTTCTATCTGCAACAACGGCGGCACTCCGCGTACACGCCACAGAATTCCTGTATCTGCTATCTTGTGCCACTTTCTAAACTCATCGTGCTTACGCGGAGTCTTTCTATTCCACAGCGGCATTAGATCAACTCCTCCTCTTCTGCATCAAGATCAAGATCCGGTGGTAGCCCATGCTCCGCGATTACTTGTTGTACACGCTGATCAAGCCTCTCCTGGCCACCGTGTGCTTCAATGTACTTAGCCGCTTCTGCAATAGCTTCAGTAAGAGTCTTTACGTGATTGGCATTAAGACCAGCACCAGTTGTGCGTTCACAAATGTACCACCAACGATAACTGTCTTCCCCCATGTGAAGTGCGTACATGTGAAGTGCGTAGAAGTCTCCAATAATCCCAGGAACTTTTACTTCATAGCCAAAGCTGTGAGTCCAGTACCAAACTTTAGATCCATGCACAACTTCGCTTACGTATCGCCAACAAAGGCATTTTTTCATATTGACACCTTACACCCAGTCAAAGTTAGTGAGCAGTCGATTATGCTGCTTGCGTTTTCTTTCTGGAAAGCCGCGCTCTTCCGGCGTAAGATTGTAAAGGCCCCAGTACTGCGTAGCTGCTATGACGTTGGCATTCTCCCAGTACACCAGGCAGCTTGAAAAGTTCGCGGTACACGTTGCACCAACAAACCAAATACGTGGAAGCCACCACACTTTACGTGCTACATTGTGTACATAATCCCCCCACCAAGATAAACCAGGGTCTACTTTAAGCAAACCTAGTACACGGCCAGCTGCACATGCTGTCTCAACGGCTTTCTTGCACCACGCAGCAGAATTTGAATATGGAGGATTCATCCAACACAAAGGCTGTGTGCACTTGCCTCTGCTGGACACAACGCTACTTGATCTTCTGGCAGTCCACAAGCTACACCAGTTTTGTTGCAGGCCATTTACTTGCTTAGTAAAAAAGAATCCTGCTCGCGTATTTGCAGTTGTAGCGCATACATCCAGATCAAAGTCTGTTCTGCCAAGCAATGCAGCGGCGCGTTTCACAAGTGCAATCGGCGTACCATACTCATCACTTGTCGGGTTCTTGTTTGACATGTTCAATTATCCTGTTGCTTATCATGCATTCTTTTGTGCTTGTTGCTCACTTACTTGTACCCACGGCATAATTATTCTCCTGACAGTGCGTGGTGTGCAGCTGCTGCTATCTGATCGTCAATTAACTTCTTGAGCAAATGCCTGTGGCATCTTGGATTCTGCTCTGCCTCCGCGCACAGCAGCGTTATGTCGCCATATGCTGCCAATGCTACCAGATCATTTATGAGACGCACTGGCGTAGGCAGTGTCATTTCTTCAAGATACATACTGATGAATCTTGGCCACAGGATCTTTCCACACTGCCACGCAGTAAGCAAGACAACGCTTGGAGACAACTCTATTATCCAAGCGTACAGCACTAATGCGTCTGAAATGCCAGATGTTACGTTAGCATCCATGAATTGTTTTGGCAGCCAACGCATCACAAGAACGCGCTTACCGTCTTCTGAGCTTATAGGTTCGTAGATCGATTTCGTCTTGATCATTGTGATTTCTCCCAGCGTGGATTCTTCACGTAGTTCATGAACGCATACAGATCTCTTGGCGACTCTATTGTGTAGAACGATGCCAGTGCCATCAGATAAACAACAACAGGTTTCCCCAGTTCAACAAGCCGTTGGATGTTATCTAGCGTTCCTGCACTTACACCATCCCAGATCATAAAGCCACGATCACACTTCTCTGACATGACTTTATCTTTGACTGAGTAGTACTCGCGTCCCTGCAGATCTGAAAATGATTGACAGCACCGCCAGTAGCCCTCATTGTTTCTGCACATGCGCCCCATGTGGTGTACTGTAACCCCCAATCGACGCTTACCTCTTTGCTCAATGCTGGATAAAGCCTTTTGAAGTAGGAAGTCACCACCATGACAATCACCAATCACAAACTCACAGTAGAGATCTGATAACTCCTCGTGTTCCGCAGTCACCGCAGTAAGGTAGTCACACACAGCAACAGGCAGTTCACGTATGCTTGCAGACCCACCAAGAAATACAATCATGGCTTTGATCTCCTTACTTTAGTTCTTGTAGACCTTGCATTGTGCACAACACACACTGCTCGAACTCGCTCCATATCTAACACTGCATGTTCAGCAAGTTCCTCAGCAGTCTGTGACCTGAAGTGAAACTTTCTCCATGGGTGCTTCTTATCTAGCTGCTTCATTTCCTATCTCCAAGATACGGCAGCATTGGTGGCATTCTGTGCTGCTCATAAGCAATGGCTACTTGCGGCAGCATAAACTCTCCAACAGTCTTACCGTCCGGCAAAACAATATGTGCTAGGAACTCTTCCTCGAACGTAGCAATACCTGCTACCACGCTTTCCAGCTTAGCCTTTACCACAAGTGCTAATGCACGCCAGCGTTGCCTGCACGCTTGCTCCCAAAGTTTGTATGCAGCATCTGCATGGCGCTTAACTGTACGTCCGTATCTACGGACCTCAACAAACTCTTTAGCATCTTGCTTAGGAAGCATTAGCACAAACAAAATACGGCGATCATACATCTCAAAAGCAATGCGGGCACGGCCTCTTTCATTACCATACACAAATGACGTTGCACCGTATCGCTCAAGCGTACGTTCAATTTCACAACGAGACTTCTCACTTGATACTGTTGTTTTGACTGCATACCGTGCCATGTTGTTTTATCTCCTGAGCTTCCTGCCGCCTTCTGGAACTAACTCTGCCCACTCATCATCAGTTATCTCTAACAACGAAAGATCCGTTAGTGTTATCCCAGTTTCCTGCCTACGCTCATCCCACGATACTCTAAGATGGCAGCCCATACACAGCAGAGTACACTTCTTTATCTCAGCCAAAAACCGCTCATAAGACACACATGGACACTCTGCAATTTCAAACTGTTTTGTACTCTTGTCCTCGTGATGAAATTGCAGCCTAGAATGGTCTGTACAGCCACACTGCACACACTTACCGCCCAACATGCTTATAGCCTGTTCTAGGCGCTCTGCGCGTCTCCTGCGCTTAACCAGCCTATGCTGTAACAAGTACCGATCCCAGCGTTCTGGGCTTACATCTTGTTTCCTATACTTACGCATGCTGTTATACAAGACTTTCTTGTGATTGTACACACTATGTGGAATAACAACCTGCAAAGAAGTTTAGCAAGTGTAGACAAAACTTCTTTGTTAGTCTACCTTAATAAGGTTCCCACCACATATTGGGCAGAACTCACAGGCGTCTTGGATATCTTCGTGCTGCGTAGCATCCGGGCGATCCGGCTCTATGGTAATCAAGATCTCCACGCCTTCGCAGTCATCGCATACGTACTTAGTTCCCGTCTTCATGCTTTGTTTCTCCTGCTTCGTTGAGATTGTCAAAATCCTTTAAGACAACTTCGCCAGGATCGCCAGATTTATCTTGATTTGTATCATAATCTATTTGTGTGAGACGATCTTCTAAAGCAGCACCTTCCACCAAAGAAAGGTTCTTGACCGGCGTTGATCTCTTGGATGATCTGACGTGCTCGCACTACATCCACTTCGTCTTCTTGCAGTTCCTGCGCTGCTTTAGCCGCATCAGCTTTTTCAATCTCTTGCCACTCATAGTATGCAGCAACCCCATCAAGAAGACGCCTGAGAATAGCGCAACGCCGCTCAGCCTCTACGAGTTCTGCCTTCCACCGTCTTACATCTTCATCATGAATCACGATATCTTGCATGATCAAAAACCTCCTACATTTTCCCCACTCTCGTTTTGTCTTCTTCTTTGTTTTGTTCCCCATACCAACACTCCTCACTAAACGTTAACAGCATTTGATCATCAACAGGTGCATGAAGCTGCTCTACAGTAGCCAACAAGACCTTCTGACCAGCGAATGCTGCCTCACCAACAATACGCCTTTTGATATCTTCCGCTACTGCTTTCACACCAGTAGTACCTTCGATAATGCAAGTAATCTTTGCAATCATTACAGTTCCTCATCCTGAGCGCACAGGCTAATCGCTCGTTGCAGTGGTCTACCTACAAGATCTATATGCTGCCACAACGGCCTGTTCTTTGTATTAGCAACTTTGATTACACGCACACCAAGCGATCTCGCAGTTGCCACAAGCCGCTGCTCATCTTGATCTAACAAATGACCAAATTGCCCACCATTACGAAACGGCTTTGGTGCTTTTGAATCTGCAAACCAATCAAACAAGTGCAGTGCTTGATTACCTTCTTGTACATATACAAGAGCCGCAGGCAGTTCATACTGCGTGAACAGACGCATGTGCTAATAACTCCTTCTCGCTCCACGCACCGATCCAAGATTTGTCAGTGTCTCGCAAATACGGCTTGAAGCGTTTCTTTAACTTGCGAATCTCCGGCAAGTTATCCTGGCAGATGCCATTCCAGATATCCACGTAGATCATATCGTAGCGCATCCCATACCGCTTGTACGAGAACGCATCCCCCATTTGAATCATAAGCCTCGTATGTAAATGCCGTAGTGTTAACGCAACCACATCTATGGACTTCTCCAGCACGTGTACCAAGCGAACATTGCTCTTGCATGCTACCGCTTGCGCCAACATGCCCAGACCTAAACCAACTAACAAGACCGCACCGTGTGCATGCTTGTACGCTTCCAGCATCATCTTACGTTCCATCATCGTATCCGACATAACAGGGACTACATGCACCAATGGTGCTGATCTGTGTGGAAGCAACTGAACAAGTTTTGCATACTTACCAGCAGGTGTATACACTTGTGAATTACGATGTTTGTTATATGCGTCCCGCAACTTCAAAGCAAAAGCACCGCGTTCCGTAATCTCAAAATACTCAATGCGCCAGTCACCAGAAGATCCCTCTGGTATAAGATCAACCATCGACGGGAACGGATCACCTTTGAATAAGTTCTTCATAGTTATTTTACCTTTCGTGGCCGTGGACTTCCCGGCGTATACGTTACTTCACTGAACCCACGTATGCGAACTGCTGCTTGACCATTGATGCACAGCCACATTCTATGTGTGTGCTTGTCTATCATGATATTGACATTGCCACTGCTAAGCGTGAAGTCAACTGGAACATGGTCTACGTTAGCACTGGATACACCGGCCAACTTGAGTTCCATTGGAAGTGGTTGTATCTGCATTGGCTGTTTCATAGTTCCTCCGCTTCATCAATACAAGTCCCATTGTGATCTAACCGCTGACGCAATGTTGGTACTGGTTCACGATCATCAGCAAGAGATTCACAAGCATTTGCCTGGCGTTCCCGCTCAATTGCATCGGCCTCAGTTGCCATTGTATCCCTACACGACTGGCCCTGATATGCCTCGATAATGTTTCCCCACGTAACTACCAAGCCATCGCGTTTTACCCACCGCACTAAACGTATCCTACCTGGAGATACTACACGCCTGTTATGTAATGCCGAATCAAACGCGGCTGCCTTCTGAATTGATCGCACGGGCTGTATCATAACTCTTCTTCCTCATACTCTGGATCTTCTTCCTCAAGCATTTGCGATACTTGCCGCTTTGCTACAGTATCTATCAAAGACCTTGCCTCAAAGTGCAGACCAAAGGTATCAACGCCACCAGGCGCAAAGGACAGACAAGCAATGCTCTTTGCCAATGCATTAAACGCCAGTGCTGATCCGCCTTTCTTCTTTGATTGAAACAAAATATCATCGCCGTGCTCTGTTAGGATTGGCGTACACTCATCTGCTATTGCCTGTAGTTCAGAAAACGTCTTGTCTTTGAAACTAAGAATCCATAAGGGCACAGCAGCAGACAAACAAGACTTTAATATTGCACCAGTGTCGCTCATAATTCTTCTCCTGGCTGCAAACCAAACCTTGATGCGCGCGTTGTTGATCTGTTATCACCAGCAGACAGGCTCAGCCCCACGTAACCACCTGCCTGGTATTCAGACAAACAACGTACGTACTCTTCGTGGCCCTTATTCACAAACACCACAAACGGATTATCCTGTGAGAACACAGCAAAGGTTGCATGTTCTGAAATACCATCGTGCTTACACGCAGCAGCAAAAGTAGACTTCCAAGCATGCCAATGTGCTGCAATGGCAAGCAGGCTACCACGCTGCTCAATACGGCCTGAATGCTTACTATTAGTTCTCATAGTTCTTCCTCTTCATCAAGCCCACAAGCAACGCGTACTGTATCTAACATGATATAATTCGTCTTATGGGATCTTTCAGCCCAATCACGAAATCGCTGGATCACCAACGGCAGCGTTTCTTGCGTGTAGTCAAGCTCAAGACTGTTTCGCAGATACTTTTCATCATACTGCTGAAAACAACCACCGCAAAAACCCTTATGGTGGTAATGCGCGAGTGTAAACTCAATACGCCAACGGAAGATATCAAATGGCGCTTCACATATTTGACGGATCGGATCAGTCAGCGTATTGTACACCTGGCAGAGCCGACTCAAAACAGCAGCGAAGTCTATATCTCGGCACTTGTTACCCTGTGCATCACGAACACGCACTACAGACTTCTGCCCACCAAGAAAGAAATTAGATCCGCCACCAAGAACTTTGCTTCTGTTCTCAGCGAGGATCTTGTAGATCACCGGCTGCTCTTCATCGGCCCACTTAATTGCTTTGGCCCAATCTGAATTCTGTGTACCGACTCCTGGCATTACCTCAGACATAAACCAGTGCTCAGTTCGTGCAAAATCTTGCTCTTTCATAATTCAAACTCCCTTCAGTACTCGTCTGGCAACAACAGCGTAGTAACTGATCTGTTGCCATTCTCATCTGCGGCTTCTGTAATGATCCATAATCTCGTACCGTCAGGCATCAGATAATAACTCATGAGACGTGCACCGTTTTGCAGGGCATCATTGTTTGTCTGCTTATCTTCCTCCGGCATGATGCCCCAATCACAGTTAAGATGCCGCAGGAGATAATAGAACGGTGACTGATCGTTTCTTTGCAGTGCCGCATGTGCTCCAGGCGTAGCAACTAAACGCCCAGGACGAAAGCCAGATAATCTATTTCTCACCACAGGTGTTTCAGTTTTAGTGAGAACAGTACAAACGTGGCTGAGTTGATGATTCATAATTTCCAGGCACTCATCCAAGAGAGTTTCTTCAGCAACAACGACGGAAACAGGTATAGGGAATTCACGGCCACGCTGCGTAACAAAACAGCCCCACGCAACACCAACAGAGTAGAACATACCCTCTTGGTCTTTGAGAGCAGACGCATGCGTTGTATGCGTGATATCGTCTCGTGTAATTATTCTCATTTCAACACCTCTTGTACTTGTTGCAGAACTTCCCGCAGGGCTGCTGCCCCTCCTCACATTGGAGAGTTTGCTTGGGGTGCATTCTGTATACACCTAGCTTTGGCCATTGATTAACAGCAGCCCCCACGGGAAAAATCATTCCATCCAGTTAAGACAATCCTTTGTGGTACAAGACCCCTGGATATGTCCGTTCACACCAGCATGCCGCAGCAGCAAATTACCACTACACACTGGACAGGCAACAATACCTTCCCAGTCGTAGCCGTGATGCTCTCTCCGAATCCGCTCAGTGATTGGAAGCGTCAGTAAGAATCTACGTTCCATCTCAGCAAACTGCGCCTCACTATCGACGATCTCTTTATCAGTTGGATCTTCATACTTATCACAAGGAACAGTACCCTTACATGGTGCCCCATAATAATCAACCGAGATACACGGCCTGCGTAACCACCAGCCAAAATCAGGACCACCAGCAAGACTGCGAACGTCTATGCCCAGAGCACACTGGCGATCTCGCGTGCCCAAGCAGTGCTTGCAGATCCCCTTTCTCATACTCCGTATCCTTTCTGTACAACGTGGCACTAACACAAGTGCGCAATTACACCATTACAATCTTCAACTTCTGAAATTACACGACCACACAACGGACATCTTGGCAATAACGTATTGTTGTGATCGATGATGTTCTCACGTTTGAAAACATCTACGTCAAATTCTCGTGTACAGTGCAGGCACTTCAATCGCGTAATGATTCCATTTCCGTCTATGCTAAGCAACCGCGCTTTACCTGCTTTGATCCGCTTCATGAATATGCTCCCGCCAGTAAGACACGGCCTCAAGTACTGTATGAAACCTGCCAACAACACCGCGTGTTGATACATGAACGATCTTTACTGCCTTGCGCCCCATACCATCAGGATCTCCACACACTAACTGTGAAGCTGATTCTCCCCAAGCACAAGCAAAACTTAACTGCACGCCACCAGAGCAGACCATACCAACCGCGTACTGATCATCAAGTAGCATGCCGGTCCAGGAACTGCCTGTATGTGTAAAATTTACCAACGTAACAAGCTGCCCACGTCTTGTTTTCACAATACCTCTCCCAATGTTACCCACCAGAACGTTGTCAAACGCTCCAGGACTGTCCAGGAGACGTTTTTGGGTGTCTTATAGTGACTTTACACATTAGCTCTAGCCCAAAGGCTCATGAGTCATCCTAGCACGTTCTGTTCTGCGCTGGGTTCTCCCTTTACCCAAGTGCTACACACGCAGTCTCGTTTACGCCGAATAAACTTCCCGCCGTGCCGAACGTCACTATACACCATAATGCCACTTCTGGGACTGTAACCTTCGTCTGCCAGCGCAGTACGCGCCTGATCAAGAGCTTCTATCTGCTCACTATCAAACTCGAAGTATTGCGCTGCTGTGAGCATGTCGCTGAGCACTAACACTGCGCGATCTTGTGTCATTTTGTTTTTCCTTTGCTGTTGGTTTGTTGCTTAGTGCAACCTGTTCTGTTCAGTTCAGCTCAGCTCATTTCATGTCGCTTCCCGTCCCGTCTATTCGCTTTCGGTAAAAACACAACTACACACGATATGTAGATAATTGGAGAACGCTGCTGGCGCTACTTTGCTTGATCTACTGCTTTGTTACTTACGCGCGCACCACCGCTCTTACGAGCGTCTGACTTCTTCTGCAAGCCAAGAATACGTTCCGCTGTATGGATGGCGATTTCGAGTCCATCCGCGCCATCGTCGTGCTCCGAGTCCCAAAGGTGCAGAAGCTCATCAACAATAATCGAATGCGTCTTATCCCCGCGTAAGAACTTAATCGTGCCATTTGCTACCGGAGAAAACAGCCTGCTGATGCGCAGCAACTTCTCCCCGCTTTGTGGTACGGCAAGAGTCGGGATTACTAACCCGGACTGTTTTGCCTGTTCGTCAACTGCTTCCTTCAGCGCGATCTGGTACTGAACGGTTTCAATACCAACTCTAATTGGATTCCACATTGCGCACATGGAACAAATTGCTGCAACTCTAGCTACATGGCCCATCCTGTCTAGCACAGCAGGCAGTACATAGAACACACCAGACTGCTTATCAAAGCCAACAGGGATAATTGCAGTACGATCACCATGTTCTGTTTTCTTACAGGAAGGGTCCACACCCAAGAAGATCCCTAAGCGTTTCAGTTCTATCAACTGATCAAGTTCCGCTCGTGTGTAGTAGTGTATTTGCTCCTGGGATAATTCTGCGTGTCCTTCCGTAGCCTGCTGTAGATACTCCTGTGAGAATGCACTGAACGGCATTGTTTCAAGTTGCTGCTTCACAAACTCAGGGCCAAACTTCTCCGGCCACATGTACTCTCTACCGTGTTCGGTATCCTTGTAAACTGGGAAGACTTTCACACACCAGCCGTGTGATCGTCCAAAGTCTGCAAGCTGATTCAGCATGCTGTTTTCATGCAGCATTGTTCCCGATGCGATCAGGTTGCCATTCACGGAAGACACCATCGGCATGACAGTCTTATCAATCCACTTCACATCTTCACCGCGCCGTCTTGCACTCAACACACTCTTCTCGTCTTCAATATCTTCGATGCTAACGAAGTCGGGTCTAACGTGGCGCATGCGCAATCCACGGAACTTGCTAAACCGCCCGTGTGCTTCAAACAATTTACCGTTGCTTGTAACTGCTTGTTGCTTGTTCCACGGCCTGCCAACTGAACCAGGCTCCCGGCCACTTTGATCCAACCACAAATTACCAAAGTCCCTGTGCAACGCTGTGTTTGTTTCTAGCTCTGTAACAACATCCCCAAGCGGCAACTTTGCCATACGCTGAATAGCACCCAAGAAAACAAAGTAACGCTTGCTGATATCCTGAATGCTACCGTCTGGCTTACCAACAAGCACCGGAAAATACGCTGCGTGCACCGGCAACATCATGTTAATGATCTGGCTCTTGCCGCCTTCACGTGGCCCTGCTATGACTACAGGCAATGTCTGCCTGTGACACTCAACATCACGGAGCAACTTGAACAGCACACCGTGGTATAACGAACTAAACGGAATGAAGAAGACATGCGGCAGATACTTCTTAGCGAAGTACGCCAGCGAGTACATCGACAAGATCAGATTCAGAACAGCATCAGGCACATCTGGTGCCGATCTTGAAAGCGTAGCCAGCGCAGTATCAGGATCTACTGATAAATCCAACCCAGCAGCAAAAGACGCAGCATCATCTTCTCGTAACTTAGTTACAAGTTCTACGCCATCTTTGAGATCACCCGCTGAAGTAACCGCTACGATTCTACTCTTCTTCGAGAGCTTCGTTCGTATGCTGGAAGGACGAAGTTCCTTTTCGTAAGCGTGCTTCCGCAGCAAGGATTCCAATGGTTGCTGATTCGACAGAACTATCATTAAGCAGTAACGCCTTGTGTTCTTGTGCAAACTCTAGTGCAATTCCAAATACGTCTGTGTCTGACAGTGGACCAGGACCGCCAGAAGATACAGCAGACGCAGCAACGTTTACATTCACAGCCACGTTGTTTTGGTTCTGTAGAGATACGGGACCTCCTGCTATTGCGCGTTTCACTTCATCAGCATACGTAAGCAGATCTTTTGAGGATCTTACCAACGTGCTAAACGTCTTTTCGTTTACAGCAATTGTACCATCCGGCAAGACTGTTCCATCTGGTACAACGTCCCCAACTTTCTTGACTCCCTTTACATGCTGCATGAGTAGCGCCAACGAAACTTGTGAGTGAGCGTCTATTGCACGTCTGCGATTGCGCTCAGCGTCTTCCACGCGCAGCATGACTTCCCGCGCAACGCGATCTTTTATTGGCTCAAGACCAAGTGACGGCACACCCTGCTTAACGTACCTACCAGCCGTCTGCAAACTTACGCCAGCAGTTCTAGCAGTATCTGCCAACGTGGATTCAGTCAAGTAAGCCTGGTACGTTTTCTCGTATTCGTGAAGCGTCCTGCCTTGCGCCATTATTGCCCTTTCTCCGGCATGAAGGTCGCCGTCTCGCCGGGTTTCAATGTAATCTCAAATTGAGGCGGATCACTCAGAAGGGCATTCAACGATTTGACGACCTGCTCAGACATGACGATCTTGGCAGGCCCGTGCATTTCAGCCGCACCCGTATCTGGGTTAACCGAAATGCCAGTCTCCGGCCCGCTGATATATGAGATATGAAAACCGGCGCCAGTGCTTGTACTCGCATTCAGTTCCGGCGGTAACGGGACCGGGTCCGCCGCGGCGGGAAGCAGTATTGGTTCCGCAGGGTTCTTCCTAGTCAAGTTTGTAAGCCCAATTATTAAAACACCTGCAAGAAGAACAAGCAGGAGTGCCACCACTAACCGTACACTGAAATCTGGCATCACAATACCTCCAGTTTCTATAAGTTACAACGTAAACGATTGCCCACACTTTGGACACTCTATTGTTTTTGATGCGCGTTCTTTATGTTGTCGTTGCTTCTTCGGTTCGTCTTCTTCCAACAACGTATTATCTACTGCCTGCAAGTCTGCCGACAATGCCGCAACTAGGTGTGAGAACTCAGCCGCGCTGTACGGTAATAGATCAAGTGCTGGCGACAAATTTGTTTCAATATCTTCCAAGCAACGAGCAAGTGCTAATGTCTCTGTAGCAAACCACTGCCCGTTGTATCGTAGAGACAACGCCTTGCGTTCCACTTCTGACAAGTCACCATGATCATACACCGGCACTTTCGTAGCGCCAAGTTCAAAAAGTACGGACAGTCTGTGATTGCCGTCCAGCACTTCATGTGTGTGCGCACTCTTACTGTCCGTCAACTTGGCTACGTGCAGCGGCGTCACGTTTCCTGCCTGTATGGATGCCTTGAAACGTGCGAGTGATTCGTCATCATCGATCTTGTAGTTCCACGGAGCAAGACGAATATCTGCAATCGGCAACCACGTAACGGTAGTTAAGAACAGATCATCACAACTCGCAGTCAAGATCTTCTTTGACATTTCTGCTTGGCCTTTCATCTTTGAGTTTCCATGTAAGAATACCGAGAGCATCAGCAGTACAAAGCGTAACGTTAAGATCTGGATAACGCTCTTGCATCAACGCTTTGATCTTACGTTTACGATCAGGCTTTTCTTTTGGCAGCGCCCCTAAATGCTTCTGCCATACTTGAGGAGATACACGCTCAAATGGAATTCCCAAGCCCACAAGCAACCCGTCTATTTCCCCACAGTGTCTTGCGAACTTCACAGATGCTGGCCCGCTGTTACCGGGCATATAGCCGCCCGTCTTCTCCACCGCCACAAACGTACAGCATGTAATTTGCAACAACCGCTTCAAATCTGCCAGTGTATCACACATACGTCGAGCAAAGATCTTGCCGCTGCTTTCACGCCATGCAATACCACCAGATGCCCCAGGATCAATTGCCAGTACGCTCGTCATTTTCATAGTATGTTCCTGTTCTTTTCAGTTCCAATCGACTTAGTTCAGATCAGCTCACCTCACCTCCAATTGTGTTACCATAACAAACTACACCTGATCTGTCAATATGAAGGAAGCACCACCTGAACGTTTAATCGTTATCGTACTCTCAAACATCGACGCCAAATCGTCATTATGTTCTATCACCCAAATGGTGCCGCCGTATCGCTGCTGCTCTTCCCGCAGCAACTCCATTACACGCTCGATGCCACGCACGTCCAAAGTCCTGAATAATTCGTCGAATGCAATCAAGTTAAGTTTGCGTGCGCCAAGACTCTGGGCCAATCTGCACATCGCGAATGCATGCGTAATGTCTCTACGCATACTTTGACCAGCACTGATGCCGTCTCGCACAGCAACACCGTCCTTGTCTACAAGACAACAATCAAATGCCTCTTTGTAGCCACCACGTTTCAACGGTGTCTGCGTAGAATACTGCAACTTCATACCGTCGCCAAACAATCTGTGTGAGTAGGAACGCGCCAAGGAGTTTAGAACCGGCGTGATCTTATCCAACCTATAAGCACGTATTCCACGTGGCCCAAATGCCTCACGCCAAAACTGTAAGATCGTTCGCCTACGTTCCCACTCCAGTACGTCCTGCTGCCATGCACTTAACGCCTGTTCTACATCACGCATTGAAGTTCTCATTGAATCACAGCGAGCTTTCTCTGCACCCTCTACAGAGAGTAGCGATTGTTTTGCGGCGGCAGCGTTTGTTCTTGCCAGAGATACTTCTCTTGCCAATGCTAAGAACTCATTGCACAGCTTCTGTTCGGAAGCACAAAGAGCTTCGCGTTTACGATTCAAACTAGCCAGTGAGCTTTGCATATCAGATAACAACTGGTGGCAAGCAGAATCTTGCGGATCAAGAGCGTGCAACTTACACGCACGATCAGCAAGCAACTGCTTACGCTTACTGGCACTAAGCGGCGCATCACATACCGGACACTGCCTGCTACTGCCACTATCCGACAGGATCAGTGCATCGTGGGACTCTGTAATCTCTTTACGTTGCGCGTTAAGACTTCCCTTTACAGCCCATAGCTTTTGTTCTTTCTTACGAACGTCTGCAATGTCTGAATCGATACCGCTCAGTCTTGCTACGTAGAGTTTATGCGCCTCTGTACGTCCATGCCGTGCAACGTTCACAGCGGCAACAGCGTTGCGTAACTTACTTACACAAACAGACAGTATCTGTTTTGCTTTGCGAACGTCGTCGTGGCCAGTATCATTGTTACGAAGTTCCAGAAGCGTTGATCGTTTTGCTTCAAGTATTGCTACTGTATGCTGCGCTGTTTTGAGTTCTCTTTCTGCATCTTCATACAACAAGTGCGCACGTTCAAACGCAGCATCCAGATCAGACGCAGATACCAGTAAATCAAACAAACGCTTTTGCGCCTTGTCGCCAGAACGTGCGAACGGCACGTAGCATTCATCATAACCAAAGATACTAGACGCCAGCATTACATCTTGTGCACCTACTAACGCAGAGATTCTACTGCATGCGAGATCAGCAGGCTCAAACAACGTTTCACTCCACTTAGAAGTTTCGCCGACGTAAACGAGATTGCGTGTGCCACCAACATTGCAACGATCTCGAACTACACTTAGACGTTGACCACCCTGCTGTTCAAACTCAAGATGCACACGGCAGGACGTTTCGCCGCTAGACACAACGCTGTCTGCGAGTGTGTCACCCGCAGAGTCTACACCATACAGCGCCCACGTAATTGCTGACAGCAGCGTTGACTTACCAGACATGTTGCTTGATGCTTGCGGAACGTCTTCGTTCACACCACGTATAAAGAAGATACCGGGTTTCACATCCAATGATACTGAACGCAGCAAACGAAAGTTGTTGCATGCAATCTTACTAAGTTTAAGCACTGTAGCATGCCCTCGTTTTAAGCAGAGAGTCGCCGGTGTACGGTGCAGGTGTCATCGTGCAGTTATGCTGCAACAGCCCAACATCCTCAAGTACACCCTGTACAGCATCGCTGTAAGGATCTACTTGGAATCTTTCCGCAAGGATCGCACGCAGTCTTTGTTCAGTTGTAGGAATGTCAAGTGATCGTACCATACTATAACTCCTCTTCATCGTCTTCTTCTGTCAGGGCATTTGACTCTGCACCAACAAGCTGTTCCCCCACTGTTGTGTATTCAGCAACACTGTCTTTCGGTGCGCGATCCTGCGCGAACGTACGCACCGCTGTCAACACATCGTTGCCCGCTATCTCTTCTACGTTTTCGTGTACGCGGGTATCTGCATCGTTCTCTTCTGTCACTATTTCGCGCACGAAGTCAACGCCGTCTCGAAAGCAGTTTGGCCTGCGATCAAAGAAGCGCGGAAAGCCATTGCCCCGTACTATACGCTCCATGTGTATCTTGTGGTTTTCAATCGACAAGATCACAGCGCCGCGCACGTACTTATTGATTACTTCGCCAGCGTCGTCTACCTGCTCAATATCACTCCAATCATGTGACATTGGCGCTCCTACGCAAACAACAGGCGGTGTACACGTCCACTGCACGCTTTGCGGTATGTGATAGTGACCACAAACCACAGCACCACGATGTACCGTACTGGAAATGCGCCGTATGTATTCCGGTACACGTATCCCTTTTAATGCTTGCCGCGTGTATACACTTACTGTCGGTCCTAATATCTCTGCTCCGTGTGAGAACGCAACATCGTAGGACAGCGTTGGATCTGACAGCCGCGGATCTGAACAGCCATGTGGCACCATCAGAATATCTGCATCACCTATGAAAGTCTCGTGCACAACATGATCCACTACGATCCCATACGCAGAGAACGCAGAAAGCACAGACGAACTTGACGGCCCAAGATAATCATGGTTGCCAGCGATCATATATAGCGGTGTATCTGGCAAGGTTTTCTTAGCAAACTGAAACACGTTGCCAGCAGCAACTACAGCTTCTGCTCTGATTAAACGCTTCGCTTCAAATAGATCGCCAAGAAATACAACAGCATCAACGTGACTCTGTACGGCGGCAACTAAGATTCTATGCGCACACACAATGCATTGTTGGAGCCTGTTGGATCTTTCTCCTTCCTGCCAGTGGTGCAAGTGCAGATCACCAAACGCAAGGATCTTGATCATAACTCCTCCACCGAAGAAGCCTTACTTAGCAGTTTATTCAATGCCCAACGTTTACAAGAATCACTACCGATAGGCAAGCCGCACTCATCTGTTTCTTCAACACAATACGTCTGCCCCCTAAATTCAAACAGCACCAGAGGCAGCGGCCCATAACGAACATTCGTAATCTCTGCTGCCAATGACAACAGAGAGGATGAAAAAGCTTCTAGCATAGCCGCAATAAGAGGTATTGGGCCACTCATAACTCTTCCTCTTCATCGTCTTGATCTAGAACCAAAGAACTTAACCAGGCACCGGATTTGAAAGTCTGCTCTCGGAACAGTTTGTGCAATTCTCTGCACGAAAATATCTTTGAAGCCGCCTCAAACTCACGTACACGAAGAAAACGCAGAAGTCGTGCTTCTGAATTGAACGTTTGACACGTAAACATTTCCACCTCTGGATCACCATGCTTCTGCGCTTGTGTAGTAACTACAGCTTCTACAACCAGCCTGCACAGATCACGAGTACCTACGTTTCGCACTTTGTGCAGCGCCGCCTCATACATCGTTCCGGTAAGATCCATTACCGCCATGTTCTTGAGGAACACAGAAAACGCATCTGCACTGCTGTGTTTGTTAGCACCGTCGCGTATTGCATTGCGATGCTGCATTATGTACTGGCGGCGTAATTCTGGTTGGGTCTGTGCTCCCGTATGAAAGATCTTTGCGGCACCCTTCTCACCAATACCAATTACGCCTTTAACGTTATCGGACGGATCTCCTACGAGAGCGCGCCTGCAAACAAAACTGAACGGACAGGGTGCAATGATGTTAGATCTGCCGTCACTGGGATCTTTACACAACGCACCGGAATCATTGCAATAGACCATCGCCTTCGTCATCGGATTATACACACGCACCGCCAAGTTATCACGCGCCAGTTGATACATGTCTTTATCCGTAGAGACAATGGTAAAGTCCGCTGTCTTGGCAAGATCGCTACGCACAATTGCAGCCAGCGTATCGTCAGCTTCGTAACCTTCCCCTGGTAGTGCTACGTACGGAATGTTCAGGCCACGCAACAGAAACAGCATGTCGGGAATTTGCTTCTTGTAGAAGTCATCCAGATCACTGCGTTCATCTGCGCCTAATTGTTCTACACGTTTACGCCGATCATCTTTGTATGTAGAACAGATTGCAGTGCGCCAGGATCTTCCGTGAGATTCACCAACGGCAATAATTGCATCCGGTTGGCGTTCGCTTGCTAGGATCTGTAGCATCTCGAAGATCCCATACAGCACACCTGTTGGGTGCCCCTTCTTCGTAGCCAATGATTCAAAGGCGTGCCGCATGCGATGTGCTGCATTCATCAAGTCCAATAAGAGCACTTGCTTTTTCATTTTCAGTTCCTATTATGTTGCGTAGACTATCACCAAACGTTCCAGGATAACTCAGGAGACGTTCAATACCCCCTAACGTAACTTCCTACTAGGATTCTGTAGGATAGCACCCTGGCCTTCCTGAACGCCTCTGACAATACCGCGTTTTGTCTCCAGTGGCAAGCTTGCCCAATCTACAATAGCCCTGGTTGTGCGGTTAACTGCACGCCCTTTCATGCAACAACCAAGATCTGCACCGATATCTTCCTTAGAGGCAAAGCCATTATCTAACAGGATGCAAAATGCAACGTCTTCTGAGAACGTTAGGAACTCGCACGGTAGTTCTCTGCCACCAAACTCAAGTCCCACTGGACAAACAATCGCCATGCAACAACAACCGCAGCGTGCGCATGGAAACGGAAACTGCGCAGACACTTTCACAACTCCTCTTCTTCATTATCATCTATTGTTGTTGTCTCGCCACTACCCAGCACAGCAGCATCGCGGAGCAGCTTTGCGTTGGCTGCTTCTAATAATGCATTGACACAGTGCTGAAATGCTGGCTCTGCATTATATCTCTCATCCCACTTGAAAGCAGTGCAGGGTTTCTTGGCGAACACAAACGGATCTTTTGCGGGCAGTACACCCCACAGTTGCAATGTACGCAGTGCTGATAGGCTCGAACTAAACGTACCAGCATCTCGGCCTACCTTACGCAATACTAAGATCGCGTTACGTCCGCGAATGTTTGATGGTCCGTTCTTGTCTTTGACAACCGTTGCTTCTATCTCATCGCCGATTACCACAGCTTTCTTATCAACAGTCCAACGGAACTTTCTCGCGTAATGCAAGCGTACGCGCATGTATGCATGAAACTTCATGGCTCGGCCACCAAGCGTAGCTTCTCTATCGCGCTCTGTGGCAAACGGATTCATCAAGCCACCTGTTTTGAGTTGGTTTGTGATAATCAAACACGCTTCACTTGCAGATAACGAGCTTGTTAAACGCCGCAAGCCATTACTCAGAACGCGAGCATGATCACCAATGCCACCACCGTATTCCCCAGCACGTTTTGATCGTTCCGCACTTGTAGGCGTACCAGCTAATGTATCCCAAGCTATACAACAAGGACACTTCTGTGTCTTCTTTAGAACAACCTCAATCGCGCTGAGAATGGCTTCTACATAAGCATCTGTGCCGAGTACTAGAGACTCTACATTAAGTCCGAGAAACCGTGCACGCTCTGCATCAAAGGTTTGCTCCGTGTCAAATAGGACTGATAAACCACCAACACGTTGTACCTCTTTCAAGATAAGGCAACTTAGAGTTGTCTTACCTGTCTGTTCATCTCCAAATAGCTCAACGAGCCTACCTGATGGTATGCCCTTTCCGAGCTTCCCGGATAACACAACATCCAAAGCCGGAATGCCTGTTGAGTACCAACGCCTAATCGCAGACGTTGCGCTACTCAACGTCTCAAATGTCCCATCCCCCAACGCACGGTTGCCATCGCGAATGAGCCGTACTGATAACTTATCTGGAAGCATTATGGAACCTTTCATGTGTATACCTGCATGTGAGAATAAAGACGCGGGCCAGTAGGATGCACATACCATAGAATCCAAGAAAGCTAAGATCAGATCCGCATCACCCGTACACTCAAACAAGCAGCATATAGCAGTGCATAAGGTGCAGCAATCCAAACACTAGGCGCTGTTGTCCAATCCACCCAGAGAGCCACACAAGCGTGCGATGGCGTTACATCCTACCAGCCAAAAATATGCGGCGAGTTATTGCCTACTTCCCAGCACCTTAAATGGCTTCGATGCCCAGTGCCAAAAGCAGAAACAACGTACCTCACCGCATACAAGCTACACTATCGTTGTCTGCTCGCACTCCCCAGTAAGCTCACACGTAGCGCAATCCAAACCAACTTCTGGATTGCCGTGCGCACCGAAGCACTGATAGAGCGCGCCGCCGTTCTCCTGGGCAGGATCGCAGAGCAGATCGTCGTCGTCCTCTACCAATTGCTCTTCTTCCACAGCCTGAGCAACAGGCACTGCGGCGCGGCGCTGCTGCGCTGTAGCGGGTGCCAATGTACGCCGTTGTGCCCTTGCTACGTTTGTTGCCTGTGCAACTCGCGTACGTGCTTGTGGTGCGCTGCGCTGCGATCTGTCCTCCAGTATTGGCAACTCTATTGGCGTATCGGGATCGATCAAGTACGCGAAGTCATCAATACCGAAGAGATTCAACAGCGCCTCTTCAATAGCGGAAACATCGCTGGAAGCCATGCGTGCCTCTACGTCTACACGCGCAGCCAAAACATCAGGACCAACAGGCTGCTGCTTTGCGGTGATCACTGTGTTGTATCGCGTCTTCATTCCTTGGCCACTCTTCTCAATGGCAACCTTGACACCGGTTACCGGATGAGCAATGTTTACCGTCTCTGATGCAGTTTCAGGATCGGCTTCTTGCGCACTGTTCAATACGTATGCCGCCAGTGCACGGTAGACGCTGCGTTTGTAGCGCATAACGCAAACTGTACCGCTGCCATCAGGCTGCTGAACAAGCACGTTGCTCAGGAATATCTCGCGTGGCGTCAAAGCGTCCGCCAACTTACGTGCGTCACTCTGTATCCCAGGATCTCCTGCCAAGCTGGACTGCCTATGGAGCTTGTCAACAATCGATGCTACCGGGCAATACGCATCACTGTCCTTCGTCTTCGGGGATATGAAATATCCACCGTTCCCTGCACCGTCTGCATTTGGAATGAACACCTGCAAACCCCAAGCGTAGAACAAACTACCCGTAGGATTCGGCAGGAACCGCACAACGTTACGACCAGTCTGCAACTCATAGAACTCAGCGGCAGCGCCAACATGTTGATAGTCTTCGCGCAGACGATCAATGTCCAAGTGAGTATCCCCGTAGTTATCCTGTGGTGGAGCAGCTACAGGACGTTGAGCAGCTACACGTGCCGCTGGCACTGGTGTAACGTGGGCGGGCGCAGCAGGTCTTGATGGTAATACAGTACGCACTACTTCTCTCTTCATTGGAGTAGCTGCTGCCACTGCTGGCCTAACTACCGGTGCAGTTACTGGCCGTGGTGTTGGTGGTTTCGTAAATCGTTGTCCCATGATCATGTCTCCTATTCTTGTTTCGTTAATGCTTTCAAATTATCCCAAGATTTACCCGTCTTGAGATCCACACAAACTGAAATTCCTCGCAACTTATCACCAAGAAACGCTACGGGAACTTTGCACATAATGTGTTGCTTAATCTTGAGTACACGATCAACAAGTGACTTGTGGCACTCCGTAAGCAATTCATCATGCACGCTCACTACTATTCGACAAAACAAACCAGTGCCCTGTTCGAGTTTCTTGTACACACCGTTTAGAGCGATAGCCGCCGTAAGTGCGATGTCACTTGCTGTCCCCTGCACTGGAGTATTTACTGCTTGCCTCAATGCCTCCTCTCTTAGTTTAACAATGTCACGATCACGACCTTTCCGCGCTGCATTTGCAAGATCCCTGCGTCTGCCAAACATCGTGTAGACGCAACCGTGCTGCATTGCAAACCGCTGTATCTTATGAATCCACTGTGCAACACCGGGGTACAAATCAAAATACTCGTTGATGAAAGTCTGAGATTCATCAATGCTAACGGATCTTTCAAACTCTCTACTAAGAGCATCTGACAAACCAACAGCAGACAAGCCGTATATCACACCGAAGTTTATTGTCTTTGCGGCACGGCGTTCCATTGGTTGAACGTCTACCTCTTCTTTGCCTGTTATCTTTCTAGCTGTCAGCATATGCAGATCAACACCCTGATGAAAAGCATCGCTCATTGTTTGATCACCACTGTATGCGGCCAGCACGCGCAGTTCTATTTGGGAGTAGTCCCCGCTAACCAATGCGTGATCTGGCTTGCGTACTGTGTACATCCCGCGTATGTGATCATCAAAACGCTTTGGGATGTTTTGAAGATTGGGATCATTACTGGACAATCTTCCAGTACGTGTTACGCCTAGATTGAACGTTGGATGGATCTGCCCGTCTACTCCAATGTAATCTTTGACCCCCACTATGAAAGTGGACAGAATTGTTCTGCGCGTACGATACTCGCGAATGCTGGCAGCAAATGCTTTTGCTTCATCTGAGCACTGTGCAGACGTTACAATAGCAGCCAGCGCATCATCATCCGTTGACTCTGCACCGGATGGTGTCTTTGTGTTGGACTGCAAACCAAAACCTGCGCCGTTTCCACCAAACAGAATGGCGCGCACGTCATCGGGACTACTCGGCTTCCAGGGCACCAGCTTTTTTAGGCTTGTGGCAAATGCAGCAGGCTTAACACGCGATCCCGCTTTTACTTTATCTTGGTACTCCTTCATCAGTGAGCGACCACGTGCAGTCTCAAACATCTTCACATATTTGTTGCCGCGCATCTCCCTTACTAGACGCTCCAACTCTGTGTTGTATTCCTCCTCTTTCTGCGCGCGTATGTTCTGATCCAAATGCACGCCGGTTGTTTCCATGTCAAACAGCGTAGAAAGTGCTGGAACAACAATCCTACGGTAAGTATCGTGCAAGGATAAAACAGAATCAGGCTGTATAACCGTAGCTTTATGAAGCCGCTTACTGAGTAGCTCGTGAATGCGCCACGTAGCATAGCAGTCATTACCGCAACGTGCAGCCAGCACATCATAGGAAAGCCTACCAAATGCTCGCGGATCGTTTTGCTTCAATCCCATCGCCTCTTGAGACTCGTGCTTAATACCGTACATTCCCAGAATCTCAGAGGCTACCGTGTCAAGATCGTGACCGCCAACAATCGGATAAAGCAGTGCATGCTCTGCAAGCGTATCCCCACCTACGTTAGCAAGCAGAACACCAAGTCTACAGAGCATTGCATGTTTATCATACTTCACGTTATGTCCTACAAATTTCTTGATCCTTTGATCTGTAAGAAGATCAAGCATTGCTGCAACCGCTGGAATAGACTCCACCCCAAATACGCGTTCTCCCTCGTGCTCTACGCCACACTTATCAACAGGCGTAACAAGTGTGTGTGCGCCATTGGAAACACCAATGCACAACAAGCGCCAATCATCAGACGTATACACAAGGAGTTCATCTGCTTCCACGTCCACAGCTACCGTCAGATCTTTCTGCAAGCACGCCTTGTGAAACATCTTTATGTCCGCAGCCGTAGGTTGGATACTCATCGCTACTTCAACAGCAGTAGACTTTGGACTTTGAATCCCCTTCATGCAAGTATCTACAAAATACTTGATGTCCTGATTAAACCGTCCTTGTTGATTACCATCATACAATACAGTTGCCGGATGAAACGCTGGAACGCATGGTATGTGCAGGCCAGCGATATCAAGAAAGAAAACACGCCTACGCTTTTCAGTTATCTTGGAGAGCCCAAGTACCGCGCGTAATGCAGTATCTCCCAACAACAAGATAGCCTTCGGTTGGTATTGAACAATATCTGCAAGCAGAAACTGAGAACAGAACTTTACTTCTTTCTGGGAAGGCTTTCTGTTCTTGAGACTGCCCCACTGCGTACGTACTGTCGGCCTGCATCTCACAACGTTATCCTTGATGCACATCGCGCGCCAGTTGTCTGCACCAGCAGCATCAAGACCACGAGTTAGAATGCTTCCAGCTTGTCCTACAAACGCCTCTCCTGCTGCATCTTCATCCTTGCCTGGAGCTTCTCCTACGATTAGATAAAACGACTGTATGGATGAATCATCAACAGTGGTGCAAGGAACTATGAACGGAGATATAATTCCCGTGTTGCACAAACCACAGGACGCGCAAATTGGCGACTGCTTTCCTGGGGGATGATCCGCCGGAATTACTTCGTGTGTTTTCACTACGGAGATCTCCAAGGGGCAGTGCCATCTAAACCAGCACAACACCGCCCCTTATTCGAACTACCAACACGTTGCCAGAACGTCCCTACTTCTGAAGGCTCGCCCACGCCTCGCGCAAGTACGTCTTGATGTCCGTAGCCATCGTACGGCCAGCCAGCTTCTCTACCGGCTTGCTGGTAGGCACAGCGTGCTTCTTAATGAACGACTTGCGCTGTGCATCCGCCGTTAGCTTCGTGCGGAACAGCACTGCGATCCAGGAATCCAACGCTTCCTCGGAATCAATCGCAGTCAGACGTTTCTGGATCTGCTCAGACATAACAATACCCACTGGTGGCTTCTTACCAGAAGCAACAGTAGGAGCTACCGTAGGTTGCCCAACAGCAGCGCGCGCTGCATCGGGTGTTGCATGCCCCACTTGCTTGGGAGCATCCGTTACAATACCGAGCCTGGACATTGCGGTCACGTCCAGCGCACTGATGAGTACAGACTTGCCCTCAGCAAGCAAGTTCGCAATCGTCAGCACAACAGCTTCCGCATTCGCAACCGTCACGGGACTGAGCGCCATTTCCGTCTGCACAGCGACACGAGCAACTTCACCGTGTTCCGCTACCAGCGCATTCAACTTGTCATCGGCACTGGCACTGGCTGCGCCACGACGGCGGCGCGTTGACTGCACTGGTTCCGCAGGCACGTCAACCGCATCCAACACCGCAGACAAATTGTCATCAATGCCCATGCTGGGATCATCAATAATAGGCGCGTCGTCGTCATTGCCTACTAGATCATCCTCGTCCTCTTCGCCTGATATTGTGCCAGCGAGTTCTTCGTCTTCTTCCTCAACGGCTGCTTCCTGTTTGAGCAAACCCTCAGCGAAGCAGAAAGCCAACAAGCGGTCCGGCAGATCGTCAAATCCCCGTTTGTTGAACTCTGTTTTGATCGCATCCGCCGTAGCAGTCTTGACCTTTGCGTACACGGCATCATCAACATCACTCTTCAGAATACGCAGCGGCCTGTTTTCGTAGCCCGGCTTGTCTTTGATAAAACCAAGGACAGCCAGCAGATCACCACCAACCAACTTCAGTTGTTCACGATCATACTTCGTCTTGCTTCCCATGTTACTTCTCCTTGTTGTTTTGCATATGCAGTTTTCATTCTCACTTGTTACGTCAATGTAAACGAAACTTCTTCCGCACAACTACCGCTTGCTTCTGCCAATAGTACCTCCCTTCTTTTTGTTGGTTTCATCACGTACCCGAATCATGCGCCCTTCTGTAGTACCGCTCTCTGAGAGTCTCCGCAGTAGACGGACGCCGCCGTTTTTTCCTAAGATCTGCCTACTCACCAGAGCCAAACTCTCTAGGAAGTAATCGTGAACAATCAAAGTATGCGAACCAATAGGGCGCTCCCACTTAGACAACGTTGATACCGAAACATCCAACAACGCGGCCAACTCTTGGCGTGTTGCCTTACTACGATCGCGCACTGCACAACAGACAGCACGAACAGCTTTGGCTCTAATACGAATCATCATGATCTCATACCTCCACGTTCTTTGCAAGCAACTTTTTTAGCACAACAACATCTACACCGAACAGTCGTTTTGTGGCAGCACGGCTGGGATGATCTACTACAGCATCTGGAATGTTACCAGAGAGGCAAGCCGTGAGCAAGCGTCTGTATGCGCCGCGCAACCTGTTGCGCGTGCATCGAAGATCATGACGCACAACAAATCTGTGCAGTCTACGATCATGTGAAGGCTGCACGCCTGACATGAGTTCAACATACTCCGCCTGCCTGTAGCCAGCATTACGCAACAGCCTAGCTTGTTTGAGCGCAAGCCGTTTAGCCACTACTACAAGCAATGGCCAATTCGGTTTGTTAAACTGATCAGGCAATCTTATCAGCAGCACCAATAATACATCTTGTACAAGATCGTGTGCATCCAGGCGCTGCATCTCCACTGTGTAACTTCCGCTATTCATAGCGCGACGCAACGCAGCAAGCAAAACCTTATACATATCTTGAAGTACCTGATTATCATAACTCTTCGTCGTCACTGACTGCGCTTGATGCACTGATCAAATCCTCCTCTTCGTCATCTTCTTCCTCCTCAAGAATGTGCTCACGGAAAAATAGTGTCTTGTAGTTTTCATCAGTAAGCGGAATACCATTGAACGTCAAGACGCCGGTTTTCCCCTTAACGCCGGGAATCAGTACATCACCGCAAATTGCTACCTGTGCTTCCCACACTTCCCCAAACACACGGAGCAAAAGAGCGCCCCGACTCTCACTGGAAGCACCACAGCGTATTGCTACGTTGTCTAGCGGAACTCCTGCATCCTGCAATGTACTTAACGCGCAAGCAAGAAGTTGCGCGTTAATACAGATCGAAGCAGTAGTTGTATTCAGTAGAGGTCGCAACTGGCCATCCCGTATGAAACGATCTACCTCAATGCTGCTATCCATATCGTACTTAATAAATCTGTGTCGTTGCGTGAGCGTGATATACTGCCAAACCTCATCAGGATCAATACTGAGCAGTACGACTACGCTTGGGGCATCTGGGTGCCCAACAGACAATACACAAGCGGCACCGTTTCCTGGAATGAACTTAATTGCACGCTCAGATAGCATATCGGCTACTTGAATAACAAAGTCAATTCCACTTTTGAAGTTACCCATGAAGCTCTCCCTTGTTTGTTTTGTTACCATGCTAATGCTTGCAGAAATTCATCCTTGCGTAGCACAACAGATCGATCACCAGAAGCCGCTTGCGCTGATCTTACTGCGTGCTCTTTTGAGTCCACTAACGACAGAATGTATTTATCCAAGCTGCTAATCAACGCAAACCGTTCTATAACCACACAACGTTGCTGACCAATTCTGTGAATGCGATTCTGTGATTGCATCCATGACCGAAGACTCCAACTAAGCTGAAAGTACACTGCGTGTGCTGCGTTCTGTAAATTATGGCCCTCGCGCAACGAGTCCTGCGTAGCGACCAACGTGCGTACTGCACCGGACTTGAAACGATTGATACGTTCTTGTGTGTCTTTCATCCCACCGTAGATCATTACGCAGTCATTGCCTAGCTTGTTACGAACGTGCTCACATACGGAACGATGAACGCACCACACGATTATCTGCTCATTGGTTTCCTGCATAGTCTCAGCCAGTGCATCTAACTTAGCTGATGCTGCATGCTCCCCAAGCACTGTCGGCATCGCAGCAGCAACCATGAGTCTAACTATTGCAGCAGACAGGTTAGATCCTGGAAGAATGGTTACATATTCTCCGTGACCAGAGGACACGATCTCAGTAACAGTATTTCGGATTCTACACAGTAATCTGTATTGATCTTTACCTGCCGTAAGCCAGCGAGTCTTAACGATCTTTTCTGGCAGGTCCAGGCACTGCTCTTTTGTTCTACGCGTGGAAACCGTACGCAGCTTCGCTCTGTAATCATCCAAGTTCTTGAACCCACAAACCTTTGATATCGGATGACCAGAATGAACCCACACCAATCGCGTCTCGGCATACATCCGCATGAATGCTCGCCACGACTTGCCAAACAACTTACCGCCGTCGAGAAAGTAAATCTGTGAGAATGCGTTCAGTACGCTCTCTGATTCGAGAGTGCCCGTTAGGATGTAGCGGGTGCGCGCCAGCTTAGCTAGAGCACAAAGCACTCTGGTTACACGCGCTGTTGTGTTACCGATCTTGTGACTCTCATCAATGATCAGTGCGCAACGTTGTTTTGTCAACACTCGCGTAAGATTGGCAACGTCTTGCGTTACATCAAACTTACGAAGGTTCCAAGGATCGCGCAGAGTGTATCTAGCATTGCGTTCTGATCTTCCTAGCAGTTCATAGTTGATAATGTACGCATCTGCACGAGGATTCCACGATCTGTTCTTGACACCAGCAACACCGCACAGCACCTGTACTTTCCAGTTTGGTGTATGCTTACTGATCTCTTCAATCCAGTTCTGCGCTAGATCTGATTTGCAGACTATTACTATCTTGTTGATGATCTGTGCACGCTGCAACGCAGACACGGCGTACAACACCTGAATGGTTTTGCCCAAGCCACAATCATCCAGCAATGCATGATAACCTACAGCACGTGCGGCAGAAATCATCTTGGTGATACCTATTGCTTGATGGAGGTACAGAGGATGAGAGTGCACAAGCCCACCCGCAAAGACATACGAACGCATGGCCGCAACGCTATTGTTCGTGAACACATATGCTACCGCATCAGTGGACAAGGGAGAACAAGCCACAATACGCGCATGCACTGGTCTCTCCGTCTTTGCGGCGATTCCCATCACTCTGTACCTCCATCAAGCGATAAACAACTTTGCTGTAGAGTAGCGGTATCGGGTTCTCCGCAACCAACATCAGCTTCATTGCAGCGCATAACGCTTCAGAAAAGCACTGTGCTTCCGTTGTGCCTTATTTTCGAGCCATACTCCACAGCAAAAAACTAAAGAAGAAATAGCTACAAAGCAGCAGCATCTGATAACCAAAAACAACTTACTGCGTGGGAATCACAGTATCGCAACTGCCGTACAATGTTTCGATTCAGTACTATATTTAGATCCCCACGCAGTAAAAGCTGGTATTTACTTTTGGCGTTCTTCCGCACGAGCACGAGCACGCGCTGCCAAACAGGCTGCACTTGCCTTCATGAAAGCAGCAGCAGAGTTATTCGCTAGTGCTTTCAAATCTTTGAAGTCAGCACCAAGCGTGCCTTCGTACATGTGCATTTCGCTGATGAGTTCTCGCATAACTTTCGCGCGCTTAACAAACGTACTCGGCTTTGCATGCGTAATGTCTTTCAGCAGTTCTGCTGCGTGATCACGCGCCACTGTAATGCGTTCTCGAACCGCAACGGCGTACACGTCTGCAATGTCTTTGGCCTCTCGAACACCAGCAATTACTTGCAGCATGTTGATATGCATCCGTGCGCCTTTATTCAAGGCGGACTTCAAGGCTTTCTCTGCACGTGCAAACATATCTACGCAATCTCGTGGGATAAAATACACACCACCGAGATCACGTAACGCTACACCGTGACACAGGTCCGTTGCAACGCCACACAGGATGCCACCAATCTCGGCGGAGAGCAAACCGCCTTCCGTACTCTTCAAAGCACTCCTGATGTCTCCTACGAGTGCGGAGTCCTGCTTGAATTCCACGCGGCCTGTTTTCTTGTTCATGCGAATGGCTTCTCGCAATGAACCGGCCCAGGTTACAGACTTTAATGAACGTTCCTCGGTGATTACCGCGTAGGCCACTGAATCAACATCTTCCCCGATCTTACGGATGACGCTATCCGCGCACGCTTGCTCTACAGCACGACGTAAATACGTTGAGGCTGAGGTTGTCTTCACGGCCACATTCACGCCCTCGGACTTGAGTGCTTCACCAATAGCATCACGATGCACGAAAGCATTTCGTATGGACCATGACACAATCACACCGTAGGACGGTGTATTGTTTGTACTTTCAATAGTTGGTTTCATTTTCATTCTCCCTTGTTGTTTGTTGTTTTGTTTACACTAACGAATCTTCGTAGAACGAACGCTTCAGCACTTCCGTAAAGAACCTACCGCAATTCTTACGCAGACTATCATCATCGCAGGTGGTAGCCACACACAGATCCAGCAAAGAGGAATTCTGCTTCTCAAGGTACTCAAGTTGTTCAGCACTTTGCTGGCCAGCTGCAAAGAACAAACCGAAGAACCGTGTACCTGGGGCAAATAGCTCCCGTACACTAGCCACATGAGAGTCTGCCGATAGCTCAGAACAGCCGTCACTTAGTATGAGCACATCAGCTTTGTCTAGATCTACTGCGTTGTGGGGTGCGTCTTTTGTCAGTCTCCTTGAAACATCACTGAGTGCTTGCGCAAAGTTAGTGCCACCTGTAGGACTAATCCCTGCGATCTTCATTAGCTGTTGCACAAACATAGACTTACTTTGCTGCCGTATTGGGCTGAACACTACGCTCGGTCCCATCAGACTTGAATCAAAAGCATACATCATTGCGGGACGTTGCCATTGACGCGCCATACGAAATAACTGTACGGCAAAAGCACCAGTAAAACTGGAAAGTGCCGTGTGGCCATCATCTAGTGTTGCAATCATGCTGCCGCTTTTGTCTAACAACACTACAAACGGACCCATACCTGATTCGCCAACACCACGACGTTCTGATGTTAGCAGTGCATGGTCTGCAAGACGCGACAGAAACGTGTACTCTAGTTCTGAACACGCAAGATTGGCATACTCCGATGCGAGCATTCTGCTCGGATCGTCATCCTGCTGCACATCCAGAATATCACCGTCGCCGTGAACGTTGACACTGAGTGCGTCATTCACGATGCTTTCCACGCGACCTAATGCTTGGACTACACCTTCCAGATACCTATTGTTTGCTTTGGTTCCCAGTATTTCAAGTGCTGCAAGCAATGAGGCAATATCTGCTACGCAATGCTCATGTGACTGCACACCGGCAAGTTCGCCTGCGATACTCTGGAACTCTGACAACACACCAACAGAATCTGCACGTTGAGATTTTGATACCGCAGCAAATAGCGCATCGGATGACAGTACTGAACTGTCAACTTCCTCTGCCTCATTACTACTGCCATCATCAGAATCACCATCGTCTGCATCACTGGAATCTTGCGTTTCGTCTTCATCGGAATCACCAGAAGCTTCTGAGCCATTAGGCTGCTCCGACGTACCCTGATCATCAGCGGAAGCAGTATTGCTTTCGTCTGTATCTTGCTCGTTGTCGGCAACCTCTTTCTGATCAGGAGCAGAATCGTGCTTAGGATCTTGTTGCGCTGTATCCTCATGATCGTCTAGCTGCTCGCGCTCCCTGTCATTGTCTGAATCTTTATTCTGTTTTTGCTCTTGCTCTCGCTCTTGCTTAACATCCTTCGTACTAAATGACAACTTCCCCATGATGGACAATGCAGTAAGTACTGATCGCACAGGATCACCGGAGCACTTTAGTTTCGTTAGTACTGCCTGATCTTTCTGCATGGCACCACGCAGCACACAATCCCATAACCCAGGATGCAGTGAGTCTGCGCGAACAGCACCAGCACCACTCAACAATAAATACAGGTCGTGGAACACCGTATGCATCCTGCCACGATCTTCCATAAATGCCGCCAATGCGGGCAGCCCCCCTGCTTTCTTTGCTTTACCTGCTACAGAGGATACATCGTGCATAAGACGGCTGGATGCCTGCTGTACAGGTTGCGTGCGCATACACTCACGTACGAAAAACTCATGAAACACAGCGGGTGTTCTTGTAAGTACACTGGACGCCGCAATGTACTGTTCTTGCGGTGTTACAATGTCTGTGAGCGTTAAGACACTACCGCCCATATTCTCCAAACGCTGATGTAAGTACCCAGCGATAACTCTTCCCAGCAAGCCGCTGCAATCTTTATTGCTGCTCGGAGATTTCATGATCCATCACCCCCTGCTAATATGAGCCTGCGTTCTACATCATTGATCATTGATGCCACAGCATCCTGTGCTGTGCTTGTCTTTAGTTTGTCTTGCAGAGAAGTCAACGTTGCCAGTGCATCTGCTAACGTTGTTGAATCAGCCCTCTTCTTTTTCGTAGCAGCGGCATACACAGCTTGAGCGTCCTCAAGAACAAGTTCATCAGCACCAGCCGCTGTAGTACCAATAAACTCAGCAAGAATGCCAGCCAGCGTTACATTGTGTTCTGGCGTCTCCCACATTACAAAACGCAATGCGGCAAGATCCTCTTGCTCTACTTGATTTCGCCCACACAACCAAGCCTGTGCTTTGAGAACACCAATGCAACGCTTCCAACGCCGATCACTTAGTACAGCCTCTGCCGTGTGCAATGCCATTCGGATCTTAAACAGATCCACCACAATATTCTTAGGCAGTGTTACGTCAACTATCTCTGTCTGCGCCGCTTCAAGATCCTGCCTGCACGTTACTGGAGCTAAACCATTTTGCAAACTGCTATCAGGTGCAGCCAACAACGCCTGGAACGCCGTCTTACTGTCCTCAACGTATGTGACTAAATGCCGCAGCAAGATCCTATCGTAAAACGGCATATCCTCTTCACGAACCGGAAGCATGTTAGAGTCGCAGAACATCGTCTGCAACGGCACGTCTAAGCGAGTACCACCTTGCTCAAAGTACCGCTCATTCATAACAGTGTGCAGTGCGCGGCGTGTTGCGCTGTTGCCGGAGAACACTTCGCCAATGAATGCAAAGTCTGCCGTTGGTAGATAGCCGTTGATCTCTCGAACCCACTGGCCTCCGCGCATACCGTTAATGCTCCAAGGCCCCAGCAATACATCCGGCGTACTGAACTTATCCAACGTTGCAAAGAACGTATGATCATGCACGCCGAGTAACTTAGTCAGTGTATTGATCATGCCGGTCTTGTTACAGCCCCAACGGCCAACAAGCAGCACGTGCTCGCGTGAGAGCACACTTAGCAGTAAGCAACGAATAGTGTCTTCATTACCCACTGTACGATCTCGCATTTCACATTCTACAGCACGGAAGAGATCGCGTGGCGTAATATCAAGAGTTTCTTCTTCCTCTTCTTCGAGGATCGTGCTTGGTATATTCACAGCGTGCTGCACCTGCATTTTACTCCCGCGCTTTTTTCCTGCGTCACTGCGTCGCTTTCTCATTTATCTTCTCCCTTGTTAGGTATTTTGATTTTGCTGCACAGCATCAGTGCTAACATTAGTCAGTTTGAATAGAGCAGAACCTCTACGGAGCAAATCTCCTTTGACTGTCGCCGTCCACTGTGCAGCAAAACGTTGACTAACGGTATACGTACGTACCTGGTTTGGCTGCTTCTATCCGTGCGAACGTCTGCACGTAATCACTGCGCTGCTCCGCACACACGATCTCTGTGGAATCATCAAACGGTCTCCCTACAGTAATGACGCAAGACGGACTATTCTTGTGGGTGAAGATGGAGACTGTTCTCTGCCGCCACTCATTTATGAACACGCCAAGGAACTCTCCGCGTAGCGGTAGTAACTCCGCTGCGCGTCTGTCTAACTGCTTATGCTGTATTCGTTCTGATTCACTTATTGGCTTTACTCTTGCTACTAGCTTTCTCATCATCGTTCTCCCTTGTTTTGCTAACACTAGCTACGAAAGATTTGCTAGTGTTAGCAATTAAAACCGTTTAATCGCTTCGTAGAAACGTGTTCCTCTTGGGCTGTCACGCCGAACAAAACGAAACATAGCGTTCTCAAATTCACCAAAGCCGATATGCACCAAATCTGAGAACGTATGAATATCTCGTATGGACAACTCTGGGACTTTGTTACTGCCACCATCAATGATCACGTGTCCAGCAGTGATCAGACTCTGCACATAATCGTGATCACTGATCACAGGCGCTGACTCCGTTCCTTCGCCAAGATCATAAGCCCGATGAATTGCATTATCGAGTTGCCAGTATTCACGCCAGCCACTTAACTCAACATGCCGACCTGGGCATTCTCTGCTTTGTTCATTCATGCGTCCGGCAAAGTCTAGGGCCTGCTCTCTAGTCATATCCCCAAAGTCTAGCGTAAACGTCTCTCCGCATTTGGTGCACGCCGTTTGAATTTGCATCACCCACACTCCTCTAACTGCTTGTCAGACTCCGCACGTTTCTTCTCCTTAAGCCAAGTAGTAAGAGATATGATCTTCACAGGCACAGAGATCACAGCCTCCTGCGTGGAGTAATCAAACCCATGGATAGCGTCGTTGTATACAGAACTAGCCGCTGCTTTTGCACAAGCAGCCTTCAGCTTTCTACTGGACGCATCCGTGAGTTTGAAAACTAAGCTCTGAGATCCCCCTCTGCGAATAGCAACATGGAAGCGTTTAACTTCCCTATACGCAATCACATTAACGGATGATGTGGATGTGATGTGCGCATACGGCTTGTCTTCCAGCCGCCAATGCGGCTTTAGGTATGCCTTACCCTCTGGTGTAGTTGCTGGCGTAGTCCAAGTTTTGCCTGAGTCTGACAGATCTGCTGATCGCCATAGCAACAAGCCACCACGAGTAGCAATCCACTCTGCAAACAGGGCAGCATTATTCACTGGGCATTCGTGCGTATCATTCGTACTCATATCTGCACCTCCTGCACGAGTTTATGCCCCTGCTTACGCGCCCACTTCGTCAAACCGTCAGCGCACTTTATAATGCGGATCGGTTGTTCATGTTTGATTACAGCGCACCACTTCCTGCTTGCGTCGCGCTTGCCGTACACTGCCAGCGTACCATCGTCTCTCTTGCGAACTGTGATATACATGATCATTCTCCCTTGTGTCTTGCGGCCATCTTCAGTGCGTGCACTACACGCAGACCTCTGCTGTATAAGCCAGAGGTTTCGGCCTTGAACTTCTTCATTTGGTAAACTACCACTTTCACGAAACGTCGAAGTACTGAAGTGCCGTCTGCAACAAATGATCGTAGTTACCAGACATGGCCGCATTCATGAACTCATCGCACTTGGCTTTATCCCATCCTGCTTTCTTGGCAGCAGCACTACATGCACCAAGAACTGCGAAAGCATTACCGTCTTTTCCTACTAACTGCACTTTCGGTTTGCATTCACTTACTGTACTCATTGTGATTCTCCCTTGTTACATTACTTGTTGTTTCGTTTACACTAACTGCGTTTGTCTTCGATGATACTCCGCGCCAGTTCCATGTGCTTTTTCCAAGAACGAGCAGTCTGGCGACGTATACGTATCTTAATTGCCCTCGTGTCTGCATTGGCAATCCTGCTAATGCTCATATCCTGACGGGCACTGTTACAAGACTTGCACGCCGTGATGAGATTCGTAGGATCGTTGCTGCCGTGTTTGCTCAACGGCTTCACATGATCCAACGTGATATCGCACGGACGCACATGATGGAGATCACGATTGCAGTATGTGCAATGGAACTCATCACGTAAGTAAATTGCCAAACGCTTTTCCGAGCGTATCCACCTGCCTGATGGTTGATGCTGGCCGTTACGCAGTGATGTGCACATTGTTCTGCTCCACAGTTGCATCAGCCGATTGCACTTGCACGGACTGTGGCATCGTAGGAGACTGCACGCGATACTGACTGCGCAGGTTGGCCACTGCCTTGGCATCCTGCTCCAGCGTGAGTTTAAGCACCGTAGTACCAGCACGTGCATACTCCACGTCCGATTGTACGTCTACCAGGAACCAACCTGAACTGCGCCGATGCAACTTGATCCGCGTTGTTTTCCGCGGATACTTGTAGGCCTTGGCAACCGCCTTACCACTGCCAACAAATGCAACTGCGCCGACAGCCGCATCTTTTGATCCTACGAAATTAACAACTGCGAGTTCCAAGTCGCGAACTACCGTTGCGATCTCCCACGCATTTACAAACGTGTGTTGGGTTGCAGAACCATTCACGGCAGCAAGTGCTGCCACAATAGCAGCTTCGTTTTTTGAGCTGACTTTGATTGACTTCATCTCTATTCTCCTTTGTTAGCTGATATGCGCCACACGCTAAACAGCAATCTCCTCTACATAATCCCTGAGCATTACCTGCACCTCTTCAATGCTTGCCTCACCTCGTTGCACCGCGATTACGCAGTCCTGCCTATCCTGATGACACATGCCCACCCACATGTTGCGGGCGTCACCATCAAGATCCGCACCAATTGCGTTAAGAATTTCATGAGGTGTCATTTCGCAGTCTTTCATTTTAACGTCTCCTGTATTTTAGTTCTGATTAGCCATCGGTACACCCGATGTTCTCACCGTGCGCCACGTGCTTTTCTAACATTGTGCTACTCCGTGAACATCATGCCAGAAAGACCAACCGCATATCGCATGCAATACCTAATAGCAATGCGTTTTGCCCGTTCATGCTCCGCATGAGGCCGAGCAAGCGTACCAAAATCAACCTTAGCCCCAACCCATAGCTGAGTAGTTGCTGTCAGATTTCCGCGCGCGGGATTGCGGTATTGCTCCGCACGTACGAGATCATGAACCGCGTAAACTACATACGCACCACATTGTCCGTGCACCCATCTCCACGCACCGTTGTGGATTGCAATGCGCCCAATTCCAATTCCTGCAATAGCTTTCATTTTCGTTCTCCCTTGTTTCTGATCCGATTGGCCGTTAGTGCACCTAACGTTGCTCGCTGTGCGCTGCGTGAAAGCTCGAATCATGCACAGCAGACGTTGCGTGTCACCGCAACGCCTTGACCCTTTATCGATCACCTTCTGCCCCAGTAGCAAATCTCCGCGACATGTGCTCCGTACGTGTTCTGCTAACGCTATCGGATGTTCCTTGCATCGTTACCGTTTTTGATATGGTCACGTTCTGGAGAATCATCCGCGTGCATCTACCTCTTAGTGATGCCGGACGTTTAGTGCCTTGCACGTGTTGGATTCACACCGGACTTGCCGCCTTTTCTGATTGAGTAAAGCTCCGTTCCGTACTGCGCTTGCCGGTTTCCTGCATCTATCAGCCTTGACACTCTCCGTCACTATTGGAACTCAACGTTCGCTTGTGCTCTGCCGTATCGTTGCGGGTTTCATTACGCTACGCTGTGGAGATATCGTGAATCGTTCACCCACGCTTTCATTTTATCTTCTCATTGTATATGCGCCGTTTTGTTCGCCCGTCTGACTGATTGATCGCTATCCTAATGCAACTCGTAACTGCTCTCCGTCCTGTAAGGCTCTGCCGCTGTTACGATGATTAGGACTCGCTGCCGCAAGTAGGTTTACTCAATGATTGGTTTGGGCTGCCACCGTATGTAGATCGTGTAGGTGTCATCTCCTTGTTCTGGGAGGTGGCTTGTGTAGCTCCCAACCGGCTGTTGGACGCCCACACGATTCGTTTCACGCTGTCACCACGTTTACCGTAGACTCTCTGACCGCTGGGACTCACCGTCCGCTATGGGCTACGCCGTCTACCGCATTCATGCTGCGTGTCGATTGATTCAATTTTCATTTTCAGTGTCACGGTGCAACGCTGTCCGTCCTCGTAGAGGCTCTGCCGCGTTCCGTTGACTCCGCTCGCTACGCACGTTCACTATCCCGGTTTTGCGCTGTGAGTCTCATTCCGTCCGTGTAGGCTCTGCTGAGTCTCAATGGGCTTTGTGCGCGTAGTCTGCTGTGGCAGCGTACCGTCCCTCGCTGCCGTACTCTATTCAAATGTAACTTTAATATACACTATAAAGTTCCAAAAGTAAAGCAAAATCTTAAGCCTTCCTAACACATTGAAGACACACGACTTACACGAAGACACTCTGAAAAATATAGACGAAAACAAGCAAAAATCAGAGAGCAAATCATCACCAAGTTACTGCATGGAGGCGCACGAATCGCGCAGTGACATACGCCGAGCCGAGCTCAAAATATGTTGCACCAACTCTCGTGACTGCATGCCGCTCTCAATTGCTTCCGCTGGATCATTCCATGCATGATCTGCTCGATACCGATACTCATAACGCAGAACGTTCTTACAACCTGCACGCACCAATTTCTCATATGCTTCTACGGACTGTTTAGCAGCGTCGGAATCATACATAACAACCACGCAGCGAAACTGATTCGTGAGTAGGTTCACTTGCTGATCTGAAAGCATTCTGCCAAGAGACGCAACAGCACAACCCTGAAATGCAATCATGTCGAGTGGTCCTTCCACCAGCATAACGTATCTGCCTTGTGTCTTCACACTACTCATTCCCAACAATACGTTCTTATCTATGCCGTGAGGATGATAACTCTTTGGGTACTTTTTGTCTGGTTCATAAGCAGCCCTTGTTGTCCAGTAAATCACATTATGATCTTTGTCACGTTCTACAAATACCAAATGCTTCCAGTATTTTGCTTGATCAGGATCTCGTTTCCACACGTACTGAATTTCAGAAAAGACTAAGTGGCCGAGACCAAATCCCCGGCCACTTAGATAAGCACGTCCGTCCTTGGCTTGACGTGACGTGATCGGGACACAGTTAGCAGGAAGCTCTACAATCGTCCGTGTGACGTTTTCAGCCCTTGTATGCTGTAGAGTGCTTAGTAAGACGTTTCGTAGCGCCACAGATGACTGTACGCCGTTGCAGCGTGTATCTGTGAGTAAGCCAGAAGTAAGTTGGCGTGCTTCTTGTATTGCTGTGCGAAGATCTACACCGTGAAGATCCATTAGCAGACGCACAAGATTGAAAGTATAGCCACAAGAGAAACAAGTGCCGACGCCTTTAACTACGTTCAGGTACATGTGATCTTGTTTACCGCAAGATACGCAAGCCATTTTGTATTCAATGCCACGACCAGCAGGTGTAGCACCAAGTTCTGACATTGCAAATTCGCTTACACTATCGGATCTTCTGTTCTGTACCATTGTCTTTCACCACGCTTAATGTAAACTGCTTTCTTACGCAGTACATCTGCACTTTATCAAATGTCCAACCGTGCATGTATGTAACAATCGGCGGCGCATCCCTAACAAAGCAGCGGCGCATGATCAAACCAAAGCACATGTAAGGTGCAACCACTCTAAACAACACTTCTTTGCCTGTGTAGTTGTTTCCCATTATGGTTTTCCTGCCCCTGCTTTGCCAAACGTTCTTTGGTTTGCACACTGCACAATTGACATCGTATCTGTGTAGGACTCGCAGTCCACAACAGCACCTTCTCTACCGCCAATTCTGTTCTTGAGTAGAACTAGCCGCATTCTCTGAGGAGCACTGCGCTTTTCAAGATCCGTCTGGCATAATCCAATTACAACATCGGCTACTTGTACAATCTGAACATCTTCACCAATATCGCCAAAACTCAACAACGAAGATGTAAAACTCTTTCTGTTTGTTTGCGCTGGCGTCCACACAGCAATATCAAGATCTTTGGCAAGCTGGCGTAACTTGCGCATTGTTGTACCAAGATCTATTCTGTCACCGCGCTTCTCTGGGATGCGTAACAACTCTGCATAGTCAACAAACAGCACATCGGGATGAAACTGCACTTTGTTTTCCAGAGCACGTAGCCAAAGATAAATATCCATTACATTTGCTTCGTTGCTGCCCCATTCTTTGAGATACAACCTATCTTGTGTTTTCACAGAGGCTCTGGCAAGATCTGCTTTGTAACGATCTGGGAAGCTCGCTATTTGATTCAACGGCACTCCAGTTAGATTAGAATCTATTCGTTGGCTGTAGTCGATTGCAGATAGTTCCAGCGTAGCAATAGCAACTTTCAAACCGTGTCTTATGGCAGCACAGGCTGCACTAGCAACTAACTGGCTTTTGCCCCTGCCTGCCATTCCCATGATTACACCTAGTTTTTTGCGTTCCATGCCCCCACGCATTTTGTCATCTAGGATCTGTATGCCAAGTGGAAATCTGCCGGACACTAACGAATTTGCTTTGTATTGTTTTAGTCTGTCTGCAAGACCAAAGTATCTAACACCAACATCCATGTCTTGAGTATGCTCGATTGTTCTGGCAGCGGATGTTATCTTTTCTTGTATGGCTGCGAAGTCATTGGATTCCCACAAGTCAGCAGAAGCAATTAGTGCCTCTCTAACTTTAGACTTAGTGACAAACTCTGAGAAGGTCTTTCTGATGTATTCAGCAGTAGTGCCTCTTAACGGATCTTGATACATCAAAACTCTTAGTAACTTCACACAATCTGTGTATGTGGTTTTTTTGCTGCTGCCATCAGACATTCGTTTCATGGCCCTGACTATCTCAGCCATAATGCAGACAGCCGTAACGTGTGAGATCCTGCCGTTGCTGCTTGCTGAGTTATTAAATATCTGCTGGCCTGTTGCAAATACAACTGCGTCTCGTTCCGTAGAAAATACTTCAGGGCCAACTGTTCTAAACGCAATTGCACCAAAACTAGGATCGTTCAGGCATAACCACAGAACTGCTCTTTCAAATTCCGGTCCGTAGTTATCACCAATCTGAATAGGATCGATTGAGTAAGACGTACTAGCAGATTTGGACGGCTTCATGCTGTGTGTTCTCCCGATCACGTTTTACTGCAAAACTTCTTGTTGTGTAATCACACTAAGTTTGCCAAGTAGTGTAAATTACAACCACATATTACCCCACAGGGTACACTTAATAATACCTCCGAGTATGATTTAACGAAAATGGCATTTGTTGCAAGTAGTTGAAAACAAAGGCTTGAAAAAAAGTTAGAGGTCACACAACTTGAGAAGATTTGAAAGTGTACGTGAAATAACTATGCTATACCACATATTAGTGGTTAGCCTTCGTTCCGAGTTTGCCTTCATCAAGGGCTACCCTGGCCCTTGATCCATACTAGTGCCCCGCCTGCGATCAATCCAAGGATGCCAGGTAGAAACTTCACAAACAATTCCCATACTCTGCTGCCAACAACCTGCTGTGTGTTTTCGACCGCCGCAACACGAATTGTGAGAAGGCGAAGCTGGCCAAGGACGCCCGGTCTATCGCCGTCGATTGTGCCGGTCAGCGATTCTTTGATTTCGTGGAGGCAATCCCGCAAGCCCTCCATGACCACCTCGCCCCGCTCAAACTTGGCCATAATTGCGGTATGCTCTGCGTGCCGCTCTACTTCGATTTGCTCGTGTAATTTACAGACTTCCGGCGACATGTATCATTCCTTTCGCTATTTCTTACAGACTACAACAAGACCCATATGATACGCTGAATTTCTATCGGGGGTCATGGTACAACCTCCACAATACGCTGCCATGTTCCGAGTTTCCCGCTGATCGGGTTGCGGACATGGTAATAGAGCGTGTACACCCCCAGCGTGTTTGTGTCGAGATAGCCTGTCACAAACACCGGGAGCCATGCGTCATCAAGGCCATTGATCCGACTCCAAAATCCTGGTTCATCCCAGTCCGCGCCAAGCGGCCAGAACGTGTGCTGCTGGCCGGCGTAGGATGATCGCGGGAACTCCGTCGAATAGGCCACGGAGCATGCGTTAGGGACGAGCAACACGGGCACAGGCGGCAACGTGATAGCCTCTATCGGTGGGCCGCTAACAAGAACGAGACTGGCAAAAATGAAACTGGCGATCATCAACGATTCCTCACGGTCGCTTGGCGTCAATCGCCGCCGTATCCGGGGTGGGTTTCTCCAGCGCCGCAAGCCGGTCCACCGCGGCCTTGACCGCGTTGTACGACTCAATAGTGAGCTTCCGCTGTGCCTCCGTGGTGGGCGCGTAGAGCAAAAAGCCTTGGACAGCCTGCCCGACTATCGCGAGGGCTTGCTGCTCGGCTACAGCCCGCTCCACAGCCACGGTTTGTGCTTCTGTGGGCATCTGTGCTTGTGCCGGAACCGGTTCGGTTTGGGCCTGCATCACGCCGGACAACATCGCCCAAGCGCCGAGACACAATACGCCAAGTATCAAAGTTGCTTTCCAAGTGCTCATCTTCATTTCTCCTCTGTTGGTTATCAGCCTGGAGCCGAGCGGCAAAGCTCGACCCATGTGTTTGCGGCTACGCACTTCAATTTTATCATAGCATGGCTGGCGCTTGTCCAGTTACCAACAATGTAGAGCGTGCCGCCGTCCGTGATGACGCAGTCGGTGTCCCCGCCATAGATCGTGATCTCCTGGCCAACAATTCCAAAATCAAGCGCCGTGACATTCTGACCCGCCGTCCAGCCCGATGCCGGAACGGCAAATGAATTTGCACCAACAACGGACGGCGAGGTGTCATTCGCGGTGAACGTAATAATCGTGCTCGTGGCCAATGATCCTTGGACCGTCGTATTCGCCTTCAACACGAGCGTATCGGTCGCGGGATCGCCCGCCGCAAAGGTTCCTGTGATTAGACCCGCAATGTTCATTTGGGCGTTGGCGGTTGGCGATGCAACATGCACGCCATAGCCGATTGCGAGATTGTAGCTGCCGGTCGTAATTTCCTCTCCAACGGTGCCACCCGCCCCACCAAAGATCATGTTGTACGATCCGGTTGTGATTTTGTAGCCGGCGCTCGATCCGATACAGACATTTTCATCCCCGGTCGCAAGTTCAAGGGCATGATCGCCAACCGCCGTACTGCCACTGTTCGTCTGATTTGCATTCAACGCCAGGTAGCCAACTGCCGTGTTGTAATTTCCCGTCGTGTTCGGATGCAACGCGCCTTTTCCAACCGCCGTGTTCCAATACCCTGTCGTAATATGTGGACCAACCGCGTCCTCCCCAAGGGACGTATTGTATAGCGTCGTATCGAAATTGATGTATCCGGTATTCGTAAGCTTCCCGGAAATCAGGGCCGTGCCATCCACGATCAGATTGTCGGTCCCCGGATCGCTCGTGCCGCCAACGTGGAAGCCGCCTTGCACGTAGGCCGTACCGGACGTGTACAGCGTTGGCGCTTGGAGAGCATATGCGCCAGCATCAGCTATACCAACACATACCTCGTCATTGTCTGCGCCACTTGCGGTTGAACCAATATTTGCACCCTGCAATAAAACACTAAGCGTTCCCGCAGGAGTAATTCGCACCTTCTCAGTTAACGAGGTATCCCCAATCAGTGTACGAGTCAGAAAAGACAAATTGCCTTTTCCATTTGATGTACCATCGGTCAACGCCACTTTTATCGCCCCGATTGTTTTCGTGCCAGAGGCCCCAAACACAATCGCACCGCCGGTGTTTGCTCCCGTACCAGAATCATTTATAACGAGCATTGCATCAACATTTCCCGCATCGCTCAGGTCTGCGGACGCTTGCCCCGCGCCAAGTATTTCAACCTGGTACTCAGGCGTTGCGTCACCAAAGCCTGCGCGGTTGTTAGTCGAATCGTAGACGAGACCTGATGTGTCAACGACTAGGCTGTTACCACCCGTCGATTGCGACAGCGTGAGCGCGCCGGGACTGCTAATTGCGTCGAGCGTCCATGTGCCGTTGCCCGTAACCGCGCCTCCGTCAGCGCAAAACACGGAGGTTGTGGCCGCCCCAAAGGCGTTCACCGTCGTTGCTACAGTGTTCAACACGTTCCATGTAGTCGCCGTGCTCGCAATGATGTCACCGCCACCGAGCGTGAGGTCGCCGGTTGCCTCCAACGTCGTGAACTTGCCCGTGTTTGGGGTGACGCTCCCAATCGTTCCCGGCGTTGTCCACATCACCGCGCCGCCTCCGGTAGCAGTCATTCGGGCCGTCGTTTCGCGCCAACTCGCACCATCAAATACCAGAGGCAACGTGTACCCCGCCTCGCCTACCCAATCGCCTTGTAGCGCAAGGCTGCCGCCATTTACGACCGTGCAATCAGGATCGCCGCCGATAACGACGATCTGTTGACCCGCAACACCATTGTCAAAGGCCGTAATGTTGTTTCCCGCCGTCCATGTAGCAGGAATCACGAAGATGTTGCCCGCCGCGACAGTCGGCGTCGTGTCGTTCGCGGCGAACGTCGTGATCGTGCTCGTCTTTAATACGCCCGTGGCCGATACCGAAGTAAATGCACCCGCCGCAGGCGTCACACCGCCAATGGCGGGCGGCGCGGTCATCGTACATGAAGCACCAATGTTAATGGCATTTGAGGCACTAGCCGCCGTCACTGCGCCCACGAATGTGGCGAGCAGGTTGTGATCAATCGTCAATGCCAGATCGAGACCATTCGTGCCGGTGTAGAATTTCAACGCGCCTTCGGTATCCGCGCTATCCCGCACGGCCTGCAACATGCCAAAGTTGAACGTCCCACCCGGATCTGTACCTCGCAACAGAACACCACTGCCAAACCCGTCCACCATGTCGTTGCTTGTGGTATGACCCGCGATGAAGGAGTTGTAAACAGAGTTTGTCAGAACTCCTGAATACAGAGCAGTGATTCCATGCGTGCTTTCAATCGTGAGGTCGTCAACCACCTGCGCATCGGCCAGGCCGTTGCCTACATCAGCGGCGACTATTGTATCCCATGCGGGGGCAGCGCCATTTGTGCCGGTTCCCGTTTGGCGTAGGAATTTCTTAGTCGCTGAGGTATTTGGCCCAAGCAAGGTCGTCGTATCTACATCCGACTGATACGGCATTGAGCCAAGCAATGTCGTGGAATTGCCCCCGACCAAGTTGGTTGCCTTGGACGCAGTACCAGCGGTGATTGTATCTGCGATCTCAGAGTCCGCAAGATCGACAGCCAGCGTCACGGCGCCAGTCGTGTCATCGATTGTGATCTTCGCCGTGCCGTCCGCGCCGATCTCGAAATCGCCGTTGGCCGTCAGGTTCCAGTATCCGACATTCGTGTCTTCGTTCGCGGCGTTGTACAGTTTTTCCTCAAATCCCGTAACGTCATTGTTGCCATAGCCCGTCAGCCCGCCTGCCGTCACATCGTTAACACCAAGTGAGGCACCAATAAAGTTTGGGCTGTCTCCTGTACCTACACCAAGTGTTGTTCGTTGTGCTGCTGCATCTGCATCATCCAGGATAGCCAAGCCCGCTGCTGTGATACTCGCGTTTCCAAGCACATCAGTTGCTGTAAAATATGGAAACGTGTTTGCAGATCCTGCACCTGCAAGTGCAGTAAGCGTAGCATCGGCTGCCTGAAATGCCGCAGCATGATTACCATCTAAAAGATCCGCGTTCAGATTGGTATTTACCGTTGTGCTTGTTACTACAAGGGGTGCGGTTCCATCCGCAAGCGTACTTGTAATTTGGCCTGTGACATGCAGCGTGTCGATATACAAATCCGTATCTGCACTGTACGCCAAATTTGGGCGCACTAACAAAGCAGCAACGGTTCCAAGACCACTTGGATTATCCGACGTTGCAAAACCAAAACCGCTACTGCTCTCGCTGTCTGTAGCTGTTCGTGCGCGTCCTGCTGTAGTACTTGTTATCAGTACATCCCCTGCCGCAACAGTTCCGGTTACGTTTACTACCGAAGCGTAACCGCCGCACAGGCGTACTGTAATCTCTGTTGCTGGTGTTCCTGCCTCAGCGGCAATACCCACTACGTTTTCATGGCCAACAGTTGTAGTAAGCGTTACAGATTCATCAGCGGTAGTATCAACAACAACTACATCGCCAACAACCGCAGATGCCACTCCTGTTAGTGTAAATTTGCGTGACATCTGTGCAGTTGCCGGGATGCAGAGCACACTTAACAGCAACAGAACTACGATTACACTGCTGAATCTTCGTAACGTTAACATGTTGTGTGACTCCTCTTGTAACGCTTACTACATTCTGTTCAATACAAACGTCCTTGCGTCACATCACGAGATTATATATTGACAGCAAGACTGCAAGAACGTCTTTGATCTTTGTTGCCGTGCTGGCTGTGGCCCCGCTGGCAAAATCGGCTATTACTACTTTCACGTTTGCGATCACGGCTTGTATGTTTGCCAGCGATAGCGACTTCTCTGCAATGGCTTTCGTCTCGGCTGCTTTAGCTCCCGTTAACGCAGTTTCCAATGCAGTTAGATCTGCGCTGATCTGACTTGTGTTTCCAGCCTCAAGATCTTGCAGCAGATTCTGTGCAGCGACTAAGACGTTTTCGGCCCACACCGGCAACGTAATGCCGCCAGTAGTTCCGCCTGGAGTCTGGCATCCTGCAAATATCAACGACACGCACAACAGCCCAACGATGAAGGGTGCAAACACTGTATTCGTCTTCATGATCTGATCTCCTTGTAGTTTGGTTTACGTTAGTCTAACAACAGAAAGCCTCTGTTCATGATATCTTGGTGACCTTCGAGTTGCGGTGTCTGGTCATAACCAGCTTTTTCCAGTGCTGATCTTACATGCACTATGGTTGTTGCCAAAGTTTGAACAAGGCCACTAGGCTGAATGAGTTCTGCCAGCAGATAATGCGTAAGTGCGCCTGCATAGCGACCATTGATAAATGCATCAGCGGATGTTTGATCTTCGGCGCAACCGGAAATAAGTGCAACGTTACTGTTATGTACGGCACTTCTCATACCGCGCGGAAAGCTAATGCCTTTGGATAATGCAGACGCTACACCCCACGCAATGTCTTCTGGTTGCGGCATGAATCTCGGCTGCTTCTTTATCATCCCCAACGGTACTTTCAATAGATCTCCCGAATAGCAGGAATCACTAATGAAGATAAACTCTACACCGTCTGGAACATCTACGAACATCCTGGCGAACTGCTTGTCCGTGATCATGTGCTCCGGCGTCCAATCGAAGTCGCACGGTACGATCACCTCATCAAGACCATCTACCTCCCCAGAATCGCTGTGTGACGCCACCTGCGCTCCGTGACCGCTGTAGTGCAAGCAAACCCTATCCCCGGCATTCAAACTCGCTAGGAGCCATCCTAGACGGCCTAGAATCGCTTCTGTGGTGGCGCGTTCATCGCAAAGCATCCGAACGTCATTTACAGCGAAGCCACAATGATTCACGAGAAACGACGCCATGCTGCAAGCATCGGATACACAACCGTAAAGCGGATGCTCCGGGTATTTGTTAATGCCAATGCACAGTGCGCGATTCATGTTGGTGTCTCCGTGTTTAGTGTGGAGTATACCAGAATGCTGAATTTTGTCAACTTAGCGATTTATGATCTAGCTCTGTTGATCCAACCTTGAAGATACTTACCATACTTGTCAGGGTTGTGTGACACAAGAACTCTGTAGAATGTTTCCTGGCTTGAGCGCAATAGCGGCAGCAATACACATTCGCTGATTGCGTTAATCGCACCGTAGGATATTGGGCCTAGCCAACCGTCCACTAGCAACTGCGGCAGGCCGCGCTCTTTCAAAATCGTAGTGAAGTTACAAGACTGTTGAACAAGTATGTGCGCTTGCTTTGGCCCCATGTTGAAAGACATATCCAAGATCTTGTTTGCGGCTGCTTGTGCCTTGCACCAAGCGTACCTGTAAGGCGTCCACCACAGCGTATCCACTACTTTGTATGCGGTATCTTGATCCATTAACAGAACGTCTTTGGCATTCACTATGCCGTCTCTGTTTAGATCACCATCAGGAACACCATCATTATCAACGTCGCCGAGCAGTTTTAGTACAGGCAACGTGACGCCCCAATTCGTGACTCCTGCATGATCGATTGTGAATCCACCCTCTAAGATCATGAGCTTTTTAAATGCGGGCTGTAGCATAGCCATGTGCAATCTCCTAATTTGTGTACTTCCACGCGCCGGAGCCGGTCTTCGTTATCGATGTGAAGGTTTTCATGGAATATCTTCGATGTCACATGTAACAGTGACCGTGCATCCTGCGGCTGACCAATACATACAGTCGTTGAGAAATGCACTGCCATAGATGGTGACTGTTACATCATGATCTAAGGGGACAACGACATCGGAATATGTAGGAATCGGAAAAGGCTGACCTCCCCCATCTGCTATATCTGGCAGCCCTTCGCCTCCAGACGCCGTCCAGTACGTTCCGGAAGAAGTACTTCCATCTACGGTAAACGAATATTCCCCATGCCCTTCTCCGTAGGGATGGTAGACTGCTATGGCATAGTTTATTGTCCGCGCTACTCTCAATTGTTTTCCCGCGATAGCGCCGAACGTATGATTCTTAGTATCTGAAATGCTTCCCGTGTAATGACTAGCCCCAAAAGGCGTTTGAAGAACTTTGTATACTGTCAAGATCACACGACTGGTATATGTGTGATACCGATGCTCATCAAGCGATTGGCGAATGTTCTCGCAGATCGCTTTCAGGTTTGGCCGCGTCATCGAAAGAGTTGTCAGATCAAATCCGCTGTAGGCCGTGCCGTCCGAGTCGCACCATGCCCCGTTGGTTTCGAGTGTGTTCAACGCCGTCTGCATCGCGGAAAGCATATCGCGAGCATTGACTGGCGTTTGGCCGCTGGAGCAAAGCCCGACTGGCGACACCGGATCAACGGCGGGGTTCGTCTGCATCAACGGAACTGTAGGCCGCGTCACGCCCATGAAGTCGCACCGCTGATTGAGGTTCTGCACAAGCTCTAACCACGCGGGATCGTGACCGGCGTTCGTATCCCAAAGCCATTGATCGTTCCACGTCAACGCGCCGTCATCGATTACGCTCATGGCGTAACTCCATACTCATTCGTACCAACTACACCAGTAGCATTTGTGAAAACGAACGAATCAAGAACCCAAACACTATCACCTGGCCCAGCGTGCCAGTACATGCCGCCAAGTTCAATGTCTGTGACCTCCGCAGGTATTGCAGGAAACACAATACAGTGCGCTCGACTTCTACCCAACGGCACCCACGCACCATCTTCCAATACGCGCGTTCTTGCTGTTGGATCTGTTATGAGCTTTGAAAGATCACCCTCTTGAAAACGCAGCCCTCTTGTTGTTCCCGTTTGTGCTGCTAACGCCGTTAGATCTGCTGCGCGGAACATGCGCGCCATATTCGGCAGTGTCTGCCCATCTTTATTGATCATCTTGTTGAGCGTGTCTTTAGGCAGATCATGAGCGTGATCCACAGACGCAGGGATCGGAGAAGTGCCGAGTGCAGTTCTACCCAACGTAGCACCTTGGGGATACAGCGCACTCTCGCCAACAGTACCGTCCTCTAACAGTGCGCGCGTAGCCATCATTGTTGGATTACCAATACCAGGTATGGCTTCATCGGGTGTCTTTGTCGCAGCAAGTTCGCGCAACACTCTTTCGTGCTGCTGCATAGCCATCGCGTAAGTATCCAATTCACCACAAGTCAAAGATGCGATAGCGTCATCTTCGTATGTGTAATCAACACTGCGGATCTCCATTACGTAGCGAGTGCCGTTAGTGGCAATCACCGCAAACAGTTTTTGCCCTGGCAGAATTTCCGTTTGCGCTCTAGTAAGCTGAATGCTCCATGTACCACCAGTCGATCCTGCATCTCGCATGATGTTAGTGGCATAAACAGCATTTGAGATTTCACCGCTTGTGCCTGCGGGTACTGCTATAATTCCACGGGATCGTCTGCCGCCAGCAGGATTTTGCGCTGTGGGCTGCATTAGCATCAGAATCGTTTGCAGAATTCTGCCGACACGTGCAGAGTTACCATCCAGCAACCATAACCTGTACAGCCAGCCGAGGCCAGGGTACGCCACCTCAAATGCGTCTACGTCCGCGTATATTGGTGATTGGGGCGTACCAAATACAGTAGCGGGATCGGCTGATAGCACGTCCTGTGTATTTCTACCTACTACATATCCCCAAGTGACGTTCTGCCGTTTAACACGTTCTCCAGATGCGCTATCATCAGCTATGGCTGAACCAAGTAGCTTTGCTCTGAGATCCGCCGACACCATTGTAGCGATCTCGGTGATGCCATCCCTGCGTGCGTTTCTTGTGCCGCCAACCAAAATATCAAACACGTCCACGCTTGCGAGATCTTCTGGGCTTATCTGTTCACCAATAGTCTTAGTCATCAAGATGGCCGCTTCCATTGCAGCGGCGGTATCAAACAAAGTAGGTTTTTGTTTGAAGTAGACCTTACCAAGTGCGTTTACACCCCAAGTAATATCCCCAACAAGATTCGCGAGTGTCTCCAGCATTTCGTAAATGGAACAGACGTTATCATCATAGTTAAGATCCTCCGCGTCTGTGGCTGCCCCGCCTGTAATAAGCGCAGCGTCGTACAAGGCAGGCACCCGATCACTAAGCACAGTCTTAATCGCTTCTGATATTTTGGTGTTTACCGTAGCTAATGCTGCACAAGTATCAACAGTGGGAAGTGTCTCAACATATTGGCAACTTGCCCAGGCAAACAGCCCATCGTCTACAAAGCGATTTTCAACAACGTCTGTGTAGTAATATCTGGTGTAGGCAGCGCCTGTCTCATTTCCAGCACCAACTTCAGCGGCGATCATTGCTGCTGTGAATGCCTTATACACGCGATACCTTGCAGCCAAAGGCACATCGCTCCACGTCAACTGCAAGCGTATAGGCGGTACGGCAGCGGGACTGCCAGTTTCAACTACGGTTGTATTGACAGTCTCCCCAGTAACACCAGCGTACTTGAACCCCAAAGAGTCACCGGCGAAGACGTAGTATTTATGAACACCTTTACCTACATTGCCAATGGTGGTATCTTGCTCAATTGCAAGATCCGCAGGTGCTGTTACAACTGCTGTTGTCCCATATCGCCCAAATGCGTCCCACTCTTTCAGGTACGTTAACGCATACCCGTTGCACGAAAGCGTAAGGCCTTCTTCTAATGACGTAGTCATATCAACGACGTGGCCCTGCCAGCGAAGATCCGCATCCACAAACGTATCTAGTTCTGGCGTCCAGACTCCATTTAGATCATACGTTCTTGTTCTGCTGTGGTAGATCTTAACCACGTCGCCAAAGTTCACCCCACCAAAATCATCAAACATCAAACCGGGCAGTATAAGACTGGCAGTATTGCACCCACCAGGATCTGACCATGTGAAGCTGCACGCGGAAATACGAAACGTAAACTCTACACCGTTAATGAAGATCGCACGATCATATGTGTACGCCATGCTAAACGCTCCTGTAACGTGTCGTTCTGTACTGATGATCGGACACGTCTATAGTTGCGCTTTCGTTCATGTACAAACATGCAGGGGTTTTTCCGCTGATCATAAACACAACCTGATTGTTAGCGTTGTACACAATGAGCGGCGCTGTATTTGCAGCAAGAGCATACCCAAAGATCACACGAGGGAACCCACCTAATATGTTCAATGCGGGAGCAAGTCCCCAAGACGGCAGATACCCACTGCGCAACTCCGGCGTGATGTCACCCAACGGTAATGCGAGAATGTCTCCCCATACATGGAAGAACCCAGAATCATCAATAACTGCTCTGTTGTTTCCAGCAGGATCTCTAAAGTAGAAACCAGGACCAGTATGAACTATGGGATCATCATACCCAACAACAGTTCCAGTTGTTAACTGCACGGTGCCATCATCCATAATGCGCATCAGTACAGTACCATCGAATTTCTGAAACGAGATACTTTGTCCTGCCAGCAGTTTTACGCAGAGCGTTCCACATATTGCAATGAAGTTAGCTACGGCACCGTTACTAATTGGTTCCCGAACGTCTCTTACACTAAGACGACAGCTACCAAACCAAGAGGTAGCAGTAGTTGGGATCGCCGTTACATATGGAAGCGACATGACTGCTTTCTACTATGCGGGTGGGTTGTAAATCCACTCTACGCCATCCGGAACCAGCACCGTAAATGAATACGGCAAGTGCCGAACAGTCCTGTTGGACCAATCAAAAAACAACTCTGTGCACACACAGTTTTGAAAGTATCGTGTGTTTGCAGCGGCACTAAACTCCATACCCCCTAGTGTTGCACCAGCAATGTATCTGTAGAGATAAAACGGCAGTGCGTTGTACAGCAGCACTTGCTGCATTATCTCAACTTCTGCTGAGATACTGGATATCCAACCGGCGGCCAGCCCTGCACGCAACGTATCCTGTGGATTATTCACAGTCATTATGCCAGACAGTGATAACTGCCCTGATCCGCGCTTGCTTCTTGACAGAAATACGCCGTCAACAAGTGGGATCTCAAACGTTGTGGGTACTCTGCCGGTACGCATCGGTGTACTCATGACCGGCATAGGCAGATCATAGGTTGTCTGTGCCTCACCATAAACAATTCTCGGCCTGTATCCCATATGCTATCTCCGCCTGCGCCAAGCAAGCACTTCTGCATCCGCAGCAGCAGCTTGCGCCAGCGATCTGATTTGAGTATCACTCCGAACTTGCCCAATATTCATGTTCATGGTTGTATTGCTTACTGGCGGCAACACAGAATCCAGTGGACCGTGACGATCCCGTTGCTTCGGCGGCATACTGTCCAATAGCACACGCGATAGTAGTTGCCCACCGACTGCGTCAATTGCTGCACCTGTCGGTGGTGCCTTAGTAACTTCCCACCACTTTGGTGCTGTTATCATCAGACTGGGATCTATAGCCATGCCGCTGCCAGTGCCTGCAAACGTCCTGGTGACACGTTTGGGTTCTACACGCGGCTTTGTGTCATCCAGCCTGCTTAAGCGTCTCCTGGAAGGCTGTAGCGCGGTCAGCGCCATGCTCTCAGGTGTCGTATCGTACAGGTTTCCAGTTTCAAGCAAACTTAGAACTTCTGAGTCACGTTTGTGTTGCCTCTTTGTCCAATAATCATTCCAGCGTTTAGGATCAAGAATTGAAATAACGTCTGGATTGTTGTCTGCTGTTATAGCCTGAGCGTCTGAGCGTCTGCGTTTGGAATTTAACTGGCCATCGCGATATCCAGAACTTACGCTAGTGCTTGCGCGTTTACCATGTAGCACATCTGCGAGCGTTCTCAGGCCGGTAGCATCGGTTTCGTCTTGTTGATACTGCTCAGGATCAATTGGCTCAATACTATACGAAAGCTGAGTACCACCAATGTTTGCAGATCCTGAAACGCTCGCTTGTGCTGCACTTACTGCCTGCTGCGCGGCTGTAAGCGGAACCATTGGGAAGATCTTGTTTATGCCAATGGCTTGCTTTAACAAGTTACTGATCTTTTGAAGCTCCTCCAACATCCCAATGTATTCTGTAACCGAAAAGCCTGCTGGCCCTTGATCTATCCGCGATTCTCGATAGTCGATTTGCCCCCGTGCATTTGTTGCGATCATGGTATTGAGCGTATTGCCAGCAGCTAGGTATTCACCCAGCAGTGCGATCTGATTTGCATATGTTGCTTTGTAGTTCTCATAGAGCCTGTCTGCACTGTCCAGCCAAGACTGCTCAATTGCAGATACACCAGTCTGCACGCTAGACACCAACGAAGGTGAATGCGTAGCCCAGGGATTGAGATACTGCATGCCAGCGTAGATGTCTTGGAAGATGCCGCCCACCAGACTGTTTGAAAGATCTTCCCACAGGCCGTAGATCCTGCTAGTTGCGCTTGCAACAACATTGGTAAGCGTCTCGTAAATTCCTGCCATGACGCTAATATCGTTTTGCATTATGTCCAGAACAGAGGGACTTTCCCGGTGACTAAGAGCAAATCGTTGATTGTACTGATCATGTATGGGAGCGGTAATTCCATCTACGTTTGTTGCAGTTGCTTGAAGTTGTTCTTCAACAGATGCAAGATCTGTTTTTAGTGTTTCCGTGTCGAGCGATGTTATACCTTGTAGAATTGTTGGAAAACGCGCGGTTACGCTTGACATACTTTCGCCGGAGTTGAGCAGTTGCTGAATAGTAATGTCCAAGAAACGTTTTTGATCATCTGTAAGTTTTGTATATTGATCAGCAAATGCAGGATCAAGATTGGTCTTGAGTTTATCCGCATACATCATCCACGATTGAAACATGCCGCCAGCAACATCGGTAGTAGCACCTATCAATGCAGATGGTGGCGCAAGATTCTCAGCGTAGATTTGTTGGACAGGCTGCGTAACAGCAGCAATTCCACCAGCAGCTTCTTGCACCGTTGCTACAAGTTCTTGAGCGTGCGTCTTTGCAACTTCCGGGTGCAACTCCACTGTACGTCTGAGAAGTTCTGGGAACGCTTTCGTAATTATGTCTGTTCTGCCATACGTCTCCCAAAGATTCTGCAATCCAATGTTAAGTGCTGTGGCTTGCTCATCAGTAAGGCGTCCATACAGAACCTGAAAACTTTGACTTGTAGCAATAACATCCTTAGCGATTAACGCACCAGCGGCTGCCGCCTTCTCGTTGTGGCGTTTAAGCACCTCCTCATCACTAGCCATTGCATTTGCTACTGTTTTGGAGATACCCGCTACTTCTGCTAGTGCTTTTGCAATGTTTGGTCCAACTTCCGATGCTATGGTTCGACTCTCTTCAGCAAGACCGCGCATCGCTCGTTTAGTTTCGATCAATGCTTCAGCAGTTTGCGGATCTACAAAGCCCTGCGTACTTATTTGTTCCTTGGCTTTAGCACGAAGTTCTTTTTCCTTAGCTGCCATTTCTGTATAGGCTTTGTCCAACAAGTCAAGATATGTATGCCAGTTCTTAACTGTTTCTAGTGTTGATGTTTTTTGATCTTCAACGTCAGCCTTGCGTGCTTCTTTCTTTGTAAGCATCGCCTGAACTTCTGCCATTGCGCCTTGCTTAACCATTGCTATTTGATCAGCAGTCAGATTGTTTTGCACAACAAACGCGGCAGTAGCGAGATCAAGACTGTTGGAGCGTGCAGCATTAACAATCTCTTGTTGTTGAACCTCACTGGTAGTTTTAACGTTCAGGAAGTCCAATAAGGCTTTTTGCTGAGCAGTATCTTTTGAGTTGATCAGTGCTTCTTGTGCGTGAAACTGATAGAAGATACGCAAACGTTCATCGTAGGACTTTTGCTCTGTGCTGGAAACCTTAGCGATGTTATTCAATTCTTGCGCGGTGATCTGGTTCGCTGCGTACATGGCAGCAGTACGCGCGCTCACAGACTTATCTTCTATAGCCTGACGCGCAGTGGCTATTTGCTGTTCTGTAGCAAGCTGCCCAGTAATTAAGCCAACCTCATTTGCGATGCTGGATCTTAGTTGTGCAGCCTTATCTGCTGAGGAACTACCAAGAACTTTTTGGAATGCTGCGAGCTTTTCTTCTTCTGTGCCGAGCTTACGAATGGCGTCTGCCTGCTCAACAGAGATAGTGCCCGCCAGTTGCATTCTTTCTACATACTTATCAACTGCTGATATCAATGACCCTAATGATGTTGTTTCTTGCCGAAATGCCTCAGCAGATGTATGCAGCGTTTCGCCAATATCAATACCTAGATCTGGACTGAAGACCTGCGTCTTCTGCGTTGCAGCAGCAGACGGATGCTCTTTTGCAAACTTCGCACTGTCGATGGCTAACCGTGCAAACAGATCCTGAATTATCTTTACATCTGTGGCCGCATCTTTCAACCAGTCTCGGAAAGCACCGCCTGTCCAGGCACCGATCTTCTTGAGGATCTCCCAGAGATCTGACATCGTTTCTTTGACAGATTGACCGTTTGCTAGAAGTGCACCACCAAACAACGCAGCAAGTCCTGCTACAGCAAGGCCAACAATGCCAGCAGTTCCCCAAGACAACAAGCCAGTGCTTACAGCAGCTATGGCTGGCTTCATCCCAAGCATGGCATTTACAGTCGTTGTGGCGGCTGTAGCCACGGCAGGCGCTATGATTAACCCCGAAATTGTAACAGCAGCAGCACGAGCAGCACCAATGACAAGTCCAATGTCTTTAATCACACGCCCAAGAACTAGGGATACGCCGCCAAAAGCTAAAAGGCCAAGGGCTGTTGTGGCAACTCCCGTAACAATGCGCTCCACTTGTTCGGGATGATCTTTTGCGTAACCTGAAAAATCAGCAAGCAGTCCTGTAACGTATTTGAGCTTTTCAGCAAACATGGGCAATACGATATCGCCCATGTTTATCATTTGTACATGCCAAGCAGCAATGGCTCTGTTCAAATCAAAGCGGACTGTTCGTTCCTGAACTTCAAGTGCACTATTCATTTTGCCAGTAGCATTGATCATGCTATCAAGTTCTGCATTGTATGTTTTTGCGCTCTCCGCAGTAAGAGCAACCATACCCTTCAGCGCGCGGCGTTCAGCAAACATAGAGGAAACAACAGCAGTAGCATGCTGCCCTGTTTTCTCGGAGATCTGCCTAACAATATCAGTAAACGTTACAGCACCATCTCGGAAGTCTTTCCAGCGAATGCCAAGGGCATCCATTGCATCGGCAGCTTCTTCAGATGGCTGAATAAGACTAAGGATAGCAGCATTGATTGCAGTAGTGGATTCTTCCGGACCAATACCCCGCAGAGTTAATGTGGCGTAGGCAGCGCCTAGCTCCTCAAACGTGACACCCGCAGATGCAGCAGTAGATGCCACATTACCAAGAGTACCCGCCAACTGTGTGAATTCAATCTTGCCGTCCTTGACGGTCTGAAACATAATGTCGGAAATGTGCGCGGCACGCTGTGTATAGTCCCCATACTTATCAAGCTGACTCCCGTATGCATTAACAGCAGTAGTTAATGCGTCTACAGCAGTAAACGTATTTGATGCACCTGCAACGGCAGTTTTAGCTGCGAGTTCAACAAATCTGATAGTGTCAGCTTGCGGCACACCAGCAGACAGCGCCTGATAAACACCCCGCGTAAGCACACTGAGGTCTTCACCAATGTCAAGGGCGATCTTCTTAATACCATCCTTGAGTCCAACGAGTTGCTGCTGTGTAGCATCGGTAATAAGAGAGTTTACATCTGCAAACTCCTTCTGGAACTTCATGGCTTCTCTGCCTGCTTCTACAAGCGGTGCTGCAAGCAGTGCGCCCATTTTCAGAGCCTGGGTACCAATCCTGCCGATAGCTTCGCCCGTTTGCCTTAGAGTCGCCTCAAGACTCCGTGTCTTGGATTCCATTGAATCAATGCCGGCATTGTAAGCAGCACCATCAGAACTAAACGGTACGACTACGCCGCCACCGGCTGTTTGCATCCCTGTAATGCCTGCCATCGAGTTACTCCTGCTTCATGAATCCGTGTCGTGCAAGATCCTTTTCCAAAACAGGATCTCCTAGCCCCATCTTCTGTGCAACAATCTGCTCTTGCATCTTGGCTACATGCGTCATCTTGTCTTCCCCAATACCGCTTATCAGAGCCACAATATCACCACCCAATTCCGCGAACGATTCTGCCGCCATGTTAGCTGCACGTGCGTTATTCAATACAGACTCTAATCTGCGTATGCGTGCAACCGCCATAAATGCATCCGCCGCTTCGTTTGACATCCAGCGAAGATCGTCAAGCGTAAGCGACGGCAGTATACTAAGCAGATCAACAAGCCCGTTCGCTGCTAGGACCCTTGATCTCCTGGCTGCAAGTTGCCATCTTCTACGTTTGGTGTAGTCGTCATCGGCGATTGTGAATTCGTCAGTATCGCCGTCTTCAACCCTAAAAAAAGTTCATGCACCTGCCGTGCAAGTACAGCGGTATCCAGGCGAGACGCAGCAGCAATGAGAATTTCCAACGCATCCTCAGATGCGATGCGATCTGTGATTTCTGGCGTAGCGTCCACGACTACATCACACAAAACATCACGCAGTGTATCTGGTACTTCCACTGCAAGGATCGTGAGCAATGGCGACAGCAGTGACGTTAACTTGCTGTAGAGTACAGGATCTCCAAGTATAGTTTTCCAGCCATTCAGACCCTGTTCAACGCTCGGAAGGAGCGCCACTAGGCTTGGTAGAAACTGTGATTGTGCTTTCTGATACTCAGCTGTGGTGCCACGCAGTAAGTTACTAAGCATTCGAGTAACTGTAAGAAATGGAATACGCCTGCAACGCAATTCCTTATCTGGCTGGGTGATCAGCCGCACATTGAATTCACCGCCAAGTAGATCCTCAAACACAGAGGCATTTACTCGTTGTGCTGCATTGTCCTTTCGTGCATTCATCATGGCTTCATCTACCTTTCGTTAGATGCAGTGCGCTTGTTTTCGAGCAACGTGCGCAACTGCCTGCGCTTGTTCATGTAGTCTGTTGGCTCTACCAACGTCTCGCTGTTCACATACTGTCCGTGGATCTTCTTAATGCGATCCACAAGGCTGTCCGTGCCATCCTCACATTTCTGTACAATAAGAAACCGGAAATAGCCACGATTGCCCCCACCACGTTCTATGCGCGGGGATGGTTGCAGATCTGCAATCTGAAACGCCTGCGATCCATCTGCATTGTGAAGAGTAAGCAGATATGCAGTAAAGTCAAAGTCAGCGGTAGCATACGCTGGTGCTATTCCTGATAGGGGATCTTGCATTGCCTGTGCCATCGTGTACCTCCAGTATCTCCGTTCTATTGTGTAAAGTTTTTCATCCTCATTTTGCACGTCTACTTGAACGCCTAAGCGTCCGTGTAGCACCCGAACTTGCCGTTAGCGTCTTTCAGCAATTCCAGCGTAACCGGCAATTGCTGAACAGCCGCTCTGTTGCCCACGACTGTTTCAGCGTTCTCCACGCGAACTGCGCGATAGAACGTGTACGTTCGCAGACCTGCACCTGATGCATTCGGCCCAGTAACGGCAACCGTATGCTCAATTGTGGCAGGATCTGCCGATCCGAAGTCCAACGTACCTGATCCGCCTGTACCTGCTGCTGGCTCATCAAAAGCCAATAGGAAGTTTGTCAGCGAAGACTGAAGCATCGTGAAGACCACAAACATCCGTTCGAGCGTTGTAGGTTTCTTAACGATACCCGCAGCCTGATCTGCTTCCACGTCCAGCTTGTCTTTCTGCGCACGAAGCGTAACGCCGCCTTGCGTATACCCAACGTCTACGCTATCTATGGTCACTGTGCACTTTCCGACAAGAATCTCACTTACGTTAACACCGGCCATTGTTCTCACCTCCTTTCCACACTTGTTATGCTGGCGTGTAAGTGTCTTTCCAAATGACACTAATCTGGCCAGCGGACATATACACACCACTGTCTTCATCGCTTGTAGGAACGCCATCTTCAGGCAACGGCGTAAACATTAACGAAACAGTGGAAATGTCATCGTCATTCGGGAACGCTGCATCAACTCTTGTAGTCTCATCTTCCATACAGAATTGCTCAACAGCACCCATGATGTTGCTTGCTACTTCCGGATCGTTTGAGAATGACTCAATCAAAACTGTAGATACAAACGGCCCGGCATCAGAGTCATTCAGCATAGCACCACTATGCTGAATATCACAAAGCAAACCCGGTAGTACGGCAGCTTCGTTGCTTGCACGCACATAAATGTGAACATCCTCGGAAGAGTGATCAGTAAGAGACACAAGGGTCTCATCGGAAGCCAACCAGTCTATGAGGCTCTTCGCAAATCTTGATCTGCGTGTGTGATCACCAGGCATTACTTCGTACCTCTTCTTTTAATGCCCTTGCGTTTTACTGGATGTGCTCTTATTTTTGCGGCTCGCCTGACACGTGCAGCAGATGCCAATCTTGTGACCTTTAGTTTACGGGCTTTCTTACGAGCAGTTGCTCGTGCTCGTATCTCTTTAGCATGAGCAGTAGCACGTTTCTTCAAAATACGTTGCCGCTTCGCTGCTTTCTTCGGTGCTTCCTTGCTGCGTTTTATTGATGCCTTTCGCGCGCCTTGAAGTTTCTTTAGCTTACTACGAGCCTGCCGTTTACTCGTAGTCTTAGCACGTGTAGCAGATCTACGTGTGCTGCGCGCGACAGACCTACCAGTCCGTGCACTGCGCATTTTGCCCAACGCACCTGAACTTGGCCCAAGTAACCCGCTACCAGCAGCCGCATATCCGTGGATACTGCGTATGTGCATCCCGAATTCAAATACACCCAGAGCACGCGCCCACTCACGAGCAGACTGCGCAACCGGACCATTCAGCACCTGTATCCAAGAGTTAATAATCTCTCGCTGCGGAGTAACTTTCTGCCCAAGAATCATAGCTTGTGAGAGGTTGATCAATGCTCTTCTTTGAGCATTAAGAATATCTGCGTAGTGCTTCTCAACAGCAGGTACGATATGTGGACGTGGGCGCAGTTTCCAAGAACCATCCTTGTTGTGCGTACCGCGTTCCTGCCACCAGGAGTAGTGCATATAGGCACCGAACTCCGCGCGAATCTTATTCACGCCATCGCGTATAAGCTCCTGTTTCATTTGAGCAAAGTTTTTGCGCAGCTTTACAACAGCAGCAGTGTTGACGTGCTGGCGCTTACCAGACAAAGGATGAGACATCTGCCCCGGCGCCGATACAAACGATGCGCCAGCACCTCGCAGTTGCACGTTCCCTGTCAATTCACGTAACGCCATTTACACGACTCCAAAAACTATCCTTGATCTATAGGAATCACAATACCACCAGGCAGCGTCATCTGTCCTGGATTATGTTGTTCTGTTTTCTGTCCAGTAAGTCCTGGCAATACATCGCTGAGAGTTACCAAGAAACCAGAGATGATCTGTGCGCATTCTGTGATCGAGACTATTGGACATTCACGATCTTCAGCGGCCTCACCAGCAAGCAAGAGAGCAGGAGCACAGGCGTTAGTGCCAACACACTCACACCTCATCCATGGACACATGCCGTTATCACCCATTTCTAGTTTCTCCTTCTCATGCTGTTGCCACAACAACCAACGCCAGACGATCCGACGTACTTGTACTTCCGCGTATTGGGATGCACGATACTACGCGACAGACTTTGCCGCGTACTGTCATGAGCATACCGTTCTCAATACCCTGATCATATGGCCCAGTCACTCGAAAGACCTCTGAGTTGGCAGTCAAGCCATATTGTGAGATCATGCGCTCACGAGCATACAGCGACGGCGGAAATGAAAGAAAAGTGTAGCCAGTAACAACAGTGCTGGGCGTACCAGCTACACGCCTACCAGCAGAGCCAAGAGTAGTCTTGCTGATACTTGTGATATCTGATGTTTCAAAATCTCTGCCTGCTCTGCTCATGCTGTTTTATCCTAAGTGAAGGAGTCCAGGAAGTCTGCACATGTAGGGGCGCAGCAGCCTATCTACGCTCGCGTACCCTGTCAGACTGGTGTCCACACCAGTTTGTGAAGCTACAGTACGTGCTACACGCTGATAAGAATAGCCGTCTGGAAAACTTTCACTAGCAAGCTGTTCTGATTTTGCGGCAGTGCCTGGGATGATATCTTCTTGCACTAGCATTACGGCAGCTTTCTTGATCGCATACGGTGTTGTAGTATAGCCAAGAACAAGTGTTGCCCTGTAGTTGTTGTAGTACCCCTTCACCCACTCGAAGTTCCAGTCGTTTTCCGACATCCGCGCACTAACAGCACTTGTCTCCGAACCAACACGTTCAATGGCATGCCGTGATCTGGATACGCTGTAGTCCGCTGCGGTTAGAATATCTCCCTGCGTTTCCCAGTCGTACGCAGGATCTGCTCGATAGATAATTTCACTGATGCTGTTAATAGGCCACGTAGTAATTCCAAGCAGCGACATGATGCGAGAGCCATCCCCACGAAGTTCCAGTACTCGCGTAGCCAATTCAAAGTGATTACGCGTAAGTGCATCGATTTGCTGACATGCGCGCAAGATGGCCTGATTCAACGGCGTCTCATCAGGGTCGTCAGATCCAACACCAAGCCAAGCATCCGGTATTGTGAATGCACCCAGCAACGTCTCAACGTCTGTCTGTGTAATGTACATGGCCATCATTCCTTTGTGTTACCGCGTAGAGTGTAACAGAGATCCGATGCATTGTCCATACCCCTCACTAGACAGGTTTGCAAACAGAGAAAAGCGTACCGCACAAGTCAGGGTATTCAAGCCCTAATTTGTATAGTCCATCTACATGCTGGGATGTGAGCACCCCTTGCTGGAGAAGATCGTTCATCTGGAAGTCAGCGAGGAGTTTCAACAAGAGACCCCCTTGCGCTATTATCTGAAATCCTGCTGCTGTTAGATCTCTGCTTAGCAGCGCACGATCATATACGCGCCTGTGACCATGACTGTGATCATTTTTCGTTAGTGCTTTCAAATCTGCAAGAATTCCCATGTGCAGTGCAAGTTGCCGAGATAGTGCGCGTGCATTCGGGACAACAACAAACAACAACCCCTGCGGCTCCAGTATGGATTTGATCATCAACAAGAGTTCCGGAACGTTAAATACATGCTCCAAAACATAAAGGGCAAATACAGCATCATACTTCTTATCGGTAGCGAACTCCTCAAACAGACAGTGGTGAAAGGCTACGTTCTCATAGCCCTGGGCACGACCTGCTGCAACAAACGCAGCACACCCTTCCACAATGTCCAGCGACTTTACGCGCACACGCAAAAGGCCTGCGTCAACGCCTGCTGAATACCCCAAGTGCAAACAGTTCCACTCTGGTTGTACATAAGGAGCAAACGTTCTAACAGCCAGTTCACGCATTACTTTATCCTGCTGAGACTCCAGCGTATAAGTAGCACGTGCCCTTTCGATGAATGATCGCTCCTCACAATACTTATCAGCAACGTAAGAAGTCATATCTACATTCTCCAATCCAATAAACTCTCAACAGCATCTGGAGCAAATACAGGGATGCCAAGTGCATCGTGTACTTCTTTGCGTTCCCGAAAAGAATCGTCTATGAAAATTGCACCAGCATCTGCAATATACTTCGACTTAGCCTCGTCTCCAGGCACGTAAATAACACTGCTGAAAAAGCCTTCGGACAGACCGCTACCCTCCAGCAAGATACGCTGTACGTTGGTTGCGCAACGAGATAACAAGTGAATTGGCGTACCAGCATTCCGGCATTGCAGCAGAAACATTACGAGGACTGAATTGAGGCCGCTTCTTAGCAGCAGTGTACCTTCAAGATCAACGTACACACTCTCAGGTTCCAGATCGATCTGGAAGCGGTTTTCCAGCGCACGATCCATTTTAATGCCGTAAGAATTCAACGTCAGATCAACATCGTAACCTAACATGTCATACACACTGAGCAGCGGAAAGTTTACGCCAAGATTGCGGTATAGCGCCATGCCACCAGCGAGACGCGGTGCAATCTCTAAGAGAACTAACTCACCAGTAGCAGCGCGTTTTAGCTGAAAGAACCACATGCCACGAAATTGGAGCCTGACGTTGATAGCACGCGCTATGTCTTGGAACCACATGTCCGCGACAACCTGTGTGCTAACACTAATTCCGTTGCGTATGCGTTCTCGCGTTCTAGGACCAGCAAAGCACAACTGCCCATGCCGATCAGTAAAGCAGTCCACCGTGTACTCATCTCCAGGCAGATACTCCAGGACTAAAAGAGACGGATCTTTTTGCAGTAGCACTTCCATCTCTTTTTGGGATCGTACAAGTACAGCGCCCTGTGACCCCTGACCTGCGTCAGGTTTCATGAATACGGGGAAGATGAGTTCAGAGTTATGATCAAACATGACAGGCGTGCGCAGTGTTCTTGAGAATACATCATAAGTTTTGCTCTTGCTTCTACAAACCCTGCACGTCTCAAAACAAGAACACACTAAATGGCACTGTAGATCATCACGAATATTGGATAACACTAACGAAACATCATCATGCGCAGGGATGATCAGATCTACGTTATGCTCCTGGATGATCTTATTCAGGTTGTCAATAAACGCAGGATCGTTAACGAACGGAAGTTCATCGATGTACCGCTCAAACACATAGGAACCGTGATTAGAAAGCGTACCGCTGGACGCACCAATCAACTTTAGATGCTGATCATACTTGAGAGCACGATGAAGCTCCAAACCAATTTCCGTACCGCAAGGGAAGATTAACACGGTCTTTTGAAGATCCATAACAACTTACTTTCTTGTTACACAGAACACATGGCTTCATCGTGAATTGCACTAATCATTTCACAGATACTTGCTACCGTTCTGTCCTTCAGCGTTCTGTACAGCGGCAAACACAAAATACGTTTGGAGACATCGTGTGCAACGGGTAAGTCTGCGCTGCCGTAAGACTCATAGAAACGCAAAAACTCTGGAGACACTTGAAAGTATTTTCGTGTAAAGACATTCATCGTCTGGAGCCGTTTGTGAAGTGCGTCTCTGCTTATCCCATAATGATCAGCATCAACAAGAATCGGCATGTAAGCGTAATGCTGCGCCTGTGTCTCCGTACCTTCCGGTTGCATTATCGTAATGCCTGGGATGTTGTGCAGTCCTGTACGGTAGGCTGCACTGTGCCAGCGGCGTGCAGCTATTTCATCGTTAAGCATATCAAGATTCAGCAGACCGTACGCTGCATGTACTTCGCTCATCTTACCATTGATGCCGGGGAACGACACTACATCTTCGCTACGGAAACCAAAGTTACGAAGTTGTACAGCCTTTTGTCTCAAATGCTCTGTGTGGGTGACAATAGCACCACCTTCAATACAAGAGAAGAGCTTAGTGGCATGAAAGCTGAGTATGGACACATCACCAAGGTGTGCAGCAGCCCGTCCATTTTGACTCACACCGAACGCATGGGCCGCATCATAGATAACCTTGAGGTCGTGGCTTACAGCGATTGCAGCGACGCCTGTACACGGCCTACCAAACACATGCACTGGTAGAATGGCTTTTGTTCGAGGAGTTATTAAGTCTCGAAGAAGATCTGGATTAAGATTCAACGTGTGCTTGTCTATATCGCAAAATACCGGCCTGAAGCCACTCCAAGCAATTGCACTGATCGTAGCGGGGAACGTAAATGGCGTGGTGATTATCTCAGAGCCAGCAGGGATATCAAACAAGCGCAGAGCGATAAGCAACGCTGTAGTTCCGTTGCACATCAGAGCAACATGATCAGGGTGCAGGTACTCTGATAGCTTGTGCTCAAGTTCCGCGTGAAGTTCCCCTGTATTGGTAAGCCGCTTTGATTCCCATATACGCACGAGCAGTTGTTCATAATCCAACAACTTAGGCAACGTTGGTTGCGTAACGTACACAGGATCAAGCAGCGGTTGTAATCTGGGATCTTTCATGGCAGTATAAACTCCTGCACACCAACCCCAGGAACGCTGTGCTTAGTGTCAACCACACCGTCTGTCGTTAGAAACTTGTCGGTAGCCGTAGGAGAACGCCGAGCAAGTAATCGCGTACTGCCCATGTGGAGTAGGTTAGAACGGTAGGCATCCTCAAGAGACGGCCAAAAAGACAAGCCAGGGTCAAGACGGTGTTCTACAGGAACCCATGATGATCTGAAAAGATTGCCCGCGTCATCGCAGCGTTTTGACAGCTCCAGATATTCTCGTACTGCGGGATCTTTGAAGGTTGCACTTTTTGCATGGTACAACAGCGGATATGGTAATCCAAGACTACACAGGCCGACCTGCGCGCAGCGTAAGCCAAAATCACTATCCCCGAAACACGTATACCCAGCGGGAAACGACCCTATTATTTGATACGTCTCAGCGGTAAGAGCAAAAGCTACGCCCAGCGGCATAATGTTCTTAGTGGGAACACCAATATCCGGACGTGGGACAAAACGATTATCATACAGATGAACAGGTTCATGATGCAAAAACCGATACTCCATGTCTGCCAGATGCGTGTGCATTAGTTTTGCTTGTGCTAGCGTATCTTCTTGTGGGAGATCCAACGTCTGCCAGAAGACATTACCAATTGGGTGTTTTGGATTCTCACTGAATGCCACCAACGCAGCATCAAGCCAGTGCGGTGGTACAAGTACGTCATTACTGCAAATCACAATAACGTCTGATCCCAAAGATATCCCGTGCTCACAGATGGTAGTCCAAGGGCTAGGACCACCAAGGCAGTAATTCTTTGAATGTACAATCAGATCTGCCTTGTACTCATTACAGGCATTTCTAATCATGTTGGAGCATGCAGGATCAGAGGAAGCATCATCCACTACCAGCAGATGATATTCGCTCCGTGTGTACATGCGAATGGTCTTTAACAACAACGGCAAGTATCCACGATCATTGTACACAGGAATGCCGATAGTGGGCGTATCTTTTGATATGGATACTCTCATGTAAGTGAGACGCTTTCGCTTACCAGTTTTTCATACAGCTTCATGTGCAGTGCAGCAACCTGTGAAGCGCGTTCCTGCATAGCGTAGCTCTTGGCGTTAGCAGCAAGTAGCGTACGCAATGTAGGTTCTTCAAACAAACGAATGATTGCTTTCTGTAAAGCATCACCATCTGTACCATGCTGAATTGGTACTTTCAGTACGTGCTTCTCATGCTCAAATTCAGAGAACATCGGAGAGTCCGTGCAAATGCACGGTTTGCCAAGAATCATGGCATCACGAATAGCGGATGACGCGGAAGAGTGATTCACTACATTGTAGTAAAAAACGCACACGTCACAAGCAGCGAGTCTTGCTACAATGTCTTTGTAGTCTGAGTATTCTGGAAAGATCCGTATACGTTGCAATTCGAGCATTACGCTGTTTCGTCTACGCGCCTCAACAAAGTATGCGGACTTGGCCGGAACAAATCCACTGGCTACATACACTACAGGTTTTCCTTTGGTTCGCATCTCAACATCTGAGTACGTAGCCAGGAATTCGGTAATGCCTTTGTGCGGGTGCCAGAAACCATGCGTGCCGACTACAAAGGCGTGTTGATCTATCTTCAAAGCCTCGCGCGCCTGCCCAAGTGTGGGCGCATCTACGTAACGCACCGGCAATGGAATAACCGCACTGGTCCCTAAATCAACGTCTTGCTTCTTGGTAGTAACAACGCAGTCTACATGATGCTTCAAACTGGTAGTGAACCTGTTTACACCAAACGTGTGGAGCGTTACTACAACTTTGATCCCGGCTTCCCGTAGCGTATCGCACAACTTGAAAAACTGATCTTCATTTCTGTACATGGAGAACTCGTGCTCAAAATGCACAACCGTTGGCCTGAATATATCCAGTTCGCTCAAGAGTTCTGCTGTATTCTTGAAGTCTCTATCCCAACAACGATGCACAAACGATTCATCGGGGCCATAGACCAAACTGCCCGCAGGCTCTCTTGGCGCAAACACGGCGAAGGAACCAGACATCGCAGATACGATATCTCTTGTAGTCTCTGCAATACCACAACGGTTTCCCCAAGAAGTTACCAGAGCAACGCGCACGCGGCCGGCAGATACTTCCAGTGCAGAAGACATTAGAGCAGCATTTGTGAAACCAAGACGCATAATCAATAACAGATTGACTCGTACCCGTTGCGTTGCCGATGTATATCTGCGCGCCGTAAACTGAAAGGCACTGTACAGAAACCCATTTAACGTATCGCTGCCCTTTTTGCTGTCTTCCCATCCTAGCCAGACGTGCTGAAGTACTGCAAGCATTTCCTCATCTGTATCAAAGTAAAATGGGTAATCTGAGAAGCACTCGCTGTACAATGGAAGCCGCTTCACAATCGCTGGTGTGTACGCATACATTGCTTCTGCTATCGGTATTCCAAATCCCTCAAACAGACTGTTGTGTACAAGCGCACGCGCGCGGCAGAGAATAGACCACTTTGCAGCCTCAGTGGCGTTTTCCAGTCCTATGACTTGTATGTTGTTTCGCTGCCAGTGCAAACGTGCCTGTCGGGCAAGTGCTTGAGATCCCTCACCAATAATCATTAGCGTAAACGGATCTTCTTTGGAAGCAACAGATGGTGCAAACTTCTCACAGATCAGTTCCATTGTCTTCTTAAGTTGCTTGTACGCGACATGCCTTCCAATCATTACTACTGTGTTGCTTCTCGCAACAACGTTCAACTTCTCTTTTGGATCGTCAGACAAGATCCCATCTGCCACGTCACTAAATACGCACGGAGATACAACATCAAGTTGCTTACCCTCAAACTTCTTATCCCACTTGCGCACGGAATCTTTAACCGCCTGAGAAATACACCAGATGTGATTGCACGACAGCAGTGCTTTTTTATAGGATCTCCAATAGCGTTCATCAGCATCGGCGCCAGATCGAAAGTCAGCTATGTACGCAGGGGTTTCGTATACAACACCGGCCAATTGCACTAGTTGCTTTGCATCTCGTGCGTAGGCTACGCCTGCAACGTTCTGCAAGGCGCTAGGAGGCGATAAAACCACTGCATTGATAGATACTCCCTGACTGCTGTACAAAAGCCCTGTGGGGTCGTATACGACGCGCACGTTGACTGGGAGCGAAACATCTTGCAGAAAAGCCGGGTCTTTATGATCGACTAGAACAAGAACATTCACTGCGCGTTTGGCAGCAAGTGATCTGGCAAGATTCCACAAGTAGAACGCACCACCCGTGACACGGTTTGCCTCTGTGATGTGCACAGTTATGTTGAACATCTGATTGTCAACGTTCTGAGCAGCTTCGGCCACGCTGTAAATACGAACTACAGGGTTACTCGGTGTAGCTGCTGCATTTCTAGCCAAGGATCTTGCAGCCTGAGTTATTTCGTCTACGTCAAATTGAGACATACAGGCTGGTGCAAGCATGTTTGGTTTGTGGGCACAGCGTGACAGGCGGGTTGTTCTACACGGTACGCAGGCGTTCTTGGATTTAATTGCACGACACTCTCCAGGTTCGCACGGCACTATATTGTCTGGATCTGTCGGCCCCCATAAGCTAACGGTGGGAACACCCAGCGCCATTGCAGCCTGCATTAAGCCGGTATCCCCACCGACTACAACACTGGCTGATCTTACCAATGCGAGAGAAACGGCCAGCGGTTGATGATTAGCAATGGAGATCATACTGTTCGTGGGTATTCTTGTTTCTATGCCAACGCCTAGTTCAACAAGTTTACGTTGCTGATCTACTGCGTACTCTCCCAGTTGCAGCGTAGGAAACTGCACAACAGGATCTTGTGCTCCACCAATACACAGAACGCGGAAACGGCGGGCAGTATCTATCGTCTGCATATCCCCAGTAGCAAGACGTTCGCACACTGCTTGTATGATCTTAGAGCTTACAGTCTTAATAGGATTGCTCGTTCCCATAAGAACTGCAATGTATGGAGTATCGCTAATTCCGAGAAACTGCAAAAGCATTGACGCAATATCACAAAATGCTTTGCTACGTTCCCCAAAAGAACAAAGGGGCAACTTGGCCTCGAAGCGTCCGTTGACTAATGGCAATTGCATACCGGCACGATCAAAATGCAGCTTGAAAAAGTTCTCATCCTCTGTTGGCCGGGATTCAAGAACACCAGCAAACGTAATGATGTAATCAAAACTGTTGATTACGCTTATTGTACTTGCCGTCTGCTGCATTATCGTCTCATCAACGTGGCTGAACATCGAGACAAAATCTGCATGATCTTTGTTAACGGCCAGCGTGATGTGCACCTTTGGATAAAGGCGTTTCAAATATGCAGCAATTTGTACAACAAAAATTACATCACCAATAGCGCCGTACCTACGCAACAATACACGCTTGTTGTTTAGATCATCTTGGGAAAGTACATTAAGCGGTGCAGATTTTGCCGGTCCTGAGATGTGCACGAAACCATCTAGCGGTGTGCTATCCAGTGATACGCGCTGCATGTATCCTAGAGATAACATGCGTTCTGCCACTTCACGCTCCACAACAACAGGTGCATCTTTTGTGAAATGATACCCCCTGTAATCAAGTACCGTGTGTCGTGGTGACGTTAGCAGCAGCGCGACCTGCTCTGGCAACTCGTGTTCAAGTAAAGGGGCAGCAGTTTTCTTTTTCATTTAATTTTTTCATCCTCATTCACACTTCAACTGTCTTTTGCCAAATACAGAAGCGCACTACGCACCGTAGAATGCAACATCCGTATCGACGTTCGCATTCACTGCCTTGACGACCTTATCGATCTCCTCGATGATAAAGTCCGTGCGCATGTGAACCGTACCTTCGTTCGTATCCGCACGCGGTTGGCGCATCCACTCGATTGTCAGTGCCCGCTGAACCACGTAGATGAAGTTCTTTGGGTCCGCCAACCAAACGAACGTGCCAGTGCTGCCCGCCGTACCTGTGATTGCGAGATCTTCAGGAATCAACGGTACGATCAACGGCTGAATACCGTGAACGGCTGCAAGTACGCCATCGCGAATCATCACATCGCCACCTGGCGTTGCCCTGGTCTGCCATTCATCAACGAGATCCTGCGCTGCGTTTGTGCTAATGATCCAACGAAGTTTGGTGAGATCTTTCTTCCACTTCGATGGCATTGCACGCAACATCGTGCTCAGGAGCTTGAAGCTCGCGCGCAAACCACCAGCGTCCACTATGTGGGCACCAGTGCCACTGGCCGTCTTGACGTGATACCCGTCGTTGGTCTTCAACAGTTCGTCAAGATCCGCACTTCCAGAGTTACTGTCATCGCCTTCGATGGCCAGTATCTCCATGTCATTGGCGATCTGCGCGGTCATGGCATTCATGATCGTTGTTTGACCACTCGGACCTTCGATATTGTCTTCGGTAACCTCACCGGAGATATCGATGGCGCTTGTGGTCTTCGCCGTAACATACGGAACATTGCTGTTCGTGGGTTTGCGCGTTTCCGTATTCGCCACGTTCTCCGTCGCCTTTCGCGTTACCGGTCCTGTTACGGACAGCTTCGCGATATTGCCAGACGGCGAATCCGTCAGGTGCAACCGCACGCTCTTGAGCAATACGCTTTCATCTACAACGCTGCTGATGAAAGCCGTAGCCGCCTCTGTCTTCAGAGAACCTGCGCCGAAGTCTCCGGTCGCCAACGCAGCCTTGCGAAATTCCTCTGCCGCTGGCCCATTAACGTCCTTCAACATATCGGCTTTTAGCTGCATCTCTGCTGCTACTTTGTCCCAAAACGCTACCTTACCTGCCATGTCTTTCACCTCGCTTTCTTCAATTCAGATACACTGCACATAAGCAGTGAGTTACTTGCTACGCCTGATTCATCACCCAGTCGGGAACTGTAATCTGGGACAGTGCCGACTTCGTTACGCGCTTGCGCACATCGGGCGCAAGTTTGCGGAACGCTTCTCGCGTGCTCGCTTCATCTACACTATCGTCAGCACTGTCAGTGATGCTCTTGCTGATCGTTGGGGCCTTTTCGATTGCGTCAAGACGTGTTGCAAACTTCTTCACGTCTTCGGCAAGTGCTGGCAGGACACCGAGCGCCTGGGTAATCGCAGCCAGTTGCTTGGTGAATGCGACCTCTTCTGCTGCTGGCTCATCGTCTTTCTTCGGAGGATCGGCAGAAGGCGTTTCCGATGAAGTCTCAGCATCGGTTGCTAGAGTTTCCGTTGCGGGCTTCTCAGCATCCGGTACTGGTGAATCACCGACCGTCTCCTTGGTCTTGGATTCCTCAAGAGCTTTCAGGCGTGTATCCATTGCCAGAAGTTGCTCACTGATCGTATCCAGGGCTTTGAGTCTGTCCGTCAACCCGCTTACGGATGCCAGTAGCTCTTCGGACTGTTGCTGTGTGAACGCCATATCTGTATCACCTCCTTCCAACTTTTCAAAGGCTTCTGTTTTTGCATCCCCACCTGACAGTGCGTGGAATGCACAAAGTAGCTGGTGCTCCACTTCCGTAGACGTAGCACCGGCTTCACTCTTCGTTGTACTGTTCATCTCAAAACAAGTACCGTCTGCGTACGTAACGACGACGCTCTTACCAATTTGAAACACGGCGCGCTGGTTAGCAGGCACATTCACTAGGCTGATCTCGTAGAGATCCATGCGAAACGGAACGCCATTCGCCTTGCGCAGTAGCACGCCGTGCCATGAAAAAGCATTCAAGCGTTTGGTGCGAATGAGATCAATCACCTCTGGCACCATTACGCGACAAGCTACCCAAACACCAGTATCGCCATCTGATACTGCGAAGTCTTTGATTTCAACTGTAGTGATCTTGTCTCCGGTATCAAAGTTCAGAATGTCAGCGGTCATGCCATCTGAATTCAACTTCACGCGCGCACGGTAAGCGGCCTCCGTCACACCAACGCTGACACCATTTCCATTGGCGTCTTTCCACAGCGCGTGATTCACCCACAGTTGTGGATTCTTCATGTACGTTTCAAGATCAAACAGCTTTGGCTCGATTACGTCACCCTGGCGGTCTTGATTCTTCATGGACATGAAGCCACTAATAACCAACCCAGTGATCATTTCCTTCTTGACATCTTCTGCTACTGGATCAGTCACAAACACTACGCTTAGAAACAGCGGATCTTGTGTGATTGCATCTTCGTCCGGCTGCGCCCACTTGAGCACTGGCGCTTCTTGGCTGAACTCCTTGTAGTGGCGTGCAAGATGCCCATAAACACCACGGCGATCCGCCTCTGGTATCTTCATAGCTGATCGTGCGCCGTTCAGCGCAGCCATTGCAGCAACAACGCCCTTGAGAACAACAGCATGATCACCAGCTTGTACATGGTGTGGGAGTTTGTATGAGGACTTAACATCAGGGGCCGCAGAATCAACCCAGGCACACATAACTTTCAGATCTTCAACAGATGCTGCTGAAACTTCCGCACCACCATCCCACATCATGTTCTCAGATGCTTTTGGACAACCACTGGGATGCGCGCGCATGTAGCCGATTACGCCTTTGAAAATTGCAGCAGTAAGTGACTTTGCCATCTTATGGCCCCTCAGTTTCGCCTACACAAACTAAACTTTACGACGAGAGAGTACCACTAATTGTGTTCAATGTCAATACCCGATACTACACGTACACCTTATGTAACATCGGCTCCAGAACAGACAACACTACTTCGTCACCAGAGCATCTTGTTTCTCTTACGTTCCCTGTCGGCACCAGAAACATCAAGTGCTGCTCTGTATCATCCGGCAGTCGCATATATCGCTCAATGAATTGTTCGTGCAGATAGGTGTACCCGGCAGTATCGTGAAGTCCCCACTTTTCAGTAATCAATGACATGCCAGCATCTCTGCGCTCTAGCACCGGCAGTTCTTTGTTTTCAATGTATGTTCTGGAAAATGCGTGGTACAGCTTTGGATATGGCAGCATGAAGGACCAAAGGCCAAGACGTGCGCAACGTACACCAAAATCCATATCGTTATAGGAACCTTGAAAGCGTTCATCAAACTGCCCCACTCGTGAGAACGTCTTAGCAGTAAATGCAAATGCAGATCCCAACGGCGACAACCTACGCGGCACAGTTCTGCAACTTAGATCATCTTGTTTATTTGAGTATACGTCGGATACTCGCTCTACCGTGACCACGTACTTGTGAAGTTGCTGATGGAACGTCCTCAGAAAGTCTATGGAATAGCACTGGGGAATACTCCACGTCGGCCAGAAGACGCTGCCTATAATATCTGAAGATTCGTTTGCCTGGAGAGCGTACAGCAAACAACGCAGCCAATGCGGCACCACCAAAAGATCATTGCTTAGTAAAACTATGTTCTTGCACTTACGTTTTACCGCTTCGTTTGACAGCGTATTCCATGCAGCGGATATTCCTTTGTTCTCTTCATGGCGTATCAGATCTGTTGAGTACTCTTCACACCACAACTTGATGCTGGATGCTGATACTTCGTTTGGGGAACCGTCATCGCAGATAACTAATTCGTAGTCATTGGAAAACGTGTAGTTACGAATCGTCCACAGCAACAGCGGCAGGTAGCCGTGGTCATTGTATGTGGTGATACCAATAAAGGTGCTTTTGCTCAAGTGTTACTTTCCCTTCAGCAACGCAGGGGCACTCGTACAACGACAGTTGAATGCCGACGTACTCCCCGATCCTGCATCGGACGATCCATCTGGAAACGTATCTGACATTTTGATAATGCCTGCTGCCTCATTGCTACTGTGTGCAGGGCGCACGTTACCATCACCCACAGTGAACCACTGCTTGCCATCCATGCCGGCTGACTGCCCAAGAGTTAGCAAGCCGTCATTCTGTACAACGCAACCTTCTGTACGTGCCCACAACATTAGCTTTTCGTCTGTCATTGCCACAGGCGGCAGCTTCTTGCCATACTTGTCAATTAAGTCTTCACCAAGACGCTTTGAAAGATCTCGTGCCCCTAGTCCACCTTCCATGCGTTCATACAGTTCTTTGTGAATTGTATCCCGCATGGTGCCAAACATTGTTCTGGTAAAACCAGGAGTCGTTACTCTGTATGCACGCTTATCAATATACTCACCAAGTTGCGGGTAGGTATTCGTGACAATATCAACACGTGCAAAATCAGCAGCAGTAAACGGAGTTGCTGCTGCACCACTAGCGGCCTTTAACAAAAAGACACTAGCGTATTTGCCTTCATGTAACAGGCTTTCCAACGCTGTGCCGGAAGACTCATACCACAGCGTGTAAGCCACTTCAAAGATCTTTCGGATACCATCGAACGTAACGTTGCTGTAGTCCGCTGCACGCCTCAAAGCAGACAGAATAGCCATATCGTCCTGCTTAGTCTGTGATAGGCGCTCCTGGAGGGCTGTGCGCGTTGCAGCGTCACTCACAGTAGGACGCCATGCAGCCAAATAGTATCTCAAGGCGTCTTCGGTGAGATCCTGCAAGCCACCGGATCGGATCAAAGCGTTAAAGATCTTCTGGACACGCTCTCGCGTAAACTCGTCAAGAGAAGCATGCAGCCTGTTTTCAATATGGATGCGTTCCGGCAAGAGCAAACGTGATAATACTCGCATACGGCTGTTTGTTTGCTGTGCATCAGAGATTCCAGAAGCTCTGATAAAGCCGTGAAGGTGTGACGTTAAGACTGACGTTGCCATGTGTGGAGAGTAGCACTTAGTTTAGTTGGTGTCAACAGACTACAACTCTTCTTCCAACGCATTAAGAATTTGATCGCGTACTACTTCCGCAATTGCTTTCATCATCAACGGCGGTACGCTGTTTCCAAGCCGTTCCCATTGTTGTGAATAACTGCCAGTTAAAACAAAGTCATCCGGGAATGCGCAAATACGTTTAACCTCAGCAATTGTAAACTTGCGCGTATGTGTTTCTGTTTGCATGTTAGTAGTCCTGCCAGCGACGATGGCAGGACTAGGCAACGTTGCCACTTTGCTTGTTTTTGGGCGCGCGCCACACTGCACGTACAGCAGTGTTTGGGCATGGCCGGACCCGGCCATGCCTTTAGCCATAACAACTGGTGCGGGCTTATCTATTGAATCTGTTTTGCCTTTACTAAATCCACTAGGGTGCACCATGCTAACTTTGAAACATGCATCCATACTTGCAGGAATTGTATTGCACGGTTCTTTGTCTACGTCAAACTGTTTGTTGTACGGCACCCACTTGCTTTCGTTAGCAATTTGGCTTATGTCAGAGGCCAAATTGCTAATATGTGGCAACGCATCTCGAACAGAATATCTATACGGTAACGGCTTCGGATATACTGGATCAAGATCAAGATCGTTTCTTACACCAATGAAGATTGCCCTGCATCTTGCTTGTGGTACGCCAAGCCACTGTGCATCACACAATCTGCATTGCACGTTGTATCCACTATCCTTGAGATCTTTCAATATCTCTAAGAAGTAACCTTTAGCCACACCCTTTACAAGACCGCTTACGTTCTCTGCTATAAATACTTTTGGCCTCAGACCACGCAGAATGCGCACGTACTGCTGAAACAAAGTTTCGTTGCATTGAGATGCGCCGTGTTCATACTTCTTTTCTTTGCCCCAACCCTTTTCTCGCTTGCCAGCACAAGAAAATGCCTGGCATGGTGGGCTGCCGTCCAACAGATCGAGTTCCCCCACTTTCAAATTTGTTACTTGTAGAATTTCTTCTGGTTGAACAAGACGTATATCACGTGTATCAAGATAACCGTCAGCAGTCGCGTTTGCCTTGTAACTATCTTGTGCGGCCGGAACAAACTCATTAGCCCAAACAACTCTGAAGCCAGCCATACGATAACCCAAACAACTACCACCGCAGCCAGAGAACGTGCTAACTACTTTGTAGCCATTCCACGGTATTGCATTGATCTCTGCCATCGATGGAATACAGTACGGTGGTTTATTGCTTAGTTGACTACCAACATTGTGTTTTGAAAAATCCACGCGGAATCCTGTACGGCCACGTCCTTGCGCTATTACTGTTGGTGACGACGTATCAACACCGACGATCTTTTCGTATTCATAGCCGAGTTCCAAACCAAACTTCTTGTAAGTAGTTTTCACGTGCATGCTGCATTGCGTTGCCGTAATTGCTGGTGCTGGCCTGTTAGTACATTCAACAATAGCATACCCCCCCCTGTTTGTGAAAGATTCTTACTTGCTGCTGTGCCATGCTGCCCAATCTGCATCTTTCATGTACTGTGTTTTAAGCCAGTGTTCAAATGTACCGCACTTACCACTATACCTTTGAAGTCCAGCCAGTAACCAGAACTTTCTGAAATAGGCAGCAAGCCGCGCAGTCCAGTACTTACCAACATACATTGGCTTGCGTGAAGTTTGCATAATTGGCTGAAACATTTGTGGATAAGCACGAACCCTAAAGCGGGTACATTCATACGCTCTGTAACTAGCCTCTTTTGGCGTATCGTTAAAGTTAAATAACACATACGCCATCAATGCTTGATAAGGAACACCATATTGTTTTAAGAGTGTGACCGCATTCTGAAATATACCATTTTCAGCAATACGGTCAAACGCCATGCGCATGCCATACCTTGAAAAGGTTATGTGACTAAGCATTTCTGCAAGTTCTGGCGTAATTCGCTTACAATCCAGTCCACCATTGAATGTCACTGCTTTGCGAGAAGTACTCAGATAATGAAGTACTTTGATCAAATGATCGTGGGGTGTAGCCGACAGATTATTATCTGAAATCATTACAAACGGCCTGTCGTTTAAGATCATATCGCGCCAGCGCGGATTTAACCACTGCCCTGGTTCTATCTTGCCCACAACGCAATACGCACAGTGATTTGGACAACCCCTAGACGTAAACACCATTGAATACTGATCCCACTTGGAATCAGCATCTGTTTCCAAAGCATACTCCGGTACTATTTGATCCAATACTTCAGAGTAACCTTTGAATAAATGAACTTCTGGTACTTTACCAAGCAAGTGATCTGGCAAAACTGATGCGTAAATGCCACCAACAATAACAGGCGTACCGTTGGCTAAATTCACAGCTTGTTTTAATGCTTGAATGTATGCAGCAGAATCGTACGTAAACAACGTTGTCACACAAATTGCATCACAAGGCTCACCGAGATAATGGTGCCCAAATTTTATCTTGCCCCCATGCTGTCTAACATATGCAGCAATCTTCATTAACCCTAAAGGTGGATACTTGGTAGTTCTGTATTTCGGCTTTAACAAAAAGACACGCCTGTTTGGAGCCAACATGCTTAACATGTCTTGTTCAACTAAAATCGGCATCGCTGCTTACCGTAGAAACTACGCTACCACCGCCAGAGTATCTAAACCCACACTTAGGACAAACGTGTTCAGTCTTGATGTTTTCGTCTACACTTGCAAACTCTGCTGGTGCTACTTTACTTTCAAGATCCTCTTCCTCTTCAAGTGCAATAGTTGTCGCCGACTGTTCAAGTTTGCTCAAAACATCTTGCATTTCAAACTTGGTAAATCCAAGATCTTCATACTGAAAATCTGGTAACTTCGTTGAAAGACTTTTGAGTTGATTGGCCAGACTCTCATAGTCCCAGTCTGACAGTTCACCTGTTCTGTTGTCGGCGATTGCATACTGAAGAGCATCTGCCTCGCTCTCATCTACAACAAGGGCAGCAATGTGAGTCCAACCAAGTTGCCGTGCTGCGAGTACACGACCGTTACCCACACGCACAAGCAGCCCTTGCTTCTGCACGATAATTGGCAAGCGTTGACCAAACTTCTGGAGGCTGCGTTTAACTCCGTCAATGCTGCGTGCATCGTGCTTACGTGTATTGTTGGGATCTACCGTTAGTGTAGACAGATCTACTGCGAAATGTCTGAGGGGTTCGATAATGTAGGGCAAGGCGTCAGGTTTCATTGTTACAGCACTTCCTCTAAGTCTGAATCATGATCTTCAATTTTACCATCTACAAGAGCACGTGCAAACTTCTTATCTGGAAATGCTGCGCCTTCATATCCAAACACAGCACAGGGACGTTTTTGAGATCCCGCAAACCAGCACTTGCCAGCAAGTGCTGATGTATTACTTATAGACGCTTGTCCCTCTTTACTCGAATTTGCAAACAGTCCTGGTTCTGATACTAACTGCCATACTGGAGATCTTCTGAATGCATTTATAAATACTGGATGCGCTGGGTACATGTGCATTCTGAATCCTACCGCCTTGTAGTAAGACGCAACTGCGTCTACAAGCACAAAAGCTAAACCAAGACCTTGCCAATCAGGAAGTGTAACCAATCTGCTAACTCCCAGCAGGTTCTTTGTCTTGGGGTGTGGTCTGTACAGCACACCGCAAAATGCTGCGATGCTGTTATTGCAAAAGAGCGCGAAGCATCTTGCTGATTTATTCAACGATGCTGTCAGATAGTGAAACGGTGCGAACAACTCCCAGGCAGAATATGCAACGCGCCCAATACTGATTGAGACAGTCGGTCTAGATTGTCGATGCCGCCCCCAGTCAAAATCTGACGTTGCCGGTTTGTACACCCAATCTGGCATAAGCCAGTCGATAACATCCGCATGACAAGATACAGCAACAAACTGTTTGTTTTGTTTACGTACAAACTTCTGCACTGCGTACGCGCCTATTTGCGCCACCTGCCTGTCAACTACTGACGTAAATTCATCCACGATTACTGGTGATTTTAATTCCACCAGCCTGCGCGCAACATCCACTCTGAACCGTTCTCCAGTAGACAACACTTTGTATGGGCGCATCCACGACGGTACGGTATTGAAACCGACAGATTGCAAAGCATTTGTTATTGTATCTATTGCAAGTGCTTGATCAAAATCATCGATCACGGAAGCTGTTGCCCATCTCAAACTGGGATGATAATGATCGGTAAAGATCGTTTTGGCAATTGTACTTTTGCCACAGCCAGAGGGCCCACAAATAAGTCCAACGTTCCAATGTTTATCTTCAAGTGGTAGGTCTACATCCCACTGCAAAGATAACTTCTCTTGTGGCGGCACATCAAACATTGCTTCCAATTGTTGCACACGGAAGGTTCTGTTAAGCGATGTACTTACTTCTACGTGCGCCTTCATAGCAGCGTTACCTTGCATTGAATGCCACGTGCGATCAATTCATCAAACAAACTATGCTGCTCTTGTTCGCTGCTCATCTTTGCAATTACACAGTATGATAAACCAACAGACTGCTCAGAATGATCTGTAAGTACTGAAGCAGCGGCAGCCTCTGCACTTGATAAAAGATCTTCTTCGTCATCTGACGTGTACAACGCGGCTGCAACGCCATCAAAACTATCTACAATGCGCTGCAAGTCTTCATTGTTAAATCCCGGTACACTGAGATCCTGAACAGACGCCGACAAGGTGGCGAGCACTGCGGACAGTCGTGCAGCATCAAAGCGCGACATATCAGATAACTTATTGTCCGTGAGACTGTACCTGATCGCTTCTACTTCGCTCTCATCAACAACAAAGCAACTAATAAAGCGCCAACCAAGTTTACGTGCTGCAAGAACACGACCATTTCCTACTCTTACAATCATGCCTTGTTTTTGAACAATAATTGGGAGACGCTGCCCAAACTCCTGGAGAGAAACACATATCGCGTCTATACCAATTTCATCGTGTTCTCGTGCGTTGTTTGGATCAAGAACAAGATCGTCCAGTGATTGTAGGAAACTACGAAGTGGTGGGATGATACGCTTAAGATCTGCTGCTGCTGGCTTTGTTTTCATTGTTATCTCCATGCTTCATAGGTTCTACAAGTACTGTCAAACGAACCAGGATGACTCAGGAAGCGTTTGTAGCATTTGAACGTGAGAAGTTACGTTAGGTATCTCAAGAACGCTTCCTGAGTCATCCTACGCATTTCTACTCTTCTTCCAGTATGTTGCTAATATCGTCATCGCCGGACAACATTCTACGGAGTTCTTGCTCCCGTGCAATTGCGTTGTGTAACGACTTCTGTAAGTCTACAGGATCATCTTGAATGATCTGAACATTCATTGGCAGGATTCTGTACTTGCCCCTGTTATCTGGCAACGGTGCGCGTCCAAGCACTTCGTTGTATTCATCAAGAGTAGAACCACCACCCTTGAATTCATCCAGCGCAAACTTGAGCTTCTCTGTGCGCTCTTCAATATCAGGAATATCAAACGTTACGGAGAAATACGGAATCAACGTACCGCAACGTACTAGTGTTTCCAAGATTGAAGACAGCATGCGCTGTGACGGCACAACAATATGATCTAGATATCTACGAATGGCCAGCGTGTCGCGCCCGCTGCCAAGATTTGCGGTTTCGTACAAGCCAATTACTGCTCCTGGAATTCGATGAGAGATCCGCACGGCTTCTGTGTTGCGCTTTTCATACAACTCAAAGCTAGCTTCTTTGGTATCTGCACTGAGTTTCTCGAAGCGCACGGTAGCACCGCCCCAAAGAGTAATCACCAACAGGTTTCTTTCACCGCTTGTTACTTGTTTGGTGAAATACTCTCGAATAGCTTCTTCAAGCATGGCTGTTTCGTTAGCCGTCATGCCGACGTCTTCACCCTCTTCTGTAACGCCACCGGCTAGTATACCTTCGTCACCAGCCGGTGCGGTGAGTCCTTCAAACACAACGGCGTATTGTGGAATCCCTTTGCCCTCAAAGAATGCAAGATTGTAGTTGTCAATCTCTAACTGAGATTTCATCTTGGGGTATGCGCTCATACCACTTGGCGTTCCATAAATAGCACTGCGTGTAAACGGCGGGCGTGAGAGCATTACCATCTCATTGGCAGCGAAGCTAAAATCGTTTGTACTTGCCAATTTATCAACACGGGGAAATTGCCCGGCGAGACTCACATGCTGTTCGCGTGTTGCAAAATCTGGAAAGTACTCAGGCTCATCTAAGACAGGATTAAGCACTGATCCATCTTTACACGTGTACTCTGTGTATGAACCAAACGGTGCAAAATACGCGCGCTTGTTGAAGCGTCGCTGTAGGTATCGAACGCCGTGCTTGCGTAGTACATCATCGCGAAGCACACGTACCCCAGAAAACGGCACATGGTTAATTGCACCGATAAAACCACGGCGATCTCTGCGTACCTCGAAACAGGCACTCCCCATCAGTTCAAAATCAAGCATTACGTCATACAGCAGGTCTGCAATAATGCGGCCTTCACCAACAGTCTTGAGAAACATAGCTACTTCGTGTTTTGCTTCTTCAAGAGTTTTTTGATCTATGTTAGCAGCAGCCCACTCTGTTGGTGTAATGTGCATTGCACTTTGAGAAGCATCGGCAGCTTTGGATTCTATGGCTGCACTGTGTACGCTGTTCTTTTCAAAGAACCGCAGTGCTTCGTTATAGTTGAACGGGGATCTCACAACGCCGTCTACGTCGTAACTAAATGGGTCCCTATCCTCCAGAAGTTCATGAGATGGAGCAGGCATGTACTTATCTTGATCTGATACGGCTTTCCCCATTCGCACCTTGAACGACGTACCGCGTGGATCACCAACAATAGATACGCCCATGTCTGAAAGTTCCTGCTTGGACATAAACGTACCTTCTTGAGATACTGCACCAATAACAAGAGATCTGGCATGCGCTCTGCCTGCTGTTTGTCTTGATTGATGCAAAGCAGCAGGAAGCGGCGTTGCCGTCGTCACTTCCTGCTGCTTGCGCTCCGCTGCTGCCGCTGCGAATGCCTGTTGTGGGACTGCTACGATTTTACCGCGTTGGGTCTGCACGTTGTTATCCCTCGCGTAGTTTTCACAGCAAAGGATATCACGATACGTGAAACGTGTCAAGTAGGAAGGAAACCGAGTACTTGTACAAGATGTACGGCAGGTGGGAAACTGCGCGCACATGTGCAGGTAGATCACAAGCACACTGGGCTGCGGTGAGTTGCACCTAGCAGGGGGAGGACCAGGTGCAGTGCTTATGATCAAATTGTACAAGTACTCGGCTTTGGGGAAAGTAGTTTCAACTTACAAGAGGGTCAAAGCGTTTCTTACTCTGTATCTGTTATACCTTCAACTTCACGTTGTCCGGCCTTTGATACTTCGTATGCCTGAAACGTGATTGGTAATGGCATCGCCGTATTGTGGCGTACAAGACCAGACGAAACAAGTGCACCACATGCAGGTGCAGAACACTCCGTGAGCACGGAGGCTTTTGTTACCGGCTTGGTTATCAGATACCAGCTACAATCTACGCCGAAGAACTTTGCGGTGTGCTTATTCAAACGGCCAAGTACATGCGTGCCTTTAGCTAGTATTGCAAGTAGCGCAATCTGCTTGCGTCCCACAATCATTACAGGACTCATGTTGAGTAACTTCTCCTTTCTGCTTATAGCAAAAAATACCAAATGGCCCACGCAAAAGTAATTGTACTGGCAGTGCTGATAACACCAGTCAGTACACCGTGCGTAAACCCCTTTACGTAGCCACTGTGGCGTACTTCTCCAAGTACCGCCAACTCACCATAGTCTCTACTGTACATTTTCATGATCTCCTGTTCTTTTAGCGAAACAAATCAGTACTACCCGCATGCAATTTCGCTCGCATCGACAAGATTATCAACATACTGACTTCCGCATCGGACAGTTTCTGCTTTATGCCTGTTACATCTTTGATCATCTGAAATGGTGTCTTGATCTTCAAGCATTCTGGACAAGACTGTTTCATGAAGTTCAACATGCTGGTTACGGCTATTCGTGCTCGTGCATCTTCTGTGAGCGTTGTAAACTTAGCTGTGGTGTCCAACGACACCGCACCTGTTGCCGCACCACCAAACACACAGCGTCGTTCTGCATCTGTGGCGGACATTGTAACAATACCGCGAAGCACAAAGGCCACCGTTGGCATCTCTCTGACAACTGCATTAGCGTCTTGTGATTTCCAACCAGCAGCCGGGACTGTATTGCATGCTGCAACTAACAGCAACAATACACAAATGCACTTTGTTTCTTTCTTCATTGATTCGGCATCCTTTCGTCCTCGTCCAGCACGCGGGTTAGGGCGTCAATATTGAGGGGGTAGAACGTAGTTTTGTGCAGCCCAGTTGTTCCGCCATGCACGCAAACCGTCTCGAATACAAGCGAGATCCGCCTTCCGCTGTGCGCTCGGCTCCCGCTCGGCCCGGAGCGCGGCAATAGTAGCGGACGCCTTTTCCAGCTTGATGCAGAGCGCCTCATTCTCCGCTTCGAGTTCGGCGATATATGCTTGACGCGTGTCAGGAGGCTGCTGAGGTGCTCCTAGTACATCTAATGCAGTCATCTTCCTCTCCTTTCAAATCCCGGCCCGCCCGCTTGGGCAAACGCAACGGGCCGGGTCCACGCGGCCACGGCGCATACCGTGGTTTTCTGCCGCGCGAAAGTTGTTCAAATGTATGCCGGGGCCGTCAAATGCACATGCAGCAGGACGGGCGCGTGTTTCCGCTTTACGAACCGGACGATCCGGCATGTAGCGCACCCCTCGCGGGGCTTCCCGGCAAAAATCTGTGGCGGCTAGGCTGGCCACGCATGGCGCATGGGGGTGAGCACTTATCGCCAAGGTGTTCTGCATCTGAGTTGGCCATGACTACTTTGCATCTTTACCCTGACTTCCTTAACCCTTCGGAACCGCCGCCACAGAAAACCTATTCA